>Ga0307516_10001047_pt1 | contig 38457 bp, 49 predicted proteins | sample 19_EM_MG_FD_203310 | JGI IMG/M metagenome (GOLD analysis project Ga0307516, IMG submission 203310) | Populus trichocarpa ectomycorrhiza microbial communities from riparian zone in the Pacific Northwest, United States - 19_EM | ecosystem: Host-associated > Plants > Roots > Unclassified | place... | reverse complement strand
CGGAACTAATCTAGCAAGAGAATCAGCAAGAGAATCAGCGAGTGAATCCAGTAAGAGAATCAGCGAGAGAATCAGCGAGAGAATCGACGAGCGAATCGACGTGAGAATCGACGAGCGAATCGACGAGCGAATCGAGCAAGAGAATCCGCGAGAGAATCAGCGAGAGAATCGACGAGAGAATCGACGAGCGAATCGACGAGAGAATCGACGAGAGAATCGACGAGAGAATCGACGAGCGAATCGACGAGAGAATCGGCGAGAGAATCGGCGAGAGAATCAGCGAGAGAATCAGCGAGCGAATCCAGCGAGCGAATCTAGCAAGAGAATTAGCGAGAGAATCAGCGGGCGAATCTAGTATGAGAATCAGCGAGAGAATCAGCGAGAGAATCGACGAGCGAATCGACGAGAGAATCGACGAGAGAATCGACGAGAGAATCGACGAGAGAAACGACGAGCGAATCGACGAGAGAATCGACGAGCGAATCGACGAGAGAATCGACGAGCGAATCGACGAGAGAATCGACGAGAGAATCGACGAGAGAATCGACGAGCGAATCGACGAGAGAATCGACGAGCGAATCGACGAGAGAATCGACGAGCGAATCGACGAGAGAATCGACGAGCGAATCGACGAGAGAATCGATGAGAGAATCGACGAGAGAATCGACGAGCGAATCCATCGAGCGAATCCAGCGAGCGGGTCCAGCGAGAGAATCTAGTAAGTGAATCAGCAAGAGAATCAGCAAGAGAATCAGCAAGAGAATCAGCAAGAGAATCATCAAGAGAATGAGTAAGAGAATCCAGCGAGAGAATCCAGCGAGCGAATCCAGCGAGCGGGTAGAGCGAGAGAATCTAGTAAGAGAATCAGCAAGAGAATCAGCAAGAGAATGAGTAAGAGAATCCAGCGAGCGAATCCAGCGAGCGAATCCAGCGAGCGAATCCAGCGAGCGATCGAGCAGGCGAATCCAGCTGTAACGGGGCAGGGTCAGGCGAAGCTCCCGACAGTGGACGGCGGCGAGCGGACGGCGCGCAGCGAGGAGGAGAAGGGTTGTGGGAAAGAAAGTGTGATTCTTCTTCTATTAAGGAAACTTAGGAAACAAGCTGTTGCCTGAGGAAGGAAAAGAATGAAAGAAGTGGGGACGGCTCCTTTAAAGGATATCCGTTGCCCGCGCGTCGTCACTCCACATTCCATCCTCCCGCATTTTACTAGATTCTCTCGCTCGACCAGCTCGCTGGATTCTCTCGCTGGATTCGCTCGCTGGATTCTCTTACTCATTCTCTTGCTGATTCTCTTCCTAGATTCTCTCGCTCGACCCGGTCGCTGGATTCGCTCGCTGGATTCGCTCGCTGGATTCTCTCGCTGGATTCTCCTACTGATTCTCCTGCCGATTCTCCTAGATTCGCTCGCTGGACCCGCTCGCTGGATTCGCTCGATGGATTCTCTTACTCATTCTCTTGCTGAATCTCCTAGATTAGCTCGCTGGACCCGCTCGGTGAATTCGCTCTCTTACTCATTCTCCTACTAGATTCGCTCCCTGGATTCGCTCGCTGGATTCTCTCACTCATTCTCCTACTAGATTCGCTCGCTGGACCCGCTAGCTGAATTCGCTCACCTCGCTGGATTCTCTCGCTGGATCTTCGCCCCGGATGCTATCGCCAAATACTCTCTTTGCTCGCCATATTTTTCTTGCTAAATTTTGAACGTACTCATCGAATGCAGTCACTTGATGCTGCTATTGTGTCATTTTGTGTATTGAGTTTATTTCATTATTGTTGAATTTCAGAGAGTAAAGAAACCCAGGCTTCACGGACTGTAAATGATCCGTCTTTCGAGCAGATGCCTGTGTGGAGAGAATAATTTGTCCTCGGTATGACCTTTCATTAGAAGTAGCAAAGTACCGTGTGTGGATAGTAGACGCCCCGCCAGACGTAGCGTTCGAACGGAAGTTGCGAAGGTACTTTGCGTGGTTAGTGGACGCCACGCCAGAGCTACGTTTCAACGCTCCCAATGTTGCTAACGCAACGCCGCGTTGCAACGCATATATTTTTTTCCTGATGCCCCGCTCGCCCCCGTCTGTCTCCGCTCGCCCCCCCGGTCTTTCCTTCGCTCGCCTCCCCGGTCTTTCCTCCGCTCGCCCCCCGAATCGTGGCATCGTCACCCCAGGATCAGGAATCTCCCCGGATCGACGTATCGAGGCTCTGGGAAGAGTTCAAAGAGGCCAATCGAATCCTCCGCCGTCGTCACCGCCTCATCTTTTTTCGGCATAGATCATCCGCTCGTTCCCCGTCATCATCGTCCTCCGAAACCGAGTCTATACCATCGTCGAACGGGATGCCCGGATCGGATACAGGAGCAATGGCTAGTAATGGGATTGGCAAGATGTCCGGCCGAGCCATGAAGATTGATGTTGGGATCTACAATGGAAGTGTGGACATTGGTGACTTCCTCCGAGCCATCGATTTCAAGGTGGCCACAGAAGGGAAGGGATATACGGAAGAAGAAGCGGCTCAGGCCCGTCGGGTTCTTCTTACTACACGGGGGTATCTACGGAGGTTCACGAGTACATCAACAGTCTGCCGCTCGATATCCAAGATGACTACGAGGCGCTCAAGAAGGCTTTGAAGGAGCAATACACCAATCAGGACGACGACCTGGACGCCCTGGGAATGGAGATTTCCTGCCTGTGCCAACGTCCGGAGGAGAACCTGAGAGACTACATCAACCGGACAGCCTCGATGGTTTCCAAGTGCCGTGGACGAGAAGAGCTTTATCGAAGTCTGGCCAGGGCTTTTCATAAAGGCCTCCTGAACAACACGGATAGAGGCCCATTGGGAACGGCCGAATGGATTTGGAAATTGAAGGGACGGGAGCTGTTGCTCCGTTGCTTGGATTTCATGCGCAAATGGGACTCGAGCACAACCGACTTCGCCTCTGTCCGGGCAGGAGAGGAGGAGAGGATTAGACGTGGCATTGAAGAAGGAAGAAGGAAGGATAAGGAGATGGCAGAACTACGGGAGAAGGTAAGGAGAGAGGTTGAGAAAGAACTTAGGGGTTCTCATCGTGATCCGCTGGACCTGGGTTACCCTTATATGCATGGAAGTGAGCCGCTGCAGGTGTCAGCTGCGTTCCAGGACCATTACCCCAACTACCCGGACTATCGGCCACCAGGAGAGCGTCAGCAGTTCAGGCCGGCAAATCGACCAAATTATCGACAGGAGTACCGACCCCCCATGAACAGAAGTCCTTGTTACAACTGCGCAAGAATAGGACACAGGATGGCTGAGTGTCCAGAGCCGGAGTCAAGCGCCGAGTTTCAGCAAAGCGTCTATGACCAAGTGAATGGCCCAGGACGTGGACGCCCTCCAATGGCCAGGGGACAGTTCGGGTCACAGGGAGGTCCGGCCTATAGTCAGCCCGTTCACCAGGGATGACCAGCTTATGGACAGGCCCCCGCACAAGGAGGTCCGGCCTATGGACAGCCCCCCGCGCAAGGAGGTCCGACCTATGGCCAGCCTGTGTATTCACAAGGAGGACCCGCCCACTCCTATGGACAGCCGCCAGCGCCACAGAGAGAACATGTCAACCCGTCCCAGCAGTCTGAACCTCAGCAGAATGGCCAACCAAGACAGCCCGTGGCCCAGGTGGCTGAGGTGAGTCTTCACCGACCTTATGGAGACCCAGGATGGAACCGGGAATCCGGAGAATTGGATCCACGAATCGAGGAGGTCAACGAAACCGAGGAATGGGTCGTCAAGGAGACTACTGCTGGATTGTTGGCATCGGCTCTGGAAGGAGTGACCTTTGAAGATTCCTACCAATGGGAAGAGGTGGATGCAGCCGAGAAGCGGACTAGAAGTGGGACCTCCGGGGAAGATATCGCGCGCAAGAGACTGCGACCTCGGCCAGTCGTAAGGCCGTTGAATCCAAGGACGGCCAGACAGGCCCTGTCTGAGGCAGAAGTTACTACTGGAGGAGAGCCCAGGCCCGAGGACCTTCCTGAGAAGACCAAGCACCAGAGGAGAACCCGAGGCGAAATCAACCCTATCCGGATGATGAGAGGATTGGCTAAGTTCAACACCATGGCTTCCTTCCGGGACACTGAGGTTCGAGGCCTTACTTGGGGTCAGTACCTGGAGGACTGCCCAACCGCTCGATCGGAGCTTGCTCGAGGAATGGTTAGGGAGCGTCTGAGGCCGACCGGCCCGAAATCAAGGAAACAAAAGGGCAAGGACGTGGCTGGCATTGCCGAGGTTCCCATCTGGCCAGGAGTGGGACGTGGAAAGGCTGCCCCAGAGACACCGAGCAGGATCACCAACTTCTATACCGTGGCGAAAGTGAACCAGCATGGTCCGGATCTCAATCCAAAGGTTTTCCAGGTTTCCAAGGTCCTGATCGACGGAGGATCAGTTTTGAACATGATACCGCTTCACCTCGCTCAGCAGATGGGATTGAAGTTGATTGACCAGAACGAAGTACTCATGAGGACGGCTGCTTCCACATACCACTCGATCAACCATTACGTTATGATGGACATCAGTATTGCTGGAGTTACTGCCACCATCCGGTGCTACTGCCTGCCGAGCAGACCATCGTACTCGATCTTACTTGGACGAAGGTGGATGAAGCAGGTCCGTGCCATAGGTGACTACGCGGATGACTCCTATTGCATCTACGATCTGGCAGGCCTGAAGTATATCGTCCCGGCAAATCCTACCCCGTCCGACATCCGTGATGAGATCCCGGTCCTGTGCATCAATACCTGCAGTGAGCCGAAGGCCTTGGACGAGGAGACATGCCACGATCTGGAAGTTCCTGAAGACGAGGTTTGCAGGAGGCTTTACCGGACTATTCGCTACCAGGCCGAATCTGATGCAGACGTTGAGGATGGTGGATCGGAGGATGAAGACGATAGCTACGACTTAGAGGAAGAGGATCTCTCAGACTCATATGGAGAAGGATCGGGAAACGGACTGCGCCGCTAGGTATCGGGCGACCTGGTGAAGGCGATAAAGATGATGAGCGCCTGAGGGAAGACGTTAGTGAATTGATTGGTGCGTTTGACTGTATTGAATTAGATGAAGTGGGCAATTGGTGTCAGGGCCCGGTTCGTTCGAAAGTTGTTAATATTAAGGAGGTGAAGGAAGTGCAGTTGGACAGTTTGTCAGTATTATCCTGTTATGAGGTTGAGGCGGAGAAAGACGATGAAGGCATGACATCTGTTATGGGATCGGCGAAAGATCAGGCGGAGAAGGCCTATGAGAGCAAGACTACTGTTATGAGATTGGCGGATGACAAGGAGGAAAGTGGACGGAAGGATGAGGGGATTTGCGATGTTTGCCTTGGCAGTATTATTGAGACTTCTTGTGTTTGTTCAGCGGAATTGTTTGATAGTAGCCCGAGGGGCCGAGAGCAGAATGCTGGTTGTTTGGCTGCCGGTCAGTTAAGAGAGAAGGTTGATTGCATGTATCATATTATGGCTGAGAACGAAGGAGATTATTTGTACTTGGAGGCGGAGACGCCTGTGTCAGAAAAGGAGGGGAGTGATGTGAGCGGTGCCGATGAGGCATGGGAACGGCTGGGAATTGGTGTGAGCGGACCGCTGCCGGAGCGTCAGACCTGGGAGCCTAAGACCTTGGACCTTGATGGACTTTGGACGGACGAAGCGCCGCCGACCTCGGATCAAGACCGGACATTGGCGGATGAACTGCCGCAACCGGACAGGAAGGAATCGTTCGAAGTCATGGCACTGGATCCTGGAACACCGGAATCGGACGGAGAATTCCAAGCAGTGTTCGAGAATACCCTTGGATTCCCAACCGCCAGGAGACCAATAGACAGCATCAGACGGATGGACACGCGGACTCCGGATGAAACAATACACGATTGGTTTGTAGGCTGCCAGGTGTCCATTGGGAGCCGGCTGTCAGAGCAACACAGGAAGCAGGCAGAACGACTTGTATGGACATGGAGGGACAGATTCTGCAACAGCATCGTCGACCTGCCGGCCGCAGACTTGATTGCCCACCGAATACCCACGATACGCTGCAAACCGGTCCGGATAAAGAACGCGCTGTTCACGCAAAAGGAGGTTGAATGGCGGGGAAGGCATCTTCCTGACATGTTAAGCGCCGGTATCATCGATTGGGTCAATTCTCCCTGGAGCGCAAAGACGAAGTTCCCGGTCAAGAAGAATGGAGACCTCCGAATGGTCAACGCCTTTTGTCCGATTAACGATGTGACGATCAAGTCCAATTACCCGATGAAACGGATCAAGTCGATTCTGAACTCCTTGTCCAGCTCGAAGTACAAGATCTTCTGGTACGCAGATGGGGCTAATGGCTATTGGGCTGTTCCGATGTGGAAGCCGCATGCCTTCAAGACTGCATTTAGCACTGTTTTGGGACAATTCGCCTATCTCCGTATGGGACAAGGACTATCGGGAGCACCACACACTTATGCTCAGCTCAAGGATCTTGCAATGGGTCACATCCCGGAACCGCACCCGGAAGACAGCCTCACCGGGGACCGGAAAGATGGCGCCTTCCACACCTTCTTTGATGATGACGATATACATTGCGTGGAGCAGGAATCTCCAGGCTAGTTTATCGCGCCCTGCCTTTATACCCGGTTCCATCCCGCTGCGGATCGTAACACCTCACCTCGTAATAACAGCAATGACAACGTGATGAGTCGTCAACTAGCCAACAGCAAAGATTTACAGAATGACACGACAACTATGTGCTTCTGTTTTTCTCAGCCAAGTAGTAGCTTAGGACATATTATTACGGGATCAAATATACCCTCATTTTTTTTCTGCTTATCTATCGTATATTCAAGGAACTCATCTCTCCTTGGACTGCATAAGGGAAAAAGAAAAAATTCAACGGTCAGAGAAGCCACGACACGACGATCTCACACATACAGGATTTGGAGCAGTAAAAGAGAAAATGATCTCAAACATACAGGATTTGGAACTGTGGAACAGAGAAAATGATCTCACACGTACAGGATTTGGAACAGTAAAAGAAGAAAATGATCTCACACATACAGGATTTGGAACAGTAAAAGAAAGAAAACGACCTCACACGTACAGGATTTGGAACAGTGGAACAGAGAAAATGATCTCACACATACAGGATTTGGAACAGAAAAAAGAAAAAATCCGAACGAAATGCAATACCCTCACGACGAAAAGTGAAGTTTGTTGGGGCAAACAGGGAGCCATGACCACGACGGTCCGCGATTAGCGCTTCTGCTTCTTGTTGTGGTTCTTGGCCCTGTTCGCGGGCGGTGGGCTACCGGGCTCGCTGGGGACCTGCTCGTGCTCCGCCGGAGACGGGCTGTGGGCCTCCCGAGCGCGCTTGGTGTTGTGGTAGATCCAAGTGTTGGAGTCCGGGGAAGGCTCGCGAGGCCGACGGGCCTTGTCCCTCTGCGCTATGCGAGAACTGCGGCGGAGCGTGGTCTGGCTGGTCCCTCGGCCGCGGGACCTGGTAGCGCCGTTGGCGGTCCGGTTGTCTTCCTTCGGGATAAGGGCGTCGGTCGCGGCGGTCTGCGGACCGTGCGCCGGCGCGGCGGGGTCGGCATTTCCAGCGGCGGGCGTGATGCTTTCGGCGCCGAACAAGGGGGGAGACTGTGGCGGCAGCCCGGCAGCCGTAACAACGTCATCGGCGGTTCGCTCCTGCTCGACTTTCACGCCCGGCGGCCGGAAATCTCCCAGAGCAGTAGCAGCAACAGCCGCATCGAACGGGGCGGCGGGAGTAGACGAGGCCGATTCCTTGATCCGGGAGCCATTAACGTCGATGTACTCCTGCTCGGGGCTGAAGGCAAGACGGAATCCCGCGACAGCATTCACAATCGACGAGGCAGCGGAAGGGTTGGCTGGAGAGCTGGAAGCCAAATCGGCGTCGACATCGATGACCTCCTGCTGCATGAACTGGCTAGTCGCCTGTTCAAAGCCCAGGTCGAACTCCTGCTTCACGAACAGGCGGGACAGCTGCTCAACGGCCACGCTGGAACCCTGCTCAAAGCGCTCGCCAAACTCTTGCTTCATGACCGGGCGTGTCTCCTGATCGGCACCCCAACTAACCTCCTGCTTGACGGACACGCGAGGCAACTGCTTGCCTTTGAGAGGACCAGGCACCTGCTGACCATTGGCGAGAGGGGACTGTTTGATGGGATAGGATTCCTCGACGGGGTGGTATCCCCCAACGCCGCTGGAGGAGGTGGCCGCAAGTGGGCAAGCGGTGCGGATGAACGGGCGAACGTAGACCGGGCGTTTGTCCATATTCTCAAGATACCGCTGATTTGCGCTGATCGGGTTGTCGGGCTTGAAGGCAGGATTGATGTCGGTGTCAAGCATGAGTCTCGGCTGGCCCTTCCGCATTTCCCTCTCCGTGTAAGGCAGCTCGTGCCCTTCTTTCGCCTGCGGTTTGATCAGAAAATCGCCGTCGCAAACAGGTGATTGGGCACGCATGGAGAACTTACGACTTCCACCTCTAGGTCGGTGAATCTCCCGACCCACCCCTCGTCGTCGATGCTGACCTTTCCCCATCCCTTAGGAGAGAGTTGCTCCGCGTCTTCATCTGGGTGCGGCGAACTCATGTTTGGCAGTGTTGTGGCGTGATAATGGCGTGATGAAAACGAGCGAGAGGAGAATGAAGGTGGATGAAGAAGGATGGAGGGTGATGAAGAAGGATGCGGGGTTGATGGCAGGAGCTGGGGAGAAATATGCGGCTTGGATGTGATTGCAAGGAGGAGTTTGACGTCACAAAGACTGGTAAATAAGGGATGCACACAGTAGTGCCGCGGTCTGCCGCTTGCCGTCCGATAGACAAGGAAGCGAGTTTCGGTGCTGTGACCATGCGCAGCTGACGTCATACGGCCGCCATTTTTCGCAGTTACTGCCTGCGAGCAGGGTAGGCACGCCGGAGCACATTTACATGGACAGCAACCTATCTAGCCCTCCGCCGTGCGCACAAGAGACGCTGAAATCATAGTGTAAGAGGCGGGCATTTCGGCGGGCATTGCCGCTTCACCATCGTTTCCCCCCCCCCGGTGGCACTGGTGACCGAATAGTTCCAGGCAAACCCGGCCTAGCGATATTCAATTTGCGGAGTGATGCCGAGTGATTTTTCATAGGTGAAGGTCGCTGGCTGGGGCAAGACCAAAATGGGAAGCGGAATCACAATTACAGCAGGTATATGGGTAACGGGGAGCTCCCTTACGATAAGGGGACGAGCGGGAGTCACACGTTGGGGCTCGGCCACATCCACACTCCTTCTTCGTTGCCGGAAGGCACTACTCCCGGGCGGGCACTCTGTCAACTCTGGCCGCGCTCGTACAACTCTGGCATCTAAACTCGCCACATGCACAATACCGAATGAGTGGCGATAAGTATTTCCAACACACCCGCTCTTCGCATGCTCGGGGAAGTGACCAGATGCGAACAAACCTTTTAAACCTCCTCGACTTGATTGAACCCTCCGAAGTGAAAGGCTGTGGGAGAGAATACTATGTACTAGGATAACGAGTATGGGCCCAAGCTTACCGGCATAATACAAGAACATCCAGTCTTTGCTCATGAACATTACCTTTTTCTTGCCAGAATCACACACCCTCTTTTTGATCAAAAACACTTGTAATCACATTGTTGAGGTCTCTGCCTGAGCCGTTTGACAGATTCACGATTTACACATGTTGATTGATTCTAGGGTCTGGTGAGCTTCGGTACCGTACTAACTTGGAACGTGGTTACCCCCATATGTAAACGCCACTGCGTAAACTAGCCCGTATGGTGTAGCGCACTGCAGAATCGTGCCCCTGCACGGGACTGAATTGCCATGAGCACATAACTCTGTCCTAAGAAACTACTCAGTCAATGTATTCAGTACCTACAAATTTGCCTGAAATTTATCTTCGTGCCAACGAGAGTCGTAAAAAAAAAGCTGTTGTTGAGTATACCAATGAAAAAAGCAGTAACAAAGCAAGGGTACATCGTGAAGTGCGTCTAAATCCAACGAAAAAAGGCTGTAATTCCAGAAATGAACATGCGACCATCATTTGGTCCATCTGAAATCAGGGAAAAGGCTTTAACCCAGCCTGGTTGTAACGCGTCAGCTGATGGTATTATGAGAAATGAATTCTGTAGATGTATCTTCACAAAGCAATTTCCGCTGCAGATCAAGCCCAATTATGTACCATCACCAGCAAAATTATGGATGAACTCAGACGTCGCCGCGTAGAAAGCGCAACTACCGGCATCGGTGCGATTAGAGACAGCTACATCCTGCTTACAAATTGCGACTGTGTTAGTAAATGCGGCGTGCTGCATTCCTTCTTAACTCATGTTATTTTTGGGGGGCAATATACGCATTACTTGACTCCTACGCTCACAGAGCAGTGAGACGACTGGAAGCAGACAGGACAGGCCAGTGAGTACCCGTTGGTGGCCAGAAGTGCAGTGGCTACGCCGAAGGAGGGTACGTACGACCGGCGGATGGCCCGGCAGCGGAACGAACAGATCGCAGTCGCGACGTACCTGGATTAAGTAGTAGATGCCAATGACTTCGGCATTTGGCTGAACCTCTACCACAGCCGATCTATGAATACCACCTCTGCTAGCGGGCGGCCACTCAATGACTCAGCGACGGAGGGAATGGTATATCTCACCGACGCGATCGAGGCTGTTCGAGATGTGCAGAGCGTACGCAACTAAATAGCGCCGACCACTCCCGCTAGGGGGGCCGGGGGAACCAGCAAAACTGTCAACCGGAAGCGACGCAACACGATGAATACAATGACGGCAGCAGGTCTGTCCACCTGCTTTCTCGCGGCGCCCGCGCAAGTTCACTGGACTATCGCGTCCTACCTGCCCCCGCGGGACCTGCTGACGGCAGCACTAACCTTCTCACGCAGCAAAGAGGTCCTGCGCGAGTACTGTCTCGCCGCTGACCGCTTGCCCGGCGTCGGTGCGACGCTAATCAACCTCGCCATTTGGTACAAATTGCCGCGCTGCTGGTTTGTGAACATACTCCTCAACCTCAGGCGCGAAACAGTAGCACAGCCAATGCTGCCGGACCTCTTTGTATCCGTCGCCACCACACTCCCGCACCCGGATAACCAGTGGCACAGCGAGGAGGCCGAGCGGGGCACGTTCTTCGAGCCGGCCGTGCACATCCCCGACAACCACCAATTCCTGCCCGTGAATTTGGCCGTGCACCTGGTGGATCAGCAGCGTGGCCGTGAATCGTTGCTCTTGCTACTCACCCATCGCTACGACGACGCTTTTAGGGAAGCGCTGCGATGGGCTTGTCTCCAGTCCCTTCCCGTAGCCGTCTCTCTTGTCCTCCGCCAGTTCAGCCGTTGGAGGGCGCCGCATCACCTCCTCATTCTCGCCGTCTATGCGGGGAGCCAGTGCGCCATCAACCAATGCGCGTGGGCGCTGCGGAATCCCTCGACGTCGCAGCTGCGCGTGCTGCAGTGTCTCAGGCTGATCCTGATGGCCTGCAACTTCCCCTTCGCGCAATTCAAGGCGACTGGGTGCCCGCTCCCGAACCCGAATGCACTACACATAATTCTGGACCGACGAGCGCCGAAGGGCGGCGACGAGAACGGAACTGGCAACGAATTCCCGCGCACGCACTGGCCGCCTGATAATGCACTGTTCCGAATGTTTGCCGAGAACTGCAACCTCGCTGCCGAGTCTCGCGGCGGCAGTGTCATGGGAATGGCCTTTCAAGCCGCGCTGCCGCGGTCGCAGATCGACGAACTCTTCGCTCTGGGCACGCCCGTCACCAAGCACGACATCGACGCCCTGGTCGCATCCGAGCACGCGCCGCTGGCTCTGAAGCTGGCGATGTTGTCGCGATACTCCGAGGCGCCCGTGAAGCAGTGGCGCGGCGGGCTGTGGAACGCGGTGCTGGACTGTACCAATCCGGCGCAGGGGCGGAAGATGCTCGCAGTAATAGAGAATATGCGCTTCGAGACTGGCATCGACTGGCCGGCGACGACCAACGATCGGCGGAAGCACCAGGTGTACGCCGTGTTCCGCGCAGTCGACGAGCACAGCACGCCGTACGACGGCATTGACAAGCTCGGTCGCGACGCCTACCACCAGCGCTGCCTGATGCTCCGCCACTTCGTTCGCTCGGCCGTCAAGTGCGGCGCTGACCTCAGACTCACCAGCTACGCACGGAGACGCCCACTGGGTATGACCCCGGTCCGTCTCGCCAAGCTGCGAAATGACCGCATCATGATCACTCTCCTGGATGGCGGCGGCATCTCGTGGCTGACCGGGCTCTCTGTCATTGAGCAAATGATGGCCAAGGTGTCCCTAGGTTACGGCGAAAAATCTCGGCCGGGCAGTTCAGAATGAAAGCTCTCGTCTCTGGCATGTTATCCGTAATCGCGAGTGTCACCACGCGCTCATGGCTGCCTTCTGCTCGTCGCCGCAAAGGTGACAACAAACCCCATCTGGCGACGCCGTTTGCATTCCGCCCGCAAAAAGTAGCCAGGACATCGCTTGTGTTTAGCCTTACCACAGTCAATCCAGACGATTTTTGTGAGTGAGTAGAGTTATACATCGCGAGCGATTGATCACTGCCGGACGTTCTTGCTATCTATGCCATACGGCATCGCCGATTGGCGCCCCGTGCGCCCCGACATTCTCTTCTTTCCCATGCCCGATGCCTCAGGGGCATGCATAGCTTGATACCCTGTCTGACGTGCATAGATGTACATTATTCTCCCTTTGGCAAAGAGAGCAACTCAGCAACATCGTGTGGAATGTCATAAATTCGCCGTGAAACTGTTTCGGATACATCAAGGCAAACCATGAATTCGCCCGGATCTGTACCCTTGTCCGTCTGACTCGGAGTGCTACTAAGTACTGCTGAATTGCCTCCACTCAGGCCATTCGGACGATTAACGAGTAGGTGGAATACGATGATGCTGTTCTCCATTTTAAGTCGCACCCATCCAACTGGTCCCGCTGGTTCTTGAGTTCTGTATAGTAAGCATTACAGCCGTTAAAGTTCACCACTTCCAGACTGCGGACGTTGAAAGCAGCTCCTTCTCAACTATTTTGAGGATGCACACCCGATCCTTCTGGATCTCGTTTCACAACCCTTGCGCATAGTCCCATTTGTCGTCACTATACTTGCGCTTCAAATCCCGATCCAACATGTCGATGGCCTCGCGGGAGGACTTCTCGAGGCCGATACGGTAGACGACATAGTTGTGAAGATAACCTCTCGTCCATCTCCATCACCGGCTGTCGCCGCCGTGACCGGAAACCTTGCAACCGGATTCCCCGGAGCTTGAGGACTGTATTGTGGCCTAACTTGAGTATATAGATTTTGTTGCACGACGACGATGCCTAGTAGAGTACGGTCATGCGCTAGCGACATCTTGGCGCCCCGAAAAAAGAATATGGTTCGACTCGCTGTCTACCGCAACATCAACTCGCGGCTGTGCACAAGGACCGAATTTTCGCGACCACCGCGCTCTGCCCATAGAAACAACTAAATAAATCAGCAGAGTTTTTCAAGGTCGGCAGGGTGACCAGGCGGGCTGGGAAATGCGACGAGAATAATTGACCAATAAGGACGCCCGGCCCTGAAATTTGACTTTCAGGGCTTCAGGCTTGTAACTGGGCTGGGGGCAGGGCTGGGCGCACACCAACACAAACTGGCGGAGCAGGCCGGGGAGGCGGCGACAAGTCACCCCTGTCTACACAGCACGCAAGGAGATGGTGCGGTTCCATGCGAAATGGAGACCGAGTTTTCTTCTGGATACGCGGGGCATTATGGGTGATCAAAGTCGGGTAGAGGTGCCGGGGGGGGTGAGAGGAAGGGATCGGCTCGCGATCCGGAGCCTTTCGCCTGTATTGGCTGACACGAGATGCAGTCAGTCGGTGCTGGACTTCCTCTCCACCACGGATGGGGGGAGGCGTGTTCCGCCCCCGGTTGAGGACGACGCGCAGAGCGAGGCATCAGGGTAGAGTGCGGCCTTCTTTTGTTCTTTCCTCTGCTGTCTCCTTGATGCGCTTTCGCTTTCCTGGGACACGCCTGGGCGGAGCGCAAAGGGGAGCTTGCAACACATAAGCTCCGCTGGAGGGTCATCGCCATCGTCGCCATTGCTGTTGCACCGCCTGTCTACTTCCAGACCCTGCGTAGTGCTACGATACATGCCGGGGCCAGCACTTGAGGTTGGGCACGGCGCCCACCACCACTATCTGGGAATGTCTCAACTAACCACCACGATTCCAACGAATCAGACAAAAAGAGGTCCGGGCCGGTGGGGCACCAGGTAGCCTTTTTTTATCGTTTTGCCGCTATTTGCGCGAGATACACGCCCGTTTTTCCTTGCTGCCGTCCGCGCAGGCCTGATAAAGCGATATAAAGAATAACAGAGGAGATAACGGAAAGGATAGCCAAAGAGAAAAAGATAGAAGACAACCGCCCCAAGCTCGTACTCCTCTTCCGCACTGGCCACGAAGGAGGGCGTCGGGAGCAAGAGCGGCCGCTCCTCCTCCTTAGCACCCCCGCTCCTCAGCCTCTCGCATCCACACCCCTCCCATTTCTCTCCGCCCCAGGGCTCCAGGTAGCGAACCGACAGACGGATACATAGGTGAGCCACGCGCAACAGGCGTACGACCGAAGGGCTTCCGAGCAGCGAGCGACGAGCGCACAAAGCGGATAGTCGAACGCGCGGGCGAGTAGACGAACGCAGAGCGTGTGAGCGACGGGGGAAGCGTTGATGTTGAACTTGATACTTGCCGACGAGGGAGCGTTTGCGTGAATGGGAACGTTGTCGGGACGGGGGGGGGGGATTGCGCCCGCGGAAGGTGATAGTCGTTGCGCTGTATACATCAGTGTGGTGGCTGCTTGAGCAGAAATGCAGTCGCAAGTCGCCGCCTGCCCGACAACACGGTGCATGGTTGGGGACGTCGAAGCGTACTCCTCCAGAGTCCACCACCAACATTAAAGTGAATAAACCCTCTATTGAGTTGATAGAGAAAGGGAAGAATCGATTTTTCAAATTCCCCGACCTACCCCAGGGAGCGCGGCCGACTTAACCACGGGCCCAAAAACAAACTCCTCCGGCGGGGAAGGTCGGGAATGCCCCGCGCGCTAAGCCACAATATTGCCAATTTAGGATCTATTAGTGCAGATTAAAATTACATAATATTCTAATATGGTAATTAACTACCATTTTGTTTTATCTGCCACTTGACGGTAAACTGCTTCGTGCATATCTACCGTATATGTGTGTATGCCTAATTTAGGATGTATTATCTCGGGCAAATTAATATTACATAATATTCTAATATGGTAATTAACTACCATTTTATTTTATCTACCACTTAACAGTGACCACACTGCTTAACCTGCTTCGTACCAAATGTATGCCCATCCATATGGCACCCAACGCTCGCATACATCTTCGATAGTAACTGATGGTTGCTGGTGTGACAGAATCCGCTGCTTCAGGAAGAACTCGCCGTAGCCCTTTAAGAGAGTATTCACAATTTTCCCGTGTGTACCATTTCGCAGAACACCAAAAGCGTGAAATTTGGAATAAAATTGTTCTGTTGACTGGCATAGAATAAGATAAAATAAAAATGGCAACATTTTCCGCATTGGGAATTGATTGAATTATTAATTCCCCCCCTCGTATGTCCAGGAACAGTCGGTCGAAGGCGTCCCCACCCATATGTACTTTACATACATGGCCCTGCCGGGACGATCCTCCGCTCATCCTATTCTGCTCCGCGACCGCGATTGCAGAAGCCCCATCATATCTCATAGCACTGAGCAACACCACCGCCACCCCCACCAGCCGACATGCGTAAGTAAGGCAGAGATTCTGCATGCCCCTCATACATTATGCACGCGCGCTGACTTATGTATCGACCCCTGATTTGTGTTCGCCTGGGGTTCCGGCTCTGGCTGCATGTACGCCACGTCTCAGCGCGACACAGACCCACCCTCGGACGACGTTGAATTAAGCTCCCGAACCCCCACGAAACCGAACTGTCCGTGTGACAGTCGGCACGCCCCACGCGTGGCGAACCTATGTAATAGTTGGTTTGCCGCGTTGACAACATCTGACTGGAGCCGCCGAGATTTTCCGACATGATCCGCCTCCGTATCTGCTACCCCGCACGCGCCGGTCCAAACGCGTCCGTAAATCCTAACCACCTCTCGAGCGAGCAGGCCAACGCGGACGCTTCGTACTACGGCAGCGCCGGTGGAAAGGGTGATGGAGATGGAGAGGGCGATGGAGGGGCACTGGGTAATGATGACGTGTCGATCAACTACCGAGAGCTATTTATGCAGTCCGCCGGGGTAACTGGGAGGAAGGACGGCGTTGATGGACAAGGACAGGTAGCGATGCACGCGCGTCGCACGCCTTCACCTGGTAAGCTCCACAATCACGGTCGAAACGTCGTTTTGGTGAGATGAAACGACATGAACGGTGTAGCTAAACACAGGCTTGCAATCCGATGTTGTGGTGCGATCGAGGCGCCTCCGACTGCAATCGCCAGCAGCTTTTACGATCAAGTGGAGCAGTTGGCCGGCGAGCGTGGAGACGACATGGCAACGGAGGAGCCTGCACCGGTCCATCGCCCTCACAAACGTCGTGTCAGTGTCGCATTTGTGCTCACAATGGGGAAGTGCCTACCATCCTCTCTATAAACACATACCTACACATCCACGATAACAGTCGCCGGTGGATCTTGGTAAGGTGCTCCGCCCCGTGTATGCTACGGTAGTTTACTCGTGCTGGCTTCAGACCGGGTGCGCGTACATGCGATTAAAGCTGACGGTTGTATGGTATGTGTACAGTGACGTGATGCCGCGAAGGTGATGGAATTTCCGCTTCATACAGTCAGTTCCCTCACTTCCTCCACACTCCTCGCTGTCCGCCCCCCCCCCCCCCCCACCTTCACTGAAATGCCCTCTCGCCGATTGCAGCATACGCTTCCGACCCTGGTGCAGTTCAGTCTAGCAGCGGCACGGAGAGCGTATCTGTGGTGTGTTTCTCCGCAAACCGCTGTTCTCTATCCTATGTATGCCTGCAGTGAACACGATGGAGGCAGCTTGGCGGTTCTAACAAATGCTCTAGCCGCTACCGCCAACAACAGCACGCCTAACCCCGCGCCCAAGCTTGAAGCTACGCACGATACTTGCGGCGAAGTGGGCCGCCACGGAGATGGAGGTGGCCCGTATTGAGAGGCGCTGGGGTTCGTGAATCAAAGCGCCGGTTGGCAAACGCGGTGGCAATCCTCGCGGTCGTCTGCGGCGTCGTTGGTTGGCTGGCGACTACAGCTATCTGGAAGCTAAAGGTAGAAAAACTGGGCACCAACACACATGTTACGTGGCTACGGAGAAATGATGGTAATTCCCACTTCTGCGCAAACCTGTGGTACTGATACGACGGGTGCGAAGGCGGTCGACAGATGAGGCTTCTCCGTCCTTTCCACGCATTCTCCACGCCGTTATCAACACTCGCCGACCGACAGCTCCAATATTCCCGCTGCAGACTACTTTAGGAGTATGAGGCACTTCGTTCGCACTGCACCCCCTGATTCCGGTCTGTGCCTGGACATTCACCTCGGTACTTCCCGCGGAAGAGCATCTGCGTATGATAGTGTAATTATCATCTCTGTACGGTGCGTTCGCTCTGGATGGCGTTGACGTAGTTAGATTGCAAGACTGCACAATACACCAGTTTATCCGTGTGCCGCCTTCCGTACCCCAAGTCTTCAACTTGACCCAGCCCCCCTCTCTGCGCGTCACAGCGGCGTCGGATTACCCAACTCACCACTCCACACTGTCCGCGACGATCACCAACTTCACGTGGCGCGAGGGGAACCTCCATAACCAATAGGCTCGTTTGGGCCTCGCTGGAACATCCACGATCCGGTAAGCAGGAAATATACACTACCGAACGAGAACACCTGTTTGTTTCTGTCATAATATTCGGTACCTATTTGCTTTACCGAGTCTTCCCTGCCTGGTCTCCGATCGTATCTCCATGTCATAAGACAATGTGGGCAATTTATTTTATTTCTCTCTAGCACGATGTATCCTTAATGTTATCATTGCCACGCTCCAGTGGGGGCCAGGCATTGTTACCGCTCACGCGAAGACATCCGCATCGTCTCTTGTGATAACCAGCTATTGGCAGCACAGCGGCAGAAGCGCCTTGCCGATCTGCTCCAGATGTTCCCGGTTGCAGCCTGGCCACAAGGCCGAATTCCCGCGGCTTGGACGGGTACACGACCAACCGTATTTGTGATAACCATTCGGCCACAACGTGCTGTCTTGCCAACTGCACGTCTGTTATGCAACGAGACACAAACAAAGCTCTCCCCGTGCCATGGCCAGGATAACCGATAGTCCGTCTGGATGCCGGTTAACAGTGGGCTACAGTGTGGTACCTCCCAGGCGAGTTTTTGGCGACAGTGGTCGACTAGCGGAGGGGGGCGCATGAGCGCATACCCATCCACTACTACCACAGCCCAGCCACTATTCGATAGGTAGGAAGGAAAGCCCCAGCCGGTCTGTAGTGGTCGTGTGGAATCGCGACGAAAGAATCACCGCAGAAAATGATTATCACAACGGCAAAGAAACACATCCGTAGTAATACGAAAAAGTAAACGCGATCGTCGGTCCATGTACGCAAATCTCAAACCCACTGCCCACGGCTCTAAAAGGCCACGACGTTTCACCAACCAGTGCGTACTACAAAAAAGCCCGTCCCTGCTCCACCGGTTCGGCCCACCCCCCGCGCTCCCCAACACCGCCCGACAAGAGGCAGGCAATGTAGTCCGCAACGCTATCCGAGGATGGTGTTGTATTTAGCGAAGAAAGAATCGAGGGCCCGCGCTAGGTCATCACGGGGAACGCTCAGGCAGTAGTTGAAGTCGGACATGAAAGTTACCGCTTCCTCAATTCCGTCGATATCCGATTGTCTCAGCATGGCGATTTCGGTCAAGCCGTTGCTCTTGAGCTCGTTGCGTCTCCTTCCAAGGTTAGTTACGGCATGGTTTGCACGGTGGTGAGGGAGGTCGCGGGAAAACACCTGATCTTTCGCCGCAGACGAAGCTGGCGCTGGCGGATCGACTGCTTAAGCTCTGAATGTCTAGCCAAGAGAGTTTCCGCGGCCACTCCTTCGGCAGCTCGGGCGCGGGCGGCGAGACGCCTTGACGCATGTTGGGCGGCCGATTGCTCAGCCCTCACCGACTCGATGCCAGCTTCGCACTCCCTGAGCTGACGGTACAGCTGACGGAGGCGGAGGCTACTCATCGGTTATTACAGAGTGTACTTCAATTAGCGACGACACTCACTCGTACTCCGCCTTGCAATGCTCCCACATGACGGGCCACGCGCGGCCACCCATGGTCTCATACGTGGAGGCCAACGGAATGTAGGCCAGAAGGCTGACCTGATGTTCGTATCGCCAACGAGTCAGCAGTCAGCACGATAGTAGCTGGAACCGTAATGGTCGAACAAACACCGCGAATCTGGGTAACTCACCAAACTGCCGTCCTGGTTACGCATGCGAGGGGGCTTTCCCACCATCTCGATCATGGTAGCAATAGATGGAGGCATTTGTTTTACGAGAGAGGAGAGTCCGGGTTGCTGGTGTGCTGGCGGAGTTTGTGTTGTGGCGATGATGGTAGGTGGGAGAGAGTGTGGGTTGCGGAAGGATGGAGGATGTAAGAGAGAAAGGAAGCAGGGGCAGGAGTGGCAGCCTTGTCTGTTGGTGTTTGCCAGTTTGATACGGTGCATAAACAGTGCCCTGTGTGGGGCGGCAACAAAATCACATATCCGTTATTCACTGCTGCGTGCGGGGCCTGGGGCCCGCGGCAGTGTCTATGGGTTCCGGCTTTGCCGTACACGCCGGTCCGACACCGCTAACGCCGGAATCTTCTCCGACACATCAATGCCTACCATCGAAGTCATGCCGGGTGCGCAGCGCCAGGTGAATTTCAGCAGAGAAACAGAGAGGAATATCCAACGCAAACGGACATCCCGAGCACAGCTGTCAGCTAGGGACTAATGGCACGCGCAGTCCGTCATGATTGAGGTTTTGTGGACGGTACATAGTCCGTCTGGCCGAAATTGTGCTATAACCCCAGAACATATCCACTCCCTACCACAGTCTAACATATCCACTCCCTACCACAGTCTAACATATCCACTCCCTACCACAGTCTAACATATCCACTCCCTACCACAGTCTAACATATCCACTCCCTACCACAGTCTAACATATCCACTCCCTACCACAGTCTAGCGGTCGGTCTGTGGTCAGGACCGTCAGGTGGAATCGTGACAGCGGAAATGAATCACTGCAGCAAATGACTATCACCGCGGGAAAGAAGCATCACAGCAGCAAAGAAACACATTGGCAGTAACAACCACTTTTAATACGAGAAAACTACAAACAATGTCAATAGCTCTCGGAAATGCGCTTGTATATCGATGGAAGGAAATCTCAAACACACCGTCCATGGCCCTCAGAGGCCACGACGTTTCAACAACCAGTAAATACTTATGTAATAACAAGATATGTCCTCACCCCCCACCCCCCCGGTCCCCCTTCAACCCACCCCCGCACTCCAGCCCCGGCATGATAAAAGCAGGCAATGTAAACCGCAACACTATCCGAGGATGTTGTTGTATTTAGCGAAGAAAGCATCGACGGATCGCTCTAGGTCATCGCGGGGACCGCGCAGGCAGCTTTCGAAGTCGGCCATGAAAGTTACTGCTTCCGCCAATCCGCCGAGATCCAATTGTCTCAGCCTGTCGATTTCCAGCAAGCCATTCCTCCTGATCACGTCTTGGTGCCTTCCAAAAGTTAGTTTCGGCATCATTTTACGGTGGTGAGGGGGATCACAGTAAAATACCTAACCTCACGTCGCAGAAGGAATTGACGTAGGCGGTTCAACTGCGCGAGTTCCGCATAGCATGCCCAGAGGGCCACAGCGACCTCTCCGTGAGCAGCTCGAGCCCAGCTTGCGATTTTCCTCAAGTCACGTCTAGCGGGCAACCGCTCTGCTCTAGTCAAATCGACCATGTCTTGACGCTCTTTGAGCCGGTAGTGCAACCGACGGACGCGGAGGCTACTCATTGTATTCGCCGGTTAGCCTAAGGTGTACTCCAATGGGCGGCGAGACTCACTCGTGTTGCACCTGGTAATGTTTCCAAATGACTGGCCACGCGCGGACGCTCATGGTATCAAACGTGGAGGCCAACGGGATGTAGGCCTGGAGCGTGAGCTGGTGTTCGTACCACTACAAGTCAGCAGCGACCGCGGCTAAAGGGGGTACCGCAATACTTTATCAAACACCGCGAATCTGGGTAACTCACCAAACTGCCGTCCTGGTTACGCATGCGAGGGGGCTTTCCTACCATCTCGATTATGGTAGCAGCAGATGGACGCATTCTTTTTATGAGAGAGGAGGGTGCGGGCTGCTGGTGGCAGTGGTGGAGTTTGTTGTTGTAGGCGGTGTGTTGCGAAAGAATGGAGAATGTAAGAGAGAAAGGAAGCAGGGACGGAAGTGGCAGCCCTTTATGACCGGTCTGTCACTGTTGCCGGTTAGATGCAGCAAATGGGCAGTACAGCGACAACAAAATTGCACATCTAGCGTTCGCTGTGAGCTAGAGAACACGACTGAGCTGGAGGATTTCATCTTTGTTATATGCACCATTCCAACACCAATATCACCCGATCTTCTCCCATCGTGGTCAGACCTGCCAACAGTTCGTCGGTTAAACCAGTCCATATGGTAAACTGGTTTGTTAGCCAGTTGGTTTGACGCAGTTCGGTTGGGTTTGAAAATTGGATTATCCAGTTAGTTCGGTTTTAGTCAGCTAGGGAACCCGTTAGACTGGCAGTTATACAGTTGTCCGAGTGATGCTATTTAGCTACTCATCTACTTTACTCACGCAGCAATAGCTACCTACTCACCCTGGACAAGTAAGCGCAGCTCTTCTTTCCACACAACTACTTAATCCATACTGTCTCGTCGCCCCGCTTCGACCGGCCCCCGCCGCCCCCCTTACCACCCACCCTTTGTCACGCACGAACCCCTTCCGGTTGTGGCGCAGCGGGATTACCCTCTCCTACCTCGCAAAATACCCCTGTCGCATCTATCATTGATACTAAGGAACAGCTCTGCAACTACATCTTACATCTGCCTAAGTGCTTAATCCATTCTCTTCTTTCTTCTGGGTAAACTCACTGGCTCAACAGGAAATTTCCCCTTGCTTGGGTGCGTCAAGCCTGGCGAGAGCACGCCCGCCGAGCATGCCGAGAACGTGCCCGCCGAACCCACCGAGAACGCGCTCGTTCAGCCCACCGAGAGCGCGCCCGCCGAGGGCCGAGGCTGGCGAGAGCACGCCCACAGAGACCACAGAGAACGCGCCCGCCGTGCATGTGGGGAATGCCCAGACGCGCGCCGAGGATGCTGGTGAAGAATGGGCAGCTGTGAAGCGTTAGATATCAGTAGACTTGCACCAAGGCCTCCTCGGGCTTAGACCAATCTCCGCGAAATGGTCGGTGTCTCTTCTGTGAAGGCTTTGTCAAAAGCACCAACCTTTCCTCCACCGCTGCTGGAAGTACAGAAGAGAACTGATTGCTTGACCTTCATGCTAGATTGTAGAACCTCTTATATACATGCCACCAGATACATCATCCAATGTCAGTCAGCATCACTGAGTCTAGATGCCATCAATAGCCACTTGCCACCTCTGCCACTCAATGAGCCATACTCGTCACCGCCGCCATGTACGTGGTCTGGGCGCCTAGATCTATCCAGATCCAATGAGCTTTCCGGACGTGTCTAATATTCTGACAACCGCTATCTGCGCAAATATTGTGTATGCTTAAACTTGTAATGCTTGTTTGCCGTTCTCTAACCTGCCATGTGCATTCCGCAAGCCACCCAATTTAATTTCTGTCGTAAACGCTCGTTTCTCCCGATTGAGATGTGTAGCTGGAGAAGGGAACTTGCATGTGAGATCTGCGGGATTCTGCGGTTGCCTCCCTTCGTGGCCGGGCTTCGATAGCGATAGGTGACGGGCAACTTGGTAGTTTCTCGATGTTATCGCCTTCGTCTGAAGTACTGCCGGTAGGTTGTTGGACCGTAGATGAAAAGCTCGCAATACCCACGACTGTAACCAGTGTATGAAACTGACTTCGCCGTTCTCCATAATTACCGGGTCCCCCCAGCACCGGGCATATAGTGGCGCGCTCGGCGCGCTAGCCTTCATATGGTTAGCGCACCGAGGGTTTTTGAATGTCAGGTGATCATGAGTCCTGGAGGTCTCATCCGGCAGGATCACCGACTGCGCGGCACCTCCACAGTTTAAAGAACAATGGGGCTACCAATCACTAATGACCGAGCACCAGGCTGAGCAGCCAGTTGAACACCTCACTGCGAGGTTCCCACAGCCAGTTGCCGACTGATACATCTCGAACACCTGTCAAGCTAAGCGTTCACGTTTTATCTGCGAACGGCAGCCGAGGCCAGCCCTCAGCGTCTGATGCATTTGAGCTAAACCCAGGGCATGTGGCGTTTCCGGCTATGGAAGGGCGGGCTGTGCGAGTCGGGGGCACGGCCATGGCAATAACCTTACGCCCGTTCACCTGCACGGTACACCACCACTCCAGTCATCGACTCCCTCTCCATTCCTGTCCCCAGCTGCACCTCATGCCCACGCGGCACCTCAGCGCCAGCGGCAATAGCGGCGCACTGGTCGGGTCACTAGCGGCAACTCCGCCGACATCGACCGCACTTCAAGCCGTAGCACTGGCCGCACGCGGTGCCGTGGGGCCGCAGAACCAGCTGTACCGGCCTTAACTCAAGCTGTACCCCCAGGCCTGCGCACCAGCGGCGTCTTGTTCTCGCCGTTTTTCTCAGCAGTTGCGCGCAGAGGTAGTAACTCACTTTCGGCGTCGATATCGGTGTGCTCAGAATCAAGTTGTACAGCCCCACCAGCAATTGCTAGGTTGGTATGGGAACTTCTGCCAAGCAAGATCCGACCCCATAGGATCACCGACGGCTTTCACCATACTTTCCCTTCGCAGCTCTCCTGCTGCTGCTTAGCGGAAGACTTGTCTGTAGAAGTCTTTTAGGGTCTTGATGCCCGCGCCATGCATTGCCGACTTGGTAGGAGTCTTCGGTGGCTTATCGGTAGAAGAGCTCTCGCCAGCCCTGACGGCACTTGACTGATGGATCCCTTTATTCAGCCTGGCTCCTGACACCCTCGATGTTATATTAACCCTAGATACACACTGCCGCCCCCCTATTTGTCCAAACAGATACCTAATCAACAACCATTGTTCTCCGATACCAATCTCCAGCAGCAATCTCCAGCACTCCCAACGCAATAGACATTACTTTCCAAGTAACGCCCATTCACCAGCTGTACAATCCAATCGTATACCAAGTTAAGTACGCCTCCAAATGAAGGCTGACGGTCTCGGAGCCATCAGAGCCGCAGGGTCGTCTGAGTCACCAGAGCCGACGCCGGCGCCGAAGGGTCTAGAGAAGCCGGAGAAAAGAAGACGAATTCCTGTGGCATCAAGAAGGACGGAACTCCGGCCGGGAGAGTGAGGATCTATACGATCCTCAACTTCAACAGTACCAACGCCTGAGTTCTGCAGGCGGCGCATATCCGGACTTTGATACGGAAGTCTGGGTGTACTTGGGTAAAACGTGAGAATGCCCGCGATCTTATCATTTATGTACACCATCCTCTTCGGAGATGCAACAGCTCTCCCACTTATAGCAATCCAAGGGAATGTGGGAGCACCGATCACTGAGCCCAGCGGTGGGAAGGCAGCATGCAGAATGGTGGACTGCCTTCAACTGGTTCCTTCGGAACTGCTTCTCGAAGGCGAAGGCAAAAATCGACAGGTCCGGCTACCTTTCCACAAACCTTTAGCGACAAAGTACTTGCATTCAGCCTATATAAACTATGGCGGCGTACACACTTTCCCAGTTTCCGTCCGCTGTTTGCGTGATGGCGGCACGTTGCAAGCTCCCTTTGTCCTCCACCCAGGAATGTCCCAAGAAGATATTGAAGCGGCTAAAAGGAAAGACAAAAGAAAGGAAGAAAGAAATCGAGACCCGTCCACTAGTCCTCTTCCGCGGATGCCGTGGGCGGGGGCGGGGAGAAACGGGGTTATTCCTCACCAACGGCACCAGCCCACCCACATCCATAGTGGAGAGGAAGTCTAGCCCAGGAGCCCCAACAGTCCGGCCGCGCCAGTCCCGGCCCCGGCCCAGCCCCGCCTGCGGGACACAGCCCGCGCTAGCCCACGGCCCGCGGGCCCACCGGCTTCCTCAGCGACTGCCCGGCCTGGGCCGGGTCGGCCGAAGCCGCTGGAAGGTCCGGGGCCTACTGGCCGACGAGAGATGCAGCAAGGCGGTACTGGACTTCCTCTCCACCACGGATGTAGGAAGGCGGATTCCGGCCCCAGCTGAGGAGGATGCGCAGAGTCAGGCATCAGAGTGGGAGCTTCGGGAGCTCCGGGAGCGAGAAGCGGAGAGGGAAGCAGAGCTAGAGGAGTTGGGCGCTGAGGTCGAGGAGCCCTTGTTTCCTGCACACCCATCTTCATGGCATCGGCAGAAGAGGAGTAGCGAGAGAGAACCGCTTTCTTTTTGTTCTTTCGTTCGTTATTTCTTTGGTGCGATCTCTATCTTCGGGGGAAGGCCGGGGCGGGGGAGCGATCTGGAAGTGCGCCGCCGTAGTATGGGTAGGCTGCGTGCAGGTGTGGCGGAGCGGGAGGGAAGGAGGAAAAAAAAATGACCGGGTCGGCCGACGGGCGTGGAAGACGAGGGAGATCTCATGATCCACTAGCGTCCCACTATAAGTTAACCCTCCAGGCTCCCGCTTTCCCCCTGCACCTCTATCCACAGGACCTCCTGCCGGGCCTTCTATTTGGGGGAAACCTCGAAGAGGTGATCCCGTGTCTGCGCCCTGCACGAGCGCCACCAGCACTGAGCGGTGGACCGGCTCTTCGTCCAGTTCAGGTACTGCCCAGTGAGGCAGTGACCGGTCTTCACAAGTGGAGGTAGAGGAAACATTGGTGCTTTTGACGAAACCTTCGCAGAAGAGACACTGACCATCTCGCGGAGGTTGGCCTAAGCTTGAGAAGGACTCAATGCAAGTCTACAGATATCCGACACTTCACAGCTGCCCACCCTTCCTTAGCAGACATTGGACGAAGAACCGGCCCACGCCCCAGTTCTGGTGGTGCCGGTACCAGGTTCGGGCTCGGGAACACCTCTTTAAGGTTTAAGGTGTCCTGAGTGGGAAGGCCCACAGAAAATCCTGTGGGCAGAGGTGTGGGGGAAGACCGGGAGGTGGAGAGCTAGTGGAAGATCCGTGACCTCCTGGCAGATAAGCGGTGCAGTCAGGCAGTGCTGAACTTCCTCTCTACTACAGATGTGGGGAGGCGAGTGCCGGCTGAGGAAGTCGCAGAGAGCGAGGCGTCGGAATGGGAGCTCCGGGAGCGCCGAGAGCGAGAAGAAGCGAGGGAAGCGGAGGCGGAGAAGCTGGGTGCCGCGGGGGAGGTTGGGTGCTGGGGAGGGGCCGCCGCTGTTCCCGCCTACACCCTCCTTTATGGCATCCGCAGGAGATGGGGAGTAGGGGACGAGTTTTCTTTTCATTCCCCTTGTCTAAGTCTTTCCCTCCCATTCCCTTCGTCCAAAACGTTCCTTTCGGTCTCGGCTTCTTTTGTCAGGATTTTCTTGGGATGCATTTGAACTTCGTAGGACAGGCCTGGGCGGAGGGCAAAGGGGAGCTTGCAACGTGCTGCCACCGCACGGACAGCGGACGAGAAACGGACTGTACGTAATCTCGCCATGATCTGACAGGTCGCATGCGAGTAATGAATAAACAAAAAAAAAAACTCTTCCTCAGCAGTCTCGGCGCGTGTCTCGGCATTCTCTACGGGCACGACGGGCGGGTTCTCTAGGGGCTCTATGGGCGCTCTCTTGGAAGTCCCGGCGGGCACGCTCTCGGCGGGCTGAACGTGCACGTTCTCCGCGGGTCCGGCAGGCACGATCTCGGCAAGGCAGGGTTTTTTTTTTTGTTTAATCATTACTCGCATGCGACCTGTCAGATCATGGCGAGATTACGTACAGTCCGTTTCTCGTCCGCTGTCCGTGCGGTGGCAGCACGTTGCAAGCTCCCCTTTGCCCTCCGCCCAGGCCTATCCCAAGAAGTGGTGCGCACCAAGGAGATTACAAAAGAAAGTAGGCCGAGCGGGCGCAAAGAACAAAAGAAATTAACAAAGGAAAGCGCATCTCGTTCCCCTACTTCTTGTCTCCTGCAGACGCAATGAAGGAAGGCGTGGGTAGGAACAGCAGAAGTTCCTCCCTGGCACGTAGCTCTCGCGCGGCCCGTGGATCCTCCGCCTCCGCCTCTCTCTCCTCTCCCCGCTCCCGGCGCTCCCGGAGCTCCCGTTCCGACGTCTCGCTCTCTGCGTCCTCCTCGACCGGCGCTCTCCTTCCCACGTCCGTAGAAGTGAGAAAGTCCGACACCGCCCGGCTGCACCTCGCGTCCGCCATGAGGTCCCGGATCCTCCACCGGCTCTTCCACCTTCCGGCCCCCTTTCGCACCTCCGCCCACAGGATCTTCTGCTGCGGCCCCCCACCCGGGGCACTCCCTGAATAGGTGGTCCCGGGTCTGGGTCCGGTGCCGGCACCACCAGCACTGCAGGGATGCCCGGTTCTTCGTCCAGTGGAGGTACTGCCCAGATAGGCGGTGCCCGTCTTGATCTGGTAAAACCTCGAGGCAAACGTCTTGGTTCTCCCAGCCACTGTGCCATCCGCTTCTAGCTCGCTCGGCAAGCTGCAGGTACTGGTGGGCTAGCGCGGTCTCGCCGCGCTCGCCTGGCGTGCACTCGCCAGGCTCGACACACCCAAGCAAGGGAAATCACCTGTTTAACCAGTAATTTTAGCCAGAGGAAGTGAGAGACAGGATGGAGTACGTAGGCAGATGTGGTTGCAGAGCCGTTCTGATATACGTTAGTGAATCTGGTACAAACGAAGCGCCAAGGCTGCCAAGAATGGCGCTGATGCCAAGGCAGGCGCTAAGCGTTTAATATCAACGTCATTCGGTAGACCAGTGCTGTGGAACGGCGCAGCGCCCAATGCAGCGGAGGCAACGGTGTGTCTCTCCTGTCCATCGCGGAGCACCTCCCGCCCCTGTTGAAGATGTGCTATCTATGGTATCGGATGAGAATGTAAGCCAGTGGGGTGCAGTCGGAGAGAAGGAATAGCAGTCGAACGACGACGGGATATATAGTAGGGCCGCGATGATTCGAAGGGTACTTGATACTTAGTTGGTTTCATTTTATTCTGGGGTCGTGCGCATCCGGGAGGGAGGGAGCGGTTGCTTACTTCTGGGTATTTGCTCTAGGTGCGGTGGGGAGGATTAAGTCACTCTGGTGCTGGTCGCTAGATGACCAGCTACCTTAAGCATCATCTCATGTTCATGAAGTTGTTCAGCTCCAACCAAGGATATTGAGGGAGCAGGAGCAGCGGGAAGAAAACAGCCGTCTCTAGCTTCTCGGCCCGCGTCAAACCGCCTGCTAATGACTGGATGCAAGCCGTCGTGGACTCGTGGCCTTCCTGCTGTTACCCGGCGAGAGGCCCATCTGCCCTGCAAGCCGACTTAGCGGGATCACGGTGGTGTTACTTTAGCGTGAGCTGCGAGCCTAGCCGGACACGGAGCCAACGCGTCGCCTCCTTGTTGGATGAAACAATGTTGGCACCGGCCATTTTGCAGTTGGGATGGTCTTTCTCTTGCGAAACAGTGCCGCCTATGTTTCGGTGGCCAAAGGCCACTCTACTACTCTTAGCCCAGTCAAGGGATGCTGCTGCAGCCTCAGAAGCATGGCTGCTAGCACCCCCCCTCCCCCCCGTCCTTGCCCTCCGCCATTAGCCGATGCTGTCCACGTCGGACGGCCCTTCAATGCCTGGCACTACTCCTCCCACCTCGTCGAAGATACCTGACCGGAAGGTGGTGAAGAGAGTTGGCGCTGCTATGGGATGCCCCTAGGGTACAAGCAATGCGTATATCACGCATTAAAAATGCGTAATTCAACTTTGAATGCGGCACACCGCAATTACTGATACAAACGCAATTTATAGGAACGACTAATTGCGCTGTTGTCAGTAATTGCGCTCAATGTGCAGCGGTAAATTCTTGTATGTGTATTGCAAATAACCATCAGCTGCTACGTTGTATTCGATGCAATCATCGTAGGGTATATGTCATCATGAGGTGGTACAAATATCAGAAGGGTAGGCTTGGCAATGTCCTCTTTCTTTCGTCGCGTCCACCACAATTGCAACCACAGCCTCCTCCAACATCGCCAGCGCCAGCATGCCTCCGCAAGCAAAGACATCAAAGCAGCCCCCAAGAGCGAAGTTACAAGAAACGCCACCTTCCTCTACGAAGACGACAAAACGTGTACCCCTGACCAAACCGTGTCCTGCCACTGTCTGCGACAAATTTTCACCACTACCGCGGAAGACGAAGAAAAAGCAATCAACAGAGCTATCGTCCTACGCCTGAAGAGGGTTTCAGATAAAGATCCTGCGCTTTATTTGGGAAAGAATGACTTTCGAGGTCAGAAAGGCTATCATCAAGCTCATGTGGATGCTTTGTAGATACAAAAATATCACCATGATCTGACAGGGTCGCATACAATCGATGACTCACCATCACCAGCAGTCAGGCTCTAAAAAGCCCATGGACTCGCGGACCGTGGACCAGCACGGACTGCCCCTCACAGGCCGGTCCAGTACGAGGCCTCTGGCCCTGGAATGTTGAGATACCCTGTTGCTGCGAACCCATTGCGGGGATGTCTTGTCTTCAGCGGCTCCACAGCTTTCCGGACACTTCCAAGGGCATCTCGGCACTGGTCAAGATTTTTGGCTGTGGCATCTCGGCATAGCCGAATTTTAGTATAAATAACCCGCCTCCCCGCTCTCATCTCTAACCATTCCCAAACACATCCCGTTTTCTCTATCTATTTACCAAACACATCCCGCCGTCTCTATCTGTTTTCCGAACACATCTCGCCGGTCGATTACTGCGGATCGACATAGACCGATAGGTCGTTGATCGTGCGGACCAATAGGTCCCCGCGCAGTCGATCGCCCGGCGACGATGCCCCCTCCCGGGCGAGCAATGCCACGCATCCATTCTTTATGGGCACGTCTGAAAAGAGTACGTTATCTTCAATTCTGTCTGGCTGGGTTTACGTCCAAAAAATAATGCTGACCCGTAACCCGCTAACTAGCCACGAATCAGCTGCTCCCAGTCTCCTCCTCCACCGTCACCGATATTACAGTACTACTGCCTCTCGGCAAGTTCCTGTGTCCACCCTCTTCACTTTCCACTAACAGCCCCTCAGCCACACCTCGTCGGGATACTGGCGACAGCAACCCACAGCCACCGAAATGACCCCGCCAACAGGTCAGAGTGGCCGACCCCAGCTCGACGTCGTTCGACAGAATGGCTGCATCGAGTCACCAGGCGTTGAAACCGGTATCAGTCAACTGAGTAACACCGAGGGAGATGTTGGAAATGCTTCTCGCCGCATAACGCACGGCGCTGCACTGGATAGAGTAGTGCGGGCGCCGGCGCAGTGGGCGGGTAAGCAGCCCAATTAGGATAAACGCGGGAGCAGCGAGGTATTTTACTCTGTTTGTGCTCCCTACTCTTTTACTTCTTCTTCTCTAATACACTTCACGCCAAGCAATAAAGAAGTTTTCACCGCTCCTGTCATCGCTGTCTCGCTATCCGTAAATCATCTCAATCTCCTAGCACAGCTCTCATCAACTTCTCTCTCATCTCCTTGTTGGAAAAGCTTCTCGGTGCTGGAGGCACGGCGCTGTTGGCGACCAGAGTTGAGCGGCGGCGTTGCTGGGGGAGCGCACGCCGGAGGAGCTAAAGCAGGGAGCCGAATGGGGACAAAGCGGGGAAGCAGCGAGGTGTACTTTGTGTTCTCTGTTCTAAGGTTCTTTTCTTCTGTACTCTTACAACCGATATAGCAACTGAGATTATCCCCGTTCGAACCCTACCACAACGTGAAGAATTCCATCTACGCACACGTAGCCATTCAACACTCCTTCTTCACTTATCTCCATAACTTCACCTCTACCTGAAGCCCCGTCGTTCAAGCGAAAAGTTCGGCGGACAGCCATAACCATTTCCACAGGAGACATCTACAAAGAGATGCCTGATGAGAACCACGGAAGAGGTGACGATACTGAACGCGGTTTCAACACCGGTGGCGTCCAACCTGATGTACGCATGCAGCAAGTAGCAGGGGTCAATAGCCCGGTCGGCTCGCGGGGAACCACAAGTCAACCACCCGCAGAGCGCTGAGGTGAACATTGGAGTGAGATCGGTGTTGGAATTAGGGATGCATAGAGATGAAGATGGTTGATTCGATTAAAGATACATGGTCGTAGGCAGTTCATTCTGTCAATATACAAAGGTCCTCAGCCCGGGCAGAGGACAGAGGAGTTTGGGCCTTATCTTCTCGGCGCTTTTCCGGGCGCATATGATTTTCTGTCTCTCGTGGTGGTGGCCGAAAGCTCCCCAAAACCTGGAAACTCACCGGAAATCTAAGGAATGCCGACCGGATTTCACTTACAGCTCCACCATCTCTTTTCCGATTAACAGAATTTTTTAAATAATCTCGTTAGCCTTAGATTTCCGGTGCTCGTCCGGTCGTGTACGACCTTCTGTCTGTTGCCGCGGCGGTGGCCGAAAGCTCCCAGTAATCGCCTAGTTGTAGTTGAGATCCACTCCCCGCCCAAGATATGTACGGTAAGACGCTAGTGGATCATGAAATCTCCGGCCCGCCGGCCGACCCAGTCCAGACCAGGCCGGCTCCAAAAAAGCCCGTGGGCCCGCGAGGTCCAGTGGAGATACTGCCCGGTACGGCAGTGCCCCGTCTTCACCTGGTTGAACCGTGAGGCAAGCCTCTTGGTGCTCCCAGCCACCGTGCCATTCGGCCTCTGGCTTTTCGGCATCTTGTATTTCTTTCTGGAGGTCCGACATCCCGCCCATCGCCGTGCCTCCGCCCACTTCTTCTCGGAGATCTCCCGCTTGAGGTGTGCAAGAGATCATGGAAGAGGCATCGCACGTGCCTCGGCCCGGTTCAGGTAGCTCAGCCATATCACCCCGTAGGCGTCTGGCTCCTCTGCCGCGAGGTTGGCCCATTCGTTGGCCTTCTCGTTTCGTGGGGCTCCCTTGTGCGCCGGGCACCATCGGATCTCGATAGTGATGTCCGGCCGGGCTTTCCGTAGTGCTGCAATCTGCCTCCTCGCCTGGAGCGCGTATTTTTGGCTGGGGCCAGGCTCCTCTGAGGCCATCCGTCTGATGGTGGCTTGGGCGTCCGTGAAGATTGTGGCCCTCTCCGGCGTTGTCTGTCCTCGTGAAGCCGATTCCAGCGCCCTTGCGAGGACGGCGCACTCCGCGTCATAGGCATCCTGATTGTATCCATGTAAGTTTTGATGCCCACCCAGGATTGGCCGTTCTTCCAAACCACCACGTACCCAGTGGCTCCATCATCCAGTCGTGACCTATCCGTGAACATGGCGTGCCCAGGCCGTACATTCTCTGCCTCGCCCTTCGCTTCGGCCTTCTCCTCCTGGAGTAGTTCTGTGTCGAGAGTTTCCGGTTCCGAGTAAGACTGTCCCCTCCTGCCCACATACGCGAGAGCGCTCGCGAGTCTCCGCACGATCGCTGTCGGGGCGCCAACCATCTCCCTGGCCTGATCTCCTCGCGGAAGGCTGAGTAGCGGAGGTCGAACCGTTGCTCTCTTTTCTCCAGCTGTGATGCCGCTGCTCTGAGTCCTGACTCCATCGATAGGGCGCCAAGGTTGGTTGTCCGAAATCAGCCTGTCGTTGCCAGTGCCTCTCGGTTGACCAGAAGCTGAGCCTCGTTCGCGTGACCAATGGTGCCCCGGGTCTGGTCTCCACAGCTCCGATCCGACCATGGCGATTGACTGAATGCATGCCGTCACGACCTTCCCTGCAGTTGGCCGGCGAGAGCCCCATCTCCCTGCGAGCCGGTGGAGCTGCGCTATCGCGTTTTTCCCGTTTTGCAACCGAATGGCGTGATTCCAGCCACATCCCAAGCCACCACGTCGCCTCCTTGTTGAACGGGGCGCCGTTGGCGCCAGCCCCCACTGTTGCCGTGGGAGGTGTCTTCTTGCGGAAGATTGCCGCCTCCGTGTACTCACTCACCGTCGTTCCGCTGTGACCCCGCAATGCGGCCGTAGGCACCATGCAAGTAGAGAACAAAAAACTCCGTCCCGTAACTTTAAAGCCAGGGTGACACTGTATTGGTTAAAGAAGAAAACCCGAAGATTGGAAACCCTACCTGATCTGGTACTCCTCCACCCCTCCAGTGAGAGCGGACGGACTAGCGACTGTTTACCGTGATGACCATGAACAAAGTCCAATGCACCAGACAAGGATGTAATGATTCTATTGCGACCTCTCCCGGGCGATTCTCATCTCTGTGTATACCGAGCTGCGAGGTTTGAAACGCCCATCATTCAGTGCCTGGAATACCGGAAATGGAGGTTTATGATGACGATGATTTATTGATCGCATGCAACCCTGTTGGACCACGGCGAAACCATATACCGTTCTTTCCCGCTCAGCATCCACCGTGACCCCCCGCAGTCTGCTGGTAGCCCGTGAGAACTCCCACTGCCCCTGCATGGCCTTTCCCAACACCGCCGGGCATGGGGGCTGGCGTCTGCGCCGGGGGAAAAGCAGGGCTACCCGGGCACTGCGCTTGCCACATGGTGAGCCCAGGTCGGAGACGTTCCGGCTCAGCCCTGGTCGTAACCACTTCTTCCTACAGGACGCCGATATCGAGTGGGGGAGTATACTGTATACTGTAACGCGTGATGTCGTTTGTTTCGCGGTGGCGGCACAGCCACCTGTGGCTGGGTAAATATGTCTTGGCCATGCGATCAAACATTGTCGTCGTGTCGAACAGTCTGTCGAAGCCTATACTTGGGTGCCCTGTAACTTACAGTCCCAACTTTTATGTTTCGATTGGTACTTCTTATTCTGGTGTTGACGTCGCAGCTTCTGTAGACACGGAATTCCTGACTGCCACGGTGCTCTACGTATTTACGTTAGTGTTGGGGATATTCACCGCGATCGAACACGTCTTGGCGGTGCCCTCGCTCTTGACTGCGCAAAAATTACCACTCGCGAGCATCGGTATGTACACTACGTGTTTCTGCTCTCACGTATTCCCTCCAACTCTCCGAGTAGCTCAAATGTGACTTTAAATTTCTGTGGCAGGACCCGGGGGATCGGCCGCAGCCTTCCTCCGTTCAAACTACACACATTGTTGGAATATAGAGATCGATTTAGATGAAGACAGTGAATTGGATTGACGGTACATATTCGAAGGCAGAACATATGCAACGGGCCTCAGGGACTCGCCAGGGAGAAACTAAGAATGGAAGACTATTTCCCGAGCCCGGCTCGGAGACTCGGGCAGCTGTCATCTCCAGATGTGTCGCCTCCGGACCGCCATCTCCGGACGCCCATTATCCGGACACTTCCCTTCGTACGGAAGATGCAAAGGAACGCAGGAGAAAGGGAAAAGGAAACGTCCAGTACAGCAACAGACAGCTGCAAAGGAGATAACAATGAAACCCAGTATCCTCGGATGCCTGGTTAGATCTCATAAAAAAACCTCATGGAAAAACCACGGACATAGGAGAAAGAGTGCATCCTCCAAAGGGGGGGGGGGAAGGAGAATGAAAGCAAACCAGTTTAACCACCTGCCATGTGTGCCTCACGGGAATCTTCCCCTCGATACCAGGCCGATCCGTAGGAAAATCTGTCCATTGTCAGTATTAACTGTAAATAGTAACTCATCATCGGCGCGCACGACTGTTCCGGTATAGGGGCACCGCAGAAGTTACCGCGTTACCAAGCGCGCACAGCAACCACATCCTCAAAAGTGCATGACGGCTCCGGTGTAGAGCACCGCAACTGCTCCATCATCGCCAAGCGCGCACGCAGCTCCTCGAGTGCGCGCGTCAGCTTCGGTGTGGGGTGCCTCAGCAGCTCTAGCATCACCACGCCGCTCCTCCGAAGGTTTGCTTTTGAGAACGCCGACGGTAATTTCGAACGATCGTGGTACGGCTCAAAAAGAAAGTGGCAAACGACTGTGATATCTGAGATCGCTTCGCCGGTTACGGCCAATTCCTGGCGAACGGCGAGCAGGCTGAAGATGTATCCGAAGACCGAATATCGTGAAGACAGAGTTGTAAGCATTCCTGGCAAAGTTCCCAGACGCGGACTGCAGAATCGATTTCGCTCGTGGGAGGACTGCGATTGACGGTTCGAGTCGTGGGTTCAACCGATAGGTAGATAACCGAGGCTGCGCGGTCGTCGCACTGATTGTAGTCACGGCCCTAGGTAGTAACTAGTGTCAGAGTTCAACGAAATTTCTTTGCGGGTAGCAATCTTGAGGGCACTCAGCGGTAAGGAGTGATCTCATGTCAATCCCCACGAGTGGTAGGTACAGGCGTGGCGTAGTTCGGCGACTGCGAACGTGATGTTTTGCCTGGTTGAGGCAATGTTGGTGAGGTCGCGACGCGATGTGGCTCAAACGGAGGCTTAAAAACAAGAGTGCAGGGATGATGTGCAGAAGCGACGCGGGTCGGCAGGTGCGATTATCGATGGGTTGCGGATTGGTAGTGCGTGTAACCCGGGCTTATAACCTGTTGGGATATATATAAGGATCGACTTAGATGAAGATAGTGAATTGGATTGATGATCCATCGTCGAAGGCAGAACATTCTCTCTTCCTATTTACAGCGGGCGTCAGGGACTCTCCGGGGGTGTAGTTAGTTAAGTACGGAAGTTGTCGCCTGGGTTGGTGCTCGGAGGCTCGGGTAACTAGCTGTCAACCTCCGGTCCGTCATCTCCAGACGCCGTCTGCCGTCCGTCATCTCCATACGCCCATTATTTCGACACACATTGCCGTGCATCCGCCACCTCACACTCCACCTAGCATGCCCGTTGCCTCCGCTCCCCCTACCTACCCCGTAGCGCCTCCGAGAGGACTCTTCTTCTCGGGAACGGCAAGTGTCCTCCATCCGTCTTGACTGGCGCTAACGCTCCCTTCTCCAGAGTGCAGACCGGCCTTCTCATCCTTCCCGTGTCGTCGAACGCCGGACACCACACCAACACCGCGACAGTCGAGAATTCTCCCGGAGCAAATCCAGCAGCGGTGGCCACATCATGCGCAAGCAAGCGTTCCTCACCGCCATCCTGGACGAAACGGCACTGACGAACATTCTCCGCTTCAACTCGTTGACGATCCACGTTTTTCTGGCTGTTCTTGTGGCGGTGGCCGAAACTTCGTGGTAGTTATGGCCTACCTATGTGAACTCTAACACCCGGAAAATACGAAATACTCACCGGATTTTACTCTCAGCTTCACCATCGCCACTATAATCACTAGAACCTTTACATGATCTCGTTTCCCTTCTCTTTTTGGCGCTCTCTGATGTATGCACGTTTTTCTGGCTGCTCTTGCGGTAGTGGCTGGAAGCTCCCAGTAACGGCTGATCTGTATTCCAGCACTGGGAAAGCAAGAAACATACACACGATTTCACCCACAGCTCAATCATCGCTACTTCAATCAAAAGATTTTAATAATCTTGTTCCCATTCCTTTCCGGTGTTCTCTCATGTGTGTACGATTTTCTGGCTGTTACTGTGGTGGTCGGGATGCTTGTAGGCTGGGGAAGACCAAACCTCGCCACCACCAAGGCGTCCGGTAACTCGTGGGTATATTCCAGTTTCGGAAACACCTTGGAGGTGTTTGGGATGTACAGAGTATCTTGAGTTTTTTACATCTGCTAGGTGTGACGGGATCCAACGATATCTACTACATATGATCGTACTGACCTGCAACACCATTCCCGATACCACCATGCGACAACCACCGCGCTCGGTCTCTTGTGGATGTATCCCATCCTTAGACGCTCCGAGGTGCTTGAAATGAATTGGGAATCACGGGTTTTGTCTCCTGGCGGGTGTGTGTGCATCCAAATGCCGTCGCCTCTGTATTCGTGACTCCGGCTACTTGCCCTTGTTAACGAACCTCTAGGCCTGCTTCCTGTCTTTCTTCCTAATTCTATGCCGTAACGCGTGGGTGGTATTGGGCTTGTACACGGTATTCGTATGCGTCTTTCACTGCCTCTTAGAATGTATTACGTCCATATGAAGTACTTGGCAGGGGTATTTTTATATATACTCCATAAGTACTAATATTGATTACTCACATGCAGCTAGTCAAGATCATAGCGAGAAACACAAAGAGAATTCTGACCCAGTGCGATGCTCAGTTCGCGGTTTAGTTGTTATAGGGTCCAATATTGATGGGTGGTTTTATCCCATCATTAATCAATTTTAGTTAGTAGTGCATTATAAGACAGCCCGATTCCGCTAAAAAATTCCAGGCACGTGACAATCATTAAAACAAGACAAGTGTCCAGCGGGAAAACAATATTTTTTACCCTCCCCTCCTTCACTAAGAATACAGTATTCACACACCAATGCTTCCGTGGAGATTGTGACTGGCGTACTTGGACCGGACGGAGGCGCGATCGATGCCACTACCTAGGTCTCTCGCCAACATAAAGAGGGAGATCTCCGAGAAAAAGTGGGCGGAGACACGATGGTGGGCTGGAGGCCGGACCTCCAAGAAGAAATATAAAATGCCGAAAAGCCAGAGGCCGAACGGCACGGTTGCTGGGAGCACCAAGGGGCTCGCCTCAAGGTTCTACCAGCTGAAGACGGGGCACTGCCGCACCGGCCAGTACCTGCGCTGGGCGAAAGCTCGCCCGACAGCTCAGTGCTGGTGGTGCCGCTGCCCCACGCAGACGAGGGATCACCTCCTCAAGGGGTCTTCGAAGTGGAAGGGGCAGCAGAGGACTCTGTGGAAGGAGGTATGGGAGGAGACAGGGAGAGGGAAGCATCGGTGGAAGGCCCACGAGCTCTTTGCCGACCGGAGGTGCAGTCAGGCGGTGCTAGAAATCCTCTCCTCGACGGATGTGGGGAAGATATATAGTGCCGGCTGTGGAAGCCAAAGACGACGCAGGGAACGAGGCGTCGGAATGGGAGCTCCGGGAGCGCCAGGAGCGGGAAGAGGAAAGGAGGGAGGAGGAGCTTGGTGCCGAGGAGGAGCCGGGGGCCGGGGAAGGAACACTGCTGTTCCTACCCACCCCGCCCTTCATGGCATCGGCGGATGGAGAGTAGGGGGGGGGGGGGGGGGGGGGGGTGGGGTGTGATTTTGTTTTTTTTTTTTTGTTTGTGTTTGTGGGCGCGGAAGAGTGGTGTGTTGG
>Ga0307516_10001046_pt1 | contig 38470 bp, 12 predicted proteins | sample 19_EM_MG_FD_203310 | JGI IMG/M metagenome (GOLD analysis project Ga0307516, IMG submission 203310) | Populus trichocarpa ectomycorrhiza microbial communities from riparian zone in the Pacific Northwest, United States - 19_EM | ecosystem: Host-associated > Plants > Roots > Unclassified | place... | reverse complement strand
ACATTACATTTCTTTTCTATTTTACGAACTTAGATATAAGAGGGTTCACCAATCTTGTGTAGAGGACTTGTTTTGTAAAAAAGTGTGAATTAACAATCTAAGCTCAACTTAAAAAAAAAAAAAAAACTCTCATATTCATTAAAAAAATCACGGAAAAACCCAAATTCATTTAATAGTTTTTCCAATTGTTTCATGTATAAAATAGGATATGAAATGCACCTAGTCTCAGCCCCACACGCACCTAGCCTCAGCCCCACACACGCTTAGCACCTGGCCTGCTAAGCGTGTGAGTGTTAGGCGCTAAACATAGCTCTTTACTGGATTTTTCTTTTTTTGCTTTTTTTTTTAGTTTTTTTTTACAGTCTAAGAAAACTTACTAAATTCACTTACTTTTTAGTTTTGACATGTTTTTTAAATATTATTATAAATTTTTATTTGAATTTTGATAATTTTTTTAATTATCATGTATTTGATCTGAAAATAATAATATAATAATAAATTATTTATGAAAATTCGATTGCAATCAATTGTTTATTATAAAAATATTTAAATAAATTTTAGAACATGATTGTATACCATTTATTATTTTTTAAGCTTTCAATCACACAAAATATAGACATACTATTTTTATATTTTTTTAAAACTTGTTTTAAGAATCATATTTAAAAGAAAATAGAAACAATTCTTCTAGTTAAATATTGTGTTGGCTAAGATAAATAAGAGATACGTTGATAGAAAAAATTATTTTTATTAAATTAAAAAATATATATACTCTTAGGGTAAATAATAATATCAAATAATTTCTAGAAACCTGAAATTTGTTTTATTATGTTTAAGAAAATTTAGGCTTCCACAGCTTAACAAAAACATTTAAACTAGTGAAAAACTAAACTAATAGTATATGAACATATTAATTCAAATCAGTATAATATATACAATTTAGAGTTTTAACTGCATCAAGAACCACTCCCATCAACGAGCTTTCATCACTTTTATCACCAATATAACTACCAATAAGGTGTTATCATAACCTCTTTGCAATATTCACTTTATACCAATTCTAAGCGCATGCACAAACCACAAAAACAAGTACCTTCTAGGTCTCTTAAAGCTATCATCATAGACCCCATCAACCTAACACTCCAAATCTGAAACACAACTACTAATTAACCTTACCCATTAATCAACAACAACCACTCTAAGGCACCACCACTATCTTAGTTCAAGGCCATCATCAATCTGTAAAAATAAAATAGACATTACCAAATAATGCCAACAATACCACTCGAGACCACTACCAAGGAACCTCCAATAACATTGGAGTTGGTGTTAAAAGAAAGAAAAAAAAATTATATATGCATATATTATCTAAAAAAATAGGAGAGAAATGATTTATAGTGAAGTCACATGGAAACTCTTATCTAATGTTCTTTAAATATTTACTAATTTCAATCATAATTAAAGTTTCAATTGTTTATATCATAGTAGCAATTATGAGATGCAAACTTTCCTTTTAACTAACATCGATTATCTAAAATGGTCTCATTGTTCATGTTTGTTCAACTACTTTTCTTCTAGCATATATGTGATCTCCTTTTTTAAGTATAATTTTTTTTTTAAGAATTGATACAAATCATGTTATGTATGAATTTAACCTTAAAATATATGTTTACCAGTTTTGTGAGCTTAGAGGGAGATACTAGACACATGGAACTATATTGTGGTAAACTTTCAGGTCAAATGGAGTTCAGAAACATGTTATTTCAAAGGTTCGAAGTTACTTGATGAATCTTATCAAATTTATCAGACTAAACCTTCATGTATTGTTTAGGACATTTTTGAAGATACATATGGATGTTTGCTGCGATTCAAGTTAGGCTAGAAACTAGACATCTCGAGCTTACCAACCATATATCCCAATAATTCATCCAAACAAGAGAGAACAACATGTCTGAAGTCATGACTAAAATCTGCCAAAAATGTGGGAAGATTGGAGATTCAAACTACTTGGAGAAATTTTAACATGAAAACTTTGTTTTTATTATCCTATTTTATTTATTTAATGTTGAATAATTATTTTTAATTTGGGTTTTTTCTGGTCAATTAGATATTGTTTAGGAGTTTATTTTATTATTGTACTTGTGTTAGTTGATTACTACTTTAGGCTCATTAGTTTACAAACCAAAAGAGTTCCATTACGGTTAGTTAGAGGAAACTATATTATATTTTTTTGAGCTACAATTTTAGGAGAAAATGGAAGAATAAACATGAGTTTTTCTTTTGTTTGATTATGGCAAAACAACCTTTCTTTACAGGGACAAATATCATACACCAATTTATCGAAGATTAACTGACTTTGTGACGTCATTTGCATATTTAGAGTTCTTAGATAAAATGTTATCTCTGGATCCATGTGTAACATCCCAAAATTTTCCACAATCACGCATGTGAAAATTCAGGTAAACATTTTTTTTTTAAAACGCAACATATGGAACTCATTCTTAATCCAAAGAAATAAAATGACATGTTAGAAATTTAATGCTACCTCAAATAAAATATATGTAACTAAATTCAACATGTTAATAAATTCCTTCATTTACAAAAGTGACTAAGTATGCGTTTGGAAACGCGGGCCAACCCGCGTTTCCAAAAAATTCAAAAAAATATTTTTGCTAAAAATTAATTTTTTGTATGTTTTGGATCGTTTTGATACGCTGATATCAAAAATAATTTTTAAAAAATAAAAAATATCATTTTGATGCATTTCGGAATAAAAAGCATTCGCAACCACACTCCCAAACAGGCCCTAAATTAAATCCATCATATTATCTAAATTCCTTTATTTCATTACTTTAACCATTCAAATAAAATACCCTAAGGCATAACAAAAGAATGGAATAAAATTTATAATTATATTCCTTTCAAAAATTGCATGTTATTGTTATCATGATCGCATGTATTAATCTTATAAAAAAAAATAAGGTCTCAAATATATTAAGTCTTGTCAGGTGGTGCTGATCTTGAAAATTAATTTAATATTAAGGTAAATTAATTGCGTGACAAATAAAGTGACAATACAACAAATACAAATCTAACATAACTACTATTCCTATTTGTAATTAAATAATCAAAAAACTTAATTCACTTTCTTCATAAACAAGGAAAATTCTTACGACTCAACCTCAATTAGCAACCCTCAATCCGGGTTCCAACACTCATTATCCAGACCAGGGCACATTTCTAAAAACCAACGAATCTATCCATCCAACCATCCAAGAAAAAGGCACCAGTCCCATCATAGAGGGTAAATTGGCCATCTTAAACCGGTCTCATCACACAGCGTAAATTGTTCAACTTAGCCCAGAACAAGACACCTATCCCATCACATAGGAAAAATTGGTCATCTCGCACAAGTCTCATCACAAAGGGCAAACTAGTCAACGCATAGACATAATAACTAACCAACTGGACAGTAAGAGAAATTTATCTAATATGTATTTAAAAAATTCTAAATAGAATTTAAATAGAGAGGTGTCGAGCACCTACTTGAAATTTAGACATAGTATGCAGGATCCTGTCTCGGTGCTCCCTTAACAGCCTCTCCTATATCAACAACCCAACATCAATTTCTCATACAATAACTTATCTTTAAATCACAATTTATTCCATTAAATTAACCACCTCAATTAATTTCCTTAATTTAAAGAAATTACATTTTTTTTTATTTTAGTTTACCATCTCATGGTCGCAGGTCAATATTCAATCTAGCATGATTTCTACCTACAACAATCCACAATTAAAATCCACCAAGCAAAATCAATAATTTTCACCTTATTTGTTCGAAACATCAAAAGCATAAGGGTGGGAATTTTCTTTGAAAATTCCTTCAACTAACATATATAACACCATTTAAACTTCTCAACAACAATACTGCATTGATAAATCAATATCAATTTTATCAACTAATTATTCCTCCAAAAATTCCCATTTTGGCCGAATAGATTAATATAGGTGGGGGTATATTTTCTTTCATTTTTTTTCACAATTAACCCATTACAAAATCATCAATTAGTTACACTAACACATTACAACCAAGATTTCACAACAACAATTTCTTCCTTTATTTTTATTTTTTCACATTTCCGAAATCCTAAAGAAAAATAAAGGATAAAATTTCCCTTTTTAATCTACTTAATTAACTTGTTACTCAATCTATTCACATGACCTTAAACATCATTAAACTACCCAATTTCAAATTCAAGCTTTAATTCTTAAAAACCTCAATTTACCTCACACTAAATAAAATCTTAATATGGCATAAAAGAAATCCTCATATAATTCATTAAATTGAGACTTGATCCATTGTTTATTCATCTTTCATAACAACATTCAATCATAATTTCAACAATCTAAACACCCTATCAAGGAAAAAAAATCACAATTTCATCCTTATTAAAAATCTCAAAACATCACAATACATTCAAACACAATAAATTGAATGATTATCCACTACTTTTCCACACATTCAAACACTAAACCATCATCAATTCATCCATCAACACTTTCACCATGACTAACTCAACATTTACAACATGCTAACAATTTCAAAAATGCATAACAAGTAAAAATTGCACAATCAATGGTTATAGAGGGGCTTACCACCTTGTAACCCAAAGAAAAATGGTGGATTTGAATGTTGGAGTAACAATACACAACAATGAAGTTGAAATAGTAGCGTAAATAGCAACTAGATAAGTTGCAACATTACACATAAAACTGAACATCAAGTTTATATGACAATAACTCCCCATCAGATAATAATCAATCCAAACTCAACGGTGAAATAGTAGCCTAAATAGCAACTAGATAAGTTGCAACAGTACATATAAAATGACACATTTAGATGACAATAACTCCCGATCAGATAATAATCAATCCAAACCCAACGGTGTAACCATATACTATAATGTTTTGCAGCACATCCAAACATCAGAAAAATTAGACGGTTAGATCTTCATAGATCGAGAATCAATCGAACTGACCTGAAATTGGCAGCATTTTGTTCACGATGCGTTATGTTTGTTTGTTACTATGTTAGAATTTATGAGTAGATTAAAGAGTCAAGTAAAAAATAAGAAAAAGAATGTCCAAAAGTCATTTTTATCGAATTTGCCACAATACATAAATAAGGAAGAATTTGGACCAAACTAAATCATAAAATTCTCAAATTTTATATGCTAGTTTTAATAGTATTATTCGCACCCCATATAAAATATAAGGTCATTTGGAGATCATTTTCTATAGTAACTGAGGTTGGGATTAAAACAAGGTTTTAAGGTTCTAATGGCATTCCATATAAAACTTGAGGTTATTTGGAGCTCTTGTGCTATAGGAACTAAATTCAAGATTGGGACTTGTCGTAACGGGTCTAATTCGCATCAGTAATTCAAACTTGTTTTACTTCTGTTATTTTTTAATTCTGATAGTATGATAACATCATAATCAATATATTTAGATGTAATTTTTATATATATAAACTTTGCATCTATTTTCTTTCACGTCTTTAAAAACGTTTGTTTTTTGTACAAATTTACTTGTTACTCATGAAATTATGATCGTAGTTTCGTCTTTGCTTACTTTCATATTTTTCTTCATTATTGAATCATAAACACATATTTGGATATTCCACTAAGGCTGCTATATTTGGAGTTGAAATCAGTTCCACAAAAGCCGAAAAAAGGTGAGACGAGAGGACAAAAGCATAACGAGCGTATTTGAGTGAAAAGCCTATCTTTGAATGAAACATAAGAGGAGTGTGAACACATGAGGGAGTGGGTGAGGAATATATATATTTCTTGTTAACTAACCAATCTTTAAATTTAAAGATGTCAGAGACAAGCAACAACATGACACAATATAAAGGAGACAATAAAATTGTAATTCAGTTACGCATTATGAATCAACGGATGGATCAGATGGCCAATGAATTTCGAGATAGGTTGGAGAGGTTGGAGAGGTAACGTGTTAATGATCATAGTGGGGTTCAAAATAAGCCTGAATGAAGAGAATTAATGTTAACAGAGTTGTTAGGTGAGTTAACACTGATGTTAATAAGTTTGTGGTTGATAATACGGACATGAGTGATGTTGATTTTGAAGATATATCTTTGGGACATTGGGAACACTTTGGATAGCATAGGAATCTTCGGTTTAGAGGGGAAAATATGGTGATAATTTTGGCTAGATGAGTAATTATAGGTATCAGAACTATAATGCTAAATTTGGTAGAGATTTTAATACAATTAACCTGAAAATACTAGCTTTTCAGGGGAAGAATGATCTAGAAGTTTATTTAGAATGAGAGAAGAAGGTGGAATAAATTTTTTAGTGTCATAATTATCTAAATCTCAAGAAAGTTAAGCTTACTATGATTGTTTTTACTGACTAGGTCATTGTGTGGTGGGATCAGTTAGTGACAAACCAAAAAAGAAATTATGAGAGGCAAGTTGATATTTGGGATGAGATAAAATCTCTTATGAGTAGGAGATTTGTTCCTAGACATTATTATAGATAATTGTATCAAAGGTTGTAGAGTTTGAGTCAAGGTACAAATAGTGTTGATGAGTACCTTAAGGAGATGGAACTTATTGTGATTCGAGCTGATGTTAAGGAGGACATGAAGGATATTATGGCTAGATTCATGAATGGCCTTAATTGTGATATAGCTCATATTGTGGAGTTACATATTTATATGGAGTTGAAAGAGATAGTGCATATGGTCATGAAAGTGGAAAAATAGCTTAAACAAAATAGTACCATTTGGAAAAGCCAATTATCAGGCCCTTCGACACCTTGAAAACCTAATTAAAAGGTTAACACCGGGGTGGTTCATCACAACTGAATGAGGAGGGTAAGACCAAATGCCCTATAGAGAATAAAGACACCTCGACTGTTTTTAAAGGTAACAATGTTACCCCTACTTTTTGTAACCGTGACATTAAATGTCTTCATTGTTTAGGTTTTGATCATGTTGCTTCACAATGTCTAAACAAAAGAGACGTGGTTATGAAAGCTAATAATAAAGTTGAGACTGATGAGGAAGATGAAGAGGAGAATATGTCACCATTAGAGGATGTTGATGTTGTTTGTGTTGGGTATCCGGTTAAAGGAGAGACAGTTGCAGTGAGGAGAGCACTGAAAATGCATATCAAAGTGGATGATTCAGAAGGTCAGAGAAAGAACATATTCCACACAAGATGTCATGATCAGAATAAGGTATATAGCTTAATTATAGATGGTGGTAGTTATATTAATGTAGCTAATAGTGAATTGGTGGAAAAGTTGAACTTGTATACTACCAAACATCTCATACCTTATAAAGTACAGTGGTTGAATTATAGTGGTGAAGTGAAAGTGAATAAACAGGTTTTGATTATTTTCTATTGATAAATATTGTGATAAGGTGTTACATGATGTTGTGTCAATGCAAGTTAGTCATTTGTTGTTTGATAGACCATAGTAGTATAATAGGAAAGTTATACATAATAGAGTTCCAAATAAGTATTCATTTTACATGAATGGAACACCTATAACTCTTGTATCTTTAACACCTAACCAAGTATATGAGGGGAAACTGAAATTGAAAAGGAATAAATGACTGAAAATGAGAGCTTGTATATCAAGGAACCCTTTTTGCTAACAAGGTTCTTCTTGGTTTTAATGATAATGCTATTTTTCGGTTTGATATTGATTTTTTGACCTTGTAAGATGCTTTCCATATACATATCTCAGGTTGAATTGTTTTAAAGAAAGGGAGGATGATACAAACCAAGTCAGGTTTGGCCTTAAAATGTATGCTTACTAGTTTTGTTAGATCAGACATATCTCTCAAACTGTACATTGTATCAAGTTGCGATTTTACAGGAAGATACTAGACACATGAAACTATATAATGGTACATTTTCAGGTCAAATGGATTTCGAAAACATGTTATTTTAATAACAATGCCAAATAGTTTCTTTTTTAATTACATCTTTCTTTTTTTCTTTCAATTGAATCCTTCATGACTTTTTTTAATAAATTTCATCATTAAATATTTGTTGATTTTTAATTGATTTTTATAATTTATTTCAGTTTGTTTTCTATAAGGTTATTGTAGCTTAAACAAACAGCTCGATATTTCATTGGTGTTTAATTCTATGAGCATTTATTTTTGTTATTATATCATTAAAAAAATAGTTTAAAAAACCAAAGTTGTTAAACCCACTAGAGTCCATGATCCAGATCATGGGATTAGTAGGTTATGTCGCGAAGCCCGAGTCAATCTAATACATCACCGTCTTAAAATTTAAAAAAAAAATGTCATCTTATAGTTTTTTTAAGTTAAATCATGCTTTTTACCGGTTATCATAGTTATCTTTAAACCTATCAAGTCAATTGAGTCATGTCAAGGTACCTCTCACAAGGTTAATTTTAAACTATGGATAGGTAAGAAATCAGGTTGGGAGAATTCAACTTGTATCAGGTTTAATAATAATATTAAATACATTTAATATTATAATATTAAATAGTTTCTTGAAACTGAATATTTTTTAAAAATTTTCGTAATATAACCCATAGCATAATGCAAGAAATAAAACTGACAAAATTTGAACTTTTTTTTTGGATTTTAAATTATTATTTTTTATAATTTTAGATTGTTTTAATATACTGATGTTAAAAATTAATTTTAAAAATTAAAAAAATATATATTATTTAATGTATTTTCAAATAAAAAACATTTTAAAAAGCAATTGTCATAATATTATTAAACGGGTTTTAAGACAAAAATTTTAAGCTAGATCATGATTTTAAATAGTAACAACAAGAGCAATAATAACAATACTAACTTATTTTGTCGGGATTTGCTTTTATTTTTCAAGAGTTTTAAAAAATTTTAAAATTGAATTAAAGAATAATTTTTTTAAGCATAATTAAAAATTCTAGTTGAAAGAAAAATTTAAAAAACACTAAAGTTTCATTTCACATGCCAATTTATTCATATTGTTTTAGGATTTTATTTTTCAATCCCAAATTTTATTTTATTTTTATATTTTAGTCCTTTAAAGCTTAAAGAAAAGAGAGGAATTCAACGGGATAAAAAAAAAAAGAGACAAAAAGTTATTAGTAGCAACTATCAATAATTTTGATTTTAATATCTATAAATTTTTCTTTTAAAGAGAAACTCAATACAAATGGTTTATATCTTTAATGATGTCAAAATAAATAAATCAAGCTTGAAGATTTTTTTTATTTGATTTGACTTTGTATTTTTAGATCGATAATAATATCGTTTAAGATTATATATGGGGTTTTAGATATTTGTAATTTTTTTCTCTTTTTTTTTTTTGGAGTCAAAATCATTGTAGCCACCTTAAGAGACCATAAGCTAAGCTTTAAATAAATTTGGGACCCTAGGTGCTGGTTTGGATATAAAAGGCAAGACAAGTTTGGGTCATCTTCCCATCAAAGTTTTGGAGTGACTCGAATATTTTTTTATATTTAGATATTTTTAAATAATATTTAATTTATAATAATAATTATTTTTTAAAATATTTTTTATTTAAAAATACATTAAAATAATATTATTTTTATTTAAACAAAAATTATTTTTAACATCAAAATATTAAAAAAAAAAATTCATAAAAACACTACCTAGCTGCATTGCCAATACCTAGCTGCATTGCCAAACACACTTTTAGATCATCCTTTAATATCCAAGCATTCATGGGCTAGCATGGGCTATATTCTTTATGCTGCCTCTTTTTTTTTTTAATTTTTTTAAACTTTTAAAATACAATAGTAAAATGTTATTTAAAATCTATTATATGATGCGATTATTTTTTAATAATATCTAAGCTTTTTATAGTTGTATTTTATTGTTTATTATTATATATTAAAATAATATATATATATATATATATATAAAATTTAAAAATCCGTGGGCTAATTTTTGAAGGGCAAAACGGCAAAAGTTTCCAGCAATTATTCTAGAAATTCTTTGTATTTTAATTCTAGCTCACACTATATCAAGTTTAGCTATATTTATTTATTTTCTTTAGGAACAATCTTGTTTATTAGCCACATTTCAGACGGTAGAAATAACAACCAGGATTATCACTACCATTTTTCTTGAGTTACGTCTTGAAATAATAACTTGAGGCAAGCTAGTTCATGATTTTAGACAGCGACAGCAACAGCAAAAACCCATTTAACAAGCTTACCTGATATGTCTATATATTCGATAGTTGGACCTGCATGACTCCTCTGATGCCAACTATGAAGAGTCAAGACCACTCGACAAATTTCTTAGTTGGCATCCAGGGAGCCAGGCAGATTGATCCCTGAATATTGCTCTTGGGAGTTTTTCTCTCTAGATTTTCCTGCTTTCTGCAGCCTACAAAATGCCCAGTACTTACAAAATTCATAAATGAAAGCTGCAAAGAGCTTACTACCCTTCATGAGGTTAGAAAAGCACATTTCTTGACCACATTTAGACAAGATGATCAAGTTCTTATTTTTCAAGTCTAGTGGATTGCATTTGTTTGCAAAAACCTTGTTAATAATTGCTAACAACACAATAAAATTACGAAGAACAACCATCCTTCGAAAACCCTATCCAGCTTACAATTAAACAACTTGTTAGGTCATTAACATGTTAAAGGCACAAGTTTCTGGTTAAGAAAGGAGGGAAAAGAGAGAATGGAGCTCAAAGTTGTTCTAAGCAAATGTAAATTATAAACCACTTTAACCTCAATAGACACATCGATGATCGAGCTGAGCTCCTTTTTATGAGCAAGATTTCAAGCAAATAATTAAATCAATAATAATCTCTAAACGTGATTAGCTAGATTGAGGACTTACCCTTCAATTACATGCTGAAAATATCGAAAACTGGACAGTACGTGGAGTAGTTGCAACAAAGATGAGAATCCATCTCCCTCTCTCCCTCTCTCCCTCTCTCCCTCTCTCCCTCTGGTGTCTTAGTGCTTTCTCTATCAAGCCAGCGAATGAGAGAAGTGCGTTTCTCTGAGGTTTGAGGAAAAGGATTTTTATAAAAAGGGAAAGCTAAGGCGAAGACAATAAAAAGTACAAGAGAAAGGTATGAGACTTTGAACAGACGGCAGAGAATAGTCCAACTACTTTCCCAATAGTAATCTGGATTCCATTATTAGCTCGTACAAAGCCAAAATCTGCCCTAAGTTCTTGCAGGTTTACAACTTACAAGTTGTCTTTTTTCTCCTAGATAATAGAGACCCTGACCCCCACCTCCAAGCTCTAATTACCACGATATGTGCAATTACATATATTATTACACGTTAATTAATTAATTAGGAGGTTGCTACCCTTACCTAATTTCTTTTCGTATAACTCTATTTTGTAAACATTTTGTTTTTTTTAACTCGATTAAATTTTCAAGTTTTTATATTCATGTCCACATAAATTTTCCACACAAAAACATGGTAAATCACTGATTTTTTACATTAAAAAACACGATTCCAAAAAAATATAACTAGTAAGATTCGAACCTGAATCTAAAATGAAGCGTACCTCTTAAGCCCAAAATCTTTATTAGTTCTAGATTATCCCTGTAAGGTTCTACATTATATCATATTGCCCGTTAAATTTTAAAAATTTTATTTTTTTTGTGAATCTTCATCAAGTTTTTCTTAATCTATGCCATTGATGCATAATTAGTAATTTTATATCAATTAATCTACATAAATAAACATCATTGCTAACATATGAGACATATTATTTCATTAATATATATTTAAAGATATAAAATATTAAAACATTTTGCATGTGAGATACAATTATGATGGTTACATAACTCTTTTAATGACCCATTTCGCGGCAATCACAATCAAGTAAAAAACAACGACTGAAATCATAATTTAAACCGTAGAGAGAAGTTTGAATTGAGAAGATCCCTTTTTTTTTATATATTTTAGCCGAACCCAGTTGTCCAAATAGCCATAGGAGGTGTTCTCGTCGATGCCGTAAACATCTGCACTCTAAATCATGCGTACACATAATAACGGATTTGGACAGGAATGATCACTTAGCAGACAGCGCCAGAGCCAGTGCATGAGACAAAGGCACAGCCTATCCGAGGATGGTTTTAACGGATTTTCTTACGGCCGGTTGCAGACTCGTGAAATAAGATATGTCCACTTACTGCTGCACCACGCAAGATTTTGCGTCGGCTGGTTATTTTCTATGTTTTCAAGAGATCGACTGGTTTGAGTTGAGGGCCCGTTTACAAATTCATCTGTAATATTCATGCCCTAGGCAAAGTCAGTTTAAAAATGTGTAGAAGTTTTCTTTTAAAATGTTTTTTATTTGAAAAAACATTAAAATAATATTTTTTATTTTTTAAAATTTATTTTTGATATCACCACATCAAAACAATTCAAAAACATTAAAAATAATAATTTAAAGGGAAAAAAAAATCAAATTTTAACAAAAAAAAACATATTGAAACTAATGTGTGTCATTTTCTATATATTTCCTATAATAATATTTATTTATTTATTTATTTATACTGTTAATACAGGGCAGGTTAAGTGGCAAATCAGCTCGCCAAAGTGTTGATTAACTGTATCATAAATTTATAAACCCTATAGATAGATTTGGGATTACTTTTTAGATTAATTGGTTTTGCTTGCGTTGTTGGCAAACTTTGATTTATGCTTGCTTGGATCCATTAGTGTTCGTGCAGTGGCTTTGGGAATGAATCAAGGAACTTGGGTGGGTGCCTTTCTCTACAATTTTGCTGTTTTTTGGTTGAATTTCTTATAATATTCTCTTAGAATAATGTAAAAATCAGAGAATTCTTGATTAGCAATTATTTTACCTTATTTTAAAGCCCTAGGGACCATTACATTTTCTTGAAATCACTAGGTATGAGTGTGATTGCGGTTGCTTTTCAAAGTGTTTTTCATTCAAAAATATATTAATATAATATTTTTTACTTTTTAAAAATTATTTTTTATATCAGCGCATCAAAATAATCTAAAAATACTAAAAAAATATTAATTTTAAGTAAAATAAAAAATAAAAAAAATAAATGCAGCATCGCATTGCACAATCTGTCACGCATATAGTTTGGATCGGAACTTCCACCAGTTTCTTAGCCCTGTCAGTGCCAGCCCAAAATCTCATGCCATAGCTTCATGGGCCAGGCAAGGTCAATTTCTTTTGAATTATTAATTTAGAAAAACTAGACGGTCTAGGCAATAAACTGTTGCATTTTGTAGCAACTCATTTATTGGCATTATGGATTCGCACGTGCCTCTCTTTTTTCCCTTAATTTTTTTTAACCTCATCCTTTCTCATTTATGCCATATGTATTTGCCTTAATATTAAAACAAAAAAAAATATAATCCTATTTCTTAAAAAAAATAAAACAAATCAACATATATAAAAAATTAGTCCAATCTATATAAATTGACTCGTTAGAACAGTTTTAATGACACTCGTAAAGAGTTCTTAATGACCTGTATTTTTTTATTTTTTTAATCCAAGAGAATAACTGTAATTATAAGTTTTTTTATCAAAAAAATGACCAATATTGCCTTTTATATTTTTGTTGATTTATATCCAAAAAAATGAACATTTTTTTTAATCCAAAATTATGGAAATTAGAATGCATGAACATTTGTTTATCTCCTACATCAAGCCTTCGAGTCTGTGAAACCTTCATAATCTTATGATATTTCTAGTTTAAGGATAGCTAGTTCAAGGACTTGCTCGTTGTCGTGGGCCACAAAAAGTGATTTTTAAAAATATAAATATTATTAAAATTAAAATAAATCAAAACTAATTTGGTCAAATATTGTGTGTAAATAAAGTAAATGAATTGCATATTGAAAATACTTTTTTTCCGAATAAGAACAAAATGAGTTTCAAACATACATATTGAATTGACAAATAATTAAAAATTATTATTATAACAATTATTCTAGTACATAGTTAAATTTCAATGCTCTGTTATATAAATATTTTTAAAACCATGCGTGATTGATAAGTTTTAACAATAAAAAAATTATTATCATCTTTATATCTCAATTAATCAATAATTTTATTATATTTTATTAAAAAAATAAAAATCATTATATATATATTTAATAAAAATATTTATGAGTCTTTTGTCAAAGAACCATCTCATCCTAATAACTTAAACTGTTAGGTAAAGTTTCAAGATATGATTTATATTATTCTCTAACACATTTCCTTAAGTGAAAGCCTTTTGAACACTCTTTCATAAAAAAATAAAAATCATTATATATATATATTTAATAATATATTTTGAACTATGTAAAAAACATTACAATGAATTTTATAATTCAAATTTCAAAAGCCTCAAAATAGTCATGTCAAATGACTTTGATAGATATAGAACTAAAAAAAAAAAAAGGCCACCAAATGAATAACATTTTGAGTCTGTATCTATCATATAAAACAATAAAAATACTATTACTTTTCTATTTAAATCGTATAAGAGTTATGGATGAAGGTATGAGAAATTTTATAATCATCAGGATTTAATTACTTCTTAGATTCATTTTTTAAAAAAATAAATAAATACAATTAGAAGAGAAAAATCTCATATGAAAATATATTTTATTATTTTTGATGGATCATGAGTTTCATCATTTTTTTTTCCGTATGTTTATCTCTTTTATCAAGATAGATTCACAGAGTAACTAATAAGATGCAACTAGTTATTCTTTAAACACCATAAAATTTCTCTAAAAAAAAAAGCAAGCCTCTTCAAAAAAAAAAATTAGGGTTGTATATATATTTTATATGTATAAAAAAAAAACAAAAAAAAAAAAAGTTTTGCCCGCTCTGAAAACCTATCTTTATTTTAACCGCTCTTGAAAATTATTTATAGCTCCGCCCCTGTAAGAATGGGTGAAGAGAAATTCACATAAAGATATTTAGGGACTTGCTTCTTTATTAGTTTTTCTTTTAAAAAACTATCGACTTCAATCAGTCATGTCGCATTCGCTCGTTAAGCTGAGGGGCTGGGTTACGGATAACGATTCGCATTCTCCGAGGAAGTGAATTCTGGCCAAGCCGATTTTGAGTTCCTTTAGGTTCTAGGGCTGAGTTGAGGCGCCGCGAAGGTAGTTTGATTACTGAGATCTCGTATTTAGGTTCAAAATCGTTGGTCCCTGTTGCTCGGCAAGTTGTACAATTGTCGAGAATTAATATATATATTTATTTATTAATTAATTATGGACAATCCACTTCTGCATATATTTTACCTTTTTCAGAAGGTTTATTGAATTAACTCACTGTTCTAAAAAACACGTGATGCAAACACCTCATCACCTCTTTCATTTTTGTTATTGATATAAATAGTAAAAAAGATTACCTCTTTTTTTTTGCATTTTTCTTTTTTTATTTCTTTTATTTTCACTATTCTTTTTTTAATTGCATCCTTTAATATTACTTAATTTTGAATTTGTTTTCATAAATTGTTTTGATTTGTTTTCTATAAAATTATTGTTGTTTCAAACTAACCTCTTGACATTTGGTTTGTACTTGGTTTATACCCAATTTTTTAAACATCTATTTTTGTTGTTGTATGATTACGTAAAAAGTTGTTTTTTAAAAAAAAAAATTTCTTAAATCCAATAAAGCCCATCACCTGAATCATGGATTTTATGGGTTAAGCTGCGAAGCCTGAGTTAATCCAATACATCACAATCTCAATATTAAAAAAAATAATATTGAATTTTTTTTAGTTTGAACTGTGGCGTAGCACAACCCCCGTGAACTAGTCATAAACCATATAATGAAAGTTCTTTCTCTTATTCCACAATAACCAAATAAATTAAAGTTGATGAAACTCAAATCTATTTCATTAAAAAAAGTTACCGAATACACAATTATTACACTATATCAACTACTTATTCCTATCCTATTCTAAATCCAACAATTGTCAACATTTTTCTATTCACATGAACTTAATCTAGTGGGATGTCTCTGATGATGTCCTAAAATATCCAAGTGGCATGGGGCAAGGTTTATATCTTGAATAATCCGTTAATCTTTTGGTTTTATCAACCTGATCCATTCTTCCTAACCAATATGGCTAATAATTGGTGTCTGAAACCTATAAAAGGTCCTTTTTGGTGAATTTAAGGACTCTTCGATACTTAAGTAAGTATACTTTTAAGATAAAATACAATGATATTTTAGAAATAGACTTTGCAAATAAATATACAGTAGAGAATAGATATTGAGAACTTGGAGTTAAAGAATTCATGGTGGATTTATAGCTCATGAGTCTTGTCTCTTATAAAGAGGAGGAGCTAAAGTATATTTTTGCTATGATAGTTTGAAGGATTCAAATGACATTTACCAACCACTAACCTCTCCACCAATAGAACAACGACTAATAACTTATTTTTCTTCACTTACCATGAGGTAGTTTTCCATCATTATACCACTCTATATAAGATAAGCTGATATGATCAAAGTCTATAAATATCTTATTCACTAGGTAAAAAATTCAGATTAAAAACTTAAGAACAATCACAAGTTCGTTCACCATTCATGTTCATCACTCCACTACTCTTTACACTCCTCTGCTCTTTAGTCTCTTAATGAACATCTTCTAGTCACTACTACTTCATGATCCCTACCACCTCATATCACTACCACTTTATGGTTAACACCTCCTGGTCATTACCACCTTTTTGTCAGCACTTTCTAGTCACTACCACTTTGTGAGCGCTACTACCTCATATTACTACCACTTTATGATTAACACCTTCTAGTCATTACCACATTTTGGTTAACGTTTTTTTGGTCATTACCACTTCGTGATCACTACCACTTCTTGGTTAATATACCTCCTAGTCATTACCACCTTCCTATCACATTGTGATCACCTAAACAAATCATTCTTCTCTGTTAAGTAGTAATATTCTATGATCTAAGAGGAACAAGTAAACTAAACAAACTCTCATCTCTTTTACAAACACTTTAAAAAAATCCACGTGAAGGTAACATGACATGTATATCTTTTTCTCCCTCTACTTCCACTAGTTAAGTCATTCATACATGAATGTTTAAAAAACCAGGGGGAAATGATAGTGCATTAAAAAATAAAAATAAAATCAAGACCATTATAGCCAAGCCTAAACAACCTTACATTCAAGTCGTTTGGACAAACCCTAACTAATCGACAAGCCTCACCAGACAGTTTGATCTATGACCTAGCCTAAATAAGTTATCCACCATACATTTTGGCCTGGACCCTGATGCAATCCAAGTGATACCAAAAGATCTGTTAGAGGTTCTAGTTGGTCTAGTGATAAAATTTAGAGTTAAGAGGTTCAAAGAAGCTTTTAATAGACTTCTTCAAGACACGTATGCTAAGGTGGATTTCAAGAAGATATTAAATAATGAAGTACAAGCCTAAATTAATTTAATTCATGTTTAAGAGATGCTTGTAGATGGAAATTCAGGTATTATAGAAAGATTAGAATAAAAAGACTTAAATATGCTAGTTTTGGTCTTTAACTACTTTTGAGTCATAATTGGAGCTATAGAAGTAATTTTAATGCAATCCCAGTTGCATTGGAAATTCGACATCCATATCTTTCTAGTGATATATGGCACGCCTCATAATTCATTAAGACGAGAGAGCATCATGCTTTTAATGTTGGGCTTTGATTCTGCTAACAAATTATGAAAACGACTTTAGTTTTATTTAAATTAGTTGAGCTATTGTTTTATTTATCTTTTAGTTATTATTATGGCTTTTAGAGATATTAAGGCCTTTATTTAAATTTGGGTTCATTAGATTATTATTATTTATTAGGTTTATCTATATTTAGTAGGGATATCCTTTTAGACTTAGAATTCTTTTTAGTATAAATATTTTTATCTGTAGAGATTTTTTTATGGAAGACTAACTCTAATAAAGAAATTGGCATCCTTGATATCTCTTGCGTGGTTGAGTGACTCTCCTACTAAGTTCGCGATTGAACTTACAAACTCTTTGAAATATTGATCAATTTTGTTGTAATTTTATACTACTCGTTCACGTCTCTGTATAGACATAAAGTGATAGTGATCATTACGTATAACTTTGGTTCTACAATGCAGATTCTTATTGGGTCAAGTTGCAAACCATTCCAATATGATTTTAGCTTATCTTGGGAGGTGTTCGCATCAAACCCAATACCACCTAAATTCACAACTAGTGGCATGTAACACAATGCAAAATGACAAGCTCCAAGAAAGTTAATACAATGCCTCACTCTCCTTGACTTGCTCATAAATTGTTAGCACAACACTCATCCTTTCTCACCAATAGCAATCTCCTGCCCACATGTCACCTCAAATGACATTTACCAACCACAAACCTCTCCACCAATAGAATAACGACCAACAACTCATTTTTCTTCATTTACCATGTGGTAGTTTTCCATCATTATACCATTCTATATGAGGTAAGCTGATGTGACCAAGGTCTATAAATACCTTGGCCACCAGGTAAAAATTTCAGATTAAAAACTTAAGAACAATCACAAGTTCATTCACCACTCATGTTCCTCACTCCACTGCTATTTACACTCCTCTGCTTTTTAGTCTCTTGGTGAACACCTTCTAGTCACTACCACTTCGTAATCCCTACCACCTCATATCACTACCACTTTATGGTTAACACCTCCTGACCATTACCACCTTTTGATTAACTCTTTCTGGTTACTACCACATCGTGAACACTATCACCTCATATCACTACCACTTTATGGATAACATCTCCTAGTCATTACCACCTTTTTGTCAACTTGTTCTGGTCACTACCATTTCGTGATTACTACCACTTCTTGATTAACACCTCCCGATCATCACCACCCCTCCTCACATCGTGACCAGCTGACCACCTCCTTACAATCATGATCACCTCCTTATACCCCTTGCTCTCTTTCACATCTTTTGCTCCAACACAATATTCTCCTTTTATATTTATTAGCATAAACATTAAAGTTCTTTATATTCTAATAATTAACTTGTTTTTTTAGGAAAGCTCGTGGAAGTTACCATGTCATCTCACCAACTAATAATCAAATACAGTAAGTTTATAAACCCAAGTATAGCCACACAAAGCCCGACCCATCCGAAGTTCACAGCTTCAAAAGAGAATAGTTATTGATTGATTGATCTAAATGAAAAATAATACACTAAGAATATCTCTTAATTGTTTTTTATTAATTCCATAAAACAAATTTGTGTGTGTGGATGAGCAATTGGCGGAAAATATCGAATCTAGGCTATAAGATAGCAGCTTCTGTAGCATTCCCACCGGGCATTAAATGGACCCAGGTCATGATTGGCCAATTATTTTATCCTTTAAAAAAGTCAACGCTTTTAGATTCCCCATTCTCTCTTGCCTTTCTTTGAGTTTTACTTTCTTGTAATAACGAGTGTACAACACTGCTATAAAATTGTACATTCTTTTATGTTAATATGAGAAAATAAGTATTGGGTTGTATATATAAAATATAAATTATATATTTAATTTTTTTTATAAAATAAAATAAAAAACTATCTTAGAAAACACATTGCTCTCAGAAATTTTATTCTCTTTTACAATATTTTATTAAAATTTAATTTTGGTGCTTTATTTCTTGTAACTTCTTTTTAATAAACAATATTTTAAAAAAACACAAACGACTTGAAAGTTTTTTTATTATTATAATGAATGTTTTTTAAATTAATTTTTACTTAGAAATATATTAAAATAATATTTTTTATATCAATAAAGTAAAACAATAAAAAAATACTAAAAAAAATAATTTAAAATAACAAAAATTTAAAAAATAAGGTTGGACCACAAAAATAAACAAAAACTAAAAATGATAAAGAGATATAGCCGTCCTTCCATTAAAAAAACAGGGTCGGATTCACCAACCAATGAATTTAAAATTCGAGGCGTAGAGAGCTACGTCTAGGCTCCAGGTTTCCAATGGAGTTAAGAGTCTAACTAGTGTTTTTTATTTGGAAAATTATTAAAAAATTATTTTTTAATATTAATATATCAAAATTATTAAAAAATATAAAAAAATTAAAAAAACCTTAAAAAATTTTAGAAGTGCAGTTTAGCCGCACTCCCTTGAATGAATTTTTTATTTTTATTTCTTTGTGATAGTCCATTAGTTTTTTGGGTATAAATGGGAAGGCCTCTTCATAAACAGGGGAATAGCAGAGCGAGTAAGTTGCCATTGCTATTATTTACTAATAGAGGCAGCAAGCAATGAGACTTCCAAGCCCTACGCTTTGCCTCCTACCATTTCTTTTTCTGACTCTAGTGCAGAGACCCACCTTTGCCTCCATAAAGGTGAGCATTCGATCTCTGTAGAAATTAACTATACATTAAACCACACACCCACTGTCTCTTTCTTTTCCCTCCTTTTGTTTTTGGTTGTTGTTGTAATGGTGGCAGCTTGATATTGAATCTTCGTTTTCTGTGTATATAATGGTGCTGTAGCCATATGTGGTGTACTTTGGAGGCCATTCTCATGGCCCGAAACCCTCGTCTCTCGATGCAAATCTAGCAAAGGACTCTCATTATGAATTCCTTGGATCCTTCTTGGGAAGGTAATGGATGTTCAAGCATAGCTACAGAAGAAATGACTGTTTTTCCATAGCAAGATATCTAATTTTGTTTCTGATTTTTCATGGAACAGCCGTGAATTCGCTGAAGATGCTATATTTTACTCGTACACGAGGCACATCAATGGATTTGCTGCCACTTTAGAAGACGAAGTAGCAGCTGAGATAGCTAGTGAGAAACCACTGTTCCTGCTGCTCTGTTTGTGCCCCTGTTTTGTTTCGTTTGTGATTATTGAGCTGTCTTCCTTATCCAATGCAGAGCATCCAAGAGTAGTGTCGGTCTTCTTGAACCAGGGAAGAAAACAACACACAACTCATTCATGGAGCTTTCTGGGACTCGAGAAAGATGGAGTCGTTCCTTCTAGCTCGATTTGGAAGAAGGCAAGATTTGGTGAAGATGCAATTATTGGAAACTTAGACACTGGTAACCCATTTTTTCTAAAGTTGTTCACGAGGGTTTTTTATTTATTTTTTTTTTTTTTTTAATCCTTCCCGAGATTTTGAGAGAGAGAAGATAGAAATGCGAGCTCAGGTAGTCTACGAAATCTTAAACTATATAAAAATAATGACATTTTTATTGCAATGAAAACTAAGTGATATTCTCTTTTTCCATTGGAGTTAGAACCTTTGAAGTGATAACGTTGAGGTGTCCTTTTCTTCTACTCTAGAAGTCACTATTATGTCTTCATTTGAATTTTCCAATTTGAATTTGGACGTGCATCGTTGGCTTAGACATTGCATTTGGAATATGGAAAATCACTCCCATGTTTATCATTATAGATTTCATTTGGAATCACGGCGCAAATTGTGTTTCATAAAAATTTAATTTTTTTTATGTTTTAAATTGTTTTAATACGCTGATCTCAAAAATAATTTTTTAAAAATAAAAAAAATATCATTTTGATACATTTCAGCATAAAAAGTATTTTGAAAAATAATCATAATTACACTCCCAAACAAGCTTATATGATAACAAGATGAAAGTATTGTGTGGAATATAATTGAAATCGTATTTTTAAAAAATTTAAATTTTTTTATAATAATTTTTATTATTATTATTTTAAAATATTAATGTTAAAAATAATATTATTTTAATATATTTCTAAATAAAAAATACTTACAAAAATATTATTACACTTTTAAACACCCAAAATATAATAAAAGGTTTATAGGATAGCGTTTAAAGACTCCACCAATCACGTTCGATTTCTAAATCTATCCTTGGTGTTTTTGTTGACCAGCCGACCTCCAGATATGACCAAGAAGAAAAATAATGATAAAAAATATTAAAAAAAAAAAAAACTGATTAGATTGAGGGCCTCTAGATTTGCAATATTAAACTATAGGGCATCGCTAAATCCTCATAATTATTGTTTAGCCCCCAAGTCTGGATAAGCGTGCCCGAGAGATCCAAAAGCTTTGTCCCCACTTTTTTTTTTTTTTTTTCTAACTAGTTATATTAACATGAATACCATGAAAACAAAATAATAGATACATAATTATTAATAGAATAATAATAATTATTATGATCCAAAATGAAGCAGAATGATGCAGCAAGCTTCATTTTCTTGGAAAAGAGAGAAGGAATAATGTAGTTGAGCTGCAATTAATTAGCTTTTAATTTGCTTGAATGGAATGTGCTAGGAGTGTGGCCCGAGTCTGAAAGCTTTAGTGATGAAGGGTTGGGACCGGTTCCATCAAAGTGGAAAGGAATATGTCAAAATGGCTATGATCCTGGCTTCCACTGCAACAGGTCTGCTTTGTTAACTATTTTTTTTTTTTTACTGTTTCTACGAGATGCAATCAAAATCTTGCTATGTTGGCTGAGTGGCGATGCGTTCAGTGTCATAATATTTCTGCCATTAGTGATCTTACTATGCTTTCGGCCGCCATTGGCGTGCATTTATGAAAAAGAAGTGCTCGGTAAACTCTTAGGAAAAAGCTACAACGTCCAGAAACGGCCCATCACAGTCAGAGAATTGGTGGGATATTCAGAAAAAGCCGATGGACTTTGTGGAATCTATAAATGCTGCATGCTGCCATTGATTTCGAAAAAGTCCAAATATTCCTTCCTCATTATGGTGGGGATTGCTGGTATCCCATTAAGCCCATCCATTTGGAATTTTCTTGATTTCAAAAAAAGCTAGCTAGCTGTGTTATCATTTCTTTCAGAAATATTTGCATTTTCCCTATACATACATACATACATACATACATATATACATATACATATATGTATATGTATATGTATATGAATAAAGTAAAGTTTGCTTAGCTCCCTCTTCTCCAGCATTTTCTTGTACCTCTCAGGCATGCAAGAGTCGGCGAGCAAAGTTCAACTAGGGGATACCTTTTTATTTGCCAGCTCCCTGCATTAACAGAGTGCATATTGCTAATATAATCCCATGTGCATTATAGGCAACTCTTGTTTATCTTTTTACCTTTTCAACTTTTTGTTATTGATCTTTCTGCGGTTGCTACGCCACCTGGAAAGATTTCATACTGTGTTTACACTCTTCATAGATTTGTATAGGTTTCCAAAATATTTTGCTTGTTCTTCTGATCAGGCATTTTCTTTTGCTTGCTAACTAATTATCTATGCGTATCTTGTGTGCATATGAAGGAAGCTTATAGGAGCCAGGTACTTCAACAAAGGGTATGCTTCAATTGTTGGTCATCTCAACTCCTCCTTTGATACGCCTCGAGATGAAGATGGCCATGGATCCCATACCTTATCAACAGCAGGAGGTAACTTTGTAGCTGGTGCGAGTGTTTTTTACATGGGCAACGGAACTGCAAAAGGGGGGTCACCAAAGGCCCGGGTGGCAGCTTACAAGGTCTGCTATCCCCCAGTAGATGGAGACGAATGCTTTGATGCAGATATCTTAGCAGCATTTGACGCTGCTATCAGTGATGGTGTCGATGTATTGTCTGTTTCGCTAGGAGGAAATCCTACCGCATTCTTCAATGATAGTGTTGCAATTGGCTCTTTCCATGCCGTGAAGCATGGCATTGTAGTGATCTGTTCTGCTGGAAATTCAGGTCCTGTAGATGGTACCGTCTCCAATGTTGCACCATGGGAGATCACGGTCGGGGCCAGCACCATGGACAGAGAGTTTCCTAGTTATGTTGTCCTAGGAAACAAAATAAGCTTTAAGGTTTCTTTCCCCTTCCTACTCGTCCCTTTTTCTTCCTTGAATCTTAAGAGAGATTATTTTGATAACAAAATGAGCCGTTTAAAGACATGCCTGATGATTTTACAGGGGGAGAGTTTATCAGCTAAAGCCTTACCAAAGAATAAGTTCTTTCCGCTTATGAGTGCTGCAGATGCTAGAGCAACTAATGCATCAGTTGAAAACGCGTAGGGATTGAAGAATTTATGTTCCCGTTCATTCTGATTCCGCATTCCCTCTGATTAGTACCCTTCAACATAATTCAATATTGTTTTTCTGCACTGGAAATCCTTGACATTATCTGCTATGACATGTAATTTTTTTTTTGTATGTGTCATGCAGTCTGCTGTGCAAGGATGGATCACTTGATCCCGAAAAAGCTAAGGGGAAGATCTTAGTCTGTCTTCGAGGGATAAATGCAAGAGTTGACAAGGGTCAGCAAGCTGCTTTGGCTGGTGCTGTAGGGATGGTTCTTGCCAATAATAAGGATGCTGGGAATGAAATTCTTGCCGATCCTCACGTTCTTCCTGTATCGCATATCAATTACACCAGCGGTGTTGCTATCTTCAAATATATTAATTCCACAGAGTAAGATAACATTATAACTACTGTCATTTTTACCATGCACATCACCCTATCCTAATGTCCGTGCTATTAGACTAAATCAATCCTGATATTCACATTTTTCTGCTGGTATCATCAGACCATGTTTCTCATATTAGCTGGGCTTCTTCCAAGATGTATTTAGCTACATGATTTAACTAGATTGGCATCATCCTAGCTGGTGTGCAATGATATGGATGCATCGCACTGATCAAAGTTCATATTTTTGACAGGTATCCCGTTGCTTATATCACTCATCCAGTAACACGCATTGGCACGAAGCCAGCCCCCGTCGTGGCTGCTTTTTCGTCGAAGGGACCCAATACCGTCACGCCAGAGATTCTTAAGGTATTTCTCTAACTGTACTATCTTCTTGCTTCAGATGCTTGTCAATGTTATATCGAATATTCAGCAACTGTTTCTTCTCTATACTCAGCCTGATATCACAGCACCGGGAGTGAGTGTAATAGCTGCCTACACAAAAGCACAAGGACCAACAAATCAAGATTTTGACACACGAAGAGTTCTATTTAATTCAGTATCAGGCACTTCAATGTCATGCCCTCATGTTTCAGGCATAGTTGGCCTTCTTAAAACTCTGCATCCTACTTGGAGTCCTGCATCGATTAAATCAGCAATTATGACTACTGGTGAGTGTATTTGCAAATTAAGTGAACTCTAGTTCATTCCGTATTCATTCAAATCAAGAAAATCCATGCTAGATCTTGACTGCAGCTCTCTGATTCCCCTCTCTTCTTTTTTTCCTGAATTCCACAGCGATGACACAAGATAACACGATGGAACCAATTCTGAATGCAAACCACACCAAGGCATCGCCATTCAGTTATGGAGCAGGCCACATAAGACCAAACAAAGCTATGGATCCAGGGCTGGTATATGACTTAACAGTTAATGATTACCTCAACTTTCTATGTGCCTTGGGGTACAACGAGACACAGATCTCAACATTCTCGGATGCTCCTTATGAATGTCCCTCCAAGCCCATTAGTCTTGCAAACTTCAACTACCCTTCTATTACCGTTCCCAAATTCAATGGCTCAATCACATTGTCACGAACAGTTAAGAACGTTGGTTCTCCAAGTACTTACAAACTTCGAATCAGAAAACCAACTGGGGTTTCTGTTTCTGTTGAGCCGAAGAAGTTGGAGTTCAAGAAGGTTGGTGAGGAGAAGGCCTTCACTGTTACCTTGAAAGGCAAAGGCAAGGCAGCAAAGGACTACGTATTTGGAGAACTGATATGGTCTGACAATAAGCATCATGTGAGGAGTCCTATAGTGGTAAAATGGTTCTAGAGACTAACTTGCTTCAGCTAGCTAGGTTAATAAGTCCGTTCCAATTTCTACTTGGTGGCTATGGCTACAATATTTATAGCCTCGCGTTCAACAAATATTTATCTTCAAGAAAATGTTGGGTTTATTTCTATTAGAATAATCAAAGGAAAGAAGCCATTGATGAATAGAAAGATGCTTCTACTCTGCTCTTACAGTATCCCTTCAACTGTACAAACATGCGGTATTATTATTAGTTTCTTGCAGCACAATTTTAAGAGGTTGGTTTGGTGGTTAAGCAAATATATTGGAATTAAAATTTATTAAATTTCTTAAACACTGGCATTTTCTATTGTTCAATACAGTTCAAAGCAGGCCGAGCAAAACAATATAATATATAACAGCAGCGAAAAGACGGATTGTACTAAAGGTTGAGGAAAGAGTTGATAGAATTACAATCCTTCGAACATTTAGTAAGATGGAAGGAAAGGCCTTCACAAGTCGAGCAAGGTAGAGGACCTTTTTTCCATTAAAATAAGAGGGAAGGAGACCACATATAATACGTGAGACAAAGGCAGGATGAGTTGATTTGATTCTTTCCTGGGCCACATCCCCGACCTTGAACAAAACGCCAGGAGAGGAACTGGGCTCAGGTGGAACAACGATCCAAATTTATCAACAGCCCTTTTCCAAATTCAACGTATGGATATGCCATGGGTTGGTCAGCATCCTCGGCTGTCCATCTACAAAATAAGAGAATCATCCAGCATTTAGTCTCAAGAAATCTAAATCCAAAGCGAAGACACTTGAAATGTTATCATCACCTGAAGTTCTGAACAAGGTGGTGAAGGAAGAAGGCAACCTCAATCTTGGCAAGTTCAGATCCGGGACAGCATCTAGATCCTCCACCAAAAGGGGTAAACCTCTTGCTAGTCTGATCCTGAGTCTGAGGAGACCAATGATTTTTCTCTTCAAGAAATTATACTAGTAGGTCCACTCAAAGCCAGAAAAGTACACGAAATGATTTGTTTTTTCCTCTTGAACCTATTTATGGCCCATTGGAGGACAGTCTTATACATTAAGATCCTTGAGATTGGTGTTATAAATTATTAATTACCTCCCATCTCCAAGGATGAAACTGGAGAGCATTTGCATGGACAGACGAGTCTAAATGCACAGCTGTAAAAACAGGTAGGACCTTCCACCCAGATGGAATGAGGTAGTCTGAAAGGGGCAAAAAAAGAGAAACCATGAATCTTTTAACTAATAAAGCGAGTGCATGCATGCATATTTTGATTAAGGGCAAAATCAGATATCGAGAGTGTAATCTATTGGTTTGAGACGACAGTCTCGAGGACCACCTCTGAACTTTACGTCTTTGAGAGCCTTTCGGTGTACAAATTTCACAATGTTTCCATATCTCAGTGCTTCACTGATGACCTACAGCCAAAAAAAAACAATAAATAATTATCAAAGAATGGTTGTCAAATGATGAACCATCATTTCAACTATGGCATGCATGGCTGAAACTAAAAGGTAATGAGGGAGAGGAAGTTAATTATACTGTTAATAATAGCAGAAGAAAGGATATCCTACATTTTGAGTGAATTCCATCGTCTTATAATCTTCCCAATTCAAACACTCATCTTTCTCCTTCAGGCTTGTTATTTGCTCATGCTCTAGCTACAGTTCAAAGATCAAAAAACTTGTATTTAGTAATGAATATATACATACCTGCTGCAATTAAAGTCTACCATATTGTCAAAAGGCAAGGTGCATGTGTGGAAAATGTTACCTTTAACTGTTCTAATGCAGTGGGTGACTGGCCTAGAAGATGCACCACCATGGCCATTAAGAGCGAGGTAGTTTCATACCCACCCAAAAGAGAATCCAACACAAAGCTCACCTTTTCATCTTCAGATAAGGTATCAACACTTAGAAGTATTTCAAGAAAATCATTCCTTGAACTCCTACTATTTCTTGATCTTCTTTCCTCTATAATTGCTTTAACTCTAGAAGATATCCTGCTTCTAGCCTGTAAAGAGGGGTCAACAAAAAGTTGATCACATGCCGCCTTCTTTTTGAAACAAGAGAAAAAGCAACCACATAATTATTGAAATTGCACTCTTCTGTTTTGAAGTAAACAAAAGGTATAGATGTCCAGGGAGCTCTAGCTAAACCTTCTTTTGAACATAGATAATAAAGAGCCAAATAGAGATCAGTCGTCTGAATATCTGAGTACCTGAACAGCTCTAGCATATGGAGTACCAGGAATATACAGAGGGATGGATACTAGTCCTCTCATAAAAGTAAGAAAATCTTCAAGAATTTCTCTAGTCTCCGGCTCCTCTGATGTTAAACCAAGCACTTGCTTTACTATTACATTGAATGAGAACTGTGAAATAAAAAGTTTATGAGGAAAGGGGATTAAAAAAGGATTAAAAAAGTAGAAGAAGATAACCAAAAGTAGGAGCAATTAAAGGAATATGTACCTTTCTAGCCTCTTCACAGAACATGACCTGTTGTTTATCTTTCCAGGAGCTCAATATTTGAATGGCAGTTCTTTCTATGTCATTCAAGAACTCTGGCTTTGATTTAGTAATGCTAACTAGAGAGATAGCCACATTTCTGAGTCTCTTGTGAGTATCCCCAACAGCCACCAGCATGGAGACATTGCCAAGAATTCCGTGAATAGGCTTAGGATAACTGCACTGGAATAACTTGCCTTCGTTTTGAAGAATGAAATAGTTCAGCTCCTGGTCACAGGACACCACTGTTGGAGAGAGAAATAAATGGGACTTGAACACATTCCCGTACCTGAAAAAATCCCATAGCATTTCACACTAAACTGGCAAAAAGTCTCACGGCGGAACCAACAACAATAAAATGAAGAATTTCTCTTACCTGGAACAATGATCTTGAAGAAACGCACCAAGGGTGTTAGAAGGGTGAGGTTTCAAGAAACCGAGGGTTTCACCAAGTAGAGGCCACCCAAAAGAGCCCTTTGGGACATTATGACCAAGCTTCAAGAACATGGGCAGAAAATGATTCATTATTAGACCCAACAGACCACTAGTTATACCAACCAAAACACCAACCCAGAGCTCTCCAGCCATTGGACAAAGGAGGTTGTGTATCTGATATGTTTCTTTCCAAATTCTGAAATGAGGTAAAATAGAACCCCAAGAGTTTTTTTTATATAAAAATGGACTTCGGCTTAGAAGTCTATATATAGAAAGTGGATGGGGGAGGGAGGGAGGGTTTGAAAGTGAAAGAGACCCTTTAATGCCTATTTTAACAAGCAGGACCGAAGCAATAATTTCAGCTTGTAATTCTTGTGCCCTTCAGGAACAGACCTCCACGTTTTGAAGAAAGCTACGTTTTATTACAGTTGGTAAATTTTGCTTTTATCGGAGTAGAGGTCATAGGAAATGAAATCCACCGAGCTAGTCAGGACTCAGGACTCAGGACCTAGACCTCTGCTGCTAGAACTAGGGGTGCAGAAGGTAGATTGCCGAGGTGTACTCTGCGCATAATATTGCTACTTATCCCAGGGGCTTAGCCTGGTAAATAGCAAGCGGATTTTCTACTCGTATTATAATATAAATATTTTGAATTTTAATAATTTGTTTGTTTTTATGTTTAAAAGTATGTTTTAAAAATATTTAAAAAAAATTATTTTTTTATTTTTTTTATCTTAAATTAATTTTTTTAGATTAATTTAATGTGTTGATATTAAAAATAATTTTTAAAAAATAAAATAAAATTATTTTAATATATTTTTAAATAAAAAATATTTTAAAAATAATTATTAGAACAATATAAAACATAAAAGATGTCGTTGTCATCATTTTTACACTTTGTACTTTGAAAAACTATTGTTTTGTTTTTAAGGTGAAGAGTTAATTTTTTAAAAATAATTAGTTTTTTTTCTATAGATTACCGGTTCGAGCCTCACAAATCTCAGGACCACTGGAAACTTCAGAACCGTGGAATTAATCGAAGTACGCACAAGCTGATCCAGACACTTACGTTAATAAAAAAAATATACCAAATGAATATATATATATATATATATATATATATATGTGTGTGTGTGTGTGTGTGTGTGTGTGTGTGTGTGTGTTTATCTATTTATTTTTAATTGTATCTGTATTAAACTCTATTAAGTAAACATGAACCCAAATCTCATCTCTGCATCTTTTCAAATAAAGATACTTTCTAAACAACTGATTTATTGAAGTCATTTTATTCCTAAAATTTCATTCATAATTATTAATTAATTAACAATACTAAGCTAAGAAATTCTATTGAAATTTAAATTGACTATGACAAACCTATTAAGAAATTCTATTCCAATTTTATGAATAAGATTTAATGCAAAGATAAAATTAGTAAACTCCAATTCTATTTTTCATCATTACAGAGATTTTAAGAATAAAAAACATATATTTTGTTTATCTAGTACATCATTAACTTGTGAAAAAATAGTTTTGTTTAGGATAGTTAAGGATGAGATTTGGGTTCATATTTATTTGATACATCATTAATTTTAATAATACAATTAAGATTTTTCTATAAAACAATTATAGATTGTGATATTGGAAACAATGCGATTTACTAGGTTGTGTTGTTCTCAATAGCGTAACTCTTTCGGTTATATTTTTATCCAAAGCTTCTTTTACTTTTACTAGTTTCCAAGTATTTTGTCTTACCATGTTATTTTCAAAAATGACCCTGGAAAATATACTAACTTGATTGTTAATGTAACACCCTAGAATTTCTACATGTAAAATAATTTTTTCGAGCCTTAAACTCAAGAAAATTAGGGTATTTTCTTTTTACAGAATACAAGATTATTACGGTCTATTTCTTAAACTTGATCTTCCTTCGTTAAGCTAACATATAAGGAATCAAAAATCCTGCAAACATAGTGTTCATAATAATCTTTACTTTTCGTTTCATAAGGAATCAATATATAATATTCAAAATCAATTATAATTTGATATTCAAAAACTTAGTTTATGCATCATTTTTTTATTACCATATATATATATATATATATATATATATATATATATATATATATATATATATATATATATATATGTCAACACCCATAAACTTAATCATTCTTAATTTTGCTATTTACGTCTAATTCATTATTTGAACCCTTCATGCCGGATTTATATAAATATATTTCCATACACTTATCATGTCATCCATTAAACAAATTTTTCTACCCACGTGTTAATAGGCAACATTATCTATATAACAAGAAATATCATGGAGACTCATTCCTTTACAAACATAAATGATATCTAATATTTTTTAGTGATTTGACTTCTATACTCAACAATTTAAAATTCTTGTTCTTCATACCATTGATTATTTAGCAACTGACTTGTCTTTTGATGGTTGATTTTAGTTGTATTATCACCAATTTTATCTTGTCATATTATATCAGCAACATTACACCGTTGTTAACATATTTGCACCCCACCGAATAAAAACATATTCAAGATTTACCTTACCTTTCAATTTAGTGATCCATTACATCCTATGATTGGAATATTATTGCATTTCTTTTCCATTGTATAATCATGCTTCTAGTAGATTCTCCTCACATAACTTTATACTTTTAACCATAATTTTTCTCTTTTTTTTTATGAACAACGCGATTGGCAATCATGTTCCAACACGTGGTCAGCATCACTAATGGAACATCATTCTGCCATTAAAACAACCATAAATTATTTTCATATCACATTGATTGTCAAGTCAATTTATATCATATTACAAACATGCTATTAGATACATATTTCATAATTTCATACATGCACACCGAGAACTATTCTAAATTGTGTCACTTATATCCTAGTAACACATTATCAAACACATCATTCCATATGTTTTAACAATTTTAAACAACCATTACTTTTGTTGTCAGCGATCTTTGTCCATTTGTTCTTTTTGTCATATATTCTTATAACAATTCCCTCCTGGGAACCAAACAAGGTTGTCCCCAAAACATCCCAACTTATACCACATAGGTTATTTAAATCAATATTTATATTCACTTTATTATATTATCACAATAATCACAAAGTTTTCTATACTAAAATCCATACAATACAACATTACTTTATATTTTACTTGATTTCCCAAAATAACGATACAATTAATCCATTTTTATCTCCAAGTCATCCTTTATATTATAACATCATCATCCTCATCACGAAGATCATCTTCCTTATCACTATTTGAATTTACTAGATTATTTACCCTTCCATGCATTCTTCTCTAGTGATACAATCTTCGTCTCCATCCCTCATAAAGGTTAGGCAATTATCAATTCAACAATCTATATCATGAACTCAATCATAAAATTCTTATTAATTTGGCACTCAATGCCATAAACACAATTCATCACTTTTATTTAACAATTATGTTTCACCAAACATTTTATTGACAACCCGACAAATCAGTCATATAGGCAATACTAACTCCACATAAATTCATTTAAATCAAATTACATATTTCAGTCATCAAACAAATTGATGCCACTAGCCTACTACCGAGTAACTAGTTTCATAACATATTTTATTATCAGGTTTTAGCTCTATTATCGGATAACTAGTTTCATCCTTGTCTTTTTTCTTTCATGGCACATATTACAATTAAAATAGATGCATAACACACTTCAAGAAATTATAGTTATTGAAACTTAAGAAACGCTTTTAATAGAAAAAGGTGCAAGGCACTTACCTAGTGGTTGAACCCGTATGAAATTTCTTGTTGCTAACCAGACTCTACAACCTCCCCTATACCACAGAAGTTTCAAACAATAATTTCATATCAAATTAAACCAAGAACTTCATTATAGTTTCCATTTACTCATTCACATCAATCCATCAAGATATATTAAATTTATAACTACTTTTCATGATTAAAATTAGTCATCTCCTATAGTTTCTTGGCCTATTTAACCAAATCTTTTTTATACATGCTAAATCACCATTTAACATTTATCTTCAGCTTAATCTCATTCAGTACGACAACTCACAACTACCCTTTTTTATTTTAATAAGAATTCTTAGTAGAAAATCAACATTTACATCTCATGGCATTTTCTTTTTGTTTTCTTCAACTTGGACATATTTGATCATATTTGAAATTGGGTTTTAACAATAATTTTTGAAACAACAATTTACACGAAGCCCATTTTCCAAATATGATTGAAACTTGAATGTAACAATCCATGGCTCACTTTCAAAATTTCATGCAACTTCCTCATACATTATCTTAGAAACACTCCATATACATAATCAAACATAATTTTTCATCAATTTAAATTAAGCCATCTAAAACCATTTACTCTCTTATATGGTCGAAATTACTATTAAAAGGGTCATAAATTCTCATTCCAATTTTTAAAAAAATTTCATATCACTCGAATAATTTTGCATCTCACCTAACATTAACCAACCTAATTACCATAACGACTAAGTCAACCAAACTCATCCTCACTTGTTAGTTTAGGTTGAATTCCACACTAAGAAGAACACGAGTCCTCCTTCAAGTTTTCATGCAATTAATTTCTTTTCAAATCATTAAACATGTTATATAACACTACTAAACAAAAATTCTATAAAAGTTTGAACTAGCAAATTCAATTCTCTCATCACTAGTTTAGTTTAACTTCATTAATAAAGGAGATTTTAATTTTCTTTAGAATTTTTCTTCAATTCCATATTACCTATTCATTAGTTTCATTATATGACACAGTTAAGCATAAATTTCATTTTAATTGTAACCAACAAATTCAATCTCTCTCTACTTTAGTCTTGGTCAAAATTCACCTTCAAAGAAGACATAAATGTTTTCTTTAAATTTTTCACATCATATGGCCCATTCATTTTCCATCCTAATTAGTCTAATTTATCATGTAATTAATGCAAATCAACTAAGAAATCAAGTAAAAATCCAACCCCCTTATTTTCTCTCTCTAGGCCGGAGATGGTATACAAGGAAGGAATAAATTTTTCTTTAAATTTTACATTAATTTCACTTGAATCAATCTTTAATCTTGCCTACTAACATATTTCCATAACAAGATTACCAATTTAAACAATCTAATTCATCAACTTAATTTTTCATAATTTAAAATTCAACATATCATCATCTGAAACTCAAAAGAAACTCAAACCAATCTTAATTTATGATTTCTTACCTCTTAACAAGATGAAATCAAGATGAAAATGCAAATGAAAATCAAATTCCTCTTCACTTTCTTTTCCTTCTCCCTCTAGTTTTAAATTTTGTTTTTCTATACTTTAAAGACCTCTTTTAATCCTCTTCATTTCACATCACAATAATTATTGTTTCTGTTATTTATTCATTTCTTTTAAACCCCAAGCTTTCATTACTCATCGAGACCTTACTACCTTCAGTTCTTTTTTTTGTTGAGGTTTACAATTAATAGGCTATCTTAATGACTTATCATATTGATAGTTCATGTTGACATAGCAATTGATATGTTAATTTATTACTTAGTATTTTAGCAAACCTATTGAGATAAATCTATTCTCTTGTATCATTATTACAAAAAAAAAAAAAAAAAAAAACTAAAAGTTATGGTATAAACATTGTAGATGTAAAGAGTAATTGTTGTGGATTGGAACAATGCCTTATTTGTTTCTTTTTTTAGGCATAAACCTCTCTTCTTCTTTTTTTGCAAGCCTTGGGTGGCTTTGGGAATCGTCCCTCTTTGGCTAGGCTTTCGTTGCTGAGCTTCTACTATTTTGTTGCTCTAATTTTAGGTGGTTGCTGTATTTTTTAGGGAGTTTCTTCTTGGGTTTGGTTTAGCTTCTCTTTTGAGTGGCTCTAGATTAGGAGCTGCTTCTTCATATGATTTAGACAATAACATTAATGTTTATTAAATGCACAACTCACTTGTATAGTTGTGGGTTTCTTCTTAGTATTGGAATACTTGTTGTTTTTATTGGAAATCACCTTTTTTTTTAACTGAATGTTCTATTTTGGTTTCCTTTAATCTCTTTTACTTATGTTTAATTCCCACTGAAATTGAATCAGATAAGCTTATTTCCTTGTACTATTTTTGTTGGGGTTTTTTTTTCATTTGTTTATACTTTAAATGTCATTTTATATTGGTTTTTGATTTGATACTTCTTGCTTTCTGTTTCTTTCATCCTTTCAAATCACTTTTATAGGGGGTATAATTTAATAGTGTTTTTTTTTGTTCTGGCTTCATAAGTTCACTATCGTTTTTCTTTCATGCATTTTGTTTCTACATTTCCTTTTTGTTTTAAGCTTTCATTGTTGTCATACTATTTTATTTTAACTTTTCATTCTTTATTAGCCTGGTTGTTTTTTTCCTTGTTTTTTTTTCTTATTTTTTCCTTGCTTTTAGTTATGTTTTTCTCTGTTTGTTTTTTTGTTCCCTTTCAACATGCAGGTTGTTTTCATGTTTTAGCTCCCTGTAGTTGACTTGGGTTTAAACGGGCTTCTCCGTCTTTTTTCTAGCTTGTAAATAATTTGTTCTACGAGGTTTTCAGATTGTCTATGCATTGTTTGTTATGTTATTTTTGTTTTTCACCATCTCCCATTGCCACTAATTTTTGTTGCTTTTTTTCCCCATTGACATGACATCAATAGCTTTTGGCTTTAGTCTATGTTGGTGTTGATGACTCTATTTTGTGTTTCTTAGTGTTTTTATTAATAGTATGAGATTCCTTTTTATTGATAGTTTATTCCTCATTGTTTTTTTTCCCATCAAATGTCATGGGTAGGGATGACAATTTTACTCATACATATTTGATACCGACCCGAACCAAATAGTAAGAATTTTTTTGTCTGCTCGGGTTTGGATAGGGTATGGATATTGCCATGTCCGACCCAAAACCCTACCTAAACTCGACCCGAAACTAAATCATTAACCTTAGAGGCTAAAAATTAGGATTGTCATTTCTCATTTTCCCCTGTAATCTCTCATTCAACTTGCATTCTCTTCTTAATCCCTCCTTAACTATACTTCCCTTTCAAGGCCTCTCTCTCTTTTATTTCTTTTCTTTCTTTTAAGCCATATTTCCAGTCTCTTTTCCTTTACAATAACTCCAAAGCCTTCTCTCTGTTTTTTTTATGAAAGAATTAATAAAGTGACGAAGGTTGTGTTTTAAAGGAAGAGAGTATTGGTTCTTGTGCTTCAGAGTTAGCCATGAAACTATGAATGTTTTTTTTTCTATCAATAAGTGTTTGGTGACTTCCACACTTGTTTTTTCTCTTTTATTTTTTTGTGATTTTGTTATTTGTAGTATACGTGGGGATTATATGTGTGTTTCATTATATGGTTGAAGATTTTAGTTTATTTTTTAAAAGGGAAGCATATTGAGTTCTTTGTTTCTATATTTGTTCAAGTGATTGATCTTGATTGATTTTATTTTCTTATGTAAAACAAGATAGGATCTTTGAGGGGTATATTGAGTTCTCTCTATTGATTTTGGTGATTTTTGCTTTACTTTTTTAATGTTTTAGTTCTGGTAATTCTGGTTTTTTTTTTAAGTGAGGTATATAGTTCTCTATTGCTGACTTTTATATTGATTCTAATACTGATCTTGATGCCCAATGGATACCCGTTAGATACCTAAAACCTGATTAGGTTTAGGTTCAAGTAAAAAACATTAATCGGGTTCGGGTATGGATTTTGTAAGATATGACCTATGGGTACCCATTGTAACCCGTAGTCATAGGGCTAGTTGTCCCTACCAATACAGAGTTGTTCTTAACTTCTTCTTCTTTTTCTCTTAGCCTTTTTCTAAGTACAACATCGATATCATTCATCATCAAATAGCTTATCTTAAGGGTGTTTATGGTTCGATTCGGTTCGGTTTAGACTAAAAAAACCAACCAAACCGAATTACAGTAATTTTGTAAAATATTAACCAAACCGGACCGAAAACTGGTTCAAACCGAACCAGTCCGGTTCGGTTAAATCCGGTTTTTTTGGCAAAAAACCGGGAAACCTAATCCCATCATATATGGGTTTTTTTTTTGGGTTTTTTTAAATTGGCTTACATTAAATTGAGCTTTAAAATTTATAGCTTTGAATTCACAGCTTGTTGCCATAACTTGATGTAATGAAGATGCCCATATATTATGAAAAAATGCCTTTCCAACTTGGGAATTACAAAACTATTACAGATTAGCAACACAGTTGTAGGTTTCAAGAATATCATTAGAAGCACTTAACAAGGAGTCTTGCTCAAATTAGTAGATGGATATTTTTTTCAAACCTAGGTATAGGATCCATCCCAACTGCCTTCCAGTTAAGCATTACATCGTGCATAAATTGCCAGCCACTGAAGAATACCCCACCAAAAATAGAATCTCGAACAAGTCCTGATCTGATCCCTCTCCAGTTCCACAATGCACCCCATCCTTCCAAAGAGATGATGCTTGATGGCTTCCAGACATCACAGACTAATGGCGCCTTCCCAGACCCAGTCATCATCCATGGGTACTCTAGCAAGGCACCATCCAGATTTGGATGCTTACCGGTTAGGGTGGATAAAAGGGTAACAAAATAGTTGTGTTGCTAATCTAATGAAGAAGCCATTTCCTTCTGCTGCAACTTGCTAGAATAGAAGAGGATGCAGGAGTAAAGAGAGAAGAAAGATGGAGACAAACGCTGAAACACAGATGGTCAAGCAAGGCAACTGTTTTGATGTACAGTTGAAAATTGAAAGGAAACTGGGAAAGGAAGATTGTGAATTAATTGAGAGGAAGATTGGGAATTTCTTTGAGAAGAAGGCGGCTTTTGGTGAGAGGCACATGAAGGTTATGTATTGTTAGGGTTTAACTATTTATACCATAAATTTTTGTTAATTGTTTAGTGGGTTTGGTTCGGTTTGGTCCGGTTTCTGGTTCAAAACCAAACCAGACCCACTAAACAATTAACAAAAATTTATGGTATAAATAGTTGCCTTGCTTGATGGTTTCGGTTTTGAACTAGAAACCGGACCAAACCGGACCTGTTAAAATTTATGGTTTTAAAAATCAGTTTAATCGGTTTTTAATTTTGGTTCGGTTTTTTCATTAATTTCTTTTCGGTTTTATCGGTTTTCTCGGTTAATCGGTTATTTTGAACACCCCTAGCTTATCTTTCCCTGCATTATTTAAGAAATATTGATAAACTATATTAATGGCGTAAAGAATTTGATGAGCATATATGTAACAACCTTGTATTTTTCAAATTTCCAGAATTAAAACATACATATTAATACTAGATTTTCCATTATTTTTTTATTATTTTTTTAAAATTCGACAACATTTCTCCTATTTGTTAACACTACCAAGTCATCAACCTCATCAATTTTCATATCAACCATCTTTTATCACACAATCCAATCATCTTCGATATTTTTTTCAATGATCACCACAATCTCAAATAAACTATATTCATTAATACAAACTATTTATTATCCTTTAATAGCATAAAAAGTTACATTGTATTACTAATTATCTTTAGAATTAAAGAAATTATAACAACAAAATTAAGGACAATATAAAAATATCACATTTATCTAACTAGAAAATATTAACTAATAAGTTACATGTCACCACATAAAAACTAGAAAGTTATACATGTTGAACTTATATATTAACTAGAAAGTTATAAATTAGTTCAACATTTCACGAT
>Ga0307516_10001045_pt1 | contig 38473 bp, 27 predicted proteins | sample 19_EM_MG_FD_203310 | JGI IMG/M metagenome (GOLD analysis project Ga0307516, IMG submission 203310) | Populus trichocarpa ectomycorrhiza microbial communities from riparian zone in the Pacific Northwest, United States - 19_EM | ecosystem: Host-associated > Plants > Roots > Unclassified | place... | reverse complement strand
TCACGAGGTCGATCGACTGGATGCCGTTGGTGCCCTCATAGATCGAGGTGATGCGGGCGTCGCGATAATGCTGGGCGGCGCCGGTCTCCTCGATGAACCCCATGCCGCCATGGATCTGCACGCCGAGATAGGCGACCTCGTTGCCGATATCGGTGGAGAAGGCCTTTGCGATCGGCGTCAGCAGCGCGCCGCGGGCGGCAGCATCAGCCCGGACTTTTGGATCTTTTGCGCGCACGGAGACATCGAGTGCGACCGCGGTGGCGTAGCAGATGGTGCGGGCGGCCGCCGTCATGCTGCGCATTTGCAGCAGCATGCGCTTGACGTCGGGGTGCGCGATGATGGCGTCCATGCCGGCGGCCTTGCTGCCGACGGCGCGGCCCTGGCGGCGCTCCTGCGCGTAGGCCAGCGCCTGCTGATAGGCGCGGTCGGCAATGCCGACGCCTTCGAGGCCGACGCCGAGGCGGGCCTGGTTCATCATCGTGAACATGCAGAGCATGCCGCGGTTTTCTTCGCCGATCAGGTAGCCGATCGCGCCGCCCTTGTCGCCCATCGTCATGGTGCAGGTCGGCGAAGCATGCATGCCGAGCTTGTGCTCGACGCCGCTCGGATAGATGTCGTTCTGCGCGCCGAGCGAGCCGTCGGCATTGACGAGGAATTTTGGAATCAGAAACAGCGAGATGCCCTTGGTGCCCGCGGGTGCATCGGGCAGGCGCGCCAGCACGAAATGCACGATGTTATCGGTCATGTCGTGGTCGCCATAGGTGATGAAGATTTTAGTGCCCTTGATGCGATAGCTGCCGTCACCCGCGCGCTCGGCGCGGGTGCGCAGCGCACCGACGTCGGAGCCAGCCTGCGATTCCGTGAGCTGCATGGTGCCGGTCCATTGGCCTGACACCAGTTTTTCCAGATAGATTTTCTTCAGTTCCTCGCTGCCATGGGCGTCGAGCGCCTCGATGGCTGAGAGCGTGAGCAGCGGGCAGAGGCCGAAGGCGATGTTCGAGGCGCTCCAGATTTCGGTGCAGGCGGCGTTGATCGCCAGCGGCAGGCCCTGGCCGCCAAACGCTTCCGGGCCCGACACCGCATTCCACCCGGCTGCCGACCAGCGCTGATACGCATCGGGCCAGCCGGGCGCAGTCGTCACCTTGTTGTCAGCGAGCTTGATGCCGTGTTCGTCGCCGACGCGATTGAGCGGCGCCAGCACGTCGGAGGCGAACTTGCCGGCTTCCTCCAGCACCGCCGCCGTGATGTCGCCGTCGAAATCGCCATAATGGCCGGCCTTGACGGCGGCCTTCAGCCCGGCGCCGTGGTTGAGTGCCAGCAGGATATCGTTGATCGGCGGGCGGTAGGTCATGACGGTTACTCGCCTATGCAGGGAATAGCGGCTGCCGTCTTCCCACGAAACCCGGCTTCTCTCAACTCTCCGAAGGGCAGGGCAGAACCGGTATTTCGGAACGGGACCGGCCGGGCCGGCCGCGCGCGGAGCGGCATTATTAAAGGGACGGGAAACAGGTGACCGATTCAGCCGGAATTTCGGCTCCTAGCCGGTTGAAATGGCTGACCTCTCTCTATAGACCGGCGGTGCCGGAACGGAATCCGCGGCAGTCCAGCCGCCGCGTTCCGGGAAAAAGCCTGTTGGGGCGTAGCCAAGCGGTAAGGCAGCGGATTTTGATTCCCTCGAAATGCCCTTCAAAAGCGGCTTTCCGCTCTACCAGTTTGTACGAAACCTCAACAAAACTGCGCAGAAATTGACAGTCCGTCCCGCGAATTCCGGGTGCGGTCGATTGACAGAAATTTCTCTTTATTTTCAAGCACTCCCAAGCTTTGACGGCAGCTCCACGCAGCATGGACGCAGCATGGCGCTAATTGGATCGGCGTCCGCGCATCCTCGAATTCCTCGCTGGTCGGATAATCCAATCCTGACGAGGCCGTGCGAGCCAATCGTGAAAGTCGGTCCCCGTCTGACGTGTGCGGGCTTGTTTGATTGCGACCCGTCCTGACCTCGCGGCCGATTTAACGGCCCGATCCGCTTGCCTTTTCTTCTCGATTTGATCGAATGTTTTGTAAGGTGTCGCCGCAATCCGACGCCTATCAATGAAACAAGGCAAGGACCTGATCATGCGTTCACAGTCTTGCTCCACCAGCCTCTTTCTTGTTGCGTTATTGACCTGTCTGCCGCTGGCAGCCGCAACAGCCCAGAGCTGCAATCCCCGGCATTTCTACAACCAGTCGGACTTGACTTGGACGATCGAGATGCAGGGCGGCGGCGCTTGCACGGTGGGCTCCTCCACACCGCAGGCGCAATGCTCGGTCGGCCCGAAAGAAACCGCCATCCTCAATTACAATGGCAGCAGAGCGCTGTTTATGCAAAGTTCGGTCTTCTTCAATTCGTTCCCGCTCGAGGGCTGCGATTACCTCTGGCACCACGGCGATACCGGCAATGTCGCGCTCAACCGGCCTGCCGATGGCGATGTCCAGACGTGCGGCGCACCGGGCTATTCGTGCGTTCCATCTCTGCCGTCGAATTGTCCGACACGGCATTTCCAGAACAACTCCAATCTGAACTGGACCTTCCTGATGCTCGGGGATGGTTCCTGCACAAAGGGCTCGATACCTGCCGGCCGTCAATGCACGGTCGCCCCCGGAGAAAGCATCGCGCTCAATTACGCAAACGGAGCCGCAGGCGGGGCGATCACGCTGGAAAGCGGAGTCTACTACCAGACATTCCAGGTGAACGGCTGCTATGTCATGCACCAGCAGGGCAATACCGGAAACGTCTCGCTCAATGATCCGAACGACGGTGACGTGCAGACCTGTTCGGGAGAGTGTGGCGCGCGCAAATAGACGATCGCCGACTCGCCAACGGCAGAGCCACGGGAACGTCGGCTGGCTTGGACTTGCCAACGCCGGATTGCTCTCCCTCTGGACGCACGGAGTTGCTACGGGGCTTGTTTCTTGTTGGGCGGATTGAATGCAGCAATCGCTCCCCGTTTCTGCCCCGTCATCCGTTGCAGGTTTTGATTTTGGGAGACCTGGGTCGTTACCTGATGCATGTTGTTGTTCTGAGAGATGTTGTTGAGCGTGTTGTTGTTATTGTTGAGCGTGTTGTTGAACTGGGGCTGGTAATTGTTGAACCGATTGTAGCCGAGGTTCGTCGGCTGGTTGTTGTTGACCCGTAAGTGATTGTTGAACGCGCTGTTGATCAGCGTGTTGTTGCCGTTGGGCTGCGAGAGCAAGTATTGGATAATGTGGGGCTGCGAGAGCAAATATTGGATGATGTTGGGCTGCACGGGCAGATAGTTCGTGGGCAGATAGTGATTGATGTTGAGCGTGTTGTTGTTATTGGACTGCGAAGGCAGATGGTGGTTGTTGTTGGACTGTGGGTTGTTGTTGAGCGTATTGCTGTTGAACGCGTTGTTGTTCTGGAAGGCGTTGTTGAGCGCGTTGTTGTTGTTATTGGACTGCGCGGGCAGATAGTTGATGTTGGACGTGTTGTTGGATGACGACGTATTGTTGTTGGACGACAGGGACAGCGAACTACTGCCGGATGAAGACGAGGTGTTGTTGTTGGAGGACAAGGACGGGGCATTTTTGTTGAAGGGGCCGATTATCGACATATTGCCGTATGTTGCGAGTCTCGCGCCTTCGATCTCCTTCAATTTGGCCAACTTGAGCTGTGCAAGCTTTGATGGTGCAAGAAGGTTCTCTGAAAAGAAGTTCTGTTGGCCAAGCACCAGGTTTCCTTTCATCGGAAGGTGAACGCCTGGCACAGGTGTCAACGGTGCGAGCTGTTCGCTGACAGGAGTAAGGACAACATCTCCAGCAACGCTCGCCGCCGAAATGTCGTTCTTGAAGTTTGTCTGTATCGTCAGGCCCCGCCGCAATCTGAAATTGAAATGGTTGTGTTCGCCGATCGGGCCGTTGACGTGGTGATCCGGCGTCAATCCCTTGATGTTGGCGTGGAAGCTGAAGGCCTCGATCAGAAAGGCGTGCAAACTTACGGAATCCGGATTCGTCAGCACGCGCGCGCGCGCCCGCACGAACTCTGTCTGGCTCGCTTGCGCCGCTTCAAGCAGGTCGTTTCTTTGCGGATGATCCGATTGTCGTATCTCCGCGATCATCGTCTCGCCCGCTTTCACGAACTGATCGGTCCAGTTCGCAAACTCGGTGCTAGTTTCGACGCGGTTAGGGACAAGTTGGGTGCCGTCGATCAGGGCGATAACTCTGGTGCGAATGTAAAACCATGACAGCCGGTGGCCGCGTGCGAGGTTCATTGACCTGAGCCCCGGTTGATCCACATCGATCTCGTGCCCGCGCTGTGCGGTGAAGACGTTGTGGTACAAGATCGAGGCTCTTGCGCTGTTTGCAGTAAAGTTCGGACGGGGCATTCTCTTGGAGGGGATCAGGATCTTGTTCAAGAGCCTGGCATAGGCGGCCAGCTTCTTGGCGGCCGTGGACAGTTTGCTAAAATTGGCGGCGGCCCTTGGATTTCGAGGAGGCATGGGGCTTCACTCCATTTTCTGCCTACGAGGCATGCCTCAAATCTCGTCGAACTCGACGATCATATGCAGGTTGCTGAGGCGCGCCTCGGTCGATCCCGCGCCCAGCTGGAGGGTCCATGGGTCCTTCCATAGATCGTGCGCGCTCGCCGAGAGATCCATGCTGCCGCGCAGCACGCCGTCGACCTGCTGCAGGTGGAGCCGCTGCGCCGCGGCGGATTGCGGAATGCTGAGGGAGACATCCATCGTGTCTGGTCCACTTCCCTCCGACGGTACGGCTTGGATCAGGACCGCACGTGGCTGGAAGACCCGGCCCGCGAGATTGCGCGGCAACCTGCCCCGGTCGACGGGCAGAGGCAGCGGCTGCTGGCCATTGGCGGCCGTCGCCTTCCACTGCGCCGGGAAATCGCGAGCGGCATCGATCAGCAGGCGCGCCCGATAGGGCGGCAAAGCCTGTTCCACGTCGCGGCGGAAGCCATCGCCGCCATGACGCGCCGTGAAGCGGACGGTCAGCTCCACATCCGTGATCGAGCTGAGGTCGACGCGGTTGGCGCCTGGCGGGATTTCGAGCCGCCAGCGCGACACCGCACCGCCGCCGGCAAAAGCCTCGATGTCACCGCTATGGAACTCCGCTTGCGCGGCTCCGGCGACGACCGGCGCATGGGAGACCGCGACGTGCCGCGGCTGCAAGCCGCGCACCAAGGCTTTGCCGGGTTTGCTCTCGGGAGCGCCAAGCAGGAAGCGGACCGTGTCGGCATCCGGCTGGCGCACGACCGCATGCGATATCCGGGTCAATGCGGCGTTCACGCCCTCCTTCCCCTGGGTCAGCCCACGGAGCTTGACCGAAATCGCGCGCAAGTTGCGCAGATATTGCCCGGGGTGATCGCGGTCGAAGAGTTCTTCCGATAGATCGAAGTCGCACGAGCCCGTGCGAACCAATTGAAGCAACGCGTGCGGATTCACCGCCGAGAGCGGAATGACCTTCTGCATCGGCATGACCCCTTCGGCCTGCAGATAGGCCTGCTCCATGCGGGCGAGATCGAGGAGCAGACTTTCCCCCGCGAGCAGGCCGCGCCGCTGCGCGTTCCAGCCGGCCGGCGAAATGTAGGTCTGGTCGGTTCCGCTATGGGCCGCGAGCACCGTCTGCGCCATCTGCGCGATGCCCAACGCGACCTGATAGAGCTGTGCATGCAGCTGGCCGAGTGTCTCCGCCATCCAACCGTAGAGATCGGCGTTGGTGAATTTGCTTCGATAATAGTCCTCGACCGCGCGGGTGTTGCGCTGGGATGTCGCCTCGATCCTGTACTGCATCTCGGCGGCGTTCTTCTGCCGCTGTGCCGACTTGATCTGGGCTTCCAGCTGCGTCACGTCATACTCGGCGAGCCTCTGCTGCAATTCCCACTCTTGGGCACGGCGTTCATAGGCCGCCTTGCTGTTCACGAGCGCGGAGCGCTCGCCCAGCACGGTGGCTGCCGTTCCATACTCCTCGGCGATTGTCTGGACGGACTGGGCAATGCTGCCGCCGCCGTTGGCCAGGCCGAAAACGGTGGGGAAAGGGAACAGGACCGCGGCAGCCGCGGTGAGTACTGTGCTTGCCGTGCGCAGGCCGATCGAAATGTCTGTCATGTCGAGGGCCGTTTGTTCCTTCGGCGATAGGCTGTCCGCAATCAGTCCCTTGTAGAAATCACGACGGTATTGCGCGGCCGAGAGCTGGGCGTTCAGCGCATCGAGTCCGCTGACCGCAATGTTGACCTCCTCGCTGCGCATTTCTTGCAAGCGGTCGGCGAGCGCGCTCTGCTGGGCCGCCTGCAGCTCAGCGAGAGCCTCGGCATCCTGGGCCTCCAGCACGCGCAGCAGCGACGTCCCGAACTCGACAACCGTGTTAGCGATCATGCGGGCCGACAGCAGGATCTCTGGAAATAGCAGCGGCTGGTCCGTGGGGCCTGCCGCGCCGGCTAGGGCCGATGCGGCAAGCGCGCCGCCGGCGGCGCGGCGCTGAATCTGGTCAAGCGTCAATGGCGGCTCGAACAGCGGCAGCTGATTCTGTGCGCCTGAAAGGGTGAGACCGTTACGAATCTTGTAGAGGCGATCCTCGACGATGTCCCAGTTGCCGAGGAACTCCGGACTGTCGGGCACGCCGAAATAGACGCCGAGATCGATGATGCTGCCGTTCGGGTCCTGTCCTTCCGGCAGCGGCGCCGGCGCGGTCGTGCCGTGCTCGGCGCCGATTGGCTCCAGCGAGATCAGGAAGGAGTTCTCCGCCTGCGCGGTGAGCTGCCGGTAGGTCTCGGGCGGAGGCGGCGTATAGGCGACGCGCTTCGGTTTCGGGCCGAGCAGGTCGGAGGCGTGGCGATAGTACTGGTCCGCCTGGTTGATCGTCTCGCGCGTGTTCTGGGAAAACAGATCGTCCCCCCATGCGATCAGATTGCGGACATAAGCGATGACGATCGCGCGCTGATAGCTGCTCAGGCGGAGGTCGGCGATCGCGGTCGCGTTGAAAGGGTCCTCGCGATAAAAGGCAAGCGCGGCGGGATCGAGGTTCTCGAGCGCGGCGAGCGAACTCACCGGGCTCACATCTTTGAACCAGACGCAGCGCCAGTAATCCTCGCCGCCGGCTGCGGCCGAAGGCTTGAAGATGTATTCGAGGAAAGCGCGCGCTTCCGCGAAGCGCCGGCTGCGGGTGAGTTGGTTGGCGATCAGCCATGGAATGAACAAGAAAATCTCGCGGTAGTAGAGCCCGAGCGGGTGCGTTCGCTCGAAATGCACGGTGTTGTCGTCCGCCGGCGCCAACACCGTCCCTGCTGGATCGAAATCGCCAAAGGCCCGCTCCTGCGCCTGCTGCGTTGCGTCGCTCAACAAGCCGTCGATCCCGTCCAGCGCGAGAGCTTTGGCAAGCGTCGGGACACCGGTCGACGTCAAGCGTTCGAAGGAAAAGTCGGCGTTCCGGAGATCGGGTGCGGCGGTCAACACGCCGAGCGAAACCGTTCCGTCCGCGTTCAGGCTCGCGGTCACCTGCGAGTCCATCAGGTTGCCGGTGCCGACCTGGCTGCTGACAACCCGGGCCTGGACCAGAAACTCGGCGCCGTCCGAATCGAACGTGAATGCCGCAAGCTGGTTTCCAGCCCCTCCGGCCCAGGCATCCTGCGCAACCGCGCCTAGCAATTGAAGCAGTAGCGGTCCGGTCCTTCCGCGAAAGCGTGCGAATATCAGGGAAGGCCGCATACTGGCTTCGGATTGAAGACTTTGCCACCCGACCGCATCGGGGGCGTCGGCGAAGTAGGCGGCCCAATTATAGCTGTTGGAACTTGCCTGGAAGTTTGGACACATGCAGATCAAGTGCGCGAAATTCGCGCTGAGCGACGGCGCCTGATACTGCGGACCGGTGGTGACCGACGCGACCTGCGTTTGCTTTGTCCAGAGCTTGTCCAGTGAAGGAACGCGCCAACCAAACACCTTTCCGGCATTGTCGCACGTCACCGTCCACCACATGTTCTTCCAGAAAACGATTTCCGAGAGGAGCATGCCTTGTATTCCGGCGTCGTTGGTCATGACGGAGACCGGAGCACTCCAGCTTCCGCGGCTGTCGCATGATGTCGTCGAGACGCCGTCGGCCGTCGCGTAAAAGCAGTGGAGCCGGTTGTTGTCTCCCACGACGAGTCTGACCGTTGCGGGAACGTTCGTGTTCGGTTTCGCAATGGCGAGCTGAGCAAAGTATGACCATGTCCGCAGACCGACCAATCGATCCATATCGGCGACAAAGATATCGACGGTCGTTGTACCAATTCCGCTGGCGACGGCCAGGTAAACCGCGCCGTTCCAGACCGCGACCGACATATGCGTGTCGGAACTGGCGTAGTTCACCGGAAGGGCGTTCTGCGCCGATGGCAGTGGGGCCGGCGGAAATCGGGAGTCGGCGGCGACTAGGAAGAACAGCCCGTTTGGCCCGGTAACGATCGCGTTCTGAGGTACCTGTTGGAATGGAGTCACGGGCGAACCGATCGTGAGCTTGTTTGCAGTGATGTCGACGATGGTGGTCGACAGCGATGCGTTAATCATCTCGATCGCGATGGTCATCCCGACACGGAACAAGGCTGCGGAATCGACGCTGATTTCGGTGGCGCCAGCGAAATATGGGCCGCCAGTCACTTTTGCAGATCCAATCGACTGAAGGAACGGCGCCCAATACGCCCCACCATATTGAAAGAAGGTTCCTCGACCGGGCGCCGATGTCGTCGGGACGCTGAATGCGACTGGCTCGGTGAAGTTCGGCCCGGCAACCGTGAATGAAAATGAGCAAGCTGCAACCGAAGTGCTTCCGATAGTCCCCGGCGGAGATTCGGCGAGCGTTCGGGCGTCCATGTCATACGCGCCGAGAATGGAATAGCCGAAGAAGACGTCAAGTGCGTACGCAGGAACTGGGCCAGTCGACGCAACGACGGATCCAAGGCCCGAATAGGCGAGGTCGTCGAGCGTGGCCGTCGACAAGGCCGTGCGTGTGACCGAGCAGTCCCAATTCAGAATGTAGCAGAATGGCGCACTGTTCGACGTCGAAACGCCATACATCACCAGGATTGCGGTGGCTCCGCGGGAAGACATCGGGAGCGCGATCGGCCTCCTCCAGGCCGGCGAGGAATCGAGGTCGATCTGACCGGGAAGATCGACGTCCGGGAACGGGGCCTGCGGCGCCGCCCAGCTCCCATCCGCGTTGCGCCAGGAATATTTGATCGTCACCGCATGATGGGCCGGGACCGGCCCCGTCGGGTCGGAAGTGGCGTTGACGAAACGCGTCTCGACCCAGAACAGATAGAGCCGGCCGTCGACGACGACCGGGCTCGCGGAGCGCGCATTGAGCGTAAGCTCGATTGGCTGCCAGGCCTGCCAGACGGACCCACCTGCGCCGGCGTCCAGCAGCGGATGCACTTGCTTCACGCGGTGGTAGAAGCGGAAAGGCTCCGTGCGCGTGCGGCCGATGAAATGATACTCGGCCGGCCGTTCCACCTCGCGAAAGACGCGGGTGAGGAGATCCGGCTGCGAGCGGAAGCTCACGCTGCCGCGGAGCGACAGCGTATTCCAGTTTTTCGTCAGGTCTGCGAGGCTGCCGTTCTCGAACGTCCAATAGCCGCAGAGCTGGGCGATGTCCGGATGCCAGGAGGGAATCTGGCGGTACATGTTCTTCAGAATCTGTTCCTGGGTCCGTGCGGTGCTCCAGAACCGGACCTCGGCAAGCGAGTTGGTGAAACCGTTATAGCTCCCCGGCGTCAACTGCCCGTTGTTCTGGCCCAGGACCGTGAACCACCCTTGTTTGACAGCAAGCGCATGGATGTGGAACCCGATCTTTGGGTCGCCTTCCTGGCCGTCGATGAAGAGCCCGAGGCTTGCAGCAGGGTGCGTTTTCCCGGTCGTGCCGTCGAAAACACCGGCGACGTGGTACCAGACACCGGGTTCCAGAATCTCGTCGGACCCGACGGAGGCGTGCGCGCCGGAATCGGACTGGACGGCGAAGATGAGCCTGTTGCCACCGTTCACCCACTCCGTCGTGAGGCTGAAGGAAACGATGCTGTCGGTCCCATCCTGCTCCGTGTTCACGACCTGAAGCAATACGTTTTCCTGGCCACGGTCGAACAGGGAGGGAACGGTGCGGATCCATGCCTCGACGGTCAATTGTGTGGAGTACAGTTTCGCATCGGCGAACGTCGCCGCGATCGCATAGGCCGGTTCCTGCAGAGAGTCCGCCGTCATGGCGCTGTCGATGGTCCGCGACGGCTCGTACCAGCTTCCCACCGTCTCAAGCGTCGCCAGAATCTGGAACTGGTCGAGATAGCGCTTGTAGATCTGCTCCAGCGAATCCTTTGTCGGCGCCGCGCCTGCGAGCGATCGTTCGAGCTCGACGAACAGCGGGGTCTTGTCCCGCCGCAGATCGGGCCGCAGATAGCTTTCGGGATAGAGAAACACCTTGCGGTTCGCCTCCCACGTGCGGTAGGCGCTCATCCACTCCCATTCCCGATCGTTGAGGCCGCCGGGACCGACACCCGGCTCCAGGCCGAGGCGGCAGCGCTGCACGTATTCTTGCAGGCTCAGCGTCGCCTGCACGACTCGCGAGGTCGTGGTCTGTGCCGTCATCTTGACGTCGAGCAGCAGGTAGTTGGACAGGTCGTTATCGTTCTTGATGGCAAACTCGCGCGGCGTCCGCGCGTCGACCTGCGGAATGAGGAAGCGCTTGAGGAGGTCGCGCTTCATGTCGGTGATCGCGATGGTCACCGCGTCGGCGGCGTCGCTGTCCTTGGCGGCGAGCGCGGCGACCAGCGGCGCCGCGCCGTCCGCGCCGAAGATCAGCCCGTTCTTGTAGAGCGACAGGAACAGCGGGGCGTCGATTCCGACCGTCTGCAGGAAGCCCATCGCCTCGGTAACCAGGAGCACCGAGCCCAGCCCCATGGGCAGCTTGCCGCTCAGCGCCGCAACGGCGTCAGGCCCCCAGCCGAACAGTGCGGCGAGATCCGCCGCGCCTGCGCTCATCGATGTATTCGCGTGGCTCGTCAGGAATTCGATCAGGCTCTCGCGCAAATACGGATATTGCTTGCGCAGCTGCGCGAAGCGCGCCAGCGTCCTGAGGTCCGCGGGCGTCGGCAAATAAAGCGTCGAACCCGTTCCAATCAGCGAAAATGTTCCTGGACTGGCAAAAATCTGTCCGAGCAGGCGCGCGTCGAGATCGAAGCGCAGGGCCAACAGGAGATAGCGGTAAACGTCGCGCAGATATGCGACGGCTTTGGTCGAGTTTCCGCTCGCCGTCAGGATCTCGAGGCCGTTTTCGTAGGGCCCGAGCGCGCTCAGGACCGCACTGTACGGAAGCGCATTGTTGCCGAAGAAGGCCGTCAGCGCCCGCTCGAGCGCCGCAACCTGTCCATATGCGAACGGCGTGAGCAGTGCGACCAGCGCTGGTGAGCCGGTAATGCTGCCGTAACCGATGTTGGTCTTGCCTTCTCCCCCATGGTAGCAGCGTGAGTCGGGCTTGGGACCGTAGAATCCGTTGTCCGGATCGAGCAGTTTCGGATCATCGGAAAACGAGCCGGTTGAATCCGGCTGCGGCGTCAGACCCGACACATTCTTGAGATCCGAGAATGTGTGGACCAAGGTGCCGCTGATGCCGATATCCGGCTGGACGGTGTCGGGACTATCCCACACGATGCTGTCGTCGATCGACAGGGTTAGTCCCGTGTCGATAAAGATGCCAGAGGGCAAGGAGGCCGGTGCGCTGTTCTGGTAGATCGTACAGTAGTAGATGCGCGCGCTCGACGTTATATTGGGAGTGGTATTGCCGAGATAGATGGCGCCAGCGCTGTTGGTCGCCGTATTCTTGAAGAAGATACAATTATCCGCGTCGAAGAATCGGTCTGCTGCCTGCGCCGTGGTGATGGTGATGGCGCCGCCATTGTAGCCCTGGTTTTTCTGGAAGATGCAATTCGCGACACGTAGCGGGATCGTGCTCGAGATCGCGCCCAGCGCATTCTGTACCGTCAGACCGTCGACGACGAGCGAGCCGCCGCCCGCCACGCTCAGGAAGCTCGTCAATTTGCCGCAGTCGACCACGGTTGCCGCGGCGCCGCCTTCCGAGTGGATCGTAAGCGCGCACCCGGTCGGGATGTTGATTGCCAGCCCGGTATTACCGGAGCCCGTATAATATCCGGGCGCGATGAGCACCGTCGCAGCGGCGACGCCTGGCCCGAAAGCGCCGACGGCGGCCTGGACGGCGGTATCGATCGTGGCATACGCGGCCGATGGCACCCGATAGGGGGCCGTCGGCAACTGATGCAACAACGCTGCGCGCACGATTCCCGTATTGCCGTCGACGTATTCGGCGTTCACCGCGGCGGCGTAGATCAGGGTAGATTGCTCGGGCGGAATGGCCGGCGTGACGAAGGAGGCCGGCGTGACGCGCCAGACGGCGAGGCCTTCGGCGAGCACGCTGACGAGTTTCGGAAGCTGCTCGGTGAATTCGAGCACGATCCTTTGCTGCGCGGGGTCGACTGCAGCGTCGGACGACGTCGTGAGATAACGCAGTTCGGTCGGCTGCAGGCCGCCCGTCGTGATCCAGGCAGAGGACAGAACGAAATCCCAAAGATCGGCGGGCATCACACCGGACTCGAGCCCCTGCAGCGAGGTGAAGTCCAGGAGATCGAGGAAGCCGTCAACGTCCAGCCCGATCCACCCGGCGAGCACGCGATAACGGTAAAGGGCGCTCAGCGAGCCGGCGTCGATGGTCACGATTCCGTTCACGGCGAGCCGGCGCACCAATGCCGTGAGCTGATGCGAGTCGAGCATTAGCATCGCGGCTAGCCGGCGTGCGATGGGGCCGGGCGTCTCGAAGTCCTTCGGCAATGAAAGCCGAAGTGTCATGACCGGCGTAAACACCGCGACCGCCAGCGGCGCCCGGTTATAGATATTGTCGAACAGGGATTCCTGGTCTCCCAGCCGTCCGCGGCCGAACGGTTTGAGCGGACCGAACATGGCGCAGGTCTGGGTGACCCCGAGGCCCAGCCTCGTGGTCAGGTTGCCGAGCCGTGCCAGGTTCGCGAACAGTGCAGACTTCTTGTCCTTCTGACCCAGGGTAAACAGCGCCCATTCGAGATCGGCGAACGGCCATTCGAGCCGTTGTGCGAGCCGAACGAAGCGATTGATGCAGTCGAGATTGACGAGCGTTACGCCCGGTGGGCCGGAAGCTGGCGAGGCGCCGGTGAGAAGCTGGGCCTCGACGAAGGCGAGGCCGCCCTGCAGCACGTTCTGGCCGGCCGCGGCAAGTGTCGAGCCGTTTTCCGGCAAGCCGATCGCTGTCCAGGTGACCTGCTTGCTCAGCGTTCCATCGTTCGGACCGCCCGGATTCGGGCTGGTCCAATCGCGGATTTTGAGCGTACCCGCGCCGTCATTGAGCGGCCAATATGCCACAAGGCCGGTCGGTGCCGGCGAAATCGTAGATGCGATCTGCTCCATCACAGGCCGTTGAAAGCCGCTGTTGATTTCCGCAGCGTTGAGTGCACGCTTCCAGATCGCCAGATCGCAGATGCAGCCCGCCAAACCATTGCCGAGCGTCATGGCGCTTGAGGGCCATGGCAGCAATCCCTCTTGCGGGATCGCACCGAGCGGCTCGCCGTTGACGTAGAGCGTCAGCGTTAGTCCCGCCGCATCGAACACGACGGCCAGTGAGAGCCATGCGGGATTGGCCGTGAACGCGGAAAGATCGTAAGAAATCGATTGGTCGCTGTCGCTGCCCCAGGAAAATACGAGATTCGTGACCGACGGCGACTGCTGGGGGATCGAAAGCCCAAGCCGCAGGGTGCTCCCGATCGCCAGGATCGTCGCGGTCTGTGCGCTGTCAGGGTAGAGCCACAAGGTGATAGAGAACGCGTCGGGGATGGAAAGCGCCGGGAAACCGACTTGGGCCGCCGCGGCCGTCGTGCCGCCGAAGTCGAACGTATAACGGCCAACCGGCACATATTGCGTGCGCAGTGCGAGGACGTTGCCGGGCTGCTGTTCATATGCTCCGTTGATGAAGAACCCCTTCCAGCCCGCGAGTCCGGCCGTGACGCTGCCGCCCTGAATTCCCTGGGCGATCTCGGCCGGTCCGAGGTCCTGATAGATCAGCTCGCGCAGCTCGTCGTCCGACAAGCCAATGCGCCTCGCAAAATTCCGCGCCAGGAAAGTCCACGGCGCCGTCCCGACGGATGCAGGTGAAAGCGTGACCGCTTCATCGGCGAAAGCTGCCACGCCATACAGGCCTGCGAGCGCCGTATACGTGCCCACCGGAGCACTCACGATCTGATAGTCGGCGAGCGAAAGGCCGAGCTGTGAAAGTGGGAAGAGGTCGTTCTGAACAATTCCGAGCTCCTTGCCGAGAAAATCGATCTGGGCAAGGTCGGCATCGAGGGCGGCCAGCGCGAGCGCGCCAGCTTCCATCTCCAGGTCGCAAGGCAGCTCGAACGGATAGATCGTCCAGGCCAGCGCAGCATAGATGTCATAGCTCGCGCCGACGTCGCCTCCGTCCGATGCGCGTCCGATGCACGGCGAGCCTGCCTGAAGCCGTGTGTATGGTGGCTGGGCAGGCTGCTGCGGCACCCAATATTTGGGGTCGCTGTCGAAATTCGTGTCCGCGTAGTTGAGCGGCAGGGCCCCGCCGCTATCGGACGTGACGACATTGTTCTTGCCGCCGAGAATATCGCAATAGGCGACGTTGACGGCCGTCGCGGACGGCACCTTGATCGCGGCGGCGGGATTGCTGGGGGCCGGATTCGGCCAGATGATGCTGTTGGACAACGACAGCGTCAGCGGCCCGCTCCCCGAAATACTGATGCAGGCGCTGGAGCTGCTGGTCTCGTCCACGAACGAGCAGTTTTCGATCGAGATGGTCCCGCCCGGGACTTTGCCCGCAATGTTGAGGATGCTTGCAATGGCCCAACCGTCCCTCAGCCGGCCCTTTCCTCGAAAGACACAGTTGCGTAGGATGAGCGAGCCGGCCGAGAAGCGGATGAGCGCCAGCGCTCTGGCGGTATTTGCGAACGCGAAGGTGCAGTCCTCGAAGATGACGGTAGGCGCAACCAGCCGTTGCTCTGACGACCCCAGTCCGATCGCCAGCTCGAACGCGTCGGCGGTGATCGTTTGCATGCCTGGGGCGCCGCGAATTGTAACCGAGACATCGATCGACAAGGCCGGCGCGGACAACAGAGCATCCCCGGCGTGGATCACGGGGATGCCAATTGTCGTGGGGGAACACAAAACGTAGGTCACCCCTTCCTGGAACCGGGATGGCCAATCGGCCGAGCCGGTTGGGCTGCCTTGGGGGGCCGCCAGAAATTGAATCACGTCCGGCGTACCTTGCGGCGCCCACGGTTGCGGCAAGGCAGCGAAGGAACTCGGCAGTAAGCCCGCCGCGGCGGATTCCAGGATCTCCAGGATGAGATCGGCCTGCGATACTTCCGCCGTGGCGTTCTCGATGGTCAGAAGGATATTCCACAGGTCGGGACGCCGTTCGGACAAGGCAAGCGTCTCTTGTCCGTGGTAGCGCTCGACGATCAGGGTCATCAGATCGGTGAAATAAGCTCCGGGGCCGAGGATCGATGCATCGTGCGGTACATTTGCGAACGGAGCTTCGCCAAAGATGGTCTTGTAGTTGACGGAAAGCCCCGGCGCGACGGCCTGTGGTGCCCCGATCTCTCCGCTCATCTGTCGCGTCCGCGTGGACAGCATCCGCGCATAGGGCGAAACGGCTTCACGCAGCTGCATCCATTGATGCGTTACGCGATGGCGCACCGCCTCGGCGCGTCGATAGATCGACCAGGCCGCTTTTGCGCCGATCGCCTTCTGCATGTCGGCTACGAACCTCGAAGCGCCGGTCCGCAGAATGCGATGGGCTGAATCGTAGCCGGCCAGCAGAAGCGCATGGGCGCGCTCCGGGTCGCGCTCGAGCGCTGCGAGCCGCGCGATCGCCTGCAGGCGCTCCGTCACGAGGACGCGATCCGCTCCGCTCCAGTCCAGTGATTCGAGAAATTCCGGCTCGCGCAGCTTCGCGAGTGAAAAGGATGTCTCTGGGTTGCGGGCGAGGAACTCTCTCAAAGCCGACAATGAGTCCGAATGCGAGTTGTCGTCAATGACGCTCATGACCAACTGCTCATGACCAACCCTGCCAATCCGGCCAGCGAAACGCGCGAAGCTTAGGAAAGATGTTCGGAAAGCCTACTGCGTGCAAATTCGTGAATCAAGCTGCAGTTGTATTTTTGACTAGCGTTCCTGCGTCGGAACTCCGACAAAATGTCCAAGGTGGTAAGGTTTGGGACGCTGCGCCACTTTGACATTCCCGTGAACTCGGTCGATGTCGCGGTTGCAAACAGCCGGCGCAGCGCCGTCAGTTCGAAAGCTGCCGCGAGGAGATGCCTTCTACTTCTCAAGAGAAAGCAAACCGATCCGGTCTCCGGACAGCCTACCGATTAATCATCAAGGTGCCGCGGGCGCCGGTACGGGCTCTGCCACTGCACCGATCTCGGCGTGCGCCGACGGCAATGCCGTGCCGCCACTGTTTGGGCTCAGCCAAGCGGTAAGGCAGTTTGATTCCCTCGAAATGTCCTTAAAAAGTGGCCTTCCACTCTACGGGTTTCCACGAAACCTCAACAAAACCGCGCAGAAATTGGCAATCGATGCAGGGGATTTCACGCGAGGTTAGTTCGCAAAAATTCCCCTTTGTTTTCAAGGGCTACCAAATTTTGTCGGCGGCTCCACGCAGCATGGTTCTTTCCAAACCAGGTCTGAAATGTCGCGCATTCGGGGAAGCTCCCTGTTCGCGATGAAGATGCTATGGAGCTGACAGCGTAGCGAACCGGCAGATCAACTGCCATCATAAGGGCATTCCGAAACGCCCAGTTCGTCGATGATAAATCGACGCGCCAAAGCTCGAAGGACATGCGCTGCAACGTGCAAGCGCCTCAATTCAGGCAACTCGTCAGGGTCGGATGGATTTTTGATACTCGAATGAGCCACCGCAACCCGGCAAGCCTTGAACAAGTATTTCTCAGGCTCATCATTGCCGCGTTCCTTCTCGAAATCGGCAATTTCGCGCGTGAGCATCTTGTCGGCCTTCAACGTCGGATAATTTGCCGCAATCCAATCTCTTACCTTTGGTCCCTCAAAGTCTCCGAATTTCAGTTCAATAATTTTGTAGTACGACAGTACGGCGAAGCTAGGAAAGTAGTTCTGCTCGGCGTTGCGACCTTCCCTGTAGAGCGCCAATGCCTTGCGTGCTTCGGGCGATGCGGGAATTTTCCTGTCGAAGATCCAGTGATAGGCAGTTGCGAAACCGAGATTCTGTTTCGGGACCGGCACCGGGATCGGATTGCCGGACCATCCCTCTTGCAGGATGGCATAATTATCGTCGCACCATGTCATCAGGCTTAGAAAGCGGTTGATGAGCGAGACGGCGTTTTCCGATGTGATCCGCTGCCCGACCAAATCGATATGGATCGAGGTGGTGTGTTCGCGGGTTGGAGGCATGAGGATTAGCCGATAGCCCTCAAATTGAACCACGGTTTCCACCGGCGGCCATGTTACTTGGTTGTCTACGGGGAGATTCAAGAATGTCGAATTTCGCAAAATCCCTAACCGTTTGATGCGCTCCTCCTTCCTGGTTTCCTCGTCGTCGTCCCGCGGATCGACTACAGGCGGCATCGAGGGCGCAGAAGCTTCACGCTTGAGTTCGTCGACGATCTTCCGAAAGAACGGCGCATAAAATACCATTTCTGTTACGGCCGAGGAGATAAGGTCGCGAGGATCGAAGTCTTTCTCGGCGCCGGTTTGAAAGAGTGAAAGTGCGTTCTGGTGCACGTAATGGGCGGTCTGGATACTATCGCCGGAACGATAGATGATGGCACTGCGGCCATGCGCGTTGGTATAGATCTCGCTATCGGAGACGCGCAGTTCGAGAAGCGAGTCAAGCGCACTGGGATTTTGGAGAAGAGATTCGACGGCACTTCCCAGAGTGGCGCATTTTTGGAATGAAGCTTCAGGGCCTCCAACCGGACGAAGATTGCTCAGGGTTTTTCCGGCAAGCCCGGCGTATCCGGGTTTGGCGGTGACAATCGCTAGGATCGTTGCGGCCATCTGCGCATGAGAAAGTGGCGTCACGTTTTTCGTGCGGCCTGCCGGAAGCAAGCCATAGCCGCGTAAGCTCTCGCAGCGTTGCGGCATATCGTCAGGCGCACGCTGCGACAGATCGGTCTTGCCAACCTTCTCCGCAAGTAAAGATACGAATCGTTTTGCGTACATAAGCGATTATAGACCAACTGCCGACACTACCGCATCACCGGCAAATAGGGTTTCCATGCGCGGGTCTGTGCTTGCTTCACCTCTCCAATATGCTCGCGCTTTGTCCTTGGTAAAAGACAGTGGCTCACTGACTTTCACCATCAATCGCGAATCCGCCCGAAGAATAGTCCCGGTGCAGATCAATTCGCATACGGCACCATGACCACCGAGCAATGGAATCCATGTCCTCGCCTGTTCAATGGTATCGGATAGGAACAAACACGTTTGCCTTGAGGGAGGTTCGCCGCCAAACTCTTCAAGCCTGATCTGTTCCATGACGAGTTCTCGGGCGAGCATCATATAGTGCTGGCTGACTTCAAAGGCTTTCTCTGCAAGAATATCATATGAAGTGAGAATTGTTTTCGTTCTCACGCGATGCAGCCAATCAACAGCATTGATTTGAATTGGCGCGCCGGTTTGACCATCAGTAACCGGATATTCCAGCGTCGTGTCATAAAACCTGAAAAACGGATTAGGCTCGCCTCCGATGGTGAGTCGTTGATTCGGAACAAAGGCTTGTTTGTAGTGGTTCGTTGAGGTGACCTGATACAACTTTTGATCGCTAACGATTTCGACCATGTCATCTCCGCAGTGTCGCGTGTCGCGGCACAAGCATGTAGGATATTCGTGCCTATTGGAAGTTACCCTATCGGCCATCACGAGTGGTCGGCGAGGATTTACGTGGAAACCTGTATTTTTTGCGACAATAGCCTGACATCCGACACCAAGCCGGAGCACATTTTGCTTAACGCGCTTGGCGGGCGCAAAACCACAACGCGTGCGGTCTGCTCAGAATGTAACGGCGCATTCGGGAGTTCCATTGACGACGAAATCGCACAGCAAGTCATTGTGCTTCGTAATATGCTGCATCTGAACTCGGGAAGCGGTCGAGCGCCGCCTATGCTCAAAAATATTGAGGCAGGAAGCGATGTACTCAATCTGACCAACGACGGGAGGCCGGAGTTGGTTGCCAAACCCTTTACAATTCGCAAATTGGAAGACGGGCGCTTCGACCTGGAAATCAAGGTCAAGTCACCTGATGAAGCGGCGAAGTACATTCCGCATATTGCGGCCCAACTTGGCTGTACCAATCAGCAGGTTCTTGAAATTCTTTCGTCAGGTACGGGGACCCTAACGGAGAGAAAGCCGGATACCGTGCATCATAACCTCTCTTTCGGTGGAGCGCTGGCGCTTCGTTCGGTCGCGAAATCGAGTTTGGTGCTGTGGATTCTCGCAGCTGGAACCACGGATGTAAAATCTCCATCTTATGATGATGTCCGTCATTTTGTTCTGCACGGTGATGAAGCGTTCAACAAGGCCTGCATACGCCTCGATTCCCGTCACCTGCCGCAAGCCGACGAGCTCAAGCGCCGCTTTGGAAGATTTTTCAATCTCATTTACGTCAAGAGCGATGATGCTGGCCGCATCATCGCGCACTTTACCCTCTACAACATCATAAGCTGGCAGATTGTCCTGGCCGAAGCGGGCGGCATCCCGAATACGCGCATCGCACTGGTTTCAAACCCGCTTGATCCAGCGATATGGTCCGATTCAATTGCCGAAGACATCGATATCGATTTCGCGTGGCTCGATGGTCCCGACCACGATTTGGTTCGCGCACGTGAACGACTTGATGCCACCATGAGGCATTATTTCGAGACTGAGACCCCGCGGGAACTTCATCGGATTGCGGACGACGTATTCGCAGGATACGGCATCGTTAGCGAAGATGAGCCTATCTCCGACCCAGAGCTTCTCAACAAGATCATCTGTGACATTTCGCGACGCATTGCATCTCATGCGCTGAATCTGCCGCATGTTGAAAATCTCACGGGCGCCGAAGTCGTTGCTCGCCTGAAGGATGCTCTTTCGAAACCTGACTGAATGCTCCGTGGTTTGCGTTTTGCCCCTTAACTCAACATACAGTTGATTTTATTGGATATTTTCAAACTAGCGGTTTGAAAATATGCTATATTATCAATTATGAGTAGACAAACAGGCGGACTTCTAAACCAGCTCACCAGCAAACTTCCTGAAGGAATGCTGGTCGACGCCGCTTGGCTAAGGTCTCAGGGGTACTCGACCCAACTCCAGCATCTTTACGTGAAATCGGGTTGGCTCGAACAGCCCACGCGCAGCGTATTTCGCCGGCCCCGCGGAGTCTTGAGCTGGCAGCAGGTCGTTATCTCCCTCCAGACCATCCTCGACTATTCGCCACTCGTTGTCGGCGGACGCACCGCGCTCGAATTGCAGGGCTATGCCCACTACCTTTCGCAATCGACGACCGTCGTTCATCTCTACGGTCCAAAAGCGCCACCCGGATGGGTTCAAAAACTGCCGATGAAGGTCAAGTTTGTCTATCACAACGACCAACGGCTCTTCAAAAACGACCCAGTCACCAAGGGCCTCGGCAGCCTTAAATGGAATGTAGATACAGGCGAGGCTCGCGATGTGACGGGCTTGCGTGGCGGCGACATAACCGAGTTGCCCTGGGGCCAGTGGGATTGGCCCTTGACGCTGTCGACGCCCGAGCGCGCGATATTCGAACTGCTCGACGAGCTACCCAACCACGAGACCTTCGAGCAAGTCGACGCCCTGTTCGGCGGGCTCGGCAATCTACGTCCGGCGCGCTTGCAAAAACTGGTGAAGGATTGCGCCAGCGTTAAGGTCAAACGCCTGTTCTTCTATTTTGCCGATCGGCATAAGCACCCGTGGCTCAAGCGACTCGACAAGGAAGCTGTCGATCTGGGCAGCGGCAAGCGTATGCTTGTCAAAGGCGGCGTCCTCGACCCCACCTATCACATAACCGTACCTGGGGATCTGAATGGCGTTCGCTGACATCTACAAACGGCAAGTCGCCCTGCTCATCCGGGTTCTTCCCCTGGTCACGGAAGAAGCATGTTTTGCACTCAAAGGCGGGACAGCGATCAATTTGTTTGTTCGCGACCTTCCGCGGCTTTCGGTCGATATTGATCTCACCTATTTGCCCATCGCGCCGCGCCCGGAATCCCTTGCCGACATCGACGCCGCGATGAAACGCATTGGCGTCAGGATCAAAGCCACCATTCCCGATGCGCAAATCATCGAGGCCAAGACGGAGAATGCCGTCGTCAAACTGACCATTCGTTCTCAGGGCGTTCAGATCAAGATTGAAGTCACCCCTGTTCTGCGCGGCTGTGTCTTCGAATCCAAGTTGGTGTCGGTAAAGCCTGCGGTCGAAGAAGAGTTTGGCTTTGCCGAGGCGCGGACCGTATCCTTCGAAGACCTTTATGCCGGGAAGATCGTCGCCGCGCTGGACCGCCAGCATCCCCGCGATCTATTCGACGTGCGCGACTTGATCGCGAACGAGGGCATCAGCGACGCGCTACGTCAGGCTTTCATCGTTTACCTGCTGAGCCATGACCGCCCGATGTCCGAGGTGCTGGCCCCAACCCTCAAAAATATCGAGGGGGCGTTCAAGCATGGCTTTTCGGGAATGACGCGAGACCCCGTGGAGCTGGCCGATCTACTCGCCGCGAGAACAGCGCTGATAAAGTCTATCGTCGGCGATATGCCTACCGCACATCGCAAATTTCTCATTTCGTTCGAACGGGGCGAACCCGACTGGGACCTGTTGGGATTGCCAAAAGCAGCCGATCTTCCCGCCGTGCGCTGGCGCCAGCAGAATCTCGACAAGCTGTCGCCGAACAAGCGAGCCATCCTCGTCGCGCGGCTTGAAGAGGTGCTTGCGGAAGAAACGTAACGGTAGCTATTACCAAACTCCGTCTCGAACTCAAGCTGATGAAGCTTCCCTTTCTCGGCATCCCGAAACACAGTGCTCGATACGAGCATCAGTTCGCATGGACTATTGAACGGAAGTCTACTTTCACCTACCAATAAGGAGCTCTGGTTGCAAATCTCAACAGCCGTGCCTCAAACCTACTGAGAAAGGGCCCATCTGGTCCTCACCCCTCGATTGGTCCGCTGATCTGCCACCCCTCTAACATAGTGGTTTTCCTTACTGATCATGGCCGAGCCGTTTCCCGCAAATTCTCCCGTTCCAATTTTCGTAGCACGAAGTGCCGATATCGCAATTACGATTACTCGTGAGAGGCCGGCGCTCGCGATCCTACCCATTCATACGGACTGGAACGACTTCGGTCATCATTTCAGTGCGACGCTGCTCGTGATGACCGCCGCGAGAGAAGCGAGGCCGCTAGGCATGGGCTTCATGTTCGAAGGGAAAGTTCGAACGGAACTTGCGATCGGCGAACTGCTCGGCAAGCACAACTGGGTACCGCTTACCCAAGTTAATCTTCGCTATTGCTCTGTACTCAATGACGTAGAGCTGTACCGCGAGATCGTGAGTCTACTCGGTTTCGAGCGAGCGGTTACGGCGCTTCGTCAATTGGGCGACGCTGCGGTGTTGCGCTTCGAAAGGATCGACCCCGAAAGGGTCGCTCTTTTGGAATCGGAAACGTTTTCCTACGGTGCCCTGCGCACCGAAACCGCATACGTAGCCTATCGGCGCGGAGCAAAGTATTTGCGTCCGCAATCGATTGGCGCGGTCGAAGATGCCGCAACGAGTTTCGTAGTGACGGCGCAATTGCCGCCCGCGGAAAATCCTTACGTCGTGGATTTTGATTTTGATCCCGATGCGCTTTCCCGCAATCGAATAACAGTGCTGATAGGAAGGAACGGGACGGGCAAAACGCAGTTGCTGCTAAACTTTATCGCCGGAATGCGATCTGATCACGAGACGGATCCCCACGTCCCACCCGTCCACATTAGTCCTCCAGCTGCCTTCAATCGCGTTCTTGTATTTTCCTCAGTGGCGTCGGACGTGTATCCGCGATCAATTCCGCCATGGCTTGGCGTGGACTATCAATACTATTCGATGATCATGAGCCCGCCGAATGAGGAGAATACCCTTACGTCGGCCATCACGGATTGCTTGCGAGACGATCGCAAAATTTCCTTCGCTGTTAGCGACGGCTCTCCGTTTGCAGAGACCGGGCGCATGGCATTGCTTGACAAGGCACTAAACTCGCTGGGGTTTGCGCCGTCCGTTTATCTCCCTCTTAAGCCCACAAATGAGCCGTACGACCTTTTCACTCATCAACGCGGCGATCGTCTCTATTTTCGGCTTGAAGAGGTTAGGCGCTTAAATGAGAAACGCCGCATACTGCTTGCGCAAGCGATTGACCCTCAACAGCAGCCGGTGCTCTTTGGAATTGGCCCGGGAGTGCGTGAATTAAGCAGCGGCGAATTGGCAATGCTGCGTTTTGCGGCGCAGGCCGCGGGTTCAGCCGAGCGCGGATGCTTATTTCTATTCGACGAACCAGAAACCCATCTGCATCCGAATTTTGTCTCGGAGTTCATGGCGGTTCTGAACACCATCTTGACTGCGACGCATTCCGTAGCCGTTATCGTCACTCATTCTGCCTACATCGTTCGCGAAGTGCCTAGCCAAAGGGTACGCATCTTCTCATTGGAAGATCGCAACATTGCCATCGATAGGCCCCGGCTTCAGACATTTGGAGCCAGTATCGACAGCATCTCCCAATTTGTTTTCGCGGACACAAGCATATCGCACCAATATCAAGAGACCCTACAAACTTGGCTGGACTCGCTCGGCCCGGATATCTCGATCGAGGCAATTATAGAGAGGTTCGGCAATCAGATGAATAGCGAGACGCTCTCCTATGTGGCGCGCCTCATTCGAAGCCGTTCATGATGATTAGGATACCAGCGCCCTCAGAGGCGCAAGACGATGCTTACCTGAAGGAACTCTGCGGTCGACAGCCGTGGCACCCCCATTACACGCAGTGGCAGACAGCCTATACGCACTATCGCAGTTACAAAGGAAACCCCTGGCAGGTTGCCCGAACGAAGTTCCTCCCTGACGTGAGCGACCAACAAAAGGCTCTTTATGGGTCGCGATCAAGCTCGCCATGGATTGCGAACATCCGCCACATGCAGTTGCAGAGCTGTCCAATGTGCGGATCTTCTGTAACTGGAAGCGTCGATCACTACCTTCCTAAAGGTGACTTCCCAGAATTCTCGGTGATGGCCGCAAATTTGGTCCCGGCCTGCTTCCATTGTAACTCTGGTGTGAAGCGTCAGACGTTTCGAGGAGTGACCCTAAATGAAAGGTTCCTCCATCCGTACTTCGATGCGCTGGCTGGCCAACCTTTGTGGCTGACGCGCATTATTCCGCCGTTCAGGGCCGCACAGTTTGAGGCAGTACCGATACGCGGCTTGAGCGCTAACGATTGCGAGCTTGTGAGATTTCATCTGCGTCATGTCCTGGGACCGCAGTTCCATCGTAATGCCGAGAATCTTTGGGCAACGTACCCGCAGTATCTAAGAGATGAGGTGGGAGGCACGACCCCGGTGTCATCCAGTCACGTACGCAAAGAGATTAACCGTTCGCTGAGAACGAGCGTTCTGACATCAGGCCAGAACAGTTGGAATGCATCATTCTTTAGGGGTCTCTTGGAGGACGATAAGGCGAGGACGTTCCTCGCGCGCGAAGCGCGGAAGCTCAAGGCCACGCCGCTACCGCCGCCTTAGAGGGAGCGCGGACACGAGCATCGGCCAAACCCTGATCTAGCTCTCTATCTCCTCGTCAAGGCCAGCTTAAGAGGCCGAAATTATAGAGACGGAAAATTGGGTTCATTTCGGCGACCATCACAGAGAAATCCACGCAATTCCCACCCGAAGCAAATGCGCCCACCCGAACGGTCGGTTGTGAGAATTGCTCATCTCGCCATTGTGCCTCCGCCGGAAGTCGATGTGGTCACGCTAAGCCTCGGAATTGTCACCGTTGCGCCTCCGATGGTTAGGTCGAACGTCGCGGCATTTATGACGACGTCGATCGCATCATAATGTATCTCGCGATGATGATTAGCGCACAGCGTCATGACGTTTGATGCCGAGAGTGACCCGATTTCCTTTTTCGAAACCGGCATAACATGGTGAGCCTCGACATAGGGTTCACCATTCTTCTTTAGAAAGCCAATTGGATTGAGGCCGAGGCCGTCGCACAATTGGCACTTGAAGCCGGTTGCTTTCTTGACCAGCCGCCCAATTGGCCCTCGCTCAACGGTTTTGCTGAGCCGTTCTTTCACCTCCGGGCTTGCGTGAAGATACTTCTTTTCCAACTCGGCCAATGTGTCGGGTGTAATATCTGCTGGCGTCGTGGGTGAGGGCAGATCGTCCAGCTCTTCGCCGAGAAGCGATAAGACTTCTCGGAAGTCAGCGGCTGAAATTGGACATGACGCCGCCTGAAAGCCATTGAGAAGAAGCTCGGATATATGCGGCTGCTCCGCTCGTAATCTTTCAATGGTCAGTGGATTGTTGAGAAAATTCCGCAGATAGCGAAGCTTGATGGTCGGCCAACCCGGGGCGCGCGCTTGCCCTGGTGCCCAAAAATCGTCCCCGGCGCCCGTGCCATCGAACGCCTCGCTCTCGACCTCACACAAGGCATAGATGCCTGGTTCGAGTGGCGCACTACCATCTCGTTCGGCCACCGTCCGTCGGTCGACGCCAACGCGAATTATGCCCAGCTGTCCCGGCGCGAAACGATCGCGGTCTGAGGGACGCACACCCCACGTATCATGTTCCACCGCGCGATCGAGAAATCGGTCGATCGCCCATTTCTTTGGATTGCACACGAAAACCCAGTAAGGTGCTTCAACAGGCTCTTCTGCGGCCGTTGAACCTTCGAGGCCGAAGGCCCAGGCCCTCACCTTCGCCTCGCTTCCCGTCAGGGCCTTTTTCCAGGAGATATGCGCTTGTCCGGGCAAGCCTCGCGTTTCACGCAAAATTACGTCAAAATCGCTGGGGGTCCAGACGTGCGACTTGGCCGAAGCCTGCATCGCCGTAATCGGAAAGGCCCCATCGCGGGTCTGTTGATTCCATGCTTTGTCAAACGGTGCATCGGCAGCTAAGCCAAGCGGAGGCAGATCCGCCGATCTAGCACGCAAAATCGATGCGAGACTGAATGTTGCCAAATACCCTGCCAAACTTGTGCATGTCGGTCATCCCCAAGACCGCAGCAGCCTCAGCGTTTGTAAACGATGCAAGTCGACCACCGTTGGAGTGACTCCTTGTCTGGAGCCATTTCAACAAGGTTTCCGTTCGGGCCTGCGTCGTGCTGATTGCCTCAGCAGGAGGCTTGGGGCTCTCGTTCGGTAAGCCCAATGTTCTGCGCGAAAACCAAATTGCTCGCGGCGAAAACTCATCCGGATGGTCAAGGACAATTTGCTCATAAGACAGATCTGAACGATCTGCCTCGACAAGTGTCTGGAAGCCTTGCGTCGGTTTGGATTTGGCAACGGAGGTTTCCGCAGCTTCTATTAGGCCGCGATTTCGTAGTTGGAGGAGCATGCGGTTCGCGTTGGAACCTTCGCGTTCCTTTATCGCAACATATTCAGCCGCCGTCTGCACGATGATTTCTTCGGCCGGAGAAAGATCGGTCAGATCGAGGCGGTTTTTTTCGGCAATAGACCTGCGCCCAAGTTCGATTGAGCGTGCCTTGATCGCGTCTTTTACTTCATCCGTTAACGCGTCCCGACCGCGCGCATTGCTCTCGAACTGCGTCACATCCTTCAACGAGCCAAGATTACCAATGAAGCGCGCGATGCGTTCGTCCATCTGAGTGTCCATAAGTTGGCGAGATTGAGTTTCGCGAAATCCTCGAGCTTTGCAACTAGCGTTGATCAAGCGCCTTGCATTTTCCGGCTCGCGGCACGTCCGCTCCGCCGGTCGGGCTCTATTCGCGCTCCGCCTGCGGCGCTCGCGCTTTTCAGGTTGCGATCCAGTACCTCTTTAATACAAAACATTCCCATCGGTTTCGATTGACGAAATCAAATCTGCGCGGACTATGAGAGGCGGAGCACGACGGAGCGTCGCATGGCTGTAATCTCTCAGAAAGTGACCATCTTCATTGGCAGTGACATGTCGAAACGTCTTGCGAAATCGTTCGAGGTAGAAACCCCGTCCGCCGCGGACAAATTTCACCTGCGGATTCGCTTCATGGAGAGACATGCGCGCAAAGTGTGGTGGTATGTTGAGGCCAGGTCGAAAGTGGTCGTCGTCGACGGTTGGGACCATCCTGAATTCGACGAGCTGCAAAGAGGTGTTGCGGACGCCCCGGTTGAACAGCTGTCCGCAGGTGTTTCCGTTCGAATGGCTAGCACCACCATCATGAGGGGAGGTGAGACGACGAGAAATAAGTACCAATTGGAATTCGAAGAGTATCTCAAGAATCTTGAGCTCTCCCTGATCCTGTTCGATACATGGCGGACTTCAGCCTCCTGATCCGCCCCTGAAGATTGCCCACCCTTCGCGGAGGCCAGGACATAGCGGCGTTTCCGACACGGGTCTGGAGCGACCCCTTTGGCGGAGCGGCGTTTGAAATACGCGGCTGGCCAATTTTGAAGCGATGACCTACGGGGCTACTTCCGGGGCTGGGGTCAGCCTCCAAAGCATCCACTATCCCTAGCGGCTTGATGTTTGTTCTCGTTTCGTTCACTGGCCTTCTTTCGAGGTGCCCATGAGAAGAGGCCGTGAAATCGAAATCCTGTTCAGGCGGCTTCGTCTCTACGGCGAACTCGACCGCAGGGCGCCGGGGCCTTTACCGCACAATCCAGCGAGCATTGAAGGAGCGCTATGGGGATAGAGCACGTACGTTCCGAAATCGAGCACATGCGCGTCCAGGTAAGCCGGCAGCGCAAGGAAATTCTTCAGCTTCAGCGGGCAGGCATATCCACTGCCGCGGCTGAGCTTCTTCTTCTGAGGATGCTCACCAAAATCGACCAGCTCTGTACCGCGCGGGACAAGCTTAAGCGCGAGCTGCCGCAGCCGATGAAGGGCAGGGTTCTGGGAGGTCGCCAATGGTAGTGCAGCCATTCCGCTACTACGAAGAAAGCGACGACCATCCCCCTTGGATAAAAGCCTTGGCCGAAGTTCGGCATAGGGCTTCACGGGAATGCTGGTGCTACCACCACGTCCAGGCCATCATTGTCGCCATCGATCAGTATGCTGAGGCTGCCACCGGCAACCGCGAGTTCTTCTGGAACAAGCCGCACAGCATCGGACCTAATCCGGGAACGACGCCACCCCGCAATCGTTAGGGACTCGTAACCACGCGATGGTTACACTTAGCCCTGCCGTCCGCGGTCCCCCCAGTGTGCGGCGGGGCATTTTTTGTGAGTTGCGTCGTGGCGAAGCGTATCCAGACCATGCCGGGGTTCATTAAACCCCAGCTTGCGACATTGAAGGCCAGGGCTCCCAAGGGCGAGCAATGGCTGCACGAGATCAAGTTCGACGGCTACCGCGTGCAGGTTCATGTCAACCAGGGCAAGCGAAAGGTCTACACCCGGAACGGGCTCGACTGGACGAAGCGGTTTTCCGTGCTTGCCGGCGCCTTCGATATTCCCGGTCAAGCCATCATCGATGGCGAGGTCGTGGTCATCCATGAAAGCCGGACCAATTTCTCCGAACTCCAGGCCGAACTCGCCGCAGGAAAGCAGGACCGGCTGGTGTACTACGCCTTCGACCTTCTGTGGCGCGACGGCGACCTTCGGAGGCTTCCCCAGGTTGAGCGCAAGCAAGCCCTGCTCGACTTGATCGGCGAAAACGGCATTGAGGCCCCGGTTCTGCTTTCAGAACACTTGATCGGCGACGGGCAGGAGATGTTCGAGCATGCCGCCAAGCTGGGCTGGGAAGGCATCATTTCCAAGAAGGCAGACGCTCCTTATCGGTCGGAGCGGAGTGAAGCCTGGCTCAAGATCAAGACCGTGCAAAAGGGCACATTCCCGGTCATCGGATTCGACAAGGATCCAACGGGGGTCGCCGCCCTTCACCTCGCCAGGCGCGAAGGCAAAGACCTTGTCTATATGGGCAAGGTCGGCACGGGCTGGTCGCGGACCCTTTCCAGCAAGATCAGGAAGCAACTCGATACCGTGGTCAGTCCGAAGTCGAAGCTCACCAAACCTGATAGAAAACTCAAGGCAACGTGGGTCGAGCCGTCCTTCACGGCCGAGATCGAGTACCGCGATATCACCTCGGAAGGATTGTTGCGCCAAAGCTCGTTCAAGGGCCTGACCAGGAACTGACCCACGGGATCACCATGTGTAATCTCTATTCGATCACGACGAACCAGGCGGCTATAGGAGCAAAACCTGGACTTCAGGTTGCTCGATCCCGGCGACCGACGATGAACGCGATATGTGGATGCGCGCGCCGTGGGATGAGGCAACTTTTCACCATCTTAGCGCTGCCTTACGCCTTTGATTCGAGAATGACTTCCAGTTCGATAGGCACGCCTAAAGGAAGGCTCGCAACGCCGATCACCAATCTTGCCGACATCTTGTCCACGCCGAAGATATCTTTGAACAGCTCGGAAGCTCCATCTGCCACTTGCGCCATATTAATGCTGTCACCCGACGTCGCCATGTAAACACCGAGCCTGACGACACGAGCAACCTTGTCCAAAGATCCCAGGTATTCTTGAGCGACCGCCAGAGCATTGAGCCCCGCGATGTAAGCGGCCTCCTTTCCATCTTCGGTGCTCAACTCCTTACCGATGCGCCCGACATATTTAGGCTTCTGATCCACTGTAGGCATCATGCCAGTGAGAAAGAGAAGGTTCCCCGTCTGAACCGCTTCGGCATAGGCTCCGAATGGCTGCGGCGCCTGTGGGAGCCGAATGGCCAGCTCCCGCAAACGTGCTTCCGCACTTACCATTTGCCTGCATGCGCGCCGCCGTCGACGTGCAATGCCTCCCCGGTTACATGGCGGGCTTCGGTCAGGTAAACCACTGCATCGACGATATCTTTGACATCGGAAATCGTTCCCATCGGCGAAAGCGTTTTCAGGAAATCCTTGGGATTGTCCTTGTGCAGCGGTGTATCCACGACGCCAGGGGCGACCGTATTGAAGCGAATGCCTTCTTTGGCGTATTCGCTGGCAAGGCTACGCGTAATGGCATCAATGCCACCCTTGGTAATCATTGGAACCGAAGCGTTGACGCCCGCAAGCGGATTTTCAATGATCGACGTCGTGATGCTAACGACACTGCCGCCCGTCTTCTGTGCCAGCATTTGTTTAGTTACAAGCTGCGTGATGTAGAGGAAGCCCTCAACATTGGTCGAGACAAGCGAATGGAAATCCTCGGCGGTGAAATCCGTGAACGGCTTGGTGAAGAAAATCCCCGCATTGTTGACGAGAGCGTCAATCGAACCGAATTTGCTGACTGCGGTTTCGACAATCTTTGTTGCCACAGCGGCTTCCCCGATATGGCCATCGACAAGTACCAGCTTGCTGGATTGAGGCAATTCCTTGGATTTCGTAATGTTGCGCGAATTGGCGACAACATTATAGCCCTTGTCTAAAAATGCCTTCACGGCACCAGCGCCGATGCCTTGCGAACCGCCCGTTACGATAACTGTCTTACTCATAGTTTTCTCCTTAAGTTGCAGTGGTTGATTGATGAACGCTAGCTGGCTCGCGAACGGCGATGCAGGAAGTCGACGACAAGTTTTGTCGTCGCGGCCGGCTGTTCTTCCGTGATCCAGTGCCCGCAATCCGGGATGATCACATCTTCGACGTTATCGGCGACGCACCGCACCACCGCGCCGATCATAGGGCCGAATGTAGCTTCGCCCCCCAGGGCCAGGACCGGCATCTTAAGCTTGCCCTTCGCAAGGAACGCCTTGTTGTCGGTCGCATCCTGGCTGAACGACAGGAACTGGGCAAAGCCCGCGCGCATTGCGCCGGGTTGCGCATAGAGCGCCGCATAATGCTGGCGCTTCGCTTCATCGAACCGCTCCGGGTGCCGGGAAAGTTCGTTCCAGAAGCGGTCGAGATAGATGCGCTCGCGGCCGGCGACCAGGCGCTCCATGTCAGGGCCACCGAAGCCAAAATGCCACATGGTCGGCTCCTGCAGGATCTTATCCCAGGGTCCGATGCCGGGCAGCGGCGCATCGATTGCCACCCATCGGCTTACGCGCTCGGGGTGGGTGGCGGCAACTGCGTAGCCGACCATGATGCCGATGTCGTGCGTCACCAATTCGAACGTACGTACACCCAGAGCGTCCAGGACGCCCATCACGTCCGCCGCCAGATTCTTCTTGTCATAGCCGCCATCAGGCTTCGACGAGAGGCCCGACCCACGCAGGTCGGGTACGATAATCGTGTGGTCTTCGATGAGTGCGCTGGCCAGATGACCCCACATGTCGCCCGATGTGCCGAAGCCGTGCAGCAGAACCACTGCGAGACCCTGCCCGCCAACGCGTACGTGGATCTTGGCGCCGTTGGTTTCGATCGTCCGCGTCTGCATCGCAGCCGGGAAGGGATAAATCCCATCTACTTGGAGATGCTCGCTCATCTGTTTACTCCAGGTTTGTTTCTTGTTGGGGTCGAGGCCCGGCGCGGCATCGGCTCAATGTGTTTTATAACGATCGTACTAGAATGTGCAATAGATTTTTTTGACGGTCGCGATAAAACGTGGGCGCGACGACCGGCCCGATCGGGATGGATGACATAAGATGGCGAGACCGAGAGAATTCGATGAAGAAACGGTGCTTGAAGCCGCAACGCAACGTTTCTGGAACAACGGCTATGATGCGACATCGATGCGGGATCTCGCCGACCACACCGGAATGACGACGCCAAGCCTCTACAATGCGTTCGGTGATAAGAGAGCGATCTACCGTCTCGTGCTCGATCGGTATGTCCGTCGGGCGCTCGAATCCTGCGCGGTGATCTTCGGAGGCGATGACCTGCCCTTACGCGCATTGGAGCGGTACTTCGATGCAATCGTTGAAGACTCGCTCGCCGACGGGCTTCACAAGGGGTGTTTTGTTGTGAACACGGCGTTGGAGGTGGCGTCGCACGACCAGGACTTCCGGGATGTTGTAACCGAGGTCTTTGATGAAATCCAAAAATGTATCCGCGAATGTGTTGCGGCTGGGCAGCGCGACGGATCAATCCTTACCTCGCAACCTCCAGCCGACCTCGCGCGGCTCGCTCTGAGCACCACCCTGGGCCTCCGGGTTCTGGCCCGCACCAATCCCGACCGTGAATTGCTGACCGGGGTCGTTCGACCGTTTTTCATGCTGCTAAGGAAACAGTGAAAAAGGTTGATCTTCGCGGTTTCGCTTGATTCTGCTGGCGTGTAGACCTCAGAAAAAACTCAGGATCTCGGTCACCGGCCGCCGCGGCTTCTGCGGCCAATTCCCATCGGCCGCATACCCAACCGTGACGATCACAACCGGAACTTCATTGCTGGCAAGGCCGAATTCCTGGGCAACACCAGCGGCATCGAATCCGATCATCGGCGACGAGCCCAACCCTTGAGCCTGCGCTGCGAACATCAGTTGGCTCGCGCCAAAGGTCGCCGTGCGAACGGCTTCGTCGCGCTGCCTTTGCGGTTGTTCGAAGTAAAGTGCCTTTCCCGCGCCTTCCCAACCCGTCACGACGTCGGCAGGCATAAAACCAGCTGCGACCGACGATGCGAGACGCTCAGCCATGACGAGATGCGATGCAAGCTGCCCAACGACGATAAACGTGACGGCCGCCTCCGTGACCTTTGGCTGATCGAACGCGAGCTTCCTCAAGCGCGCCTTTGCGTCGGGCGTCCTTACGGCGATAAATCGCCAGTTCTGCATATGAAACGCCGTGGGCGCACGTGTCGCCAGACGCACCAGTTCGCTGATCTGGGTATCGCCAATGTTGCGCGAGCTATCATATTTGTTGGTGGTGCGTCGATTTTCGATCGCGTTGAGAATTGCATTCGTCACAATCATTCCTTTCGATTATTTTTGTTGTTAAATCAGTTACCTTTAATGAACTTCAGCAAGCCGCTTTCAATTTCTGGATTTTTCATCACGCGATCCCATGAAATCTCCCAAGTGATTTTCTGCATCACCAGGTTTACTAAAGCCGCGCTCTATCAATGCTTTTATTCTCTGCTGCGTGCTCGGTCGTCCCATCGAAGCAACGCAAGCATTCCACCCGGCTTCGATTTCGACGTCAGGCGGTAAACTAGCGACGTTAACGAGACGCTTGATATCCGTGATCGCCTGTTTGTCGAAGGAGGAGATTCGGCCAGCAAGCGCATCGACAAATCCGTCAAGGTCGGCATCCGGCAACGACCGATTCACATAACCGTAGCGCTCGGCCAGATCGCCCGGGACATCGTCCGCGCTTAGAATTACCTCAAGGGCGCGTCCTCTTCCCAAGAGGCGTGACAGATGCGCCATAGGGCCGCCGCCAGGCACCAGACCAGCGCCGATTTCAAACTGCGACAAGATGGCTTTCTCTCGGCTCGCAAACCGCATATCACAGGCAAGCGCAAGCTCACTTCCCATACCCGTCGCCCGCCCGCGAATCGATGCTATCGATACGACAGGCGCACGACTCAGGCGTACCAGCATCTCGGGCCACGGATGCAAGCCAGTGGGGCCGGGGGGAAGGCCTGCAAAACCATCAAGTTTTGTAAGAAAATTCAAATGAATCATGAAGAACTCTTCAACAGCGCTGTCAAAGACCACCACCTTAACTTTTTCGTCAGTTTCGATTGCCGTGATGATCTCGCCCACTTGCGGAAGCATGTCCGGCTCGAAGACGTTGAGCGGCGGGTGATCAAACGTGACTTGCCAATATTCGGGCGAGTGCTTGGTTAGACGTATCTGGCTAGATTTTGTTGCTGTGTGATTCTGACTTTTCACGTTCGCTGTCTCCTTCATTTGGTCGAATGTAGTTTCCAGGTCAACGAAACTACCCTTGAATGAACTTCAGCAAATCGCCATTGAAGCGATCCTGATGGGTTTGTGCCAGGCCGTGTGAGCCGCCTTCATAAATGAGCAGCTCCGCATTGGGGATCAGTTTGGATGACAACACAGCGGAACTATCAATCGGAACCAACTGGTCGTCATCGCCATGCACGATGAGGGTAGGTACGTCGATTTTCTTCAGGTCTTCGGTGAAGTCAGTTTCCGAAAACTCTTTCACACAATCGAGCTGCGCCTTGACGCTGCCCATCATGCCCTGCATCCAGAAGAAATCCTGTATGCCTTCTGACACCTTCGCGCCGGGCCGGTTGAAACCGTAGAATGAGGCAGTCAGGTCTTTGTAAAACTGACTGCGATTATCGAACACGCCTTTGCGGATGCCGTCGAATACTTCCATTGGCACACCATCCGGATTTTTAGCGCTCTTGAGCATGATCGGCGGCACTGCCCCAAGCAGCACAGCTTTAGCCACGCGCTTGGTTCCATGACGCCCCATGTAACGGGTCGTTTCACCGCCACCCATAGAGTGGCCGACCAGAATCGCATTCCTAAGATCGAGATGCTCGATCAGCTCCGCCAGGTCATCGGCAAAACGATCCATGGTGTTGTCGTTCCAAGTCTGCGTCGAGCGACCGTGACCGCGGCGGTCATGCGCAACCACGCGATAGCCCCTCTCAAGCAGGAAGGCGATCTGGCCATCCCATGCATCTGCCGTCAGCGGCCAGCCGTGGCTCAACACCACCGGCTGCCCTTTGCCGTGATCCTTGTAAAAAATTTCAACGCCTTCTTTGGTCGTAATCGTAGGCATGTCTTTATTCCTTCGTATCGCATCGTGCGATTGTGTAGTTCTTGTGGAACAACTATAAGATGATTTGGATCATTTGACTAGATGGAAAGGTCTAGAATCGCTTTTCCATTGATGAGACAATCAGCGAATGGCTGATTTGATTGATATCGCCGTCTTCGTGAAGGTCGCTCAGTTCGGGAGCTTTAGCCGCGCCGCCCATTCCATGGGTCTGGTAAGTTCGACCTTTAAGTTTCTGTCCGGGGTGGCAGCATGGCCGACACGGCCTCCGGTCGCAGTGGCGCCGGTTTCGTATAAAACTTTCGTTGACATAACTTACCCCTCCTCATTGTTGTTGCTTGTTTGCATGAGGAAGGCGGGTGAAGCGGACTCAATTAATTAGATGAAAATATCCGAAATGAGTTTTCCATTTATGAGATAATCAGCAAAATGGCTGATTTCACGGATATTGCTGGCTTTGTGAAAGGTCGCTCAGTTTGAGAGCTTCATTCCTCGACTTTGCCGTTAAATGGTCTTTGCTTCAGGGGTGGCCACATAGGGTTGCGACCGCCCGGCGCTCACTTTACCGCGGAGAAGGTAGTCGGCACCAAAATCTGGTTGACGATGTTGCCAACAATCTCGCCGTCCGCTTCACTCTTGGTGCGCGCCTCGATCCACTCCGGATCGGTCGTGAACGCCGTCCATTTCTTCTCGCGCTCGGCGAGCGATTCCCAGGCCAGGAAATAGGTCAGCTCCTGATTGGACCCCCCGATCAGTGTGGTGAAGAATCCGGCTTGCCGGATGCCGTGCTTTTCCCACAGTTTCAGCGTGACCTTGTCAAAACGGTTGAGCAGAGCCGGAAGCCGGCCGGGCAAGCAGCGATACAGGCGCATTTCGTAGATCATTGGAATTCACTTCCTATTATTGTTGTTGCGGAAAGGAATTATCGCCCCAATTGGGGCGCTCGTCAAAGGCTGTCAGCTCTAGCTGTCAGCTCTAGCCAACTCGCGAACGGCGATGCAGGAAGTCGACGACAAGTTTTGTCGTCGCGGCCGGCTGTTCTTCCGTGATCCAGTGCCCGCAATCCGGGATCGTGACAACTTCGACATTATTGGCGACACAACGGATCACCTCGCCGATCATAGGAGCGAAGGTAGCTTCGCCACCCAAGGCCAGGACCGGCATCTGAAGCTTGCCCTTCGCAAGGAACGCCTTGTTGTCGATCGCATCCTGGCTGAATGACAGGAACTGGGCAAAGCCCGCGCGCATTGCGCCGGGTTGCGCATAGAGCGCCGCATAATGCTGGCGCTTCGCTTCATCAAACCGCTCCGGGTATCCTCAGCCGCGGTCGCGCGGCTGAGGCATTAGCGTGGACGAAGGCGGCGATGACCAAGCTCGGGTTGACCATCAACGAAGCGAAAACTTCGCTGAGAAATGCCCGACAGGAACGCTTCGACTTCCTCGGCTACTCGTTCGGCGCACATCGGTTTGAGGCGAACGGGAGATGGTATCTGGGTGCGAGCCCGTCCAAGAAGAGTGTGCAACGATTCAAGGCAAAGGTTGGCGATCTTCTGGTGTCGAGCAACACCGATCCATGGCCGGAAGTACGTGACGAGCTGAACAGGACACTGCGAGGCTGGTCCGACTACTTTGGCTACGGTTCACGGAGCAAGGCATACCGTAGCGTCGATCAATATGTCTTTGAACGATTGCGCAGGTTCCTCGCGCGAAGGCACAAGGTGCAAGGGCGCGGCAATCGCCGATTTACATTCGATGTCATTCATCGAGAACTCGGCGTTCTGTGCCTCCAACGCCTGCCCCGAGCGGCCCCGTCGCGTGCCTCGCGGTGAAGCCAGTCGGAAAGCCGGATGCCGGAAATCGGCTCGTCCGGTTTGATGAGCGGGGATGGGAAACGGGGCGTTGGCCATAGGCCCCAAGCTACCGCGCCCATCCTCGACTCTATCAATTCGGAAGTAGGCGACATCCCAATCATTAGCGTTCGACCATTCGCCGTCACTGATGAATTCGATCAGAGCCGAGGGCAAATTGTTGCGCGTGCTCAACGCAAGCTAACTGGCAGGTGACGATCATTCTGCGCCTTCTGCGAGTCGGCTCAAAGCGTTGGCAGGCATGATCCACCGCCGCCACTCAGGGTCCTGCGTCGCACCGAGTCTGCGGTAAAATGTCTGTGCAGGCACATTGTCGTTCAGCACGAACCAGCAGAAGCGCTGGTGCCCTGTCGCACAGGCGTGCAGCGCCATTTGCCGCATAAGCCTCTGGCCGAGGTGCCCACCTCGGCATTCGGGATCAACGTAAAGCCACTTCAGCATCAAAAGTGGTTGCAGCGTATGAATAAACGGAATTTCGTAGTGGACCGCCATCCCGGCGAGTGATCGTGGGCCGGCGTCTGCGACGTAAGCGCCAAACTCGGGCCGCTCCCCGAAGCCACGGCGAAGCAGCTCCGCTTCGTTGAGGTTGAAGTCCTGACCACGCTCAAAGCTGACGATAGCGCGCATGAGCCGAAGTAGCTCCGGTACGTCGCCTTCGTTCATTGGCCGTATCGTGATTGCGGTGGTCGTTCGGTGGCGAGACCTTGTCGACTTCTCCATGTAACCTGCCTTTGATGGGTTGTGGACGGACGAGTATAGATTCTATTCGTAACCTTACTCCGCAGCCATCCTAGCTGATCGCCGACTTCCGGAATTGGCAGATTTTGTTGCAAAAGTCAGTTGAGACTGGCCGCGAACCATGATTCCGTTGTGTTGACGCGAATCTCGGCGAGGTCGATCCATGATGGGCCGTCTGAAGAGTGACCAAGGTCAACTGTTCTACGAGTTTCACCTTGGCGACGCGGTTCCTGAAGACCATCTGGTGCGGAAGATCGATGCTGCTCTCGATCTGTCCTGGCTTCGCAGCGAACTTGCACCTCACTATTCGTCCATGGGGCGCCCGTCGATTGATCCGGAACTGATGATCCGGATGCTGGTCCTGGGGTATGTATTTGCGATCCGTTCGGAACGCCTGATCTGTCGTGAAGTGCAGGTGAACCTCGCCTATCGCTGGTTCTGCAAACTCGGGATCGAGGATGCCATCCCGGATCATTCGGCATTCTCGCGCGCCCGCAACGAACGCTTCCGCGATGGAGATGTTTTCCGCCATTTATTCGAGCGGGTCGTTGAGGGATGCATTGCGGCCGGTCTGGTTGGCGGGGAAGGCTTTGCCGTCGATGCGAGCTTGATCCAGGCGGATGCCAATAAGCAACGCTCGATCGCAGGTCAGGATTGGCACAAGGATCGTGATCCGGCGAGGTCCAGCCGCGCGGTGAAGGAGTATCTGGCGACCCTCGAAGATACGGCGTGGGGCGCCGCCAGCGATGTTGTCCCGAAGTTCGTTTCGCCATCCGACCCCGCGGCGCAGTGGACCGGGGCTCACAAGGGGCCGGCGTTCTTTGCTTACTCCGACAATTATCTCATCGACGTGAAGTTCGGTGTCATCGTTGATGTCGAGGCCTCACGCTCCATTCGGCAGGCCGAGGTCGGAGCGGCGAAGACCATGATCGAGCGAACAGAGGA
>Ga0307516_10001044_pt1 | contig 38483 bp, 57 predicted proteins | sample 19_EM_MG_FD_203310 | JGI IMG/M metagenome (GOLD analysis project Ga0307516, IMG submission 203310) | Populus trichocarpa ectomycorrhiza microbial communities from riparian zone in the Pacific Northwest, United States - 19_EM | ecosystem: Host-associated > Plants > Roots > Unclassified | place... | reverse complement strand
TCGGTCTTTGCGTGCCTATTCACGCCGCAAATCAAGAACGGGAGGTCCACCCGCGTGCGTGCAACTCGTTCTCGACGAACATAACTCAGAGACTTTGAAAAACTCGACGGTAAAATCAACCACGGCGGTTTCACCCGTTCCGGGGATCACGGCGAGATCAAAGTAAGTTATCAACTGTGCATGGCGATCTTGTTGCATGGCGCCAGCGTCGGCATTTCTTAGCAGGGTTCTGGCAACTTCTGTGACGTGAAAAGTCGTTGGAGTCTTTCCAAGGGCTATAGCAAAACTATCTTCCCCTACCTGTAAGCCAAAGAACGGAAGAGGGTCCATCTGATTGAGGCTGATGTGATATGAGTCCGGGTCATTGAGCGTCCAGTCGCTGCTGCCGCACTTGGCGGAGCGAAGGAGGTTAGCCATGATGGCAGGTGGTTGGGTTCGAAGAATGAGACCTTTCAGTGGGTTTCACCCCGCTCTTCTAACTCCCTAGAGGTGAGTATGCAACATGATCCCTACAGTGTCGGGCTCGCTCCTCTACACCGAGAAATCTTTCGCGACCCACCCTCCCCTCTTCCCTCGACTCTGAGGACTCACGCAAAACATATTTGTTAACTGGCGTAGTCAGTAACGGTCCTCCTACGATACAACAAAGCATGAACACATACTTAGCACCGATTGACAAAATAGCCGAGAACGTGGCACGCGAGCATGCAGCCCAATACTAACAAAGCCTGCTACTTAATGAGTAGCCGGAATATCTTCACTGAAACTGCCTACCACACTAAATGGCGCCTCTAGAGCCTGTTAAATCGACGACAGACATCCTTACCAAGAAAACGAAAAAGGGCAAAATCCATCCACAAAACGATTCCCAACCGATCGCACTTGAAGATAAGCAGAGGAAAAAGAAAAAGAAAATCGTCGAGAACAGGGATGATAGATGGAAAGGAGTGTCGCAACCTGAGGACGAAACGCCGGTGAATGGTGAGAATATCGGAAAAGGTCGGAAGCGAGACGATGGTGAAGGGGAAGGGGTTGCGACATCCTCAAGAAAGAAAACATCGAAGGCCAGTAAAAACTTGTTATCACCTGAGCCTACCACCGCCTCCTTGGATGTCAAAGACCAACCTGACGTGAAGGAAGGGAAGCCTCGAAAACGCAAGCGAGAAGAGGGTGTCGTTCAAGCAGAAAATAGTGATAGGAAGAAGGATAAGAAGAGGAGGCTGGAGTGCAACGAAGAATATGGACCGGTGACAGCTACGACTACGTCCGACAAACCCCATAAATCGGAAAAGAACAAGCGGAAGAATAAGACTGGATTTCCTGACCCAGGCGACGATAATTCACTCTCTGAACAGTCCAAGAAGTGTTCGTGCCCACATCTGCCTCTGTGTATTCTAACCGATCCGAACCCTCAAGCGTTGGCGTATGCTTTTTCACAGTTTCGCCGACCTGGCAAATGGAAGTTCAACAAGGCACGACAGAATTGGCTCATTCGGAACATATGGTCCAGTGAAACGGTGAAGATTATTCTCCTAAACTTGCTCATTTATTTATTTATGGCGCGGACAGATCCCTGAGATATATTTCGCACTGGTGGTGGCTTATCTCGCAAAAGTACAAGGACGGGTCCGCGATGTAAGAAGTCCACATTCCTGTTACAGAAGCGCCAATTTCGATTGTCATTAGAACCTCATCCAGGTCTGCCGTGCAAATTTACAACCCCCAATAACCGACGGCCAAGAGACAAAGCCCACGGAGACGGATGTTGGTCCAGCTGGTTCAACTCCTACGATCAGTCCGCATCCACCGCAAGATATGGACAACAAAAAGTCACGCGCACAAGCGCTCTTTGATATCCTTGACTCTCCAGAGGAAGCCGTCGTGTCATGAGTCCTTATGAGCTTCCGGTTGTCGTTGCTCGTGCGTGCTTATCGTCTCAATAGAGCGTACGATTCTCTCGATATCCCTCTCTCTCGATCCTCAGACCTCCAAGGGTTGGTGCAGAGCCCACGTATATCTGCGACTGTATTGCATTCTTATGTACGATAACCGCATACATTATACCTATAAAAATGCCCTTTTGAGGGTCGTCTTCACTTCCGAACCGCTCATGTCCGAAGACGAACTCAGGCTGTTGGCTACAACCACTCTCACTTCTCTCGTATCCACCAGGAAAGTATCCTTCCCCGTCTCAACCACTAGTCTTCTAGCGCGCGTTGTGGCCACCAGACCTCCAGCAGGCCTTTTCCTCAATCCTTCATCACCCAACATCAGGTTCAAACTCACCGACAAGCCTCGCTTCGAATCCATCCTTGAATCTCTATCCCACACATGGGAGCACGGGACCATCTCCTTTTCGCGCGATCATGGCGAGATGACTATCCTGAGCGTCGTTCTGCAGCCCTCGGGTCGCGCCCTTGAATCAGGCGATCGATCCAATTCGCGAAAACGGAAAAGGGTGGTCGACGAAGATGCAGACTCTGCTGCCGGCGAAGAGGACGAGGATTCTTACGAAGACATTCCACCTCCTCAGCCGACGACGCTGGAGAGTCTCAACAAGGAAATGAGACAGGTGTACGCCATTTTGCAGAAGAGCACGGCAAAGCGGCGCTTGCTAGCAGAACAGGTTAGAATCCCCTCTCTTATCACTGTGGCTCGTAGCTTTCAACGGCTCGACATTCATTCACGACGCCAGTTCCGATCCGTCCAAGAGACGTTCGAGCCCATTTGCTCTCAAGTAACCAAGGACGACTGTGCCAAGGCTCGCCGGCTGACCGCCAACACATCTTCGCCGTCTTCACCAGCGTTCGTCGGCATATGCGATCGCGTGCATTTTCGACCGCTCATACGCCCGCACACGGACGTCACCCTTGGACATTGCTCATACCTAAATACATGCTACTCTGAACCGACATATGCTCAATCACCCTCCATACCACCCTTTCCTGGATCAAGCCATGCTCACGGCCAGATTCAACCCAATATGCGTGGCCCTATGTCATTGCCGTCCGGTCTTGGCGCGGGCGGTCGTGGCAAGGAGAAAGCCCCATGTCGGTATCTTCACTACGAAGTTGATTGGGATGAAGGTGATGGAGACTCGATGAATAATGGGAGACCCAGGGATGTTGCGCCGAAAAGGAAGCCGCACAAACTTGATATAGGCATGGGTCCACAAGGCTGGGATATGAAAATTGTGAGTTTGTCTGGTTTCTCTTCGATCAACAAATCAAAGAATTCGAACGCATATGGTTTAGCTTCCTCCCCAATGGGTAAATTGTGACTTGCGACGGTTTGACTACTCGGTGCTGGGCAAGTTCCATGTCATCATGGCAGACCCTCCTTGGGACATTCATATGAGTGTAGGCCGCATTTCTTTTGTTTCAGATCTTCTGACTTATACTGCCCTTCTAGTTGCCGTACGGTACAATGACTGATGACGAGATGCGCGCCATGCCTATTCCGACCCTTCAGGATGAAGGTCTCCTTTTTCTCTGGGTGACGGGGCGTGCCATGGAAGTTGGCCGTGAATGTCTGCGCGTATGGGGGTATACCCGGATTGATGAAGTAATATGGGTGAAAACCAATCAAGTCAGTCCCGCTCGCCAACACCTACGCTTCGGAATTTTTAACATGTCGATTAGCTTCAACGGGTCATACGTACTGGGCGAACAGGCCACTGGCTGAACCACACCAAAGAACATATGCTTGTCGGAGTGAAAACCGTCACCGACGAAACTGGTGCTCTGAAATTCCCGTCATGGGTTAACAGAGGGTTAGACACCGATGTTATCGTGTCGGAGGTTAGGGAGACGAGTCGAAAGCCGGACGAGGTCTATGGTTTGATTGAGCGAATGTGCCCTGGAGGTAGAAAGATTGAGGTCTTTGGTCGGAAACACAACACTCGACCCGGGTGCGTCCTCTGTTAATTACTTGCTTGGTTGCTAAATCCTAGGGTGATGCAGATGGCTGACATTGGGAAATCAGCTGGGGCCTGACCAAATTTATGAGAAGGAGCTGGCCGAGAGGATCAAGGCCAAGTACAGGCTCATCCGAATTCCCTGATGATCGCTGATAAACATGGACGTGTAGGTACCCAGATCGGAATATCAACGTCTTGGCCGAATGATTGTCAGTTTTCTTGGGTTCTTTTGGGGTTGTAGTCGACAGAATTTTATGCATAGTGCATATCACAAGTTCAATTGCATGCCACTATAATTACGTGTATTGTACAATCTATCTCAACACCCCAATAAATAAGAAAAGCGTCCACGAAATACACGTCAGATCTAAAAAAGCTTCTATTGGCGGTCAAGTTCTTTCACGAGGAGATCGTTGACGGCCTTGACATTGTCGAGGTATACTTGATGGACATTTGGTCAGATGAGACAAGGAATCCGAGGGTTCTCTTAGACATACCGTGGTGTCCAGCATTGCTAATGATGTACATCCTTCCTTTCCCATTACCCGCTTTTCGCATATTCTCTACGGACTCTGTGCCACCTTGGGGATCCATCCAATCGTGATCTCCATCTGTAAAATGATAAGGTGCGGGAAAAAAAGATAGGTTGGCGGTATCACACGCACAAATAAAGGTGACCGGAATCTTCAAGTCTGCGATGCGGTCTACAAGCGGCATGCGGGCGTGTGCGCCGGGAGCCAATATATGTGCTATAAACTCGTTCAGACAAACGTTAAGGGCCATGCAAAAAGATACGTGCATATGCAATATTCACCAGACCCTTTTGCAAGGGTGATGTTCATAATATAGTCGTGTAAATCTCGGGTATCCGTCTCGCTCAATCCCATGAATCTGCGGGATGAATACTATTGTGGAATGAGAATAAGAAACTCGGATGGAGCGAGCTGTCTGACCTTGCCGATCAACATGGGTCCCCAGAATAACGTTGAGCGGACAACCTGAAATGGACTCCATCCCTCTTCCCACAGATACATCAAGACTCTGCGAGTCCTGCTTTGTTGCTGCTTCTCTGCCTTTTGCTCGGCTCTAAGCTGGTCCACCCTGGGCTTGGTAGCAACCTCGGCCGAACCTGAATGAACGGAACTCCCCTCATCTGTCACCTCGCGATCAGGGGCGGTATAATCCGGGCCTCGAGGAACACCTGCAGGAGAAAGCAACACGAGCTTGTTGACGCGTGTGGGGTATTTCAATGCGTAGACCACGCTGAAGTACGCGCCGAGTGAGTGTCCGACGAGGGTCATCTTGTCCAAGCCCATCTTCTGCCGCCAGTCTTCGAGGGAGTCGACGAAGAAGGATTCGGCTTCGGATACGCGGCCTGCTATGTCGTCGCGCTTTGCTTTGATGGTGAATGGGACACGGGCGGAGCGGCCCATGCCTAGCCAATCGAGGGCGTAAACGGAGGATCCGCGGCGGCCGGCCCATTTGGCTAGGACGGGGAAGTTCTGGTAGAAGAAGCCGAGCCCTGCGCCGTAGCCGTGTAGCAGGATAGCGGGAGGGGGTGCGGTTGGGGATGGGGAGGTCGAGGTGATGGAGAGGGTGTTGAGGTGATGGCTGGGCTTGTCAAGGTCGACGCGAGAGCTGTGTGCGATGACGGGACTGTCGGTGCTAGTTGTGGTTGACAATTTCTGTGGTCCGAAGAAGGGAAGTCGTCTGCGAGTAGTCAGCGAATGTTGAGGCGACGGCTCATTGGACGCACCTGAGGAGACGTTCCTCGCTGATGGCGCCTTGCTTCTCGCTGACGGACCACCTGGCGTTGGGTGAGTGCGGGGCGGATGAGGCATGCAGCGAAGACGTACCAACTGCGGATGCTGGCTGAGAAAGCGGACGGTATCTCTCGTGAGGGAGGCAGGGGATCGGGAAAGGACGGTTCCATCGCAGCCAGTCGGCGGAGGGGGGGAACGGTGGATCTGGCGAGAATGGTGGAGGAGAGGCTGCGGCCACTCAGCTCGCGTCGGACTCGTCGCTTTTCAAGTCGACAATGCCGATGCCGGGCGTCTCTCGTCATCGCCATCGACACGTGACTTGGATCAACACTCGTCCACCGACAACCATGTACAACGGCATTGGTCTCACCACGCCCCGCGGAAGGTGAGCAGCTCTTCGTCCACAGTCCTCAAAGGTCCTAAGATATCATGCAGCGGAACTAATGGCTACGTTACCCGCAATCTTTCTGCTCTGCGTGTCCATGAGACATCCCAGGATCGTGCCAGCGCTTGGGATTCTGCCCTACCCAAGCATCGCGAGCCCGACCAAGGCATCCTGGAGCACGAGAGAAAGAGAAAAGTCGAAGTAAAATGCTTGGAGCTCCAGCTCAAGCTCGAGGACGAAGGGTGCGTCCTTGCTTTCTCCAACGTCGGGCTTTATCACTAACTCCATACATTCTTAGGCTTGCCGAAGATGAGATCGAGTCACAAGTCAGCGTTCTTCGCGCGGAATTGCTTAAAATCACAATCACTACCAACGTCAAAACTTTGAAAGCTTCAGACACTCATGGCCTTGCCCTTGCCAAAAAGGCCGAGCTCAGCAAAATGGCTCTTGCTTTTGGCACCCGCAGTGATTATCAAGTCGGCGATGCTTTTGACAGAGAAAAGCAAGAAGAGAACAAGATCAAGAGACAGGTTGAACGAGAAGAGAGAGATAGGAAACGAGACGAGGAACGCCTAAAATTCCAAGAGCAAAAAGCCAAGTGGGAGGCAGACAAGCGGGAAAAGGATAGGCTTAGGAGGAGGGAAGAAGATAGACTGAGGAGGGAGCGGGAAGAAGATGACCTGAAGCGCAAAGACCGCATGCCTCCCCCCCTTCCGCCCTCGAGAAGCGACAGGGATAGGGAACGGCCTCAAAGGAGCGACAGGCGGAGCCGAAGTAGGAGTCCCCCTCGCCGTGGGATGCCTCCTCCGAGGACGATGCGTCGTTCTTCCCCACCACCCCGTCCCGCTCGACGTTCCTCTCGTTCAGCCTCCCGTTCGCCATTTAGGTCGCACGCAGGCCGTGGGCGTTCTGACAGTCCCCCATTGCGGCGGGAGCGGCCTCCTCCCACGCCACCTCATCGCGGCAGAGGACGCTCGCCCACCCCCCCTCGTGGTGGTGGACGACGGGTAGAGCCTTCGAAGGCTCGTCGTTCAGGAACTCCTGAGCCTCCCTCTCGCCGCGGACCGTCCCCGCCTCCCCCCAGTCATCGTCGCCATGTTCGTTCTCCTTCACGATCGAGATCGCCGCCGCGCCGTTCCGATATCGTGCGCGATAAGCTGTTGGTTGAGGAACGCAGAGGCAGAAGGTCGGTCACTCCTCCTGCTGTTTCCGCAAGGAGCAGGTCGGCATCCACAGGCTCATCGATGAGCGTGAGCACACGGAGTTCAAGGAGTCGTAGCCGCGATTAGGCGGCGGACAAAAAGCCCTCTGGTTACACTGCGAGTGGCACTTTGGTTGTATGTCTCTTTAAATTGTTTCTATGTAATAGCCAAGGCTTTATGAGTGATTGTTGAATGACATCGTGGAGTGAGCGTGGGGAAATTTTCACGTCGGCCGATCTTTACGAAACGATGGCGCCAGTGGGACCATTAGCCAGAGCGCCCACCTTATACGTTTTACCTTTCAATGGCCATGAAATCCATGACCCCTTTGACCGTCAAAAGGCTTGGAGTGAAGCCAATACCTCGCTCTATCCGATTCGTCTCCCAGGTGCGTTTTCATGTCTCATTTATCCATATAGTTAGATCCTTAACTCCCCATTATCGCAGTACAATACCGCCACCCACGTCACGCCACCCTCACCTTCTCCGGCGACTGCGAAGGCACTGACCCGAGCTTCCGACTATCTCCTTGCCGTGTACGCGCGACCTGACCTCGTTCTCTCACATGGCAAGGGGTCATACGTTTGGGACATGGACGGCAGAAAGTACCTGGACTTTAGTGCGGGCATCGCTGTGAACGCTCTTGGGCACGGAGACGAGGGATTTATCGAGGTGACGTTCACTTGGAGTCCCTCTACCGCGAGGTCCAACTTATACTCGATGACAGTGCATGAAAAACCAGTCTGGCCAGCTACTGCACACAAGCAACGTATGGTACAATGAACGTGCAGGCCAACTAGCGGAACTGCTGGTGACAACTACGAAAGCCGAGGGTGGCCTCGGTTTCTCCACCGGAAGCGAAAAGTCCTCCATTAGGGGCGGCGCAAAAATCTTCTTCTCCAACTCGGGAACAGAAGCCAACGAGGGCGCTTTGAAAATCGCGCGTAAAGTTGGAAAAGATCGCTGGGCGGCTGCTAAGCCCGGGCGATCGTGGGACTCGCCTGAGTGCAGCAAAATTCGGATTGCGTCCTTCGCGGGGTCATTCCACGGACGGACTCTGGGATCTCTGAGCGTGACGAACAATGCCAAATACCAGGTGCCATTTGCGCCACTGTTGCCTGGGGTAGATGTCGGGCGTTTGAACGATGTGGAGGGGTTGGAGCGCCTCGTGACGGACGATACGTGCGGAGTCATCGTAGAACCGATACAGGGCGAAGGGGGTATAAATGTTGCTGACATGGAGTGGTTGCGGGCTTTGCGGAAACGATGCGATGAGACCGGAGCGGTCTTGATTTATGACGAGATCCAGGTGGGCGATCACCGTTTGCTTGTTCGGACTTTGACATGGACCGACGGCGGGTGTAGTGTGGGCTCTTCAGGACGGGACGACTTTGGGCTCATTCAGGGCTGCCTGTGGACTGTCATCCTGATATAGTAACGATGGCAAAACCGCTCGCGAACGGATACCCCATTGGTGCCATCATGCTGAGGGACAGTCTCGCGGCCACGATGACACCGGGTAAGTAAAAGCACCGTGGTCATGTACATGCTATTTACGGTGAAACTTGCAGGTACTCATGGGACGACATTCGGTGGATCTCCACTTGGGTGTGCTCTGGGACATTATGTTCTTTCAAAATTGAAGTCACCTGGGACCGTGAATCAAATCACCGAGAGCAGTCGGTATTTGATCGGCCGCCTGGAGCAGCTGACGAGGCTGTTTCCGGACACCGTCGAATCCACGATTCGGGGGCGGGGACTGATCCTGGGACTAGGATTTAAAAACAAGGACCATCCCGGACGAGTTGTCGAGATGGCGAGAGAGCGGGGGGTGCTGATGCTCACCGCTGGGACGGACGCAGTAAGGCTCGTGCCCAGTCTCACGATCGGACGGGCCGAGGTGGACGAGGCGGTGGATGTGTTAGAAGCATGCGTGGGAAAAATGACTTGACGTTGTAATTGAACGAATGTGATTGGTCGCCAGATCGGTATTTAAAGGAATGTGATTGGTTTCCCAAGTCGCCTTGTACCATGGACAAGTTGTCGACCCTCTCCCGCTTCAAGGCCTCCTGCCCCTTCCTCCACCGCACCAAGAACACCACCTTGCGCTCCCTCTCCACATCCGTGTCCCCCCGCTTTCCCTCGCTCTCGATCCTCACAGAACGGGCCACAACATGCCCCGTCATGGGCCCCGCCCTCAACGCCAGGTCTCAACAGATCGTTGCAGGGTTTGCCAGCGTCGCCGCGAGCGGTGATGTCGACAAAATTCACAAGGAACAAGGTGTCTTCCCCCCTCCAGGTGCAACCATAGACATGTGTCCCCATGCCACCGCCGCCAGAGCCGCGGCTCGCATGGCGGACGACCTCGCAGCTGCTTCCAAAAACAAGGCAAAGCTCGCCGCCGCCAAAAAGGCCAAGGCAGAATCCGCCGCTGCTGCCGGTGGTTGCCCGTACCATCAGAAGACCGCCGCCGAGGCTGCGAAGCCATCGCCCCAACCCCAGGCGCCAGCCCCGGGATTATTTGACTACGAGTCCTTCTATGTCAATGAGCTCGACAAAAAACACAAGGACAGCTCTTATCGCTACTTTAACAACATCAACCGTCTTGCCAACAAGTTCCCTGTCGCTCATACTGGCAACGTCAAGGAAGAGGTCCAAGTTTGGTGCTCCAATGATTACCTTGGCATGGGCAACAATCCTGTTGTCCTCGAAACCACGCAGTTCGTTTTCTCTCCTGCTTCAACCATTTATTGCGCCTAATATTATCTCTCCTCAGTCGCACTCTGGATAAGTATGGCAGTGGCGCTGGCGGTACGCGTAACATCGCTGGAAACGGTGCAATGCATCTCGGTCTCGAGCAGGAGCTTGCTGCCCTTCATCGCAAACCTGGCGCTTTGGTTTTTTCTTCTTGCTATGTCGCCAATGACGCCACTCTTTCCACTCTCGGTGCTAAACTCCCCGGTTGCGTATTCTTTTCCGACACAATGAACCACGCCTCGATGATCCAAGGCATGCGTCACTCACTGGCCAAACGCGTTCTATTCAAGCATAATGACCTTCAAGATCTCGAGGCCAAACTGAAGCAGTATCCCAAGGAAACTCCCAAGGTTATCGCATTCGAGAGCGTCTATTCCATGTGCGGCAGCATCGGTCCTATCAAGGAGATCTGTGACCTTGCCGATCAATACGGGGCCTTAACCTTCCTTGACGAGGTAGCTATCTTTTATCTCCGTTACGACCTTTTGACTGATAACGGTGTGATAAGGTCCACGCCGTCGGACTTTATGGTCCCCGAGGTGCCGGTGTTGCTGAGCATTTGGACTATGATGCACACAAGGCAGCGGGTGAGAACCCCAATCCTATCCCAGGCTCCGTTATGGATCGCGTCGACATTATCACTGGTGGGTACACCCGAACCAAACTTTCAAAAATATGCTAAAAGGATATTATAGGTACTCTTGGCAAGGCTTATGGTGCTGTCGGAGGTTACATCGCAGGCTCGATGGACTTTGTCGACATGATTCGGTCTTATGCTCCCGGCTTTATCTTTACTACATCTCTCCCCCCAGCGACTGTCGCCGGTGCTCGTGCAAGCGTCGCTTATCAAAAGACATATGTAGGGGACAGGCAACTCAAACAGGTTAATGTCCGAGAAGTTAAGCGCCGCTTTGCCGAGCTTGACATTCCTGTCGTGTAAGTTTTCCAATATACTAACCGAGGTGCCATCGTACTCAAAGAAATCCCGAACAGCCCCGGTCCTTCCCACATCGTCCCTGTTCTGGTGGGCGACGCCGCCCTTGCAAAATCTGCGTCGGACAAACTGCTCAGCGAACACAATATCTATGTCCAATCCATCAACTATCCTACCGTCGCTGTCGGCGAAGAAAGACTCCGGATCACCGTTACCCCCCGTCATACCCTTGAACAAATGGACAAACTTGTGCGGGCAGTCGACAAGATCTTCACCGAGCTCCAGATCAACCGTCTGAATGACTGGAAGGCGGCTGGCGGGCGTGCGGGCGTCGGTCTTCCAAATGCCTCCGACGAGGTAGAACCCATGTGGACAGACAAACAGCTGGGCTTGTTGGATGGGACTGCACCGCGGATGTTGCGTACCGGGGACGAGCCGGTTGTCGATCCAAAAGCAGCCTCGGTTGCTCGTAGCAGGTTCAACACACTCTTGGGCAAGGTAGAAGAGGAGCGGCCGTCTCGTGCGATGAATGCTGGTCTTGGCGCTTTGAAGATGAAGACGGGGATGGGCAAGCGCATCCCCTCACCCGAGGAGATGGAGATTCCCGCTGTGCCACATGCTATCACCGCCTCCGCCTGAGTAGTATATGAATTCTTCATAGAGTCATTTTTGTTTTTCATTTCTATTGTGTCTTTGAATTGAAAGGAATGTGGAGAAGTACATATGTTGCCTTGTCACCAAGGGACCTGTCTACCTGCCCAGTCCCAGATCCTGCCTCGATGATCTAATTTCGAGTACGCAACGACGTCGACGAGTTTCTTTGCAGCATCCGCCGGGTCAAAAAGCTGGTTGTTCGCAGCTGATTTCCAAAAATCTTTGCTAAGATCCGTCTTAACCGTGCCCGGATGAACGCCAACACATATCGCCCGAGTGTTGTTCATCTGAAGATGTAAATCAAACGTCTTGACGACCTGGTTGAGCGCCGCCTTGGAAGAACGGTACGAGTACCACCCGCCGAGGTTGTTGTCGCTGATAGATCCGACGCGAGCGGAGACATGCACCCATTTGGCTAGTTGTAGTCCGTCATCGTCTTTCAACGTAGAAGCAGACGGAAGGAATCGCGAAAAATGTTTGATGAGCAGAAGATGCGAGATGACGTTGACCTGGAACGTGGATGTGAGTTTGGCGACGTCCAGATCGGCTGGTTGTTTCTCGGGGTGCAGGATGCCCCCCGTGAAGAACCCCGTTTGCAGGTACGAACCGGAAGGAAGCATGTTGGCGAGAGACTCTGCGGCGGACGATATGCTCGACTCCGAGGTGAGTTCTATGTTTAGGAGCTGGAGTCTGTCCGGGTCGACGTCTTGGAGAGGCTTGAGGATGAGGTCCTTCATTGCGGCTGGGGATGGGGAACGATGGGTCGCATATACCGGAAGTTTCGTTGTGCTGAGAAGGTGTCTGGTAAGTGCCAGCGAAAGTCCTCGCGAAGCGGGGGAGACGAGGGCGAATGGATTTGCCATCAGAGTCGATAAATAATTATAGTAACACCACTTCCGTCAGTAATTACAAAAACAAAAAAAAAGTCCTTGCCCTATATAAAAAAGGTATCGATAGCTACAAACGCGGCACCACATCAATCTTCCATCTCTCGGATTTGCGATGCCAACGACGCCACTGTCTGCTGAAGCTTCGTCAAATCCTTGGCGAAGGTCGTCTGAAGTCTCTTTATCGCCCCCTCTACATCTGCGATGTCTTTGAGGATGCGCGCCCGACCCTCGATGGCAGGTCGGCGCTTCTTGCGCGCAGGCTGGCCGTGCTCCTCCTCCTCTTCGTCTTCTTCGTCATCGTCGTCCTCGCCGTCGTCCTCATCGTCAAGCACTCTCGCCTTGTCATTCGTTGCCTTACGTTTCGGCCGGGCTTGCGCTGACCCTTTCTTGCCGTTCGGTCCACCACGCGCGTTGCTGCCCGCTGCGAATATACACTTCAGTCCAGAGAACGCGAGGAACAACGGGGTGCTGCCTACTTGCGTGGCGGCCGCGCGGTGGTCCTGTGCTGTTTGAGCACTTCTGATGGAGAGATTTGCAATGTTCGCATCGAGCGCCTGCAATCCCCTTGCACGTTTTCTTGGAGCGGACACATCGCTCGCAGGGTTGCGGTGGGTATACGGCGGCAGTCATCTGAGCCTGTGAGTGGGAAAGGCATCATGCGCATGGAAGAATAACGGTACCGTGTAGCCTTGCACCTGTTTAATCTCAGGTTGAGCTGGTTCATTGGGCGGAGGCCCCTCTTGTGACGGTGGCGGCGGGGTCAGCTCGTCACCTCCATCGCTCTTGTCATTCTCTACTTCTTGCGCTTGCTTGTGGTTCTCCCTGATCGCCTCGCCCATGACCTCCGCCAGTTGGAGTGGCTGAGCATCAGCGAGTTGTTTCTTGGTGTGCCGTGGGGGCATATTCCCCACACTTGAGCTTGCTACGCTGGACATAGCGGCGGCTTTAAGTTACCGCCGAAAAGGATGTGAGTGGGGGGTGCAAGGGTTATGGACGCAGAGCTGACCTTTGGTTCTCTAGAACGAGATGCGACGGTTGGTCGGGTTGGGCGCGGGCTCGGAGAACGGGGGAGCGCCTGTGGTCGTGGTTCGAGAAAGAGGGCGCGGGGTACAAGAGCTGAGAGTGCTGTGCCACACGCCCACGATCAAACCTTGTACAGTTACGTAACTACTTTACACACAGCAACTGGACCCTGCAACTTTGCAGAATCGGGGAGAATTGGCCGTCCCGACTCCCCGAGAGGCAAAAGTTAAAATTTCATGAGCTGCAGAGGAAGACCGCCTCGTTCAAAGCTGTTCAAAACATTCCCCTCGGAGCGGTGACAGTTCGTGACGGAAACATAACTCCGTGTCACTCCATCATGCTCACCCGTCGGACAGCCATCCTCCGACTCGGAATAGGCTTTCAGACGCGAGGGGCACGCACCAAGGCAGGGAGCGACTTTTACACAAATGCTCAGCGGAGAGACGAACGGCTGCTCCGGGTACCGCATCTCTCTCTCAAATTCTAACAATCACATTGATGAAGCTCTAGAGTCTCGAAACTCGACTGGCGCAAGTGCAGGCCAAGGTCAAGAAGGAGGAAGTTGAAGAGGCTGATATCATGAAGAAACAAGTCAACTTTCAAGATGTCGACGCAGCGTTTAAAGGAGACCGTAATCTTAAAGGTAGGTCGTTGGTTTGTGAACGGAGCACGGATATCTTTCATTTTCTACCAAGGCTACAACCTTTATTTCTGGGAAAATGTGCTTTCCAATGAAGATCGAAAAGAGCTTGCGAACCATGGCATCCAGTCCTGTAAGCAAGCACACTGCTCTCCGGACAAGCTCCTGACAATCGTTCAGTCGACGACCTCTTCACCGCTCATGAAGCTGCCGAGGCACAAATGTCCCGACCACCTTACCCATTGGTCAGCCAGCTAAAACCCCGCCTGCGAAGTGCCCACAGCCTATATGAAAGCATTCCAGAACGGTTGAGCGAATCCCAAAAGGCCAAATCGAAATCGTTCTTCAGTCGATGGTTATGAATGTCTGATAGCACTCTGCAGTAATAACCATCTATGCATGTGAAGCTACTGAAACAGCAATTAAGCATCTTGGAAGACTCCCTCCTCTTCGTTCCAACCCAGCGTTTCCGGAGCAATACCCAGTTGCAGCAACATAGTTCCAAGCGTATCCTGCCCTTTCTCTTCGTCGCGATCTTCATTTACATCCATGTTTCTTTCCCCTTCCGAGAGCGTCGCAAATTCACTGCTTTTCACTTCCTCGGCGTCATCTAAACCCCAAGTTTTCTCTCTCGCATGAGAGCATTTCTCGTCCCATCCCCATCCGGTTCCAGAAGTTCCTGGGCCAGTCTTCCCCTGGCCCCACAGTTGATCTTCGCTGGTCGTGTTGTCTTTGACGAGCTCCCACACGTCCCAAGCCACTTCTCTACCAGCTTCTGTCCACCTTCCGACGAGGCGCTTGAGCGTTTCTTCGTCCTTTTGCTCCTTGACCTTGATCGCCCGTTTTAAGACTTGAACTTTACGTTCCAGCTCTTGGATAGTCGGTGTCATTCGAACGGATGAGAACTTGGGAGATATCTCTTTCACGAGAGGAGACTTGAACTGAGCGGCAGCTCGTTGCGTGCGGTGCCTCTCTCTTTCATCGACGGTTATAGCCTCTGGAGGCTGAGGGAATGACATGTTACTTGCGTTGGATTCTCTCTTGATTTCGTGGCTAAGCGGGGCTACTTGGGGTGGTTGTACAAATGATTCGAATTCATCTACTTTCGGTCGCTTCAGGATTGGTGACCGAAATGGCTTCGCTAATTTTCTCAATTGCAGCTTTTGCGATGCTAAAGTCGAGCGTTTGGGGTTTGGCAAATACTGTGCGGGATGGATTGTTAATTTTGACATCAGTCGTAACAGAACAAGTCGTGATGCTCAGGAGAAAAATCCGCCTACTGTGATAGTATGGGAGGAATCGGCTGCCGCGATTTCCTCATTCGCTTTGCGCTTTCTAATAAGTTGAGCAGGAGATGCGGGCTGTGGATATAATTGTCGGAATTTTAAACACTATATGATCAGCAACGTACTTGAAGGCACATCTCAGTATCTTGCTCCTGCGCCTGTTTAATAATGTCAGTAATGGAGTGACCCTAGAGCAGGCGTTAACGAGAATTTTGCGTTACGAAACACAAAGGACCTGTGATAGTCGGCTGATGACTTCATTGGTTCCCGACGTTGGAAATCGCTCGCATGTCACAAAGTTGGAATCGACTCCACCACAAACGGGAAGAGTTAGAGAAGGAACTGGCTGTACATGGTGAAAGAGTTCATGATTTTCCGATTGGATCATGTTGTCAGAGCTTGCTTGACGTGCGGTGCCAAAACTGCTCGAATTTTCTTGCTGCATAATGCGAAGAATAAGTGGGTCAATCCGTGTCAAAGTAGAAAGGCCATACAATTTTTTGCGATGATGAATGTCCATGAATCGATAAAACAACAGAACCCGAGGCTGCTGATGAATCTGTTGGGCATTTCAATCCAAGATCTTCATCCTTCTCGGCTTCTTCTCCGACGGAAGGCGTCTCCCTGCTGGACTTAGGGTTGTCAGGCCGAGTAGTTTGGGGCGAATCATCGTCATCCGGTATATTCGAGGATTGAGAAGATTGTGGTGGCGATGAAGAAAATATTTGTGGAGGACTCGAAGTTGGTGGTGAAGACAAGTCTGGTTTCATGACAAACGAGTTCTGCGAAAGGGAGGGAGAAGGGACTCTGAAATGAGATCGAGGAGAGGCAGAGAATGACGAGTTTTGCGAAGTTTGAGGGAGCGGGGACAAATCCAACTGAGGTGACATGATATTTGCGAATATTTCATCCGCTTGTCGTGACGATGGGAGAAATACCGCAATGCGCGAAGGGGCCACTGTTGTGGAAGCTAAAATATGGCTGGAAGATCTATGGAGAGGTGTCTGCTGAGAAAATTTAGCAACACTCGTCTGCTCAAACTTCAGAGTGGCCAAAGACGAACACTCGGAGATAAGTCAGGAGCAGGCGATGTAATCTGGTCAGGGTCAGTATCGTCAAGAAGGCTGGTGGCGCTGGACCCGTTTGCATCGAGTTCGTTGGCATAGTGGACAAGATAAGATTTGTCGTTGACCTGTAAATGTTCCATCTAGAAACAAAGTTTCAAGGCAGAGCAGACAGACTTTTTTCCCATTAGGTTTATTTGAGGAAGCTCCAGTATCCAATGTTAGCGGCTTGGATTCAGGGGCTTTTGGCTGATCAGAAAGCGTAAGAAAAGGAATTGAGGGCCGAGAAGCATCAGTGGAAGAGGTCAAAGTCTAGGTATATGCGCGTCAAAAGCCGGGTTCCAGAAGTACAAGAGGCTAGATCACGTTGGAGCGGCTCAAGTCTCCGAAGCACGGGCCAAAGGACAGGTCAATAAGCGGAATCGGTGGTCCACTTGTCATAGACTGATAAAATGACTGAGTTAAGCAGCAACTGAGAGAAGACAAGGAATGCGTGCTGGCCACCAACTTCAGCAGGAGTTTCAGTATACTCGGATCCTAGAAGAACGGACGACATGGGCGTTCCTTATGTATAGCACAGTCGATGGGGAAAGCGAAGATTATTGTTTGTCCATGTGGACGCGTCGTGAATTGCCTCGATTCAAAACATCCGATGATGTCAAGTCTCGATGTAAAGCACATCGTAAGTCTAGAAATCTCCGGTGCTTCCCTGACCCGTTCTTTATATGTGCTCACGCCCCGGCCCCTCATAGATTGCCGCTTTCTGACGAAAGCGAGACCTTTCATCGCATGCATCGATGTTAAAACACCAGTCTCCGAAATCGGGTACTGCCCGGCACTACAACGAGCCTTGTTCATCCCCTTTACGAGAAGATGGTGCCTCGTTACATTAAGGCTGCCAAGGAAGAGAGGATGGTTTGCAACTTTATCGTCCACAGCCTGTTTTTGGCCATGAGAGCAGCACCTTTTACTTTCTTTGCATCATTGAGCCCGCCGTGGTCGCGACATATCATACAGTCTCACATCCTGCCACAATCGCCCTAGAAAAACGATTCTGACTTCTTGATGAGTCAGGTGTTGTGGACACATCAGCCTTAACTACCCAGCGCGCTCGAATTTACAGGCAAGTGTAATTCTCAGCCTTTCTCAGGCTAAAATTCTTATGAACATGACGCCACTGGCAGGAAACTGGACCAACGGTTTGAGGCTTATGAAAGTAACGTTGGCGCAGCGCATCCTCGTGATATTAGACGATACAACCAGGGTGCTTTGGACCCGCTCAAGAGCGCCGTTGCAAACCCCTGACTGGAGTTAACTCCTTGATCGACGATAATAATGGGTTGTGGTATGGGAATATCACGGTAGACACTCCACCGGGTGTCATACAAAGGCAATTCATCTTTTCTTACTGCAAAGTATTTCAGTTCATGACGATTCTATCTTCTAGTCGAGTTTGATACTGGTCATTTCATTTTATTCTGGATCTTCAGGCATCTGTTCATCTCTCTTCAGGCAACGTCGATCTTTTTCTTCCCGGGGCGACATCACCGTTTTGTATGACAGAAACGCAAGTTCGATCTCCAGACCTCTGAGGCACAACTTCAGTTAGCTTATGGTGATGGATTGACGGTTCAAGGGTATCCAGGTAAAAGACCCGGTGATAATCTCTGGTTTGACGATACGTGTTGTTTTCGAGCCTCTTCTCGACTCGGATGACTGACGGGCACTACAGGCAGTAAACTAGACACTCGGTGTGGCCACAGAGTACTATCCAGATGCTTTTTCCTGATGGTTTAATGGGGCTGCCATACCCACAAATTTCAGAATATGGTGCCAGCCCTGTTTTCAACTCTTTGATCGCCACGGCTCTACAATTTGGTTTTAAACTCGCAACGAATGGCTCTGGATTGTTCCTTGGCGGCCTTAATAGCAAACCCTTCACTGGGCCTCTTACGCAGAGTCCCGTCACCAAAATGGCATATAATCCATTAGTTGATGAACCCCCAGGTTGATGGATTTAATGGCTTATTAGGGTTTCTGGCAAATCACCCTCGAATCGGACAATGTAAATGGAAGTTTTGTTGCTAAAGCGCTAAAGGACTGTCCGCAACCATAAACATGGGTTTACGGCGACACAAACAGTGTCAATGCCCTCTACAAATTGGATCACTGGTTCAAGGAATGGTCAGCGATGGATTCTTTACTGGTATGGAGGACGATCTTGGTTTACAAGATTGAGTGATGTTGAAACCCCTCTGTCGGCCTGACATTTGGCGGGAAGCCATTCGCGATTTCCCCAGACTCGGTCTTATCGCCCGAAACTCTTTGGACTGTGTCGGCTGAGACGTTAGTGGCATCGCTACGCGCGTTCTTTGTTCCTAGTAAAATACTTGGCTTAACCCACTCTTCCAGCCTTCCGGATCGCTGGTGATGTATTCTTGAGGAATGTTTACACCGGTTCGTGCAGAAAACTCAGCAGCACATACTTCTGGGCGAACACTAGCATTGCGGTCGACTGTCGGATTTGCAACTCTTGTGTGAATCGCTATCTATATTAACGAATTCCTTTATAGAACGTATGTTACACGATATCTATAAGCCAGCGCTCGATGTATCATACCATAATGGACAGTATGTTATTTTCTAGAATGTTGAGAGCGTACTCGAGGGTCACCGCGTTCATTTCGTTTTCGAAGCTTTTCTTGTCGCTTGCTTGTGGGCTCTTTGGCTGGGTCGCTTTCGGCCGAGGGTTCACGGTTCGATCGTCCAAGGACCATGGGGGAAATTACAGATGTCCAGAGCTTGAAGACTGCATACATTGGAATCTTATGGAAGGATTCGACGAATGAGCAGGGTAGCTATGGAGGCGAAAGTCACAGGTGGGACGCACCACCATGTATAACCACCAAAACCAATCACCGAACGCACCGCTGCCAATTTGACATGTCCCTAAACGTCTTCTTCAACTCACATGAGATGCACAGGGGTTCTGGCGAGCTCACATGTTATGTATAGGATGTCAAAACACCACTCTGTCATTCCGGGTTGTTGCAAATCCTCGCCATATGAAATCAATGTGCCGGTGGTGGGATCACGTCTGGTGGTGCCCATCTTTATCAGATGGTTCGATAAGAAGAACGCAGGAAAGAAAGTGCCGATGTAGAGCAGTAAGGATGTCTTGGAAGGGGGGAGAGAGTGCCTTCTGAAGAGGAAACGAAGCACGAGCGATATGATTGTCGGAAGTATCGTGCCAAGCTTCAGATGTCTGACGGCGGACTCATTCTGGTTAGCTGTGCTTGGTGATGTCACAGTGAGCGGGGTGTTCTAGTTGTAGGGGTCTTTTCTGGACTTACCGATGCGTTTCGCGGACGCATTTGCCATCGCCCGGTCTTCGACGTTGTGGTCACACTCACGGTGACAGTCGTTATTCAAAGTTTGAACCACGTGACCATTCCCTCACTTATGATGGAGGCTGCTGGACAGTCCTTCTCGTCGTCGTTTCCCTGGTCGACGCGTCCGGACTTTAAGACCCTCGCTCATAATGCACTCAACGCCAACAAAGCGCACCAGTATGCCCTCACAGTGTATGCCGAAAAGTTGAGTGCCGAACTGGCGGAGCTGGAAACCCTCTTGGTGCGGTCTCTCACTTGTCCAAGAGGAAGGAGTCAGCTCAGCTTGAAGCAGGCGGCTGCAGATGTCGATGACGGACAGGAAGAATTAGATACAGAAGTGCAGATTCCGGGAGCCATGAAACCCTGTGGTCCATGCCATGTCTCAGAATTTCTCAATCCCGTACGGTTTCCTATCTTTAAGCCTGTGCTTTTCTTGACATCCCTCATAGGACTCCCCGTTTTATGAAGATGCGTCTCGAAGAACCCGTTACTTGGACAAGACGACACATCACCCTAGTGAGTGTTCCTGGCAGGCATCTAATCTTGTCTCACCTCACTTTGAGGGCAGTGAAGGCAAAAGAGTTGGAGGTGCTCTCCGATGCTGTTAAGAGCGAGAATCAGCGCTTTCAGGCGTATCAGTCGCAAAGAAAGTGCGTTACGCACAAACTTGGCCTCTATAGCGTGTGACCATGCCCAGCGGACAGGCAAATGATGTCCCCACCGGCATCGAAAATAACGTTGAAGGTCTCGACTGGGAATCAATTGCAGAGAAGGTCTGACATTTAGCATTGTCACTTTCACCTGTTGACATGACCTTACAGGTATCCCTGTCGTCGAACATCAACCGCACTGCGGAACAGTGTCGCATCAAATGGTTGGGCGACAGGCATCCTAGAATCAATCATGGTGCATGGTCAGCATCCGAGCTGGAAGATCTCAAACGCCTTGTGACCGAACAGCAAGGAATTAACGACGGCAAGGTGGATTGGGTTCATGTTGCACAAACGCTTGGAGTACTTTATCGACCTTCCTCATTTTCCCCTGATGCTGATGCTCATCCATTCTCAGACAAACCGGACCCCGATCGATTGCATGCGCCACGGAATAGTGCGACAGCGGCATACATGGAACAATGAAGCGGACGATAAACTGCATGACGCGGTCCAGCGTTATGGCATCAATAATTGGAGCCTTGGTTTGTATAAGCCTGTCTTTGATGAGCGTCCATTTAACAAACCCGGCCAGTGGCAAGAGTTGTTTCTGAACATGCCACCTCGGCTCAATGCCACGGCCGCTACTTTCGAGCTTTGGATCCCTCACTCAAGAAGCGTAAATGGTTAAAGTCAGAATTTGATCGTCTCAAGGTTGCAGTTGCGGCCTATGGAAACTCCTGGATGGAAGTTGCGGCTTGCATGCCGGGACGAACGAATGAACAATGTCGGGAACGCTGGATGGAACACGAGGGTATGTCAACTGCCCGCACAAAATGGTCAGAAGAGGATGATGAAACCTTGTTGGATGCGGTGGAGAACATGGGAAATCGATGGAAAGCCATAAGTGCCAAAGTCGGGAACGGGACGACGGGCGCACAAGTCAGTCTTTTCTTCCTTGACATGAGTGCTTCTTGCATGCCAACAGTGGACTAGTGCCGGCTCCGTTATGACAAGATCCAGAGGCTACGAGCCACGCAACTTGCCCTGTCGGCTGCGAGCCAGTCAGATACGATGTCAATGACGCCCGAGCCCCGCGCGCAGAGTACAGTCGCATCTGTTCCCACAGGATGTGAACCCGTTCCTCCCCTCGTTCCCAAAGACCGTCCAGGACCGAGGCCGACCTACAAAGGGAAAGGAAAACAGATGGAGACATTGTGTGAGGAAAATGTAAGCCCAGATGTTATCGGTTCTCAGGGTCCAGAACAAACCGTCAAGCATTCTTCACGTCGAGCATCCAAGAAAAGGGACAGAGAGGACGCTGTAACGGAGGCACCTGCTGCAAAGAAGAAGAAAACTACGAGAACATCCCCTGAGAAGGACGTCGGTCAATCTGGTGGGTCGACCTCTGCGGCGTTGGAGATAGTTGAGGAGGCGGGAATCAGAGTGAAAAAGCATACGGGACGACCCAGGAAGTATCCTCGGAATGAGGATCTTCAGCCTGTCGCTTCACCGGATCAGAGAGGAAATGTGCCGTCGGCTGAACGAGAACGACCGCGGCCCAGACCCATATTGCCCGGGGAAGTCGCTGCAGGTGGTTCCGCTATTGAGGTACTCGCCGGGGCTGATGGTGGATCGAACACGATCGGCGAGACTCTGGATCAAGAGCATACACCTCGCAGGCATTCTGCACGGGTAGCAGCGAGGCAAAGTGGAGTAGTCCTAACGTACGGGTAATAAACATTTGAAGGCGGCCCAAGTGCAGTACGCATAGCGAGGGACAGTCCGTCGTAACAAATATTCGAAAAGTGAAATAATGTACATACATGACCTAGGACTAGAAATTAATGCTTCACTTTAGAAACTTTCCATCTCTTCCTCGGATGGGCGCCGAGCTCAGAGTTCACGATATGGCCAAAGAGTTCACCCTCTTCCTGATTGGTGCTATCCTCGGTCGCCAACATGAGATTCTTGAGAGAGTCTTGAACAAGACTGGCCGTCTTCAACTTCTTTTCTAGAGATGGAAGAGCAGCTTTCTTGGGTGGTGAGACCTGGAATGGAAGAGTTCTTGGTGTTTTTCTGTAAGCGTCAAAGAAGGACACGTACTGGAGTCCGTAGGTATGTGTGTTTCGGAGGGAGGTCGGGAAAGTAGGTCGGAAGCATGCGGAGCGTAAGGGGGACGGATTTGTGTGCATCCTCCTCGTCAGAGGACAGGAGTTCAGGTGAAGGCGAGCGCGAGGGCGCTGGAATTAAGGTTGGCGCATGTACGGCTTTCAATTCCTCTGGGTAGGGTTGACTGTTTGAGATATAGTGAAGAGGGGAGGGACACGTACTGCGGGCCCGCTTTCTTGCTCTCGACGTCAGTTTACGAAATGAACTCGGAGGCATATTGAACTCGGAGCATGCCATGACGAGATCAGTGGCGATGGGTCCGGCACGATTAGAAAGGTTCCCATACTCGTGGGCGCGGTGGAAGAGGCGTTGGACGACTGCGAGGAAACATGAGAGATGGGAAGACAGGGAGAGAGGAAAGACGAACACGAGACGAGCTCGAGCTCGATGCGTTTCATCGCATCTGGGTGGGCAGAATTGAATCCGGCATCGCGGAGTTGGGCCGATATCAAGCGCTGGACTGCTCTGGAGGCGACGTCGGGTGTGATGGAGGTGAGATCGGGGGGCGGCGGGGGGAGATCGGGGGGAGGTGCGGGGGCGGGTGCGTTGAGTTGGGGAAAGGGCTGGAAGTAGGAGAGGGAGGCGAGGAGGGAGGAGGAGGAGTACGCGCTGTAGAGACTGGCGGACCCGACCTGAGGTGGTGGTTGGTACATCACACGTCACGTGCCCACCCATGGTTGACTTCCGCGCAGCCATCGTCGGACCCGACTCCCCTGCTCCCCCCTTTCCCATCGCACTTTGCGGCGCCGTCCAGAGAGGACTCGGCCGCGGCGGGAAGGACCTTGGGTGTCCAACTGGTACGTGTGCATCCCAATCATCCCACTCGACCTCTCCATTCCTTCTTCATCAGCCAATCTCCCCGACGAATCGATCACACCTCTCGAGACCGCCGCTGGGACAGGCGTCTACTACGGATATGCTCAAATCATTCCTGCCCAAGACACCACCGCACAAGTCTCGGCTGATGATACCCAAGTCCTGCCGATGGTCATGAGTCTGGGATGGAATCCGTTCTACAAGAATGAGCGGATGACCGCTGTATGTTACTTCCAGGCTCGACAGATCCTTGGTTGAGCAAGTCGCAGGAAATACATATCATGCATGAATTCAAGTCTGATTTCTATGGCCAAGAGTTGCGGGTCCTCGTCCTTGGCTACATACGCCCCGAACTGGACTATATCTCTCGAGGTGGGTGTCCGATAAGCATGCCCTTCATTAGCTGACATCTTCCGTCCGCAGAAGCGTTGATCGCAGATATCGATACTGACAAGAAGGTCGCCATAAACTCTCTCAATCGACCAGAATATCAAAAATTTGCCCAGGACGCGCTTTTCCAACCTAGTGATTAGATGTGGTTACTTTTATCGGTGTATCTAAACGGATTGGGTTACAGAGCTAGAAGACTTTTATTAGTCGGATGAAATACATGCGATTTGGGTCACTCACTATCATAGACGACGCGCTTTCTTCGAACGCGTCCCTCCTATCTTGATGGGCGTCCGATCCGTTATAGAAACCACCATAGGCCGTACCCTCTGCCCCTCAGTAGTCAAAAGTGCCCGATACAGAGCATCCCTTCCTAGCCCAAATCCCTTGAAGAACATGTCAATCTCTATCGGTCTCTTCTCCGACGCCTCCTCAATCTTCTTGAAGATTCGGACTGCACACTGATATCCAGCCTCATAGGTCGACCGCTGCGCGTTTTTGAACCCACAGGAGCCCGCCGAAAACCAAGCGACGGCGCCACCGTCAGGGTTGGTGAACGTCGTGATGGTGTTGTTCCTGTTCGAGAAGACGTGAAGGCGGTATCTAGGCCGCTCTGTGATGAGATAGTCATGCAAAGCGGCCTTTTTCTTGTTAGACGGTTTCGGTGGATTCGGTGGTGGATAGCCATTAATGCCCGCAGCGGGAGGTGCCGTCACGTCGCCAGGTGCCGTTCTTGGCGGCAAGGCGGCTTTGAGTGTGTCGATAAACGCGTCTAGTTGAGCAATGCCCTGCGTAGCGGTAGGCGGTTTACTGGGAGTCAATATGGTCCTCCTCGCTGCTGCGTGCAACGGTGCCCGCCATGTCTGCAGACCAAGCATGCCTGTGAGTTGACAAAATGTGGTTGGAACTCCGATCACCACTTCCGGAAGTCATCGGTAAACGACCAACACCCTCTTCGCCTCGCCACGCACTCTAGAATGGCTGCAAGTACCTCTTTTCTTCCCCTCAGAGCATTGACTGCTACGGGCCACAGATCGCTACGTCCCTGTACAACACCCTCTTCAAGCGTAACAGTACGTGACCACACTCTCCGATTTTTCTTCTTCGAATCAAACCCGACGCCCCAGGTGTCTTCGTGACGACTGTCTTTGCCGGCGCTTTCGCCTTCGGCATCGGATTCGACGTGGGCGTAACTGCATTCTATGACAGGTGGAACAAGGGCGTACGTTTGCTCCTTGTCCCTCTGTCAGCACTTCCTCACACCTCTCGTCAGAAACAATGGAAGGACATCCGCCACAAATACGCCCTTGAGGAATAGACACATTTTTTGCTGCTTTCCATACCACAAAGATAGTACTTGTTAATAGCAGCCATGTTCTTGAGTCACCCCCGTGACAGCCGTCACAAGTCGTTTCAACACCAACGAAAATGTCGACGAGAGGACGATCGATGTCCCCCCGGCCCATTGGCGATGCTGAAATGGACATTGACCCCAGCACAGCGGCCGTCGACGGCAAATCAGATGCAAAAGTCGTCATCGTCAACAATTTGACCCGCAACGTCGTCGAGGCCCACCTCCAAACCATCTTCGGTTTCTATGGCCAAATCATCAAAATCGACTTGCCGCTGTTCGGAAAGTGTGAGTAGCCCTCTCTCGTTGCAACAACTTTTCGTTCTCACAGGAATGTCTGTTCCCAGCTGGCCAGAACCGCGGCAAAGCTGCATTGGAATTCGCCGATCCTCCCTCCGCCCATAAAGCTGCCTCCCACATGGACGGCGGCCAACTGGATGGCGCCGTCCTCAAAGTCGAACTCTCGGACCTCCCTGTCCGCTCTCGCTCTCGCTCCCCTTCTCGTTCCCGCCCCGCCCCCCGTCCACAGCGCCCCACAATCCGAGACCGAGACCGTCCCCGCTCCCTCTCGCGTTCCCGCTCTCGTTCTCGTTCTCCTCCCTTCCGTGGCAAGAGAGAACCCTACCCCCCACCGCGCGGTTCATTCCGCGGCAGACCCTTCGGCAGGCGAGGACCCCCTGGCCGCGACCGTTACCGCCCCGCACGCTCACGCACCCCCTCTCGTTCGCGCTCTCCTCCCCCTCGCAGAGCTGTGCCCGGGTTGGGACCGAGGAGGCGGTCTCCAAGCTATCAGCGCGGAGGCTATGGCTACGATCGCAACCGTCGCTCCAGGTCAAGGAGCCACTCTGTACGTTCAAGCCGCTCGCGCACAAGGTCCCTCTCCCGCTCGCGCTCCAGGTCGCGGTCGCGTTCCATGTCGTACTCGTCGTATTCAAGGTACAGCCGAAGCAGGAGTCACTCGAGGTCAGTTAGCAGGGCAAGGAGAAGCAATAGCCGGGAAGATATCCGGGATAGCAGGTCTAGGTCACCAAGAGGCATCTGAGAGCTGTATCTACAAATTTCTGGATTGTGCCTCTGTACCCACCTTCTTGAGCACGATGTATCTCGTCTGCCTCATATTTCTCCAACAACAAAACTATTATTTGTGAATACCAAAAAAGGGGGAATACACAACGCCCAGTCAATCGCTAGCTACTGAATTGTCATCTGCAAGGAAAGGTCTAAAAACTCGGATGTCAAATGGGATCCTGAAGGAACGATACGGGACATACGGATAGTCGTCGTCATCTCTGATTGCATGCGACATCCATGCTTCATCTGCCTCCTGTTGAGGTAAACCGGGGCCTCCCGCGACGCTGAGCACAACTGGCAGCAGTACAAGCCCATGAAGGGCACCCGATACAATAAGAGTCAGCCACATGCGGAAGTAGTATACCTATCGAGCGTAGATGAGCACCACGCCAACATTCGGATACGACAACAAACCTCTAATAACTTGGATCGGGTCAATGCAAGCACAGACATTCCAATGAGTTTGGTGAATGTAATCCCAGAGAGGACCTGAGGGGCAAAGGACAACAAAAGTAGAAGAAACCAGGGTTGGCAAATGTCATGCAAGGGAACTCACAGATGGCCCCACATCGACCAGGGCGGTCCACATACGCTCGTCTCGTTCCTTCTGACCAGCCGGATGGTCAACGGGCAACCCCGAACCAGCACTCATGAAAGCTCTCGCAATGTGGGCGCAAAATTCCACCGCAATTCCCAAAGATATCACAAGATTGACAAGACTGATTGCGTTGAGACTGATTCCCCACAGCGGCATAACACCCATCACAGTCATCACGGTCAATCCAACGACGCCGGTAAGGATCGTGCCCGTTCTCCAGGAACCCAAGAGGACCGCACTGACAACCAACACAGCAGCGAGGCCAAGACCAAGGACCTCCTGTGTGATCGCGACGATGTGCGCATATTGGTCGAAGAAGACGTAGAACAACGAATAAGGAAAAACGTCTGCCCCTGTTCGCTGAGAGATGTCTGCGGCTATACGATGAGCAGCAGCAAATGCATTGACGAAGTCGGCTTGCGTCTTCAACGGAGAATGGAAGGTCCTGAAATGGGAAGCATTGACTTTCTCGTGGCCGTCGACTTCCTGAAGTGACAAGGCAGAACCAAACGACGCCTTTCCAGCGAGTGGGCACTCCTCCGTGGTAGGAGAAACCAGCCACTGTCGGATGAAGCGCATAAACTCTTCATTCTCCGGCAAACCTTCCATAGTGATATTCCAAGCAGGTGATCTACCTTCGTAGCATGGACGGCATAGCCGGGTCGGGTCGCGTGGGTTGCAGAAGACATTAGGGTCGGCTTTGCGTACGCGGCAGCATTCTTCCTTCCCAGGATCAAGCCATCCAAAAAAGTCGTCTATCCATGACGCGGTCGGCTCGGAAATAAAGGATGACTCGGATCGTTTGCGCTCCGCTTCAAGGATGTTGGTCAATGACAGGTCCTGGCATGTCGTGAATTTTCCGCAGAGCGCTTGTTGACCTGGCCGTTTGGTCATATCCACGGCTCGAGAAACAAAATATACTGGTGGACCGATGTCTAGATATGCATCCAGGTTATCGAAGTATGATACCAAATATGAATCAGAAGGTAGAGCTAGCCTTTGGTCTAGACGTAAGGGCTCGTGAGCTTGCCGAGTGCTCTTCTCCAATTAGATCACTTACCAAGGCCGAGCTCGATATGTTGCATAGATATCGCTGAAACAACAAAGAGACCAGCGAAAGCGATCATGACACATCCCTTGGCCACTGGGTTCAAAAGGAAAGGCGCATAATACCGACGAATGAAACGCGCTATCCTCCCCAAGCCACTTCCGCTGGGTGGTGCATCGAGGAGTGCAATCCGACGGGGGAGTCGTACGCAAGGGAAGCAGTCGACGCGATTGGCCTCCGACCGCTTCAGATCAAGGCAGAGGGCGCTAATAAACACCGTCACTTGAAGAATGGCGTTTAAAAACACACTTCCCGCGGCATACAGCGCGAAATTCCTGACAGCTGGCATAGGTACAAGGGAACCAAGAGCAAAGGCAACTGTTTCTGTTATAGTGCTCAACAGGATAGATGGACCCATCTTGGCCAACGTTTGTGCGACACGCTCCTCGGCAGGAAGATAAAGGGGCATAGATGCGGTGTCCGATTCCTCATGGGAAGAATCAAACGGTGAACGATAGGAATGGGTTGGTGACATAGGGGAAGTCAGACTTCCTTGTGCGTGAGAAGAGGGGGCGTTGGGTCCATGTAGAAGATTTTGTCGATCTAATTCGTGGACGAGGATAAAAACGTTGTCAACACCAACGGCCAAGACAAGGAACGGGATCACTTCAGCAATGATCAAAGTCACTTTGACTCCCAGGAAAGAGAAGAAGCCCACTGAAGAGGATACGGAGAGGATCACCAGAAGTATCCCAAATAAGCCCAGCATAACTTTGGATTTTATGAAAAAGCTTCTGGGAAGACGAGGGAGTAGATGAGGGACGGATGTTGAGTCAACTGAAACAGACGAAGACGATGCACTACCGCGCTTGAAGAGACCGGGGAGGTTACGAGCCCATCGGACAAGAGATGGAATGACGCCATCTTCTTCCCGTTCTATGGAACCATTGCCGAGAGTGAGGGATACATAGAAGAACATGGCCAAATAGGAAAGAACAACAATCTTGACATCGGTATTAGTGCTTTTGTTGATCTCTTCTCCTAAAGAAACGCCGGTGGAGAAGGCGATCGTAAGTCCAGCTTCGTCGGGTGCCCGTTCGGCTAGAGTTGAAAGGTATTCTCGTAATCCCTGTTCCCATTCTACCGCTTTTGCCTGTATCTGTGGGTCTAACGAATCCGAGACTACGTATGTGACAACAAAGGCCTCTGCATCAACATACACTTGAGACCCGTTGTCGTCCAATGGAACGCCTCCAAGGACGTATTTCGGAGAGAGTGGTTGCTGGAATTCAGGAAGGCATTCCACGGGATTCATTGCACAGGTCTGGAGTCGTTCAGCCCATGTATCCTCGTCATAATCATCAAGATCATTGTCGAACCAGGCCGCAAGCGACTGTACGACACAGGCACCTCGTGGCCCAGCGGGCTTGAAGCAGACGTCCGAGAGTCGGTATTCGCTAGGGGAACGGAGGGCACGGATATCAGCCTCGATTTGGAACCAGTACTTTAGGTGGTCCCATGATAACACCGGACGACCACGCCCAGCCTCCGACATCGCTCTCGATTGGCCTCCAGTCGCTGGAGCAGCAGTGACGAAGATCTGCTCAGTGCGATAAAAGGGTCCGAAGTGGGTATCAAAAAACTCCTTTTGCAACTTGCTTGCTGATGAAGGAGCCACCCATAGGCGTACAGGATCCGTTTCTACATCAAACTTCTTCCATCCAATATTAAGCAGACCGATTGCCAGGAAGACGATACTGAACGTCAACCAAGGCGAAGAAGCGGCAAAAAGTCCCAACCGATAAAATCCGCGTCGGATGATGGTGTTTATAGGATACTGTCGGGGCTGGACCGTATCTATGCGGTCCAGGAGGGATGCACCACGGCCGAGACGCCGTGACTCAGATTGGGTCACCAAGGAATCCTCTTCTAGGTATCGAGATAGGGAACCGGCACCGACTAGACCTCGAGTATGTACTCTTGGCGAGGCAGTTTCCTCCGATAATGCTACCCGTTCGTACACCTTTTCCCTGCGCCTCCGAATCGTTGTCGAGATGATGTATCCACAAAGAAAGCCCAAGACGCATAGAGAATATCCGACAATAAGGGCAAAAGAAAGACAGGATAGAGGCCCAACATTGCAGGTGGATTCAACACCGGGTGGAGGGATGTAGGGCAGAGAGGGACAGTTGGTTGGACAATCTATGCAAGTGCACCGGCTTGCAACATCGCTGTCGGCACAATTTCGAGGAGTAATGTTTAGTGGCTTCAAATCTGGAGGGGCCATTCGGGGGAAATCTATCTGAAATGGACTTCCGATTGATTTTTCGTCGCCCATGAATTTGAAGAAAGCTGGGTAATCCTTCGCTCCTCCCCCAATCAAGTCCATTGCATATCCATTTGTGGTGCCTACTTGGACACTCTTGCAAGAGTCAAAAAATCCTTGCGCAAACTGTTCCGCAACATAGAAGTCGACAGACTTGACGGCCGTCTGACCTGTCTGGGATGTCTGAGTGGATGTGACGTTGACGAACGACCCTTGGTGGGGAGAGCAGGTGAAGGAGCAGAAGAATGAACGGAAGTTGTTCCTGCATGCGGGACATGTTGAGATGAGCGGTTCGACTTGATTGAAGTTGTCTCTCAAACTTTCGACTTGATCCTTCATGCAGCATGTCGGACCTTGGGCGAATTCAGCGCCGCAAACGTCAACGAGAAGAGAGCGGGCTCCATCTTCGTCAGGCTGGCTAGGTTATAAGACTCTTGAAAAGTACGTTGTGAGGAATACATGTCCACGTACCTCGAGCGCTGGACCGTCATAAGGACAAGGTAAGGACTTCCCGAAGAAGCCCTTCTTCCCGCATGAGGCTCGCATAGCGCATCTGCCGTCCGTCTGCGCGCCTAGTTGCGACATCATGAGTGGTGTCTATCTCTCTAATGAGTGAACGTTAAGGGGTGGATAGAGGATGGTGATTGCACTGAGGTGACGCGCCTGCCACTGGAGTGCGCACGTGCTTCAGCGACCCATCTGGCATGGGCCGCATGACCTCGGACAATTCCTTAATTTCCGGTGGCAACAAAATGTCGAAGCCGAGCAGTGCTGCAAAACCTCGCAAGAGGTTCATTGGAAGCAAAAATGCGACTCCCTCGAAGCCCGGAGTCTCCGGCGTAGTTAGCCATCAGATACCGCAGGATATCCTCCAGGACGAGCAACTCAACATCGCGATCGCTCAACTTCCCCCAAACTATTCTTTCGAAATCCATAAGACCATACATAATGTGCGGAAAAACGGCGCGACTATGGTAGCATTGCAAATGCCCGAAGGCCTCCAGATGTTTGCATGTACAATTGCAGACATAATCGAGCGGTACGAACGGTCTTCCTACATGGTAGATCTGCTGGATATCTTTTGATCGCAGTTTCACAAACGCGTTGACGGTCATAATGGGCGATGTAACATACGGTGCATGCTGTGTGGATGATTATACAGCCGTCGCCTTGGGATGCGATATGCTTGTCCACTATGGCCACAGCTGCCTGGGTACGCATCTCATCCCCTTTCCATGAGATATCGGCATATCATTCACCTCAGTTCCTGTGGACCAAACCTCCATCAAAACCTTATATATTTTTGTTGAGATCGCCATTGACTCTGAGCACCTCGCGAAAACTATCCGTCTCAACTTTCCCAACGACCGTCGAAGATTCCATGAAAATCTCCTGGACGAAGAGGAAGATGGTTATGACAAACCAGGTGGTACTCGTAGTCACCTTCGAATAGAAGGACCCTCCACTCCTGATACCGAACGAGTGATGTCGACGTCCTATGAACGCACCCGACTGGCGCTGGTCTCCACAATACAGTTCGTAGCCGCCCTCCAACGCCTCAAAGAAGACCTTACAGGTGAATATCAAGGCAGAATTGTACCTCAACAAGCTACAGGTCTTCTCATCGCATCATCCGGAGAAGTCGGAACGTCTCCAACCCACCAATCCACGGATGTGCTAACCAAACTGTGCTCTGGGACTTATGATGCTACCATCCCTAGATCGAAACCTCTGTCTCCCGGAGAAATTTTGGGATGTACTGCTCCCCGGCTGAACGAAGTAGATGCCTTGATGTACGCCTCCATTCCATCCAAAAACACGAGGTACTAAGATACTCTCTATTCTAGTTATTTAGGAGATGGGCGCTTCCACCTTGAATCGATCATGATAGCCAACCCATCCGTCCCCGCTTTTCGGTACGACCCTTATTCAAAAAAGCTCACCAGAGAACGTTATGATCACCACGAAATGCAAACTGTCCGGGATCAAGCGGTTCAAACTGCTCGTAGAAGCATATCTACTTTTAATTCGGCCACTTCTATTTCCGAACGTGACAGTGATTCTACTCCTCTTTGGGGAGTTATCTTGGGCACTTTAGGAAGACAGGGCAACTTTAAGCAATTACAGGTATTGTTTTATACACGCCGCATCCCACTCGATACCTCATTCATTCGTCAGGCCATCACGAATCAACTCCGCGCATCTGAGGTTCCAATACCATACATACAAATCCTCCTTTCAGAATTATCGCCGGCAAAGCTCGCACTTTTCAACCCACATATATCAACGTTTATCCAGACCTCTTGTCCCCGTTTATCTATAGATTGGGGGTATGCCTTCGATCGCCCTCTCCTCAGTCCTTACGAGACAGCAGTAGCCGTTGGTAAGGCTGTCGGTTGGTTGAGTGAACCAGATCAGCCGGAAAGAAGAGGTGGAACTGGGATCTATCCAATGGATTTTTACGAAGCAGGAAGCCCATGGGCTGTTTCCAGATTGAAGCCTTCGTTTTAATGCGTCAGGTCTTTACGAATCATCTTTGGTGCGCCACGGTCTCAGTATAATATGTCGTATTCTCTGTTGGCTGAAAGCATCCAAGCTACTTTTCTTCTATTGTCTAGTCACCACCTATTTCTTTATCTTTCTTTTCTCGACTGCGATATCTGGCAAATCCGATGTTAATTGTCAATGCAATCGTTATTCGGCGACTTCAAGTTAGCTTTACTATCCTGGTTTCCTCTGGTCACTTGAGGGGACAGCGAGCTGCACCGGTCAGACTACAGAAATGGACCGCAGACTTGGTACCAGCTATCTTAGATAGTAACGGATTAAGGCTCGAAAGTTACGGTCCGTACATATCCCATCGCATATATATATATGCCGAACGCAGGCTGGGGCGTCGTTGAGTGGCCATGCTGTATTGATTCCGCTGAATGAGCTCATCGATCCCCATATGATGGGCCACCGGTTCCTGTAGAAGCGCCACAGTTGGACGTCACCACCCTCGTTTTGACCGAGTATCGGAATAGGGTCGGGTAATGGACATAAGTATGCGATAAGGGTGAAGGTTTATCGTGACAACATGGACGCGAAATTGGATGGGTTAAGTAGTAGCTGTCCAACCAAGTGAGTGCTGTGCTCCTTTGACAGAGTGGGTGGTTGACTTGATGAGGACCACCTTGGTGGAATCTCTTCAATGAAATGCTGTACCATGCACAGGGGCGACTGGAATACTGACGCATTTCGGAAAAGGAACGGGCGTTAGGTAAAACCAACAGGTTGATTTTCGGTGGGAAGCTGGTGATAAGTCAAATGTCGCGATTCGCGACGATAAAACCGCTTATCGTCTCGAAGTGACCTTCTTGCCCTGTGGTTCGATAAGTCATTTCCATCAGAGCCGCACGGTGCAGGGAGAGGTAAGTTTCCACTGGAATGGGTCAGGAGATGAGTATGAAGTCATTCTTTTTTGGCGACCGTCCGGTAAGGCTCGGACATGCGATAAGATGGCGCTATTGTGCAACTACAGTATGTGACTTCGGTCCGATGCACTCCAAGAGCACGTGGTCGGGTTTCTTCATAGCTCCTTCAAGTTTCCATGGCTGGACCACCGACTCTGAATGAATCAGAACAAGGCGAGACAGGAACCCCGGTAGAGAAGGCGGTCATACGTCTTACTATACCCCCAAGGTTTTACCTTGTTCCTGGAGCTGCCCTCGTTGTCGGATCGGTCATTGGGATTGCGCGTGGATCGCGGGCAGCGTCACTCCGGTTTCTGGCAGAAAATGTGCACAGACCACCTACGACTGTACAAGGATGGTACTTCTACAATAAGACGAAGAATTACAGAGTGTTGTATGGAGGATTAAAGGGGGCAGGTGCCGAGGCAAGTAGGCTGGTGGCTATCTCGTTGGGGTATGTGGGAATGGAAGAAGGGCTTTCACGGATAGGATGGGGCGAATTCCGGGAGGTCGGTGCTGCGGTGGGCACTGCTGGGGTGTTTTCAGCCGTGTGTGCGTGATGACTTGTGTACCTCCTGAGTGGGGATTGACGTTGTGATTGCAGACCGATTAGGATGGAAAGCGACGCGGCGAACGTTGGTTCTCGGATTGATGATGGGAAGCACGCTAAAATTGCTGAGCTGGGTGGAGACACAGGCGAAAATGGCGCTGAGAGAGAGGGCTTTAAAGGATGCTTAAGTGTAAATCGAGAACGTGACTATGGACTCGCGACCGACAGTCGCAGCTCCACTTTCCTCGTCGTATACCTTCCTCGCCTCCATATTCATGATCAGGCTCTGGCCCTCCAGCCAGCTCACCCCCAAGGCCGTCGCCCCCCATCATGACCGCAACCCGTTCGATCTCCTCCAACCACCACCTAGTCCGTCCAGATCATCATCAGCATCACCCGCAGGATGTCCCACAACGCCCACCGCGACCTCGTACCACCCCCTCTTGGGCCATTCATCTCAGACGACACCTCACTCCGCCCTCAGCCACTCGGCCAACGCCGACATCACGTCCCCGTTAGGAACCCCCACCCTAACCGGCCTCGCTGCTGCACAGCCAACAACTCACCTCTCTCTTCATGCTCCAGATTTCAATTTCAAGATGCAGCAACCTCCCCGCAAAATCCTTCCAAACAAGCCCTCAGCCTCATCGCCATCCCCCGCCCTCCACACTTCCACTCCCCAGGTCACCTCTTCAAAGGGCCAGATACACGTCAAACTCATCCAAGCCCGCGGTCTGAACGTTCACTCCACCGCTGCACGCCCATACGTCGTCGTCCAGTTCGAACAGAACGAATTCGTCAGTCGAGATCCAACCGCCGAAACCGACAAGGAGGTCAAAGGCACCCCCACAAATTCCTCCCGCACCAATTCGTCCAATGCCGTTTCGGCCCTCGGCGCCATTGGAAATAAAGCCCCTACTCTCGACACCACCAAACGAAATAAATCCAGCACCAACACCTCCCCAGCATCCTCAGTCTCGTCGAACAAGTCTGTTGCGGCCCTCTCAAATGGGCTCTTTGGTCGTCTTTTTGCCAACAACCCAGTCTGGAAACACGAGGTCTCATTGTAAGCAGATCGTCCTTCCTACGGTCTCCTTTAGGCTCATCTCGTCAACAAGCGATGTCACATCAGAGAAATCTGTCATCACTTTCAACGTCTATGATCGTTCCGTTGACGACCTCGGATTCTTGGGCACTGTCCAGATCAAACCCGTATTGATCCACGAGCACACTGTTGATCAATGGTACAAGTAAGTCCCTTTCTGTTCTCTTCCGTCCCTGTCGTTGGGGATAGGAGATGTCATCATCGATGGTTGATCTTGTTTCTCTGTTTGCAGACTGCTGCCTTTCGAGAACGAAGTTGTGAGCGGCGAGATGCGCGTGCAGATAACTTTTGAGCAGTACAAGGTGCGTTGTTCTACTATAACCGTTACCTCGGACCCGCCAATACCAACACTCCTTTCAGACGAAACGTGCCCTGACCCCGAGGGATTTCGAATTTCTCAAACTGATAGGCCGAGGAACCTTTGGAAAGGTTTTCCAAGTGCGCAAGAGAGATACCAAGCGCATATATGCTATGAAAGTCCTATCCAAGAAAGAGATCGTGGCCAAAAAGGAAGTTGCCCATACTATCGGAGAGCGCAAAATTCTCCAACGGTCTCTGGACTCTCCATTTCTCGTCGGATTGAAATTCAGTTTCCAGACGGATACCGATCTTTATCTGGTTACAGATTTCAAGAGCGGAGGCGAACTTTTCTGGCACCTTCAGCGCGAGACGCGCTTCAGCGAAGAACGGGCGAGATTCTACATAGCCGAACTCGTTCTCGCACTCGAGCATTTGCACAAATTTGACATTGTATACCGGTTTGTCGACTCTTTCCCAACGACCTCTGCAACCATCGCTCAGACCCCTACAGTGACTTGAAACCGGAGAATATCCTCCTGGATGCTACCGGACATGTAGCACTTTGTGACTTTGGGCTCTCCAAAGCTGACCTTCGTGCGGACGAACTCACGACGACCTTTTGCGGTACCACGGAATACCTTGCCCCCGAGATTCTGCTATCCGAACAGGGTTATTCAAAGATAGTCGACTTTTGGTCGTTAGGCGTACTGCTGTTTGAGATGTGTTGCGGTTGGAGTCCGTTCTATGCGGAGGACACCCAGCAAATGTACAAAAATATCTGCTTCGGGAAGATTCGCTTCCCCAAAGGCGTAATCGGCGAAGATGGCAAACAGTTCGTCAAAGGGGTAAGTAGGCCACGTTGCCGCCTTTTTTCTATTCATTAACGTGTTCTTTTCCCATCGGTAGCTTCTCAACCGGAATCCGAATCACCGACTCGGTGCCGTCCGTGACGCAGCCGAACTTAAGGGGCATCCGTTCTTCAAGGCAATTGACTGGAACGCACTAACACTAAAGCAGGTGACGCCACCTTTCAAACCGGTCGTCGAGTCGGATGAATCCACAAGTAATTTCGACCCAGAGTTTACCTCTGCTGACATTCGGGAGGTCGCATTGACTGAGATGGACCTTGACGAAGAGGACCCTTCAGAAAACTGGGTCTCGCAGTCCATAGGTGGTGCTGGACTGGTATATACGCCAAACGGACCGCTGGGCTCGGAGAAAGATTCTAAACATGCACCAGGGTCGACCGGCGTGTCCTCACCGGTCGGGCGATTGCAAGGAATCCAGATCAAACAGAAAAAGAAGCACAAGGAGACAGTTGGAAGCCCGCTGACGAACAGCGTACAAGCGAATTTCAGAGGCTTCACGTACTCGGGTGGGGAGAGTATCGTCGCTCTCGGGAGTCTCGCCCATTTTGCGGATACCGACGAGGCTGCGGTCGACGATGATGAATTTGTGGAACCTACGACAGAGGACGAGTATGATGAAGTCGGGAAATCTGTCGGGCGGTACGCAAACGCCAGACGGAAAGGGCAACTGACCGGGTTGGACGACGATATGTCGTGATCTTGACCATCAAGAGACGACGGCAGATCAACGCCTCAGACTTTTGAGGCTTCCGTGACTTTGGAGTTTTCCATCCTCATCCTCGAACTCAACTATTTAATTTTTCTATTCTCACAGTGCCGTGTAAGTAATACTATATCATTCATCGCTTGTATTTTTGGCTGGGTTCTTCTATGGACTTCGCTTCATAGCCACTCTCGTTCTACAGGTGTAGTACAATAATGAAATGCTGTATTTAGTGACAGATTAAGGTAGATGATCGGTACCTAAAAGCGAACCTCAAACAATAAACTCAAATTCATCCCTAGGACTTCTACTCTCATCAAGCAAAAACAACGCTTCTGTGCTGGGTGGCTACTAATAGCGAGTGGGCCGTCGGCGATGCATCATGATTATCACGGGGGCTCGGGAAAGGCACTAGGGTTGATGGATAAATGGAGTCGAGACAACGGGCAGGGGAAACAAATGTACGAGTGTACAACGAGCACAGGATGAACAAGGCGTGGGACCAAATAAAGCAATGTCTCTATAGGCACGGCCTCCATTGACAACATTAAAATAATAAAATAAAGATGATTAATGAGGACCGTTCTACCAATCGTTCAGTGTTTTGCACCCAGGTCTCGAAATATTCAAACCGCCGCGAAGGAGAGGGGGAAGAACCAAACCATTGATGATGGTGTTGACGACGATGGATTCAACCTCGTGCGGTGAGACGCGGCCATACCAGATGCTAGAGCCTTGCGGGGTATATATCTATGCGTACCGCGGAATGTAAGTGCTTGATAATTATAATATAGGGATGAAAGGATACATACAATGCAATTGCCAGCGTACTTATGCCCACCGATATGAGATGTTTTGAGAATAAGCGCGCGTTTTTCTTTGGCGCTGCTTTGAAGTTCTTTCGAAATGTGCTGTTCAGTTTCCTCTGCTGTGCCTCGTAGCTCTTCCAGCGGTAGACCCATGAGACATTGACACTCGAGATGAGTGTCAGCAGCCCAGCCATTTTCTTGCAATGAGTGAACGAAAGCTTCGAACATGGGGTCATTTCAAGGGGTCATATCGGAGACGCTCGAGGCTCCTCACCATGTTCCAGCTTTGGAGCGGCAATGGCACATCGGTTATCCCTCTTCTTGTGTGAACCTGACCACCATTTTAAAACCGTTAACCATG
>Ga0307516_10001043_pt1 | contig 38525 bp, 22 predicted proteins | sample 19_EM_MG_FD_203310 | JGI IMG/M metagenome (GOLD analysis project Ga0307516, IMG submission 203310) | Populus trichocarpa ectomycorrhiza microbial communities from riparian zone in the Pacific Northwest, United States - 19_EM | ecosystem: Host-associated > Plants > Roots > Unclassified | place... | reverse complement strand
AATTGCAGCGCCAAGTGGTACAGGCCGCTCTTGAAGGCCTGCGGTTCCCCGCGGTGGCTGCGTGTGCCTTCGGGAAAGATCACCAGCGAGTCGCCGGCCTGCAGCGCCTGCACCAACGGTTCCAGCGGATCCTGGTCGTCGGTGCGTTGCCGGTTCACATAAACCGCGTTGAAGACCTCCCGCGTCAGCCAATGCTTGAATGGCGAGGCGGTCCAATAGTCTTTCGCGGCGATCGGCCGGGTGTGGGCACGCAATTCGCTGGGCAGGGCAGCCCAGATCAACACCCAGTCAAGGTGGCTTTGGTGGTTGGCAAAGTAGATGCGCTGAAGCGCCTCGGGGGGGCAGCCTTTCCAGTGCCCTTGCGCCCCGGTGATCAGGCGCGCAACAAAGGCCAGCAGCCGGCCCATCAGATCGGCACGGGTCATGGCGGGAATGGTAGCCGCTTTGTCAAGTGACGCCGTTCTGCCGCTTGCCCGACATTTGAGGAAAATGGCTCTGTACTTGGATTACGAGGATGTTTCTTCTACATAGGTATGACGGGGTTGTTTCGCTTGCGATGACAATGTAGTTTTGCTACCTTGCGATTTTTCGACCGCACCGTCGTGACGCGCGATGCCCGTGGGCTTAGAGGTCGCATGGTGCTCAACCTGGCTGGATAACAAACACGTGCAAATCTGTCTCTTCTCCCGTGCCGCCGCACCGGCCGCCGTTCCTTCAACTGCCGGGAGTCGCCAGTGAGTGCCGCCCCCGCACTGCCTGACGCTGCGTCGTCGTACCCGCGCCTGGTGGCCGACATCGGTGGCACCAATGCCCGCTTCGGTTGGCTGGCCGCGCCAGGGGCTCGCGCAGCCCATGTGAAGAAGCTGGCGGTGCCTGAATACCCGGCGCCTGTCGACGCCGCTCGCGCCTACCTGGCAGGCCTGTCGGCCGAGCTGGGTGCTGCCTACCAGCCGCCGCAGCAGGCGGCGATCGCGGTGGCCACGGCGGTGGTCGGCGACCGGGTGTCGTTCACCAACAGCCACTGGACGTTTTCGCGCCAGGCGCTGCAAGACGAGCTGGGCCTGCAAGGCTTGCGGGTGCTGAACGACTTCGAGGCGCTGGCGCTTGCATTGCCGCACCTCGGTGTCGGCCAGTTGCGCCCGCATGGCGCATTGCCCCAGCCCCACGGCACCCTGGCCGTGATCGGCCCAGGCACCGGCCTGGGCGTCGGGGGCGTGGTGCAGACGCCGCAGGGTTGGCAGGCGCTGGCGGGCGAGGGTGGGCACAGCACGCTGGCGCCGGGCGACGATTTCGAGTCCGACATCCTGCGTGCCGTGCGCAAAGACTTCGACCATGTATCGGCCGAGCGGTTGCTGTCGGGCATCGGGCTGCCGGTGCTGCACAAGGCGGTGGCCGAAGTCCTGGGCCGGCCGGTGGCCGAGCCGTGGACGGCGGAGCAGATCATGGACCGTGGCCTCGCGCGCAGCGACGAAGCTGCCAGCCGCAGCCTCGATGCGTTCTGCTCGCTGCTCGGCGGCTTTGCCGGCAACGTGGCGCTGGTGCTCGGCGCGCGTGGCGGCATCTACATCGGTGGCGGTATCGTGCCGCGCATGGAAGAACGATTCTTCGCCTCGACATTCCGTGCGCGTTTCGAAGCCAAGGGGCGTTTCCGCGGCTACCTTGAAGCCATCCCCACCGCACTGATCACCGACACGCTGGTGGCGCTGATCGGTGCTGCCGCGGCGATCGAGCAGCAGACGGGCTGTTGATGCGAGGCGGACGCGGCTGCATGGTGTCGGCGGCCCGCTCCGTCTGACGAGCCGCGTCGTGCTGCAGCGCCTAACGGCAACATTGAAGGACCGCCTGGTCGACTGGCGCGAGCGGCTGCGCGGCGTCGACGACCCCTTCGCCGCCTGGTCGACTGCTGCGCCAGACGCGGGCGGGCGCTTCGAAAGTTTCGGCGCCTGGGCCTCGCGGCACGTGGTGCCTCGGCGAGTCGATGTCTGGCTGCCGCCGGGCTACGACGAGCCCGACGCCGGGCCGCATGCCGTGCTCTACATGCATGACGGCCAGCATCTCTTCGACCCGGCCACTGCCGCCGCCGGGCACCCTTGGGCGGTGGGCCACCACGTGACGGCGCAGATGCTGGCCGGCCGGATGCGGCCGACGATCGTGGTCGGCATCTGGAGCACCGAGAAGCGCTACGCCGAGTACGTTCCGGCGTCCGCATTGCGGCGGTTGCCTGCGCCGCTGTACGAGTTGGCGACGCGGGGCGGGCACTCCCCCGCAGAAGCCTTCGAGGCGCTCTCCGACGACTACCTGCGCTTCCTGGTCGAAGAATTGAAGCCGGCGATCGATGCGCGCTACCGCACCCGGCCCGGCCTGGCTGACACGGCCGTGATGGGCTCGAGCATGGGCGGCCTCGCGTCACTCAGCGCGCTGGTCACCTACCCCGGCGTCTTTGGCGCCGCGGGCTGCCTGTCCACCCATTGGCCTTTGTCGATCAACCCGCTGCTGCTTCGGCGTGGCGGTGATCGGCGGCTGCAACCCATTGCCGAAGCGGGCCGCGCCTGGCTGGCCGAGGCACTCCCGCCCGCGGGCCGGCACCGGCTGTATTTCGACCACGGTGATCGCCACCTCGATGCGCTGTATGCACCGCATCAGCAGGCGGTCGACGCCTTGGCGGCTGCGCGGGGCTACCGACGCGGCGCCGACCTGCAAAGCCTTGCCTTTGCAGGAGCGGATCACCACGAACGCGCTTGGCGTGCCCGCTTGGGCCCGGCGCTGGCCTGGCTGCTGCCGGCCTGATCTTTCCGCCCCCGCGCGGTTCTTGTTGGCTCGACTTTGGCAAGCGCTGAAAGCGCTCGTCAGGGAAAGCTCGCGCCTCGCATGTGGCGAAAAGAGCGAAATGTAGTCACACTACAGGCTGTTTGAGTATCAAGTACGCCCCATAACCGGGCGTTTTTGGCGCCGGGCAGAGGGCGACATGCCGCTCTCTCCTCTATGAGTGTGACCTTTTGCGGGGCGGCGGCGCACCACTAAGGGATTGCCTGAGGTGGTCGGTAATCTAGTTTTAGTACAGAATTCCTTACAAGCTGCAAATCGGCGCTTCTGTCTGAGAGGGAAGAACCGTCGTGTTGGGCTGTGGTGCGTGTGTGTTCCAAGAGCTTGAGGAGTCCCCCGATGACAACGACCAACAAGAAGCGCCGTGCGAGCCCCCTGGGCCACGCGCCGCGCAGCGCCTTCCAGATCAACCCCGTCGCGGCGGCCTGCTCGGCGTTGATCTTTGCGACCGGCGTGGCCTATGCGCAGACCGAGCCCGCCAAGGAAGCCGACAAGAAAGACAAGGCGACCGAAGAGGTCCAGACCGTCACGGTGACGGGTATCCGCCGCGGCATCGAAAGCGCGATCTCGGTCAAGAAGAATTCCGACAACATCGTTGAGTCGATCTCGGCCGAAGACATTGGCAAGCTGCCCGATGCTTCGATCGCCGAGTCGATCGCCCGCCTGCCCGGCCTGACGGCGCAGCGCGACCCGAAGGGCGGCGCCGCCAAGACCATCAGCATTCGCGGCATGTCGCCCGACTTCGCGACGGCATTGCTCAATGGCCGTGAGGTAGTGTCGACCGGCGACAGCCGCAACGTCGAGTTCGACCAGTACCCGTCAGAAATGCTGGGCGGCGTGAATGTCTACAAGACGCCGGATGGTGGGCTCGTGGGGCAGGGCCTCGCCGGCACGGTGGACATGCGCACGGTGCGCCCGCTGAACTTTGCCACCCGCCAGGTGGTGCTCAACTATCGGCAGGAGCAAAACGGCGTCGGCGCACTGGCAGAAGGCACCGGCAACCGCTACAGCTTCTCCTACGTCGACCAATTTGCCGACCGCACGCTCGGCCTCGCCATCGGTTACGCCAAGACCGACCGTGATCTCGGCGCGCAGACCCGTGGTGGTTGCTGGGGCTTGGCCGACTACACCTACAACACCCAGGCCATCAAGGCGTGCGGCGGCTTCGAGTTCTTCACCGACCTGATCACTGAGCAACGCGAAGGCGCGATGGCGGTGCTTGAGTGGAAGCCGAACAAGAATTTCAGCAGCACGCTGGACTTGATGTACTCGACGTACCAAAAGCAGATCGACAAGAAGGGCTTCCAGGGCGGCCTGATCTGGGGCGGTGGCGACACGCTGCCATACGGCCAGCCGCGTGTGCTGCGCGACGCCACCATCGTCGATGGCGTGGCTGTCAGCGGCACCTGGGACAACTTCCGCGGCATCATCCGCAACGACGCTCAGAGCATCGACGACGAGTTGCAAGCCATTGGCTGGAACAACCAGCTGAAGCTGGCCGACGGTTGGAGCGCTGCAGTCGATCTGAGCTACTCGACGGCCGACCGCAAGGAAGTCGTCGTTGAAACGACTGCCAGCACCCCGACCTTCATGGCCGATACGCTGGCCTTCGACAACACCGGCGGCAGCTTTCGCGTGACGCCGGGCCTGTCCTACGCCGACCCGAGCGAGATGAAGCTGACCGACGTGATGGGCTGGGGTGGCGGCCCCGCTGCGGCACAGGCCGGCTACACCAAGCTGCCGCATGTGACCGACGAGTTGAGCTCTCTTCGCTTGTCCGGGCGCAAGGACCTCGACGGCGGCTGGTTCTCTGGCGTCGACTTCGGTGTGAACTATGCCGACCGGAAGAAGAACCGCGACTTCATCGAAGGTCAGCTTCGGATCAAGGGCGGGGACCCGTACGGGTTTGCAGACATGCCCGGTGGCAGCTCGATGCAGGCCGGCGACAGCGGCTTGCGCGTCGCAACCTTCGACCCCGTCGCGAACCTGAACGTCGTCTATGACATCGCGTCGAAAAGACACCCAGACATCTACAACAAGGACTGGGATGTCAAAGAACGCCTGACCACCGCCTACGCCAAGGCGAACATCGACACGGAACTGTTTGGCATTCCCGTGCGTGGCAATCTGGGTCTGCAATTCGTTCAAGCTGACCAGAGCTCTACCGCGTGGGTGGTGAACCGCGCCGTGCCCGGACAAGACGACTCGGACCGGACCGCGACGCTGACCACCAACGGCGCAGAGTACGGTGACGTGCTGCCCAGCATGAACCTGGCATTCGACCTGGGGTCGCAGAACATCGTGCGCCTGGGCCTGGCCAAGGTGATGGCACGGCCGAACATGGCCGACATGCGTACCAGCTTCGCATTTGCTGTTGATGTGCAAACGGGGCAGTACACCGGATCTGGCGGCAATCCGTGGCTGCGTCCCTTCCGCGCCAACGCGATCGATCTGGCTTACGAGAAGTACTGGGGCAACAAGGCCTATGTGGGCGCCGCGGCCTTCTACAAGGACGTGAAGACCTATGTGATCAACGAGAGCGTGGCCTTCGATTTCGCGCCGTACGTGACGTCCGACACCACTCCTGCCCCGGGCGGCACCGTCGGCTCGTTGACCGTGCCGGTCAACGGCAAAGGTGGCTCGGTGAGCGGCTATGAACTGGCGGCGTCGCTGCCTCTGGACATGCTATGGAAGCCTCTATCCGGCTTTGGCGTGGCCGCCAGCTACTCGAGCACCCGCAGCTCGCTGAATCCGCCGGACATCACCGATGGTGGCGCCGGCAAGATGGAACTGCCGGGCTTGTCGAAGGAGGTGAGCAGCATCACCGCCTACTACGAGAACGCGGGCTTCCAGGTGCGTGTGTCGCAACGCCAGCGCTCGGACTTCGTGGGGGAACGCCGCACCGACATCGGCGACCGGCAGCTCGTCTACATCAAGGGCGAAGCGATCACCGATGCGCAAATCGGCTACGAATTCCAGAGCGGCTGGCTCAAGGGCCTGGGGCTCCTGCTGCAGGGCTATAACCTGAGCAACACCAAGTACAAGCGCTACGTCGAGACGCCAAGCAACGTGGTCGAAACCGTCAACGTGGGCACGACCTACCTGCTCGGCATCAACTACAAGCTCTAATCTCGACAGCCGTCGAGCGGGGGGCCTCTTGTCGTCAGCGGCAAGAGGCCTTTTTCGTTGGGACCTGTTCGTTTTCTGCAAAGGCATGGCATGAGCGACCGTAGCGCCGGAGGTGGCATCAAGGACCTCGTCATCGTCGGCGGCGGTACGGCCGGCTGGATGAGCGCCGCCGCGCTGGCCAAGGTGCTCAAGGGGCGCTACCGCATCCGCTTGATCGAGTCTGACGACATCGGCATCGTTGGTGTCGGCGAGGCCACGATTCCTGCGATCCGCCTGTTCAACCAGGTGCTTGGCATCGACGAGAACGAGTTCGTGCGTCAAACCCAGGGCACCTTCAAGCTGGGCATCGAGTTCGTCGACTGGAGCCAGCCGGGTAGCCGCTACATGCATGCCTTTGGCAAGCTGGGCCAGGACCACGCCACACTGGATTTCCACCAGTACTGGCTCAAGCAGCGGCTGATCGGCAACGCCCAGGCGCTCGAGAATTTTTCGATCAACCGTGTGGCCTCGTTGCGCAGCAAGTTCATGCGTGCGACGTCAGACGTGCCGAACTCGCCATTGGCTGAGATCACGCACGCCTTTCATTTCGACGCTGGCCTGTACGCCCGCTACCTGCGCCACTACAGCGAAGCGCTGGGCGTGCGGCGCACGGAAGGCAAGATCGTCGAGACCACGCTGCAGGCCGACAACGGGCACGTTGCGTCACTGCGCCTGGCCGACGGCGAGGTGGTGACCGGCGACTTCTTCCTCGACTGTTCGGGCTTTCGCGGCCTGTTGATCGAGCAGGCTTTGAAGACCGGTTTCGAAGACTGGTCGCATTGGCTGCCTTGCGACAGGGCGATCGCCGTGCCCTGCGCTTCGGCGGGTGAGCTGACGCCGTACACGCGGGCCACCGCCCACAGTGCCGGCTGGCAGTGGCGCATTCCCTTGCAGCACCGCATCGGCAATGGCTACGTGCACTGCAGCCGCTTTGTCAGCGAAGACGAGGCCACCGCGGTGCTGCTTGCCAACCTCGACGGTCCGACGCTGGCCGAGCCGCGCACGCTCCAGTTCAAGGCCGGCAAGCGGCGCAGGTTCTGGAACAAGAATGTGGTGGCGGTGGGGCTGGCCAGCGGCTTTCTGGAGCCGCTCGAATCGACCAGCATCCACCTGATCCAGTCGACCATCGCCCGGCTGCTGGCCTGCTTTCCCGACGGTGGCTATGACCCGGTGCTGATCGACGAATTCAACGCCCAGGCCGACTTCGAGATCGAGCGCATCCGCGACTTCATCATCCTGCACTACCACGCCACGCAGCGCGACGACTCGGCGTTCTGGCGCGGTTGCCGGACGATGGAGATCCCACCGACCTTGCGACGCAAGATCGAGCTGTGGCTGGCGCAGGGCCGGTTGGTGCGCGACAACAGCGAGCTGTTCACCGAGCCGGCCTGGTTGCAAGTGATGGAAGGCCAGGGCCTGCTGCCGCGGGCCTACCACCCGCTGGTGGACGTGCTCAGCGAGCAAGAGTTGGTGCAACGTCTGGACACCATCCAGACCGTGATTTCACGCTGTGTGGATGTGATGCCCACGCATGCCGAGTTCATTGCGAAGAACTGCAAGGCTCCCTAGACAACCTGCGCCGCCCGCAACCTTCGCCTTACCGCCCGCGCATGCGGCAGCCAGCCCAGCGTCGCCCAGCGGCGCCACATCAGCAGGCCGCGGATCCATTCGTCGGCGGCGTAGGCGAGCCACAGGCCGGGCAGGCCCCAGCCGAAGTGGATGCCGAGCAGCCAGCTGCCGCCGGCCAGCACGATCAGCATCGAGACTGAGCCGACGGCGACCGGGTAGCGGGCGTCGCCGGCAGCGCGCAGGGCGTTGATGACGACCAGGTTGAAGGTGCGGCCGGGTTCCAGCACGATGGTCATCCACAGCAGCATCTGGCCGGCGGCGATGATCTGCGGGTCCTGGGTGAACAGGCGCAGCAGCCATGGTGAAGTGAGCGCCACGACGCTCGCGACTGCGATGCTGACCATCAGGCCGCGCGCCATCGCGCGGCGCACCAGCTTGTGTGCCTCGTGCCAGTGGCCAGCGCCGATCAGGTGGCCGACCAGGATTTCGACACCCAGCCCCGTGGCCAGGCCGAACAGCAGCACGCCGTACATCAGCTGCGACGCGTAGGCCTGCGTCGCCAGGGCCTGCGCACCCAGGTGTGCAGCCACCGAGACGCTGACCATGTAGGCCAGACGGTAGGCGATGTTCTCGGCCGCGCCGGGCAGGCCGATGTGCAGCATCGCGGCCAGCTCGCGCCGCGGTGCGTGCCACCAGTCGCGCCAGCGCGGCACCAGGCCCAGGCGCAGCCGCCACAGCCACAAGTGAAGCGCCACACCCAGCACGCGGCTGGCACCGAGCGCGAGCGCGAAACCGGGCAGGCCGAGCGCCGGCAGTGGGCCCGCGCCGATCATCAGCGGGATTGCCAACGCCAAGTGGCTGGCGTGCATCGCGATGATCACCGCCAGCGTGTCGCGCGTGCGCAGGTGGGCGCGCATCACGCCGGCCATCGCTGCGTTCCACGCATCGAGCAGCAGCGCCGGCGCGAGCACGGTCAGAAAGGGCACCGCCAACGGCATGACCTCGGCCGGCGCGCTCATCAGGCGCAGCATCGGTGTGGCGCCGAAGAAGGCCAGCAACGCAGTCGCGCCGCCGATCCAGGTGCTGGCGCCCAGCGCCGCGCGGGCCACGCGCTCGGCGCCCGCTTGTTGGCCGCCGCCCAGGTTCTGCGTGATCACGACACCGATGCCGGCGCCGATGATGCGAAAGACGATGAACAGCGTCGCGGCGATCTGGTTCGACAGTGCGAAGCCGGCACCGGCCGCGTCGGACATGCGCGCGGCCAGCGCGATGCCGACCACGCCGACCCCGATACCCAGCAGGAACTCGACGAACAGCGGCCAGGCGAGCGTGAACAGCCGCGGGCGCGGCAGGGCAGGGGTCATTCAGCCGAAGATAGCAGCACCACGCCGCCGAGTGCGGGCAACTGCAACGTCAGGTGGCCGTTCTCCGCAATCACGGCAGGGTGGGGTGATGCGGTGGTCGCGAGCGCGTCCGACCAGCGCGCCGGCGCGCCCACGGGCAACGTGACGCTCACCGTTCGTGGCGCGCCGGCGTTGTTGGTGGCGGTGATCGCCCATCGCGGGCCCAGCCGCCGCGCCAGCACGATCGCGTGCGCATCGGTGAACAGCGGTGCGTCGAGGCTGCCGCGGCGCAGCACCGGCTCGGCGTGGCGCAGCGCGATCAGGCGCTTGAACTCGGCCAGCATCGTCTCGTCGGGCTTGCCGCCTTCGTCGGCCCACGGGTAGGTCGCGCGGTTGTACGGGTCGTCGCCGCCGGTCACGCCGACCTCGTCGCCGTAGTACACCGCCGGTGCGCCGGGAAAGGTCATCTGGAACAGCAGCGCCATCTTGTAGCGGCGCTTGGCCAGCGTGATCGCCTCGGGCGTGGCGCCATCCGTCCAGCCCAGCACGTGCAGCGAACGCGCCTGATCGTGCGTCGACAGCAGGTTCATCAGCGCATGGAAGGCCTGTGGCGGGTAGGCCTCGCGCATCGCCTCGATGTTGCGGTAGAGCAGGCTCGCATCACCGCCGCCTGCGTATTCGAGCAGCGTGTTGCGGAAGATGTAGTTCATCGTCGAGTCGAAGGCGTCGCCGAGGAAGTACTTCGAGCTGTCGAACCAGGTCTCGGCGATCGTGATCGCGTCGGGTTGGTGGGCCTTGATCGCGGCTCGCCACTCGCGCCAGAAGTCGTCGGGCACCCATGGCGCCACGTCCATGCGCCAACCCGCCGCGCCACGGTCGAGCCAGGTCTTCATCACCGAGTTCTTGTCACCATAGGCGAAGGCGCGCCAGGCCGGCGAGGCCTTGTCCAGCTCAGGCAGGTCATGCACGCCGACCCAGCCCTTGAATTGCTTGTCCGGGTCGGCCTGGGTGGCATCGAGCGTGAACCAGCTGGCGTAGGGCGAGGCCGCATTGATGCGGCCGTTCTGGAACGCACCCTGGTCGCCATGGTTGCCATAGCGGTTGAAGTAGACGGAGTCGCTGCCGACGTGGTTCAGCGATGCATCGGGGATCACGCGGATGCCGCGTTTCGCCGCCTCGCGGCACAGGCGCTCGAAGTCGTCGTTCGTGCCGAAGGCCGGGTCGACGCGGTGGTAGTCGGCGGTGTCGTACTTGTGGTTGCTGGCCGCCTGGAAGATCGGCGTCATGTAGATCGCGTTGGCGCCGAGCTCGCGGATGTAGTCGAGCTTGTCGATGATGCCGGTCAGGTCGCCGCCGAAGAAGTCGTTGTTGTAGACCGCGTCGGAGCCGTCGCCGGTGCCTGGCTTCCAGGGCTTGTCGTTCCAGTTCCGGTGCAGCTCGACCGAATGGTCCTGGTAGCGGTCTTGGCCCGGCTTGGGGTCATTGCGCTTGTCGCCGTTGCGAAAGCGTTCGGGGAAGATGTAGTAGTAGACGAGGTCGGGTGCGTAGTCCGGCACCTTGAAGCCGGCGTCGTAGACGGTCTGGCGAAAGCGCCGGATGGCGCTGACGCGGCCGGGCATCGGCGCGACCGCGCCGGCGCCATGGCTGCCCTTTTCGCGCGTCCAGAAAACGGCCTCGGCGTTGTTCTGCAGCACGAAAGTCTGGCCGCCGATCTCGGCTTCGAACCAGTAGCCGTAGATGGCTTTGGTGCCGAAGCGATGCTGCGCGGTCCAGCGCTCATCGCCACCGCTGGCGGTTTCACGCGTCATGGGGACGCGGGCCACCGGCAGGTACTCCAGCACCTCCTGGTTGCCTTCGAGCCTGCGCCGTTCGACAACCAGCGTCAGCTTCGTCACGCCCGGCAGCGCACTGACGGAGAACTCGATCGGCGTGTGCTCGACCACCGCACCGAAAGGAGACTTGTGCGCCAGAGCGCGTGAATCGAAGCGCAGGCTTTGCGCGACTGGGTGCTCGACCGGCTTGCTGTTCGGATCGGCAAAGGTCTTCGGGCCGAGGCTGATCAGCGGCCGCTCGGCGACGATCACCGCGCGCAGCGTCTGCTCGCCGTCGAACTCGAGCGTCTGTGGCTCCGAGGTCAGCGATGGCGTCCACGCCGCATCGGCCAGCTTGAACTCGTGCCGGCCCTTCAGCTTCGTGTTCAGGTAGTAGGCGTCGCAGCTGTACTGCAGCGCGTACTCGTCGAGTGCGGCCCAGTTGTTCATCGAGCCGCGCAAGTACAGCACGGTGTCGCCGAAAGGCGGGGCGGCGCTGGGGCAATCTTCAACGCTCAGGGTCGGGTTGGCGAGGGTGTCGGTGCTCATCGTCAGCGTGATGCGGTGGGTGCCGGTAAAGCGGCGCGTGAGGTCAGGGCCTTGGCGCCGCAGCTGTGCGCCGCGGCCCTGGCCGAAGTCGGCATCGGGCGACCAGGGTTCGTCGCCGATCTTGAAACGCTGGTCGCCGCCGAGGCGGGTGACCAGCACATAACGGTCGCAGGCCCAGCGCAGGCGGTGTGCCTCGTCGGCGGTCCAGGCGTTGAAGCTGCCGCGCATGTACAGCGCGCGGCCGGCCATCGGGTCGGCCGAGCAGGTAGGCGCAGCGACGGCGTGCGCTGCGAACAGCCCCAGCGCGGCGCCGACGACGTGAATGAGCCGGTGCCGCGCGCCTCCCGTCATTGCACCCGCTTGTAGTTCGTGTAGCCGCCGGGCGGCGTGATCTCGGGCTTCAGGATCAGGAACGACCCTGCTGGCACGGTAACCTGCAGCAGCGCGGAGTTCACCCGCAGCTCGGCCGGCTTGGCCGCGTCCTTGGGGACGCCGAGCAGGTCGACCAGGCGCGTGTTGCCCATGATCTTCGAGTCGGGGATCAGCACCGTGTCGGTGATGTCGGCGCTGCTCGGGTTGACCAGCACGAACACGGCGTCGCGAGCCCGGTCGGTGTAGCGCTCGAAGGCCAGCAGGCGCTGGCTTTCGAGCAAGCGGAAGTTGCCCACTTTCAACGCCCGCTCATTACGATGCATCTTGATCAGCTGCTTGGTCCATGTCAGTGCCGCGTTGTCGGGCGTGACCTGGTCCCAGCGCATCGGTGCGCGCATCTCGGGGTCTTCGCCGCCCAGCATGCCGAGTTCGTCGCCGTAGTACAGGTTGGGCGAGCCGGGCAGGGTGAACTGCAGCACCTGTGCGAGGCGGCGCTGGCGCTCGTCGGGCAAGGCGGTGGCCAGGCGCGCCGTGTCGTGGTTGCCAAGGTAGAGCCAGCTCTTGAGCATCGGCTCGACGCCGGTCTCTTCGATCATGCGACCGACCATGCGCGCGGCGGTGGGGGCGTCGAGCTGGCCGCTGGCAGTGCGCAGGATCAGCTGGCGCAGCGTGAAGCCGAGCACGCCGTCGACGGCCGGGAACCATTCCTTCGGGTAGTTGGCGATTTCGCCGACGACCAGCGAACCGGGCTTTTCGCGGTGGGCGGCCTGGGTCAGTTCATTCAGGAAGTCAGGGCCGATGTCGAAGGCCACGTCGAGCCGCCAGCCATCGATGCCATCGCGCAGGTAACCGCGCACGACCGAGTCGGGCTTGGCGTAGAGATGGTCGCGGATCTCGGGGTTCTCGAGGTTCAGCTCCGGCAGGTTCTGCGCCAGTGCCCAGGTGCGCGCGCCGCCTTCAAATTGCGGGCCGAAGACGAACCACTGGCGGTAGGGGTTGTCGAGGCTGGCATCGGCCTGCTTGAAGACCAGCGAGTTGCGGCCCATGTGGTTGAACACGCCGTCCAGCACCAGCTTCATCTTCCTGCCGTGCAGGTCGGCGGCCAGCGCCTTCACGTCTTCTCGCGTACCGTACTCGGGCGAGACGATCTTGTAGTCCAGTGCGTCGTACTTGTGGTTGGTGTAAGCCAGGTGGATCGGGTTCAGGTACAGCACGTCGGTACCCAGCTGCTGCACATAGTCCAGCTTGGTTGCCAGGCTGGCCAGGTCGCCGCCCCAGAAGTCGATCTCGTGGCTCCAGAGCTTGGCGTCGGGCAGGTACTTGCCGGCGCGCGGCAGTTCGTCCCAGCCGCGCAGCACCTTGGGGGCAGGGTAGAGGTAGCGCTTGGCATCGAGGTTGGCACTCGGGGCGAAACGGTCGACCAGCACCTGGTAGACCACGGCGCCGTTGCGCCAGTCTTTTTCGCGCGCTTCGAAGGTGCCGGCCAAGGCGGCGTCGAAGCGGTTAGCTTTGACCGCGGTCTTGGGCGTGGGCGCGGCGACGACCGTGGTGGCCGCCAGCGCGAGGGTGGTGAGGAGGAGGCGTTTGTTCATGCCCCGGATCATCCCTTGACGCCACCCGAGGTCAGGCCCGAGACGATCCAGCGCTGTGCAGCCAGGAACACCAGCGTGATCGGCAGGCCGCTCAGCACCGCGGCGGCGGCGAAGTCGCCCCACAGGAATTTCTGGTCGTACAGATAGAACTTGGAGCCGACGGCCAGCGTCAGGTTGGGCTCTTCGCGCAGCAGCACCGAGGCGACCGGGTACTCGATGATGGTGCCGATGAAGGCCAGCACGAACACCACCATCAGGATCGGCACCGCCATCGGCAACAGCACCAGGCGGAAGGCCTGCCAGTGCGTCGCGCCGTCGACCTTGGCGTTCTCTTCGATGTCGACGGGGATGGTGTCGAAGTAGCCCTTGATGGTCCACACATGCGTCGCCACGCCGCCGAGGTAGGCCACGATCAGGCCGGTGTGGGTCTCGATGCCCATCCACGGCAGGTAGTTGCCGATGCCTTCGAAGATCGCGTAGATCGCGACCAGCGCCACCGCGACCGGGAACATCTGCAGCAGCAGCATGCTGTTGAGCAGCGTGCGCTTGCCGGCAAACTTCAGCCGTGCGAAGGCATAGGCCGCGGTGGTCGAGATCGCGACGATCAGCAGCGCCGAGATGGTCGCGATCTTGATCGAGTTCCACAGCCACAGCAGCACCGGGAACGGCGGCTCGATGCGCACGCCGTCGGCACCGACGTGCGCGATACCGAGCGCGAGCTTCCAGTGCTCGAGGCTGATCTGTGTCGGGATCAACGAGCCGGTGGCGAAGTTGCCGGGCCGCAGCGAGATCGAGATCACAGCGAGCAGCGGGAACAGTGTGATGGCGATCAGCGCCCACAGGCCGGCGTGGGCCGCGAGGATGCGCCAGCGTTGGCGTTTGCCGGTGACGATGGCCATGTCAGTGGTTCCGCTGGGGGTGGCGCGATGTGTGACGCATGAAGAACTTCAGACTGCTGAGGTGGTGGCGGCAGGGCGGCGGCGGTGCCCCCGTTCTCCGGCCCACGCTCGCGGGGCACGGTTGCGGCACGCCGCGCACAGCTGCATCAACACCGTGGTGCCATGGCGACGTGGGGGCAACCGCGAATGGGGCCTGCGCCCGGGGGCACCACCACCGCCCTGCAGCAGCGGTCCGTGGCGTGCCGCGCCTTGGCATGCCACGCGGGTGCCTGGGTGGGTGGCTCGGGGATGTGGGCGCAGGCTCCATTCGCGGTCGCCCCAACCGTTGCACGAGGAGACGCTGCTGACCGAGAGTGGTCGGCAGGCTGAAGACCTTTCTCCGCGAGCGTGAGCCGGAGAACGCATCACCGGGCCACCCGCCTCGCTCGGTGCTCTGCAGTTGGAATGCTTCCACGTTCATCCTCAGGGCCTCACCGCTTTCCCGTCGCCCGTCAGCTTCAGGTTCACCAGCGACATCAGCGCGACGACGAAGAAGATCAGTGTCGAGATGGCGGCCGCGAGGCCGAAGTTCGCGCCAGCGTCAGTGAAGGCGATGCGGTAGGTGTAGCTGACCAGGATGTCGGTCGTGCCGGCCGGCAGCTTGGTGTTCAGGTAGTCGGGCCGGCCGTCGGTCAACAGCGCGATCAGCACGAAGTTGTTGAAGTTGAATGCGAAGGCCGAGATCAGCAACGGTGTCAGCGGCCGCGCGATCAGCGGCGCGGTGATCTTGAAGAAGTTGGTCAACGGGCCGGCACCGGCGATCGCTGAAGCTTCGTACAGGTCGGCAGGGATCGCCTTCAGCAGCCCCGTGCACAGCACCATCACGTACGGGTAGCCGAGCCAGGTGTTGACGATCAGCAGCATCGCGCGCGCCAGCGTCGGGTCGGCGAACCAAGCCGGGCGTACGCCGAACAATGCATCGAGGATCGCGTTGATCTCGCCGAAGTTCTGGTTGAACAGGCCCTTGAACACGAGGATCGAGATGAAGCCCGGCACGGCGTACGGCAGGAACAGCAGCGTGCGGTACAGCGTGCGGTACTTCAGCGCCTCCCAATTCAGCAGCACCGCCAGCGTCATGCCGATGATGGTGGCGAACAGCACGGTCAGCGCCGAGAAGATCACGGTCCAGCCAAAGATCGAGACGAAAGGGCCGCGGAAGTCCGCGTCGAACATCATCCGCGTGTAGTTGGCCCAGCCGATGCCTACCTTGAAGCCGGGCTGGATGTGCTCACCACGTTCGTTCTCGAAATAGCCGGTGTCGCGGTTGGGCTTGTAGACAGTGCCCGAAGGCTGCTGGATCAGCGCGCCATCGTCGGCAGCTTTCCACAGCGGCTTCAGCGGGCCGTATTCGCGCACACCGGTGTAGTGCAGCTGCGTGCCGTCGGGGCGCAGCAGCACTAGGTCGCGCAGCGTGTCGCGCCGGGCCAGCACCTCGCGCAGCGACAGCGGCGTGCCCAGGTCTTGCGCTGCCGGCATCAAGGTCACAGGTGCTTTCGGCGCGGCCGTTTGCGACAGCGGCGGCGTGACCAGCACCTCGCTGCCGTCGGCGCTGGTCAGCTTGATGCGCAGTGTCGAGCCGTCGGCGTACAGCGTGCTCGCCATCGCGTGCGCCTCGTCGACATCGGCCTGGTCGAGCAGGTAGCCGCGGGCGCGGTCTTCGCTCAGCAGGTGCGCCGACGAGTAGTTCGTGAAGCCGATCTGCATCGTGTAGACCAGAGGAAAGGCCACGAAGATCAGCATGCCGGCGACGCCGGGGAACAGGTAGCGCCAGGCCAGTGATTTCGTCGATGCGTAGGTGTAGACGCCCATCGTGCCGAGCGCGAGCGCGGCGGTGCTGACCAGCACCTGGCCACCGGCGGCCAGGCGCCAGGCGAACCACAGCACGAGCAGCTCGCACAGCGCGGCGACGGCCCAGGTGAAGCTGCGTTGGCCGGCGCTGGCGGGGCGGGTCAAGGGGGGCGAAGCGGCGAGGGTGTTCATGTCAGTTGATGACCATGCGTGCGGCGGCGCCATCGAGTGCGTCATTCGGCGACTGGCGGCCGTTGGTGATCGCCTCCAGCGCCGCGTCCATCGCCGGGAAAAAACGCTGCGTCTCGGGGATGTTCGGGATCGGCTCGCCGGCGCGGGCGTTCTCCATCGTCGTGCGGATAGCCGCATCGCCCGCCAGCTCGGCGAAGTAGGCCTTGTTGGCCGGTGTGCCCAGCGACACATCGGCCGAGATGGTCTTCAGGCTCTCGACGGTCAGCAGGTGGTTCTCGATGAACTCGCGCGCGATGTCCTTCGACGGGCTGGGCGCGGTGACCATGCAGCCCAGCACACCGACAAAGGGCTTGGCCAGATGGCCGGCGACGCCAGGCACCGGGGCCACGCCGTAGTCGATGCCAGCCTTCTTCGCGTTGTCCCAGGCCCAGGGGCCGGTGATCATCATCGCGACCTCGCCACGGGCGAAGCTGGCTTCCATCTCCGAGTAGCGCGCGCCCTTCGGCATGTGGCCGTCCTTGATCAGGCGGTCCAGCATCTCGGCGCCTTTCAGCGCACCGGCGGTGTTCACGCCCACTGTCTTCGGGTCGTAGTCGCCGCTGGTCGTGCGGCCGAAGACGAAGCCGCCCGGGCCGGCCAGCATCGGCCAAGTGAAGAAGGATTTGTTGTAGTCCCACAGCACCGCATGCTTGCCGTTCTTCTGCAGCTGCTTGTCGAGTGCGATCAGCTCTTCGAAGGTGGCCGGCGGCGTTTTCACCAGCGCCTTGTTGTAGACCAGGCCGATCGCCTCGATCGCCAGCGGGTAGCCCCAGGTCTTGCCCTGATAGGTGAAGGCTTGCCAGGCTGAGTCTTCGACCTCGTCGTGCACGCGCTTCGGCGGATGCACCGGCACGATCAGGCCGGACTTGGCCCACTCGCCGACGCGGTCGTGCGGCCAGCAGAAAATGTCCGGCCCCTTGCCGGCGCCGGCGGCGGCCTGGAACTTGTCCGGCGCGCCTTCGGGGTGCTGCACGGTGACCTGCACGCCGGTGGCAGCGGCGAATGCGTCGCCGACCTTCTGCAGCCCGTTGTAGCCCTTGTCACCGTTGATCCAGACGAGCAGCTTCAGGCCGCCGGCGTCGGGGCCCTTCGGCGCACAGGCGGCGAGCAACATGGCGGCGGCGAGCGCCATCAGGCCTCGGGACTTCATGCCTTGCCAGCCCCGGTATGCCGAGCGAAAGCCAGGCCCTGCGCATCGAAGAGGTACGCGCGCTCGGATGGCACCTGCAGACCCAGCGTCTGGCCCGGTGTCGGGTGAGAGTGACCGTCCAACTCACAGGTCAGGGTGTCTTCCGCACCGGGGTAGTCGCAGTAGGCGTAGGTCGTGCCGCCCAGCGATTCGACGAAGGTGACCTTCACGTCGATCGTGTTGCCGCTGCCGCCTTCGCGCAGGTGCTCGGGCCGCACGCCCAGGCGCACCCGGTCACCCGTCTTCGCACGCGTCGCGTCGACCGCGCAGTGCAGCACCGCGCCGCCGGCCAGCTTGACCGTCGCGCCCAGCGCATCGGCCGAGACCAACGTGCCGTCGAGGAGGTTCATCTCGGGCGAGCCGATGAACCTGGCGACGAAGAGGTTGCACGGGTGCTCGTACAGCACCATCGGCGCGCCGACCTGCTCGATCTTGCCGGCCGAGAGCACGACGATGCGGTCGGCCAGCGTCATCGCCTCGACCTGGTCGTGCGTCACGTAGACCATCGTGGTCTTCAGCTCTTCGTGCAGCTTGGCGAATTCGTAGCGCATGCGCACGCGCAAGGCGGTGTCCAGGTTCGACAGCGGCTCGTCGAACAGGAAGACCTCGGGCTTGCGCACGATCGCGCGGCCGATCGCCACGCGCTGGCGCTGGCCGCCTGACAGGTCCTTCGGCTTGCGTTCCAGCAGGTGCTCGATGTTGAGGATCTTGGCCGCCTGCCGCACCGAGCGCTCGACCTCGTCCTTCGGCATCTTGGCCAGCTTCAGGCCGAACGCCATGTTGTCGAACAGGTTCATGTGCGGGTACAGCGCATAGCTCTGGAAGACCATCGCGATGCCGCGCTCGGCAGGTGGCACGTCGTTGACGACCTTGCCGCCGATCGACAAGGTGCCGCCGGTGATGTCTTCGAGCCCGGCGATCACCCGCAACAGCGTGGACTTGCCGCAGCCCGAGGGCCCGACGAAGACCATGAACTCTCCGTTGCGGATGTCCAGGTCGACCCCGTGCAGGATCTTGGTGGCGCCATAGGCCTTGGCCACGCCTTGCAGCTTCACGTCCGCCACTTCTTACCTCCGCGCCGTGCGGCCGTTTGAAGGCACGCCCGGGTTGTCTCGCACCACGTCGTTATCGCTTTGGCGCGACCGCTGTTGCACGCGGGCGCCACCCATCCGCCAGCGGTGTTGAAGGCCGGCAAGAATGTAGAGAATATACATTCGAGACGGACGCAACACAATCTGACTTTCACTGTTGATGCAGCGGCGTAACCAATGAAATCAAGCACTTATGATTCGATGCGGGTTTTCCATATGTAGTCAAACTACAATCATTGGGCCGAATCTTGGATACTTCGGGTGCGTCCACATGCCGTGTCAGCGGTGCGTGGGCGTTCCGGGCCCGCGAAGGGCTCTTGAGGCCGCCTGTCCTGCATCAGCGAGCGCGCCCCCAAACACGGAACAACGCTTCACTGTGAACACCACCATGACCGCCCCGAACCGCCCCACCTCCGCCGCCGATGACGGCGCGCTGCGCGCTGCGTTCCGGGTTGCCTTCGAGCGTGAGTTGGGTCTGGCCACGCAGGGCGCGAGCGCCGAAGCCGCCTTGCGCGCTGCCGCCGCCGCCTGCCGTGAGCTGCTGGCGCAACGCTGGGCGCGCACCCAGGCCGAAGACGCCGGCCCCGACGGGCAGCGAGTGTCGCGCCGGGTCCATTACCTGTCGATGGAATTCCTGATGGGCCGCGCGCTTGGCAATGCGCTGGCGGCGCTGGGCCTCGAAACAGAACTACGTGATCAGCTGAGCAATCTCGGGCACTCGCTGCCCGACGTGCTGGAACGCGAGAGCGATGCCGCGCTCGGCAACGGAGGCCTCGGCCGCCTGGCTGCCTGCTTCTTGGATGCGTTTGCCGAACAGGGTCTGCCCGCGTTCGGCTACGGCCTGCGCTACCGCTATGGCATGTTCGCGCAGGGCATCGAAGGCGGTCGCCAGGTCGAGCGGCCCGACGACTGGATGAAGCTCGGCGAGCCGTGGGAGCTGCCGCGCTCCGAGCTGCGCTACCCGGTCGGCTTCGGCGGCCGCGTGGCCATCGGCGCCGACCTGCGTCATCACTGGGAGCCGGCCGAGCGCCTGGTCGCTTCGGCCTTCGACTTCATCGTGCCGGCACACCACAGCGAGCGCGTGGCCACGCTGCGCCAGTGGCAGGCCAGCGCAGCCGACCCGATCGACTTCAACGCCTTCTGCCATGGCGACTATGCCGCGGCCTCGCGCCACCAGGTGGCGGCCGACACACTGAATTGGGTTCTCTACCCGGACGACTCGACGGCCGCCGGCCGCGCGCTGCGCCTGAAGCAAGAGGCCTTTCTCGTCAGTGCATCACTGCAAGACTTGATTGCCCGCCACCTGCGCGAGGGCCAGCCGCTGGCCACGCTGGGCCTGCGCAACGCGATCCACCTGAACGACACCCATCCCGCGCTGGCGCCGGCCGAGCTGATGCGCCTGTTGCTCGACGAGCACCACCTGCCGTGGCACCAAGCCTGGGCCATCACGACGCAGGCTGTCTCGTACACCAACCACACGCTGATGCCCGAGGCGCTGGAGACCTGGCCGGTCTCGCTGTTCGAAGAGCTGTTGCCGCGCCACCTCGGCATCATTTACGAGATCAACCACCGCTTCCTCGACGAGGTGCGCAAGCGCTTCCCGCACGACCATGCGCGGGTCGCGCGCATGTCGCTGATCGACGAAGGCAGCGACCACAGCGAGCGCCGCGTGCGCATGGCGGCGTTGGCGATCGTCGCGTCGCACAAGGTCAACGGCGTCTCGGCGCTGCACAGCGAGCTGATGGTGCAGACGATCTTTGCGGACTACGCCGCACTGTGGCCCGAGCGTTTTCATAACGTGACCAATGGGGTGACACCGCGCCGCTGGCTGGCGCAGGCCAACCCAGGCCTGGCCGGCCTGCTGGACGCTCGCATCGGCACGGCCTGGCGCAAGGACCTGGGCCAGCTGGCCGCGTTGAAGCCGCTGGCCGCCGACCCCGCGCTGGGCCGCGAGTTCATGGCCGTCAAGCGCGCCAACAAGCAGCGCCTCGCCGAGCGCATCGGGCGCGAGCTGGGCCTGGTCGTCAACGTCGACAGCCTGTTCGACGTGCAGATCAAGCGCATCCACGAATACAAGCGTCAGCTGCTGAACCTGCTGCATGTGGTCGCGCGCTACCAGGCCATCGTCGAGAACCCGCAGGCTGATTGGGTGCCGCGCACGGTGGTGATCGCCGGCAAGGCGGCCTCGGCCTACCAGGCTGCGAAGCTGATCATCCGCCTGGCGCACGACATCGCGGCCACTGTCAACGACGACCCGCGCGTCGCCGGGCGGCTCAAGCTCGCCTTCTTGCCGAACTACAGCGTCAGCCTGGCCGAGACCATCCTGCCGGCGGCCGACTTGTCCGAGCAGATCTCGACCGCTGGCACCGAAGCCTCGGGCACCGGCAACATGAAGTTCGCGCTCAATGGGGCGGTCACGATCGGCACCTGGGACGGTGCCAACATCGAGATGGCCGAGGCGATGGGCGTCGAGAACATGTTCGTCTTCGGCCTGCGCACCGAGGCGGTCGCGCAACTGGTTGCCAAGGGCTACCAGCCGGCGCGCTACGAGCGCGAAAACGCGCAGCTGCAGCGCGTGCTGAACGCGATCGACAACGGCCTGTTCTCGCCCACAGAGCCTGAGCGCTACCGCCCGCTGATCGACCACCTGCTGGGCATCGACCGCTACCTGCTGCTGGCCGACTTCGCCGACTACGTGGCCACGCAAGCCAAGGTCGACGCGCTGTACCGCTCGCCCGAGGCCTGGGCCGAACGCGCGATCCGCAACGTGGCGGGCATGGGCTGGTTCTCGGCCGACCGCACGATCCGCGACTATGTCGAGCGGGTCTGGGTCGCGCCGGAGGGGGTGTAAGCTGCCCGGCTCTCTGTAGGAAGACCAAGAAGATGCTCGGTGACTCGCACGTCCAGGCCCTGCTCGCGGCGCGCCACCCGGACCCGTTTTCGGTGCTGGGCCTGCACCCGGAGGACGACGGCCAGATGTGGCTGCGCGTCGTCTGGCCCAGTGTGGCCGCGATCGATGTGCTCGATGCCAAGACAGGCAAGAAGCTCGTCAGCCTGGCGCACCGCGACCCAGACGGCTTTTTCGAAGGCCCGATCCCGCGCCGCAAGCAGCGCTTTGCCTACCGCCTGAAGTTGTATGACCCGCAAGGGCTGGTGCTCGGCGAGTTGGCCGATGCCTACGCCTTCGGCCCGCAACTGCCTGAAAGCGACCTGCTGGCGCTCAAAGCCGGTCGCCACCCGCGGCCTTACACCGTGCTGGGCGCCCATGCGGTAGTGCAGCAAGGTGTGGCCGGTGTGCGCTTTGCAGTCTGGGCACCGCTGGCCCGGCGCGTCAGTGTCGTCGGCGACTTCAACCAGTGGGACGGCCGCCGCCACCCGATGCGCTACCGCCACGAGGCGGGCGTGTGGGAGATCTTCGTCCCGCACGTGATCGAAGGCGACCTCTACAAGTTCGAGCTGCTGGCGCGCGACGGCACGCTGTTGCCGCTGAAGGCTGACCCGTTTGCGCGCGCCGCCCAGCTGCGGCCGGACACCGCCAGCAAGGTGGCGCCTCTGCCGCCGGTGCGCTCGTTGCCCGAGGGCCGGGCCGCAGCCAACCGGCGCGATGCGCCGATCTCGATCTACGAGGTGCATGCGCCGTCGTGGCGGCGCCTGGGCAGTGGCCCCTTCCCGAGCTGGGACGACCTGGCCGCGGCCTTGCCCGAGTACGTGGCCGACATGGGCTTCACCCACATCGAGCTGCTGCCGATCACCGAGCATCCGTACGACGGCTCGTGGGGCTACCAGACGCTGGGCCAGTACGCCGCCAGCGCGCGCTTCGGCCCGCCGGACGGCTTGGCGCGTTTCGTTGCAGCCTGCCATGCGCGCGGCCTGGGCGTGCTGCTCGACTGGGTGCCCGCGCACTTCCCGAGCGATGCACATGGCCTGGCGCAATTCGATGGCACGGCGCTGTATGAATACGCCGACCCGCGCGAGGGCGTGCACCGCGACTGGAACACCCTGATCCCGAACTTCGGCCGCTACGAGGTGCGCGAGTTCCTGGCCGGCAGTGCGCTTTACTGGCTCGAGCGCTATGCGGTCGACGGCCTGCGTGTCGATGCGGTGGCCTCGATGCTGTACCGCGACTATTCGCGCCCGGCCGGCGAGTGGGTGCCCAACGTGCACGGCGGGCGCGAGAACCTCGAGGCGATCGCGCTGCTGCAGCAGGTCAACCGCGTGCTCGGCACCGAAGCGCCGGGCGCCGTGACGATCGCCGAGGAGTCGACCGCGTTCCCCAAGGTCTCCGCGCCGACCGATGTCGGTGGCCTGGGCTTCCACTACAAGTGGAACATGGGCTGGATGAACGACACGCTGGCCTACATGCGTGAAGACCCGGTGCACCGCCGCTGGCACCACGAGAAGATGAGCTTCGGCCTGGTCTACGCGTTCAGCGAGAACTACGTGCTGCCGATCTCGCACGATGAGGTGGTGCACGGCAAGGGCTCGATGATCGGCAAGATGCCGGGCGACGACTGGCAGCGCTTCGCCAACCTGCGCGCCTACTACGGCTTCATGTGGGGCCACCCGGGCAAGAAGCTGCTGTTCATGGGCCAGGAGTTCGCGCAGCCCGACGAATGGCACCACGACGCGCACCTGCCGTGGCGGCGCCTGGACGACCCGCGCCATGCCGGTGTGCAGAGCCTGGTGCGCGACCTGAACCGCCTGTACCGCACCGAGGCCGCGATGCACCGGCTGGACTGCGAGCCCGAAGGCTTCGAGTGGATCAGCCACGACGACGCCGAGGCCTCGATCTTCGCCTGGTTGCGGCGCGACGGCCGGGGCCACCAGATGATCGTCATCAGCAACTTCACGCCGGTGCCGCGCGAGGGCTATCGCCTGGGCGTGCCGGCCGGCGCTGCCGCATGGCGCGAGGCGCTGAACACCGACTCGGCGCACTACGGCGGCAGCAACATGGGCAACAAGGACGCGACCTTGCACGTGGAGCCCCTGCCGGCGCATGGACGCGAGGCGTCGATCGTGCTGACCTTGCCGCCGCTGGCAACGATCTTCCTGCTTCCCGCCTGAACTCTTTTTGTCTCGATGCACCACAGCCTGCCCTTGCAGCTGCTCGACGGCCGCCATGAACCGATGGGCGCTCATCCGCGCGATGGCGGTGTCAACTTCGCGGTCTTCTCCGAGCACGCCCAACGCATCGAACTGTGCGTGTTCGACGCTTCAGGCTCACAGGAGCTCAAGCGTTATGCATTGAGTGGCCCGCGCGACGGTATCTTCCACGGCTTCCTGCCCGATGTCGGGCCAGGCCTGGTCTACGGCTACCGCGCGCATGGCCCGTACAAGCCCGAAGATGGGCATCGGTTCAACCCGCACAAGCTGCTGCTCGACCCCTGCGCGCGCGAGATCGTCGGCCGCTTCGCTTGGGCGCCCGAGCACCACGGCTACGAGCTGGGCCACCCGGAGGGGCCGCGCTCTTTCGACACGCGGGACAACGCGACCCAGGCGCTGAAGGCGCGCGTGGCCGAGCCGCTGGGCGAAGCGCCGGGCCGCCGCAACGCCCCGCGCCATGCGCCGGCCGATGTCGTGCTGTACGAGGTACACGCCAAGGGTTTCTCGAAGCTGCATCCCGGCATCCCCGAGGCCTTGCGCGGCAGCTATGCGGCGTTGGCGCACCCGGCGTCGATCGCGCACTTCAAGGCGCTCGGTGTCACGACGCTGTCGCTGCTGCCGGTGCAGTACGCCGTCGACGAACCGCATCTCGCTGAGAAGGGCCTGACCAACTACTGGGGCTACAACACGCTCGGCTTCTTCTGCCCCGACCCGCGGCTGGCGACGCAGCGCGACGACCCGGCGGCGGTGACACGCGAGTTTCGTGAGATGGTCGCGACGCTGCATGAACATGGCCTGGAGGTCGTGCTCGACGTGGTCTACAACCACACGCCTGAAGGCAACGAGTTCGGTCCGACACTGAATTTTCGCGGCCTGGACAACCAGAGCTGGTACCGCCTGGTGCCCGACGACTTCAGCCGCAGCGAGAACCTCACCGGCTGCGGCAACACGCTGAACGTGGCACACCCGCGGGTCGCGCAGTTCGTGCTCGACTCGCTGCGCTACTGGGTGCACGAGATGGGCGTCGACGGTTTCCGCTTCGATCTGGCGCCGGTGCTGGGCCGCACGAAGCTGGGCTTCGAACCCAGCGCTGCCTTCTTCGCCGCGCTACGGCAGGATCCGCTGCTGGCGCAGGTGCACCTGATCGCCGAGCCGTGGGACGCCGGGCCTGACGGCTACCAGGTGGGCCGCTTCCCGGGCCGCTTCCTGGAGTGGAACGACAAGTTCCGCGACGCGGTGCGCGGCTATTGGCTGGGCCGCGAGGCCAAGGCACCTGTCAGCCGCGGCGAGTTCGCGCGCCGCTTCACCGCATCCAGTGATCTGTTCCACCATGGCCAGCGCTCGCCCAGCGCGTCGGTCAACTTCGTGGCGGTGCACGATGGCTACACGTTGAACGATGTGGTCAGCTTCAGCCAAAAACATAACCACGCCAACGGTGAAGACAACCGCGACGGGCGCGATGGTGAGCTGAGTGCGAACTTCGGCGCCGAAGGCCCGAGCGACAACCCGGCCATCCGGGACGCGCGTGAGCGTGTGCGCCGCGCGATGCTGGCCACGCTGATGCTGGCCCAGGGCACGCCGATGTTGAACGCCGGCGACGAACTCGGCAACAGCCAGGGCGGCAACAACAACGCCTACTGCCAGGACAACGCGACCGGCTGGCTGGGCTGGGCCACTGCCGATGCTGGCCTGACCCGCCTTGTTGGCGAGCTCGCGGCCTTGCGGCGCGAAGAACCGTTGCTGCACCACGACCGCTGGTTCTGCCAGCCACCGGGTGCGCCGGGCGACGCGTTCCTGACCTGGTTGACGCCTGTCGGCGGCGAGATGCATGTGCACGACTGGCACGAGCCCGGCTGCCTCGCGTTCGCCTGCCGCATCCGCGCGCACGACCCGCGCGTGCCGTCGTTGCTGCTGCTGTTCAACCCCGATGCCGGCCCGCAGCGCTTCACGCTGCCGCCCGGCGCATGGCAACTGCGGCTGGACAGCAGCGGAAGTCTGCCGCCAACCCACGCCAGCGCGGCCAGCGGTCATCTGACCGCTCCATCACGCAGCCTGCTCGTCCTTCGCAGCACCTGAAGATCACAAGAGGAGTCCCATGGACCTGACCCAGCGCAGCGCCGGTGTGCTGCTGCACATCACCTCATTGCCGGGCCCGCACGGCATCGGCGATTTCGGCCCCGATGCGTTCCGCTTCGTCGACTGGTTGCAGTCGGCCGGCCAGCGCCTGTGGCAGTGGCTGCCCAGCACGCCGATCGGCCCGGGCGATTCGCCGTACCAGGGTGTCAGCGCCTTTGCCGGCAGCCAGTGGATGGTGGCGCTGGAGCCGCTCGTCGAGCGGGGCTGGCTCGAAGCGCCAGCCGTGCCCGATGGTGGTTTCGACGCCGCTTGCGTCGACTACGGCCGCGTGCTGCCGTGGCGCGAGGCGCAGCTGCGTGCCGCCGCTGCGGGCTTCGCCGCCAAGGCGACCCCAGCCGACAAGGCCGCGCACAACGCCTGGTGCGAAGCGCAGGCCGGCTGGCTCGACGACTACGCCTTGTTCATGGCGATCCGCTCGCCGCGTGGCGGACAGCCCTGGTGGGAATGGCCGGCACCGCTGGCCCGCCGCGAGAAGGCTGCGCTGGCCGCCGCACGCAACGAGCACGCGACCGAGATCGCGTTCTGGAAGTTCGTGCAGTGGTGCTTCGACACCCAGTGCGCCACACTGAAGAGTTATGCCAACGAGCGCGGTGTGTCGCTGATGGGCGACCTGCCGATCTTCGTCGCCCACGACTCGGCCGACTGCTGGTCGCGGCCCGACCTGTATTTGCTGGACGAGAACTTCCAGACCACCGTGGTGGCAGGCGTCCCGCCAGACGACCTGGGCCCGCTGGGCCAGCGCTGGGGCAACCCGCTGTACCGCTGGGACAAGATGGCCGACGAGAACTACGCTTGGTGGACGGCGCGGGTGAAGCGCGCATTGACCAGCGCCGATGTGTTCCGCATCGACCACTTCCGCGGCTTCGCCGGCTACTTCGAGATTCCGGCTGAGAGCCCCGATGCGCGCCAGGGCCGTTGGCTCACCGGCCCCGGCAAGCCGCTGTTCGACGCGATCGAGCAGGCACTCGGCAAGCTGCCGATCGTGGCCGAAGACCTGGGCTACATCACGCCCGACGTGCACGCGCTGCGCGATGGTTGCGGCTTTCCCGGCATGAAGATCCTGCAGTTCGCGTTCGGTGGCGACGGCACGCACGAGTTCCTGCCGCACATGTGGACGCCCAACAGCGTCGCCTACACCGGCACGCACGACAACGACACCGTGCGCGGCTGGTGGGACCACGCCAGCCCCCGCGAGCGCGCTTTTGCAGGCAGTTACCTCGTTTGCGGTGATCACGACGTGCATTGGGCGATGATCCGGGCCTGCTGCAACTCCGTCGCCAATATCGCGGTGTTCCCGCTGCAGGACGTGCTGGGCCTGCCCAGCAGCCACCGCATGAACATTCCGGGTGTCCTGGGCGGCAACTGGGGCTGGCGCTTCGGCTGGCCGATGATCGACGCCGAGACCACACGCGTGCTGGGCCTGATCACCGCCGCCAGCGGCCGGGGTCCGTTCGAGTTGCTGCACCTGCCCTGCTGAAGCCATCGATGGAGGAGCCGCCATGTCATGCCGCCGTTTGTCCCAATCCCTGTTGGGCGGTGCCTTGCTGGTGGCGGCCTGTTGGAGCCTTGCCATGCCCGCTGCCGACGCCGCCGAAGCCCTGCCACCCGACAACGTGATGCATGTGCCCTGGTCGCGCCAGGCGGTGATCTACGAGGTCAACCTGCGCCAGTACACGCCGCAGGGCACGATCGAAGCCTTCAGCGCGCACCTGCCGCGGCTCAAGGCGATGGGCGTCGACATCCTCTGGCTGATGCCGGTGCACCCGATCGGGATCAAGCAGCGCAAGGGCACGCTGGGCAGCTACTACGCGGTGCGCGACTACCAGGCGGTGAACCCCGAGTTCGGCGAGATGGCGGACCTGCGCGACCTGGTGCAGCGAGCTCATGGGCTGGGCATGAAGGTGATCCTCGACTGGGTCGCGAACCACACTGCGTGGGACCACCCGTGGGTCAGCCAGCACCGCGATTGGTACAAGAAGAACGCCAAGGGTGAGATCTACCCGGTCACCTTCGGCGAGGGCGAACACAAGGAAGAGTGGACCGATGTGGTCGCGCTCGACTACACCCAGCCCGGGCTGCGGCAGGCGATGATCGAGGCGATGTCGTTCTGGGTCCGCGAGGTCGACGTCGATGGCTTTCGCTGCGACGTCGCCGGCCTGGTGCCGATGCCGTTCTGGCGCGACGCGCGCCAAGCGCTGGACAAGATCAAGCCGGTCTTCCTGCTGGCCGAGTGGGACACGCCGGCGATGCATGACGGCGCGTTCGACATGACCTACGACCTCGGGCTGTACGACGTGTTCAAGGCGGTGGCCAAGGGCAACGCCGGCAAGTCGGTGCTGGTCGACTTCCTGAAGCAGCCGAAACAGGCCTACCCGGCGGACGCCTACCGCATGCGCTACACCGCCAACCACGACAGCAACTCGTGGCAGGCGAGCGATGCCGAGGCCTTCGGCCCGTCACTGCAGGCCTTTGCGGTCCTGGCTGCCACGCTGCCCGGCATGCCGCTGCTCTACGGTGGCCAGGAGGGCGGGCTGGACAAGCGGCTGAAGTTCTTCGAGAAAGACCCGATCGCCTGGAACAGCTACCCGCTGGGCGACTTCTACAGCCGCCTGTTCAAGCTCAAGCATGAGCACCCGGCGCTGGTCAACGGCGCACTGGGCGGCCCGCTGCAGATCGTCGAGCTGGGACATCCGACGCTGTTCGCGTTCCAGCGCACGCGCGACGAAGACCAGGTCACCGTGGTCGTCAACCTGTCGCCCAGCCCGCAGTCGCTGTCGGACCACCCGGTGCTGGGTGACCTGACATTGGATGGTTGGGGCTGGCGCATCACGACGAAGGACGGGGCGAAGCTGCCCTGAATCGCGCGGCAGCAACGGCCAGCGCGGCCGGCGTCAACGGGCGACCGCCTTGCGGACGTGAATATGTCGCAAGCGATGGCTCGGTACCTCTTTGCGTCCCACAAGCAGGGGATGGTCGTCCCGCGGGATGGGGATGCCAATGGAGCTTGTTCAGGCGTCAGATACGCCCAAGGGCCGAAAGCCTGAGCCAGGCCCGCGTGGATGACGCCAAGGAGGGCACCATGAAAACCGATCTCCGATTGCAGTTTCCTGACCGCCGGCACTACGAGTTGCGCTTCCAGTCGCTGTTCGACACCGGCCGCGCCTACGCCTTCGAATGCGACGCGACCGGCCGCGTCAACCTCGACACCTTGAGCGACCGGGCCAAGCTGAACTACCTGTACGCCCGCTCGGTGATCGGGCGCGAGTTCTCGGTGCCGGAAGTGAAGCGGCGGCACCATTAGTTTGCCCCCACGCCCGCTCCGGGGGCTGCTTTGCAGGCCGCGCCGAGCCAGAGGCTCGGCCCTTCGCTAGGCACGAACAGTCCTCAGGACTGTTCATGTCCGAGTGAAGCCCCCCGAGGGGGCTCGCGCGGCGGACTGGCGAAGCCAGATCCGCTCACGCCACTTGACAGGCGGCGGCGCTTCGCGCGCCCTTGACAAGCACGAACGGGGATGAATGCGCCACTCTCTCAATCGAGGCAGGTGGTGTGGAAGCTGGCGCTCGGCGCGCTGCACACGATGCCCAGCAGGTGCATCGGCCCGGTGGGCGAGTTCTGGTGGTCGAACTCGAGCAGCAAGCCCAGCCCACCTGTACGCGCCGCTTCGATGACCAGGCAGTTCTCGGCCGTGCAGGTGAGCGTGCGGCGGTTGAACAGGCGGTAGGTGGTGTCGTCGATCTTGGTGATCGACGACGGCTCGGTGACCGAGATGTCGAAGGTCTCTGCGCGCGGCACGGCCGTCTTGGCCAGGACGTCGATCAGTTCCGTTTTTTCGCTGGAACCGTCGATCGGCGGCGGGTCGACCTTGGTGATGCGGACCTTGACCTGGTAGCGGTAGCCCATCTCGTAGTTGAAGCCGTCGATGCCGCCGTACTGAAAGTCCCAGGCGCTGCTGGCGCTGGCGCGGGTCTGCAGGCACAGCGTGGGCATGAAGCTGTAGCACTCCTGCTCGCTGCTTTGAACTTCCCAGGTCTCTTCGCGTGACTCTTCGCCGCCCCCGCAAGAAGCGACGGTGACGGCCGCCAACAGCATGGCGGCGACTCGATTGATGGTTTGTTGCATGGACACTCCTCGAAGCGTCCATCGTAGCGGAAACCTAACGCGTCAGATCAATCACCAGTGCCGAGCGCGGCGACACGACCAGCTCGCGGCCGAGGTCGAGGGTCGCGCCGCTGAACAGCTCGCGCCCCTTGGCGCTGGAGGGCAGTAGTTCGGCGAACCGGCGCATGTCGAGCCTGACCTCGGTGGTCGCCTTGCTCAGCACCACCATCACCTGCGCGCCGGTCTTCTCGTCGGTGCGGAAGTAGGTGTAGGTCCCGCGGTCGGGCGCATAGTGTGTCAGCCGGCCGCGCTGCACCGCGGCCGAGGTCTTGCGCCAGTTGAACAGGCGCTTGACGAAGGCCTGGGTGGCGCGCTGATCGTCGTCCAGGCCCTGGCCGGTGAACGCGTCCACCGCATCACCCGCCCAGCCGCCCGGGAAGTCGCTGCGCACGATGCCGTCATTGCGCTCGATCGGGCTCTTCATCAGGATCTCGCTGCCGTAGAACATCTGCGGCGTGCGGGCGATGGTGGCGAGGTAGACCAACGCCAGCTTGTTCAGGGCGACGTCTTCGCCGAGGGCCGAGAACACGCGGTTGGTGTCATGGTTGCCTTCGAACAGCACCAGCCTGGTGGGCTCGGGGTACTGCATGTCGTCGACCAGCGCCTCGTACAGGCGGCCGAGGCCGATGCCGTAGCCCTGGCCCTCGGGCTCGACCAGCGCCTGGCGCAGCGCGCCGTGCAGCGGGAAGTCCATCATGCTGGGCATGTGCGAGACATAACCGTCGTGGTTGCGGTGCCCCCGCAGCCAGTAGGCAACCATCGAAGGGTGGTCGGTCATCTCCTCGCCGACGATCGAGAGATTCGGATACTCGGCCATGATCGTGCCCGACCAGCGGGCGAGGAAGGCCTTGTCTGAATACGGGTAGGTGTCGGCGCGGATGCCGGTGAGCCCGGCGTACTCGATCCACCAGATCGCGTTCTGCACCAGGTAGGTGGCGAGCAGCGGCTGGCGCTGGTTCAGGTCGGGCATCGTCGGCACGAACCAACCGTCGGTCAGGCCGGCCTTGTCGCTGGCGGCGGCGTAGCGGTCCTGCACGGTGACGTGGCGGTGGTTGGTCTCGACGTAGTGGTCGGGGTGGTTCAACCAGTCTGGCGCAGGCATGTCCTGCATCCAGGCGTGCCCCGAGCCGATGTGGTTCGGCACCAGGTCCATGATCAGGCCGATGCCCTTGGCGCGGGCTTGCTCGCTGAGCTGCCGATAGTCTTCATTGCTGCCGAAGCGCGGGTCGACGCGGTACAGATCGGTGGCTGAGTAGCCGTGATACGAGTACTTGGCCTGCTTGTTCTCGACCACCGGCGTCGGCCACAACTGGGTGAAGCCCAGGCCGGCGATGTAGTCCAGGTGCTGGGCGATGCCTTGCAGATCGCCGCCGTGGCGGCCGCCGTGGTCGGCACGGTTGACCGGATCCCCCAGGGCCTCGACGTTGTCGTTGGCTGGGTTGCCGTTGGCAAAACGGTCGGGCACCACGAGGTAGATGGCATCGGCAGGGCCGAAGCCCTGACGCCGGGCCGAGCCCGGTGCGCGGGCGCGCAACTCGTAGGGTTGGCGCAGCACGGTCGCGTGGCCCCGCTTCAGTGCAAGGGATATCGGGCCGGGCTTCGCGTTCGGCGCCACGTCGAGCTCGACGACCAGGTAGTTCGGGTTCGGCAGTGCAATCGTGCGCTTGACCGACACGCCGGGTGCGCTGACCTGTGCCGTCAGGCCACCGAGCCGCTGGCCATGCAGCATGACCTGCAGTGGCCGGTGCTTCATGCCAACCCACCAGAACGGCGGCTCGACGCGGTCGACGGATTGGGCCTGGGCGCAGGTGCCGGCGAGCAAGGCCAGTGACAACAGCAGTGATTTCATCGGGCTTGGATGTCGAAGACCTGGATCGATTGCGGGGCCAGCGTCAGGGTGTCGCCGTCGGGCGCGCCGGCCTGCGGCGGGTACAGCGCACGCAGCTTGTCATGCGCGGCCAGGCCGGGCACGCGTGCCATCGCCGCGCGGGTGCCGTAGTTGATCAGCACGAGGCTGCGTTCGGTGCCTGAGCGGCGCTGGAAGCCCAGTACCAGGCCCTCGGCAAAGCTGGCTTCGAAACTGCCCAGCGCGATGGAGGGTCGGCTGTTGCGCAGTGCCAGCATGGCTTTGTAGAAGGCGTGCAGCGAGGCCGGGTCGTTCGCTTCGACGACCACGTTGAAGGCGGCCGCGTTCGGTGCGATCGGCCGGAACGGCGTGCCTTTCGTGAAGCCGGCTTTGCCAAGCTCGGCCGACCAGCTCATCGGCGAGCGCAACGGCATGTCGCCTTCGAGTTGCGCGACACCGGCCTGGCCGACCTCTTCACCAAAGTAGACGAAGGGCGTGCCTGGTTGCAGCAGGTAGCCCGCGGCCGCCACACGGTAGCGCGCCAGGTCGCCACCCACCTGGTCCCACAGGCGTTGGCCGGCGAAGATGTCGTGGTTGGAAACGAAGGTCGCCATCGTCGGCGACGCCGTGCGGTAGAACTCAGCCAGCTTCTGCACGGATGCCGCTTCTCCGCGCGCCGCACCGACAAAGTGCTGCGTATAGCCGAAGGCGAATGCGCCGCCGCACACGGCCGGATCACCGTAGGCCGCGGGTTCGGCGGTCGCTTCGCAGACCACGTAGCGCTGTGGGTACTGCTTGATCAGGTCCTGCAGCTGCTTGGTCAGGCGGCGGCTCTCGGGCTGGTCGTTCCAGTGCACCGCGTCGTTCTCGATCATGTGCGGCACGGCGTCGAGGCGGTAGCCGTCGAGCCCGCGGTTGAGCCAGAAGCGCAGGCTGTCCAGGTGGTAGGCCAGTACCTTCGGATTGCGCAGGTTGAAGTCGGGCATGTGCGGGCCGAAGGTGCCGAAGTAGAAGCCCTTCGCGTCCGACGGCGGCTTCGGCAGATCCTTCGGGTGACCCTTGAACAGCCAGGGCTGCGAGGCCGCGTGGTACCAGGGGTACTTGCCCCAGATGTCCCAGCCTTGGGGCGCTTCGGTGCTCCAGACAAACCAGTCGCGGTACGGGTTGTCGTCGCCCTTCAGCGCTTCGACGAACAGCGGGTGTTGCGCGGCGCTGTGGTTGATCACGTAGTCCATCACCACGCCGATGCCGCGCGCATGGGCCTGCCTGATCAGCTCGTCGAAGTCGGCCAGCGTGCCGTACTCGGGCGCGACGCTGCGGAATTCGCTGGTGGCGTAGCCGTGGTCGCCATCGGCGTTGCGCTGGATCGGCATCAGCCACAGGCCTTTGATGCCCAGGTCCTTCAGGTAGTCCAGCCGCGAGGTCAGGCCGCGCAGGTCACCGATGCCGTCGCCGTCACTGTCCTGGTAGGCGCGGACGAAGATCTCCATGAAGGCGCCGTGTTGCCAGCCTTCGGGCAGGGCGCTTGGGGGCGGCTGGAACGGGACGGGGCTCAGGTCGACGGGCTGGGCCTGAGCGGCCACCCCGCCAGCCAGCAAGGCGGCGAGTGCGGCGCAACGAAAACGGTGGATCGGGTTCATGGGCTGGAGCGAAAGCACGCGCTCGAACCACCAGCGGCCAAAGCATCGTGTAGTAAAGATACGAAGAATTTTTGCAGATTGCAAAAGCAAGCATAGGGCATCTCCATGGCGGTGGAATCCATGAGTGTGTCAATGATGTAGTTTTGCTACCGTACCGATTGCCGTCATGCGACGGCGCTGCGTGGCATGGAGCAAGCACTTTGACAACCCGACGACGTGCGCCGATCTGGCGTGCCGCCTTGACTTCCTCGGTGGCCTGCGCCGTGCTCATGCCGGCCTTGGCGTTGACCGCCGCCGCCAGCCCGTTGCCAGCAAGCGCCGCCCCGACGCTGTCCGACTGCGACGTGGCGGACTGGCAAACCGTGTTGCAGCCTTCCGCGGGCCCGGCCGATGCCCGTGCCATCTGGCTCGACCGGCAGCAACTGCAATGGCCCGGCATCGAAGCCGCCGCAGGCAGCCGCTTCCGGCTGGTCCACAGTGCTGACGGCCGATTGGTACTGACCAAGGGGCAGGCGGTGCAGGGCGCCGATGCCGGCTTCGTGCTCGCTGCCATGACCGGCGCCGAGCCGGCTGCACGCTTCAAATACCTGCCCGCCGGCGTGCGGCTCCAAGTGGCGGCAGACGACGCGGCCAGGCTGCCGGCGCTGATCACCGGGCAGTGGATGTTGATCCACGAAGCCGCCGACGGCGCGGTGCTGGATGCGACGTCGGTGCAACTGCCGGCCTTGCTTGACGATGTCTACGCACCCGCGCAGCAACTGGCCCAACTGGGCGTGACGGTGCAATCGCGGGCCACCCGCTTCGAGCTCTGGGCGCCGACTGCGAGGGGCGTCACGCTTTGCGTCTACCCGCGCGGCGCCGGCAGCGCCGAGGCGGCGCGCCCGCTGCAGCGCGACGATGCGACCGGCGCATGGCACCACGTCGAGCCTGCCGATTGGAGTGGCCGCTACTACCGCTACCTGGTCGACGTGTTCGTGCCCGGCACGGGCTGGGTGCGCAACCGGGTGACCGATCCGTACGCCGTCAGCCTGACCACCGACTCGCAACGTGCCTACATCGCCGATCTGGACGATGCGCGCCTGAAGCCGACGGGTTGGGCCTCGCACCGTGCGCCGGACAAGGTGCAGGCCAACACCGACATGGTGGTCTACGAATTGCACGTGCGCGACTTCTCGGCCAGCGATGCGAGCGTGCCGGCCACGCACCGCGGCAAGTACCTGGCCTTCACCGATACCGAATCGCGCGGCATGCGTCACCTGCGTGCGTTGGCCCAGGCGGGCATGACCGACATCCACCTGCTGCCGGTGTTCGACCTGGCCACGGTGCCCGAGCGGGGCTGCGTGATCCCCCGGGTGCCGAACGCCGCGCCCGACAGCCCGACCCAACAAGCCGCGGTGACGGCCAATGCGGCGCGCGACTGCTTCAACTGGGGCTACGACCCGTTCCACTACAGCGCGCCGGAGGGCAGCTACGCCACCGACCCAGCCGACGGCGCCGTGCGCATCCGCGAGTTCCGCGCGATGGTGATGGCGCTGCACCGTGGCGGGCTGCGCGTGGGCATGGACGTGGTCTACAACCACACAGCCGCGGCCGGCCAGAGCCTGAAGTCGGTGCTCGACCGCATCGTGCCGGGCTACTACCATCGGCTCGATGTGAACGGCGCCGTCGAGCGCTCGACCTGCTGCGACAACACCGCGACCGAGCACGCGATGATGGCCAAGCTGATGACCGATTCGGTCAAGCTCTGGGCCACGCAGTACCGCATCGACTCGTTCCGCTTCGACCTGATGGCGCACCAGCCGCGCGCGGCGATGGGGGCTCTGCAGAAGGACGTGGACGCCGCTACCGGCCGCCATGTCAACCTGATCGGCGAAGGCTGGAATTTCGGCGAGGTGGCCGATGGCAAACGATTCGTGCAGGCCTCGCAGCTGTCGCTCAACGGCAGCGGCATCGGCACCTTCAGCGACCGGGGGCGCGACGCGGTGCGCGGCGGCTCGGCCGGCGACGACGGCGACAAGCTGATACAGCGGAAGGGCTACATCAACGGTGCGATCGATGGTCCGAAGGACGAGGCGATGCGCCTGGCTGACCTGGTGCGCGTCGGCCTGGCCGGCACGCTGCGTGACTACGAGATGCTGACCTGGCAAGGCAACACGAAGCGGCTCGACCAGATCGACTATGCCGGCCAACCCGCGGGTTATGCCAGCCAACCGGGCGAGGTGGTCAACTACGTCGAGAACCACGACAACCAGACGCTGTTCGACAACAACGCGCTGAAGCTGCCGCGCGAAACCACCGGCGCCGAGCGCGCACGCGTGCAGATGCTGGCCGCCGCAATCAGCCTGTTCAGCCAAGGCGTCGCGTACTTCCACGCCGGCATCGATACGCTGCGCAGCAAGTCGCTCGACCGCAACAGCTACGACTCGGGCGATTGGTTCAACCGGCTCGACTGGTCCTACCAGACCAACTTCTTCGGCACCGGCCTGCCGCCGCAACGTGACAACGAAAGCAGCTGGAAGGTCTTCCAGCCGCTGCTGGCCGACAAGGGACTTCAACCCGCACCGGGCGACATCGCGTGGGCGCGCGACGTGTTCCGCGACCTGCTCGCCGTGCGCGCCAGCACGCCGTTGTTCCGCCTGCGTGACGCGGCCGAAGTGCGGCAGCGGCTGAGTTTTCCGAACAGCGGACCCCAACAGAACCCGGCCGTGCTGGTGGGGCGGCTGGATGGAGCCGGGCGGACGGACGCACGTTTCGGCGAGTTGCTGTACTTCGTCAACGTGGCCGACACAGCGCAGACCTTGTCGCTGCCCGAGTTGGCGAAAGGGGCGGTCTGGCGTCTGCACCCGGTCCAGGCGCGCCGGAGCGCGGCCGACGCTCGCGCCCGCGAGGCCCAGGCCGACACTGCCTCGGGCACCTTCACGATCCCGCCGCGCACGGCGGTGGTCTTCGTGCGCGGGTAACGGCCGGTACGGCGGGCGGGCCATCTGGTGAAGCGCTCGATAATGGCCTACCTCACGCCCGGCGCCCCGCGCAAATCGTCCCCCATGGCATCGTTCGACAGCCCCCGGCTGATTGCCGACATCGGCGGCACCTACGCCCGCTTCGCGCTCGAGGTGGCCCAGGGCGAGTTCACGCAGATCGCGTCACTGCGCTGCGCGGACCACGCCGACTTCCACGCCACCGTCAGCGCCTACGTCGCCACCTTGCCAGCCGGCACGCAGATCCAGCATGCCGCGGTCGCGATCGCCAACCCGGTCGAAGGCGACCAGGTGCGGATGACGAATTACCACTGGCAGTTCTCGATCGAGCAGATGCGACAGCGTCTGGGCTTCGAGACACTGGTGGTGCTGAACGACTTCACTGCGCTGGCGATGGCGCTGCCGCGGCTGGGCCCGAAAGATTTGCGCCAGGTGGGTGGCGGCAATGCGCGCAAGCAGAACGTGATCGGCCTGCTCGGCTCAGGCAGCGGCCTGGGCGTATCGGGCCTGATCCCGGCCGGCGACGGCTGGATCTCGCTCGGCTCCGAGGGTGGCCACACCAGCTTCTCGCCACGCGACGAGCGCGAGATCGCCATCCTGCGTCACGCCTGGAAGCAGTACGACCATGTGTCGTTCGAGCGCCTGCTGTCCGGCCCGGGGCTGGAGCTGATGCACCGCGCATTGGCCGAGTACGCCAACGAAAAGGCAGAAGCCCTGTCGGCGCCCGAGATCACGCAGCGTGCCCTCGACGGCACCGACAAGGTCTGCGTCGACACGCTGGAGGTGTTCTGTTCGCTGCTCGGCACGGCAGCGGCCAACCTGGCGGTCACGCTCGGTGCCCTGGGTGGCATCTACATCGGCGGCAGCATCGTGCCGCGGCTCGGCTCGTATTTCGATCGCTCGCCGTTTCGCGACCGCTTCGAAGACAAGGGACGTTTCAGCCGCTACCTGTCGGACATCCCGACCTTCGTGATCACGGCCGAGCACGCGACCTTCATCGGCGCGTCGGCCATTCTCGAAGCACAGTTGCGCACCATCAGCAGCGCACCGGCCTCGGCGGTGTTGACGCAGATCCGCCGTGCGCGCGGCGAGCTGACGCCGGCCGAGTTGCGCGTGGCCGACCATGTGCTGGCACACCCGCGCTCGGTGCTGAACGACCCGATTGCCGAGATCGCGAAAGCGGCGCAGGTCAGCCAGCCGACGGTGATCCGCTTCTGCCGCTCGCTTGGCTGCGAGGGCTTGTCGGATTTCAAGTTGAGGCTCGCGTCCAGCCTGACCGGCACGGTGCCGATCACGCACACCCAGGTGACCACCGACGATTCGATGCTGGAGCTGGGCAGCAAGGTGCTGGGCAACACGGCGTCGGCGATCCTGCAGGTGCGCAGCCAGCTGAACCGCGAAATGATCAACCGCGCGATCGAGACGCTGCTCGACGCGCAGCGCATCGACTTCTACGCCCTCGGCCACTACGGCGTGGTGGCGACGGACGCGCAGTTCAAGTTCCTGCGTTTCGGCCTGTCGAGCATGGCCTACACCGATTCACGTTTGCAGATGCTGGCGGCCGGGGTGCTGAAGCCGAAGGACGTGGTGGTGGTCATCAGCGCCAGCGGCCGCCTGCCGGAACTGCTTGAAGTGGTGGAAAAGGCCAAGGCGCGTGGTGCGGCAGTGATTGCGATCACGGCCAGTCAGTCACCGCTGGCGAAACGCGCCGATGTCGCGCTGATCATCGACTATCCCGAAGACGTGACCACGCACCTGCCGATGGTCACCCGCATCCTGCACCTGCTGGTGATCGACATCCTGGCGGTGGGGGTGGCGATGCGCCGCCATGTGCTGGACGATGACCAACTGCCCGGCGTTGTTGCGACTGGCGAAGGCGAGGTCGAGCCGGTGGTGGGTGATGGTGCGGAGGCTGACAAGGCCTCTACTGCGCGCGTTGCGATGCCGGGGGTGAGCTTGGCGTCGCCGTTGTCGAAGCTGACTTCGCACAGTCGCTGAATTCGTTTCAGCTTGCGGGCGGTTCGTGCGGCCGCAGGCGGGGAGCCGGCCGTTCGCACGTTAGACGCGCGCCCGTCCGGCTCCCCACCTGCCGCTGCCAATGGTGGTGACGTGGCAGCGCGTTCGATTGGCCACCTGTGTGCTTCAACGAACGCTTTGCCTGGCCGCTGTGGGTGGCTTGCGGGGTGAGGGGTACCCCACT
>Ga0307516_10001042_pt1 | contig 38535 bp, 52 predicted proteins | sample 19_EM_MG_FD_203310 | JGI IMG/M metagenome (GOLD analysis project Ga0307516, IMG submission 203310) | Populus trichocarpa ectomycorrhiza microbial communities from riparian zone in the Pacific Northwest, United States - 19_EM | ecosystem: Host-associated > Plants > Roots > Unclassified | place... | reverse complement strand
CCGTCTCGCGGGCCACGTACCCCCCCCCCCCCCCCCCCCCCCCCCGGGGGCCCACCCTTGCACTCGCTCTACTAACCCTCCGAAAACAGGTCGGTGGCGCAGTCCTCACTTCCTTCAGCGTGTACCTGGCGACCTCCTCTCTTCGCGAGCGCACGGCGCGCAATTCTCACACGCTCCGGGAATGCCGGTCGCGTCTTGAGGCGCTCCGAAAGCCTGCCACTGTTCCTGAGAACCCGCGGCCGTATGTTGCGCGGCCCAGTATCGTGGAGACGATCAAGGATCGGTGGAATGAAGAGCTCGAAGGCGTCTGGAGGTGGGCGACGAGGTTAGATCATGTCAAAATCAGAGAGGATGTGGAGGAGATGGCCGGAAATATCGTCAGGAACTTGCAGAAGTAGGGTGAGCGCTGCCGGTTTGGCTTTGTGAACGGGACATTGAGGAGAACGTGCACGGGTGTGTTGCAGAGGTCCGCATTACATAGATCTTTTGTTCCTCCAATACTCCACTCCTTCCCCAGTTTCACATACCACCAAACATCCGCTGATCCACTGCCCACAGATACGGTCCAATAGCAAACCCAAAAGCTCTAGATTTGCTTCAACTCTATACAAACTTCGCCTAATAAATAATATGTGTGCTCATCTCCCGTAATCCTCCACTATCCTCGCCAGTGCTCCCAACTTCGTGAAGCGAGCATCAAATCAAACCGGAGGCGGAACCCCCAGAATCCAAAACACTCCATCTACAGAAAGAGAATATAAAACAGGAACCCGAAAACAAGCTCCACCGGGACTGATTGGTAGCATATCTCATGGACCACCAGTCTTGGTGATCATGTACTTCGCTGCAAACGGCCAGAGGAAGAACGTTCCCATGAGTGGAAGATACCTGCATCATCCTATCAACTACCGCTCCTAGTACAGATAAATCATCCAGGAAGAACAACTTACATTCCAGCAGTCCGGCCCAATCGTTGGCCCAAGAACGCAGGGTTGATGGGATATGCCGCAGCGGCCGTGGGGTAGATGAAATAGGGATGTGGCTCCTTCGGGCCGATGGCCTTGAGGACCTTTCCGAGGAGGCGAGGAGTAGCGTTCATTTTGTTCGGAGGGAGAGGAAGATTTCTCGGTATGCGAGACGAGTGATGGTTTGTGTGATCTGATGATGGGATGAAAACGGCTTTGGACAGGTGCCGTGGTATATAGACTTTTGTGTTTCTGTCTCCTACATACAGAATTAGTTATCCCCTCACGGTGAACGACGGCCGCAGCGGAACCCACTGCCCTGTTGTGGTATGATTCCTCGCTGTCTGGTGGTTCGACGATGCTTACACTCACCCCATAGTTCACCTACTACATATCCTCTGTATCGGCCACCTCCGGTGGCTTTCAACTCGGAGGATGGGACGATTTTGGGGCGTGCCAGTGGCGTGGTTGCTGACAGCTTGCGCCACGGTGCGCCTGGTTGGGTCTCACCTCCTAGGCGCCCCGTGATCGGACAGACCCAGCATCATGGAAGGGCAGTCGGACGATGTCGAACGATTTTGGCCGGCGCGGGGTATTCTCTTGCGCATCTAGGTGCCTACCAATGACTTTACGGCGACGACGATCGGCCCGACCTCCCGGGGAAGAAAGGACCGTGAGGACCTGAGGGACCAGGACTGGGTGCTCTCGAACTCGTACGATGTCCCCGAACCATATGTTCAACACACCTAGTGATTTTGCATCTTGCCAGTTTCCCGTGCGCCCAGTCGACGGAACCTGTATTTGACATTTCCGACCGCTTTGCACTCAACTCTAACTGTTCCATGTGTTTCTACTCGTAATTCTCAAGCCCACTGTAGTACTCCCTATTCGTCTCCCTCTGCGTACTAACCCACTCCTCCGCGGCAAGGCCGTTTCGTTTCGCCGAGACCACCGCGTTTTGGTTTTTACAGATGTCGCAGGCAAAGTCGCATTCCGGCGGCTCGGGATCTCCAAAGTACCGCGATATTGCTACGTGTCTACATGTGGATGTGTTTTCGCAGTATTTTACCAGCTACGAGGCGGTTAGCAGTTGGTCGCTGTGTGGGCGGTGCAGGGGAGAAGGAATAACCTCTTGATAGCTCTTCAGCTTGCTCCGCGTTTGGATGTGCGTATCCCCATTGCAGATGTCCTGCTGTTTGCCCGCCTCCAGTTTGAGCAGATATCCCGTTCGATCTCGGGACTCGCGCGAGTAGAAAAGGATGCAGCGTGCGGCGTTGCCGTCCCTGCCGCCGCGTCCAGCTTCTTGATAGTACCCCTCGAACGACCTTGGGACTCCCCAGTGGACAACGAATCGAACCTATTGGGTTTTTTAAGCAATTGTGGGACTAGATGGAGGAGCATGGCATACGTTGGGCTTGTCGATTCCCATACCGAAGGCCGTCGTAGCGACGATGATGTCGTAGCCCGGTTTGTCATGGAGCCAGTTCTGCGTTGTATCGGTTTTCTCGTCGTCTATGAGGACTCAAGTCACTCCACCTGCGGAGAAGCATTCTTGAGGTAACTTACTGCTTAGTCCGGCATGGTACGGCCTGCCGAAAACCCATCAGCGCCACAAATATCACCAAACATGGGTAGCACATATACAGACCTAGCACCAATCCCTTGTCCACGCAACTCTTTGGCGACCTCTTCACACGTTTGTCTCTGCGAGAATTGATTGTCAATAACAAACATTGCAGACTCGTGCGGTCCACAAGAAACACTTACCTTCGAGCAATATATCAACCCCGAAACCGCTGAATTTCTCTCGCCAGCCCCGCTGACCCGGGACTTCCGCCGTCTGTATACGCCCTTCAGCCATTTCAACAATTCATCCAGTGGATTGATGTTGTCGTTTACATAGCGGATCTCGTAATGAAGGTTTGTCCCTGAGCAGTGTCGTCAACAGTTAGCATACTATCAGACATCGGGCCCACGGTGATAGAAATTACTTGACGTTGGAGTGAGATATGTCTTCAACTGCGGTGGTGATGGCAGTCTCAGGATCCTGATGATATCTTCTCGAACCCTAGCGGTAGCAGTCGCCGTTATAGCCTTTCGCTTTCATCGGTCATCAATCACCTCTCTTCCAAATAAGAGCAAACTGTTCAAGGAAAACTCACCATCACCGGAACGGAAGGAAATTCACACTTGAACCAATACAATTGTTTGAACGCTGCTCGGAAATCATGTCCCCATTCTGCCTTCCATCAGCATCTCGCACATCTCCGTCTGTCTCCAGTCTGTCATGGTCCAAACCAGAGATGCAATGCGCCTCATCAACAACGATCCTATTCAGCTCTCCGTCATTGTGCAACACTTCCAATTTTGCCCGGAAACCTGGGGTGGTGCATAGCTCCGGTGTCACTGTGTCAAGTCAGCTTTTGAATTACATACATGTGAGAGTGTGATTTTAAGTGCCATAAAGTAGTCGTAGTGTTGGACTTCCACTTTCCAGGTCTCTAAAGATAGCATTGCGTTCCTGCGCACTCATCGAACTATCCAACTTTGCTGCCTTGATACCCGCTGCTAGGAGGGCTTCTACTTGGTTTGCCTGAATCCTCAGCTTCGTCGGGATCGGGAGAGGAGACACGGCGTATTTACCATGATGGACAGTAACGGCGAAATGACTATCGTCGTACCATAATCCACAGCCACAGCTGGGAGTTGAAAGGTAAGGCTCTTGCCGAAGCCTTCATTCGTACCAATCAGCCATCCTAAACTGCTTCGTCACCAAAGAACAAAAAAGAGTATTCCGCACCAGTTGATGCTTGCAGATAAACATCGTGACCTTCCAATGCCGCCTGATCATACATCATCAGCGCCACTTGTCCTTAGTTAGAGTTTAGAGGGGTACGGCAAACTCGCCTCTATCACCTCCCGCTGGACAGATCGGAAAGAGTTCTTTCCAAACACGCGTCTCAGCGTTGTTTCGATGTCGGCCATGGGCCGTTCTCGTTTTTCTGGCATTCGTCGTCGTCGTCGTCGTCGTCGTGGAGGTGTTGAGAGTGACCAGGTCTGTGACGGTGTTGTGGCCATGGGTAGGCTCCTATGGTTTACGAGTTGCCAAGACCTTATTTATGTAGAGCACTCATTCACAGTTTGGGACCGAGGACAGGGAGAATTAAGAACCTATTAAGAACCTTCTCGTATCATGGAGTGCACTTTCCGTGGATTGTCAAGAAACTCTGGCTCAAGCGTTATCGATTTGACGACAGTGGATTCACAGATCCTCACTCTGTACTCATCCGATTGCAGGTTTGACCGCCATTGGAAACCGAGTAGAAGCAGCAGGTGTACGCACTCCAGGGCAGACGACACATCGCCATTGAGACCCGCTGATGCCTCGCTCACATGGGGATACTAGGGAATGAGAAAGCAAACGAGTGGGCAAAGGTGGCAGCGGCAGAGCTGGACACCAGGGGTAGAGTGACTGCGGTCTGCGAACCGGTATGGGAGGTGCCTAATGCCTCCCCCAGATCCCTAGCCCACCTCAAGCGGGAGATAGCAGAGGAGGAATGAACAACCAATCAGCCCAGCGCAGAGTGCGGGTGGTATGGCTACAAGGTGCAGACCCGCGGGCATCTCTTCAAGCGATGCCCGCGGTTTTGGGCGCGGCAGAAGATCCTGTGGGCGAAGGTGCGTAAGGGGCAAGGATTGCTTCAAAATCCGGGACCTATTCGCGGACGAGTGGCGTAATAAGTTGATCTTGACTTCCCGTCCACGACCGATGTGGGCAGGGGGGGCCACCACGCGCCGCCAGCAGGCTGATCGAGGCCGGGGCGGACGGGGGACAGGAACGGACTGTGCATAATATCACCATGATCTGAAAAGGCCGCATGCGGTTAATGATATCATCAACACGAAAGCGAGCAGAAGGTGCGGTGCAGGATCTGGTTGCGGGACTGGCAGGGCCGGCGAATCTTATTGCTGACCGGAGCCATTCATGATATCATTTGCCAAGTGAGTGATGGGACATGATAATTAGCTTCGACGAGATATACTACACCCTCACGTGAGTAGACAGTCAACACAAACATCCGATAGTGAGTACTCATATTCACTTCGGCCTGAACAGAGCTACTCCAATGCAACCCCACCCTCGATCCTCCCGAGAACCCTCTCACAAAACGCAATCTGTACACTCTCCCTAAACCTTTCCAGCCCTCCCAGAGTCGCCACATCCCCGTCTGCCAGCGTCTGATCCAAGCATTCCAACACAGCCCGTGTATACTTCTTGCCCATATAATGTGGCAGCCTTGTGTTGGCATGTTCCCGCAGCCTCTCCTTGATCGCATCCGGACCCATGTCCGCAAACGCCTCGAAGCCTAGTACTGGGCGCCACAGTCCCACCTCGAGCAGAACGACGCCGAGGGAATAGATGTCGTGCAGGACGGAAAAGCGGGTGTCAGGTGGGCCTTGACGGTCGGGGTGCCGGTAGATATTCCGTTCCAGCGCATCATCTTGCTCCGTCGTGGAGGTATCATTCTCGTCACGCGAGAACTCGAAGCCCACGAGGTACTGCTGCGAGTACATCTGGTCCGGCGCGCCGAAGAAAAGAATGTTCTCGCTGCGGATAGATTTGTGCAGCCAACCTATAGAGTGGAGTTGGAAGACTGTCGTGGCGAGTGTCTTAGCAATCTGAAAACGCTGGCCAAGAGTGGGACGGTTGAGAGGGTGGTTTGTGATCGCCGTGGATAGGGATACGGGCTCTCCAGTGGCCCCGTCCGGGAGACAAAAGAGGAATGCGTATCTATTCAACGCTCTCCCATTGCGGTCCTTTTCCTTAAGGATGCATCTGCATGCCAGTGTATGGAATCCTGCGTCTGAGGCCGACGGTTGACAGAGGAGGTTTCCAAGCGCACGAACTCGACGGATCATTGCATCGGAGGGCTGGTTGGCCCCGCGTCGGAGCTTGTAAGGTTTGTATTCTACGTAGAACGTCTCTGAAGCTCCTCCAGTGAAGGTGCCGGTTCGGAGACTGCTTTCCGCCACAAGAGGACTGAGGACCATTCCGTCTTCGAGGATCTCGACGGTGGAGGCATTGGCACCAGTGATAATTGTACGCAATCGCAGGCCAGGCGCAAGTCGTAAATTTTCCCTGCCACGAAACCCCGTCAGTGCGTCCTGCCCTCTAGCCCTGTTGAGGGAACTCACATAGTACCCACGTCCCTCAGCTCCATCAATTTCTTATCCTCCAAAAAACACAGACCACACAGAAGGAAGTTCTGCAACTTGTTATTCCACTCCTCAAGCCTTTCCACAACCGTCAAAATGTTCCTCTTCTTGAATAGGCCCCATGTAGCTTTGTCTCTCCAGCTTGCCCCGAGACGCATCTGGTCACTGGCCAGTGTGGCACGGCGGACCATCTCCTCGGCTCCGTCCACCGTACCCACGTCATTCACCCCCAAGTCTAGTTCATACTTCACCACGACGGCTGAGTACGCCGCAAAGAGGATTTCTAGCTCCTGAATCATGCCGACAACAGCGGTTTGATGCAACTGTGGCAGGAGCTCAAATCGGGTTGTCGTTCCGGCGGGGTCATGGAGGAAATCGCGGAACGCTTGGAGCCGTGCGGTTTCAACGATGATTTGCGTGCTGATCCCCCGTGCGTCGGAGCCGAAGGCTCTGGAATCGGCCAGGACTCGGCGGAAGTATTGAAGTACTCGGATGGCATCATCGATCAGGGCCAGTCCGATGGACGCTATACCGATGGCGAGTTCGGCCATGAGATGTAGGCAGTGAAGCGGGGTACTTGAGACGCTGTAGTGAAATGATATAATTAGCAGTCAACGAGTAATCTTTCTCACCCTGATGGAATCTGCAAAAAGAGAAACGATTCGTGCAGCATGCATATATCCACAAGGCTGCAGCGGGGAACAACTTGCCCTTATCCACCAACCTCATCACTCCGAAAAATATGCTCCCCTCCAACCGTCCCCCCACCAAGCTACCCGCTCCTACCCATCCTCTTGAGATCCGCACAGTGAGCGACTTCCTCACGCTGATAACGCACCACGAGGTTCCACGCGTAGTGAGAACCACGCAGACGACCTACTGCTCCACTGTCCTCGGTGCTGGCAGCCAGTTCACAGTTTACGACGAGGATGGGGCCGAAGCTGACGAAGAGCCAACCGCTGTGAAGACTATCACTCTCACGGGCGCCGAGAATCAGGTATGCTCCTCCATTCAGTATAAAGCCCACGAACTAATATGGTGTCCAGAGGAAAGCAAGTGAACTATACAAAGAGCTCAAAACGCTATGCGCTTTACGGGATAATCCGCATGTAATAAAACTCCTGGCCTACGATCTAATAGAGGGTCGCGGATCTCCAGATCATCACACCCCAGCTATCATCTTGTTGGGCGCACAGTTCATGCTATCCGATTTCTCTCGCTTAGAACTCGACATCGAAGAAAAGTACTCAATCATACTAGACGTAACCAATGGACTGGCGGCAATGCATAGCGAGGGGATAATCCACGGTGATGTTAAGGCAGACAACATTCTGATAAGGTATGGCGAGGTGGGTGTGGATGCCTCTGAACCATATTTTGCGAAGATTTCCGATTTCGGTTCGAGTATATTCCTTGACTCTCTGTCGACAAATAGGCCAACGAGATACTACGGCACAGACATAACCAATGCCCCCGAGACGCAGGATCAATCCAGAAACCCCATAAAGCCCGAAATGTTGGGTAGATGTGATATCTACTCACTGGGGTTACTTTTGCTGCATGTTTTGGCCGAGGAACTGAGAGCGTGCTGGAGTGCGAAGGACGAGAGTGTGCTGCAGAGCGGGATTGATTTCATTCAGGCGAATGAGGATATACCGGAGGAGCGCAAGGCCGTCCTCGAGTTGGCTTGTAGACAGCTTTTGCCATATAAACCGGAGGAGCGGTGCTCAGACCTTTCCGTGGTCGAATCTATCCTCGAAGCGGACTCTGACATGAGGTATGATATATATTGCCCTCCAGTCCTGAGAATTCATAGTAACACTCCCGCCAAAAGCCCACCACCCCCTCCAAAAGTCGGCCGCACGCGAAAAGAGATCGACTGTGGCCTCCGAACCTACTTCAATGATGCACACTATGTAACCTTTGGCTGGCCAGATGAGGACGAAATTCCACTAGACGTTCAACAGCAGATCATCAAGGACCTGACGAAATCCACCCACGGCCCTTCCCGCGGCTACGCATTCTTCCAGCTGGCGATAGCACACTCCCTCGGGTTAGGAGGCCCCAAGGATATCTGTGGCATGTTATTTGCCGCTGTACAATCCGCAAAAGCAGATTATCTCCCCGCGCAAGCGGCAGTCCACGCATGGCATACTGCTCATAACCACCCACTCGACGCTGATGAAGATTTGCAGCTTGATTGGTTGTACGAAGCTGTTGCGCGTGGTTCCTGGACGGCGGAAAAGACACTGCAGGGGATGGACACAGACTTGTATATTCAAGCGAGACAGGACTTCCATACAAGGGGTGGTTTCAACCAGTATTTCTACCCGAACCAGCCGCCGGCGTGTATAGGTTCCAGCGAGTCCATTGGGGATAGAGATGATGTCGACGACCTCATGCTAAACGCCGCGATATATGGAGACAAAAGGCTTATGGAAGCCTGTCTAACAGCTGGTGGGAATCCAAACGCTTCCAACGAATTTGGAGAGAGTTTGCTGCTTCTGTGTTGCAAAGGTGGACATCTTGATGTTATGGAGGCATGTCATTCCCTCACTACCATCTGCTATCTCACCCTTTAATACCATTAGACTCTCATCGCATCCGGCGCCTCAGCGCGAACCCTGGATACCAACGGCGTAAAAATCCGCGGCCCCGCCATCCATTGGATCATATCCTTCGATAGGGCACATATCTCTCGTGCCACTGACCTTTTACTTCTTGCCGGCGGCCGACTCGATGACGACATGGACTGGAACCACCCGTGCATTGAACTCCACGGAAGGTTCCCACTCGGAGGGCCGCTAATGTATGCGCTGCGGGCGTACAACCTCACCGCGGTGAAGAGCCTTCTTCAACATGCGGACGCAGTGGGAGACGTGTTTTCGTTCCAGGGATCATCGGGTTCACTGCCAGTTGAGTATGCAGTTGAGCAGCAATCACTCGAGATTCTGCATGAATTGGAAGGGTTTGGTGCTTTTGAGCATTCGGACTGGCTAGGTGCTGCCGTGTGGGGGTTGGCGATGGTGCCGCAGTACCAGATGGATGCCATAAATGGGTTCCTTGGGGCACAGGCTGGCCAATCGACTTTGGCGACTATCGATTTCATTGCACAGAAGATGCCGGACTTGCTTAGGGGTGATCCAGAGGGCGAATATACACCAATTACAGCAGCAGCAGGAACACACAACGAAACCGTCGTCAGGGCCCTCCTCAGGCACGGGTGTAGTGTGAACGTAATTAGCATGGGAGATGGCAGAACGCCGCTGAATCGGTGGGCAAGGCGAAGCCTTTCCTGCAACAACACAATAGGAGTTGACCTCATCGCCGCAGGTGCAGACGTGGATTTACGGAACGCATACGGAAAAACTCCGCTGCATATCGCGGTACAGAACAACAATACCTGTGCCGCAGCGCAACTCTTAAAGCTCGGCGCAGACATCGAAGCTACAGATATAAGTGCACTCACGCCATTGTTCTCAGCGGCACTGAGAGGAGCCCTCAAAACGGGTCAATTGCTATTAGCTTGGGGCGCGAACTTCCACGCCACCAATAACTGGTGGCAGATTCCTACGGAAGTAATGTGGGGCGAGCTAACACCCGCAGCTTTTGCTGCAAGTGGACGTCAGGAAGCATTCCTTAACTTGCTCTTGGAATACGATAAAAATTTAATCGCTCGCCCGGTTTCTGGGGACACACTCCTTCACTTCGCAATTTCGGAGCCGGAGACCGAGCTCTTGGAGTTTCTCCTGGAGTTTGTGCAGCGAGCAGGACCGAAGTTGAGCGAGGGGGTTTACGTAGATGCAGTGAACGCTGGCGGCTGGACGGCGCTGCAGCTTGCGGCTGGCAATATTCGCCGACAGAATCACTGCGGATGTCTGATCCGCGCGGGTGCTGACGTCAACCGATTGTCTTCCTCCGGTCATACTGTATGGGACGTAGCCAAGCAGACGAGAGAGCGTGTAAAAGATGGTACCGCGCGGGAGCCGCCAAGTGGTATGTACACCGCCGATTCCATACCTTCGCACTCCCCATGCAGCGGCAGCTGAACTTTCGAATTGCAGTCAAGGAAAGAATTGTTCCCCTTCCCGCCGAGTATATAAGGGCGAGCGGAGGCGCGGAAGAGCGGCGGGCGCATAACAGGAACGATGGTCGTATTGTGGATGCGGACCGGCAAGAGCAGCTCGAGATATTTGACCAGCTGATTCAGCTCATTGAGAGTAATAGCGGGAGAGGAGCAAGAGACGAAGCCGTGGATGAGGAAGAGTTTAGTTTGTGGCGAAGGATGGAGCCGGCAACCGAAGACTCGCTGACTCGGATGGTGCGTGAGAATTTTACGGGTGCGTGACAATTTTACGGGTGTATGTAGACAATAGTTAGCAGTCGTGGAGGGCCCATAATCACTGCGTGCTTTCTGTTGTATTCTCGTCGAGTGGGGTACAAACTATGTGGTCGGGTCTTGTCACTTTATAAAGCACATCAGCGGGGGAGGCTCAAAACTCATTGTTTTCCCACTAGATAGTTAGCCTTTCTCGCCACTCATCTCCAATTCCCGCCTCCCACGATCGTCACCGCCTCCAACTCCACCACGATGGGCTACGTAGATCATCGCATGCTCGGCCGCGACAGCGCGCACCGACAGGCCCTCCTCCGCAACCTCGTGACCTCACTGATCCAGCACGAATCGATCTCGACTACGTACCCGAAAGCGAAGGAAGCGCAACGTCTCGCCGAGAAATGCATCACCCTCGCAAAGAAGGGCACTAGTGCCTCGCGATTGCGCGCTGAGCGGATTCTCTACGTATACCTGCCCGCCCCCCGTTGCTGTGCGCGAGGGATAACGACGGAAGGGTGGCTAATTGAGAAATGATTAGACACCGTTAGATATGATCCCGAAGCTGTTTGGCCCTCTTGCGGAACGTTATAAGGGGCGACCTGGAGGGTACACACGGGTACTGAGGATCGAACCTCTGAAAACGGATCAGGCACCGAGTGCTATCCTGGAACTTGTCGATGGCCCCAAGGATATGCGATTCGCGTTGACGGCAAAGACGGTGGCAAGGTGCAGGACCGAGGGGAAGGACCTGTCTGAGCTCACGCTGAAGAACATAAAGAAGGTGACACAATTTCGGAAGGGAGGGGAACCGGAGCTGGAGAAAATGGTGGCGCAGATCCAGAGCGGAGGGCCGGTTAGGCCCGTTTCCGGTGGGAGGATTGTTGAAAATGGTGGGAGATGAACATCACACTTGTACAGTACAAATCACGATAGAGAGCACGGGGCAAAGCCCACAGCCCACCTTAAAAACCCCCTGTTCTCAAAGACGTAGAAGACAACGCCTACCCGAACCTCTGCATTATTCTAACCTTTATCCATGCTGCCCACCAATGAAAATGTTGTACACGCGATGGTGGTATTTCTGTCCGCAAGAAAGGGATATGGTAGCTTAGCCGAGGACGAAGATGGCCATCGCCGTCAAGCCAACGTATAGAGGAGCATTGCCGACAACATGATTACCGACACCCTCGACGGAGCTGGAAGACGCGTTAGGGACATCGACAAAAACAGTGGTTGCTGCGATACATATACATGTTTCGGGGAACTTACGACGCTCCACTGCTGGCAGTAGCCTTAGCCGTGCCGCTTGGGGTGGCAGAAATAGCTTTAGCTAAAAGAGACGAGGGAGGTTATTAGTCGACGCGTCCAATTGGAGCTCAAGGGTTGTCTCTATAAACATACCGACTTCATAACCTCCAGTCTTGCAGATGTCCACGAAGTAGTCGTAAGCGACGCTGTACTCGCCGCTGTCGCAGCGGTCGGCAAGGCACTCCTGGGCGGATTCGGCGCCACAGACGGTCTCGAAGTCGCTGACCGACTGCTGCTCATTGACGCACGCAAGAACGCAAGCCTAGGGAATTGTCAGCTTGGACTGGCAGCTGTGGAAATAGCTTAAGTTTGTACGTACGGGAGGGGTTGCGGCTGACACGCGGGTCGCCAGAACCAAAACAAGAAGTGTAGCGAGGAACTTAAGCCTAAACATGGTTGGTGATGATCGAGTTATGTAGTGTTGAAGGTCGGGGTTCTGCTTGTGGATGTGGGGTTGAAGGAGGACCGACAGAAAAAGAGAGCAAAAGAGTGACGAATGCTACCCGAAATCGAAGGAGTGACTGGAGGTGGCTCTGAACAATGAACGGTGGACGAAGGGTGTGATGTTTGGATTAGAAGAGTTCAGGAGATTCCGGCTTGCCTCAGTTATCTAGTACATAGCGCGAGTTTTTACCCCTTGCTTTCACCGCGCGCGTAACGCGTATATAAAGTTAAAATAGAAAACCTTCCAAGTTCCACAGTGAACTTCAGCAAATCAGCAACGAAGTGGCTTGGGATGTGGATTGACTCTGCACTCTCCTTCTGTCAGTATCACAACGCCATGAGCAATGCAAGAAATGCACTGTCGAGACTTCGGAGGCTGGCAGGAAGAATGGGACTGGTACCAGACAGTGTTAGATGTACCTAGGTATCCTGTGTGCAGGCTGATGGAAAACAGGGCTCGACGGTTTGCTCTGCGGCTTGCGTCTTTGCCTCAAGGCGATGGGGCCAGAGAGATTACTGGAGGAAGGGGTGTGGAAAGGACTAACCATCTACCTGGCTGGGAGCTGGTGACAGAGAACGGACTGTGGTATGCGAGAAAGAAGCATTGCGACCAGAGGTCACAGTGAACGAGCGGAAGGTGGCGAAGGAGGAGGCAATGGCTTCAAGAGAGGAGCTGGTTCTATGGGCCGATGGATCACATAACGAAGAAGGTCCATGTGGCGATCCCTTCGATCGTAATTTTAGCTCACATTTGGGCGTCGCAAAATCAGTCCCAACGCTCTAGGCAAACGTTCACCCTATCGAAGTCCCCAAAGTAAAAGATAGAATTGAAGTTCAATATCTCAAGTAGATCTAGCCCAGATCTTGAGTGAGTCAAACATGGTATGGCGGTATATAACCTGTCGGATGGTGGAGTGTGCGCCTGGATGATCACCACCAACCATGCCGCAACTCAACTAAAAAGATCACCTATGCTTCGCCCTCTTCGGAGGGCGAGGATTTGATAGACGACAATATACCTGCACCCTCTAGCTCCAAGGGGGGGAAAGCGGCGACGAAAAAAGACGGGGTCGCGGACTGTCACTCGTGCGGCTCCGAAACACCAGAGATTACTCCCCCGACGCCCCATATTGCAGACCCAGGGCCTGAGTTCACCCACCACACCCTAAGGCATCCCCCCACCGAGCCTACAACACCTTCCCCGCATCCATCCATGGACTTGACGTCGTTGAGCCGATACAAATTCTGCATCTATTCAACGATAGCGCAGAATACCAACTCCTATGCGGTCGTAAAGCGGCATGAGTTGGACCAAATCGCAGGCAGGCCTTCAAAATACGTTACTGTAGGTGATATAGGGCGCTGGCGTGATATCGTCATCTACGTGGGAGTCTGCTGCACGCCTGCGGCGAAGAACTACTGAAACATGACGGTATTAATGCCAGTCACACTGCCAACGACTTCATGGGGCAGACACGGTTTTCGGAGAAGACTTCGAGAAGGAGGTGCCTACCCCCACCTGCTTTAGCGACTAAAATCAGCACATGGGCGTGGTGTTGACATCGCTGATCAATTCCGCGGTTGCCACGACACAGCTTGCCTCCTTTCGCACGGTGACCGATGATGTTCTGGGGTTGGACGCGATGATCACTAACACTTACCTAATCTGTGTCTATTGATTTCAAAGACGTACCAGCGATGACACACAAGGAACTGAGACCACAGTGTGCGTGGGGGGCTGATTCTAGCCTTCGAGGTCCCCCCGAAGTCGGCGGCCAGGCAACAGCTCACCTCCAAAGGTCGGCAAGCACACTTCCCTACCTCCTGGAAGACATCTTGAGGCTGGCCATATGCCTATCCACCCAGGGGGTGGACAGCGGCTGGTTTGTTGGTTGCGTAGGTGGAAAACCAGTGGTCAAGGCAAATCTCGACTTTTGCGAAAACCAGTTGGGAATGTAAGTCTTGCGCCGTGCCACTCTTCCTAAACGATCAGTGTAACTACTCCATGGGATTTCATGAGTTGTAAGTGGTGCTGACGAGATTTGGTGTGGTGGGAGCTATGTAAGGGTGGAGAAATGGGGGATATTGAGGAGAATTTAGACATTTCGGCGAAGTATGAATTCAATATTGCTCACAACCATAAGGTAAGTTCGGCCAGCCGCCATTAGCACCCGGGAGAGAATTCTATCAACTCCAAATCCTAATCTAAGTGGTTAGTGGTTGACAGCGGGAGGTGGCGGGGTATCCGTTTTTGAGGTCCTTTGGAACTCCAAGCCGCTGCGATCGAAGGGATACAGTCGTTTGGAGAAACAGTGTCGGTGAATGGAAAGGACATAAATCTCATCTGGGGCACAATCAGAAGATACGATGCCGAGTGTGCGGCAATCGTCAGAGCACAGCGTGTGGCCCGAGATCGCCGACAACAGCGCCGGGTTCCGAAGACAACGATTTTTGCGAGTGCACAAGCCGCAATAAAACGGATGCAGACTTCTGAGATGGGCCCTGGGCGGATCTCTGCTTTGCAGGCCCGGCGCATTCTGGCAGAAATTGACTGTCCTGTTGCATTTCGGTAGTGCCCTGCCCATGAGGGGATTACAGGCAACGAGAAAGCAGATAAGCCACATGAGCATGGTGTAGAATGGCCAACCATTAGCAACCGGTCAAAAAGGATGCCCCCGGTCTCTTTGGCGCGTCTGTCCAGGAAGATCTCAGAAAAGAAACGGGAGGAAGCGAAGAATTGGGTTTACTCGCGGATAGCCAACCCGATCTACAATGCTAAGTGCCGTCAGTGGAGGAAAAACCGGCTACACCCAACACCAGCAAATGCAAAGAAAAGTACCGTTTCCCGGTATCAACTGAGGACTAGACACGCCCTCACCGATCAGTATTAGAAACGGATTGGATTGAGAAGATGATAGTTGTTGGTGGTGCCACAAGCCCGGGGTAACGCAAACACGAGAACATCTATTTAAGGCATGCAAAGCATAGCGGAAGCAACAAAAGGCGTTGCGGAAGCGAGGTCATAGACATAACAAGGAAGGGATCGGTTCCGTATTACAGACCTAGTTATTTGCTGACGAACGCTGTTGTGAGGCAATACTCAAGTTCCTGGAGACAACTGATGGGGCCGGAAAATCAGAGAAGAGGAATGGGAGGAAGGAAGCGGTGGTTCAACAGAGGAGGAGGAGGATGAAATGGGGGAGATAGAAGAAGACTTGGCGGAGGTGGAGGCCACTAGGGCAAGAGGGAGAGCCGCATAGCTAGCGTTCGCCGTAGTCTAAACAGGCTTATGTATCTACATATATATATCTACTCTAGACGCGGGATAAAATTGATGCCCCTCTCTATATGTACACTACTCGGGTAGGCATAAAGTATTCGACCCTTGTTAGCGCGATGAATTTCTGGGGCGTGCGAATCTTTGCTTGAATCGGAAATTTTGAAGAAAAACTACCATGTACCTTCCATGAGTAACTTCGGTGACCAGTCTTATGTTCTAAGTTCTAAGTTCTCACATGTAAAAATAGGACCAATGCTGATTAACACTACACAGACCAGTTATTAAGCATTTCACAACACAACCCATCTGAATCTATTCTCCAGCCGACTCGCGGTAGTAGTATATGCTCTTGTTTGCACCGGCGGCCACGAATCCTTCTCCGATTCCTGCTCCCCTTGGGATGCTTTGGACGGTATGTATAGCAGCCGTAGCTTCGTTCTGGGTAGCCACACATGAACCAGTGTCCACCGACCAGACCTTCACTTTTCCATCGAAGGAGCTATCTAACTGTCAGTCTGTGATCTAAGGGTTGGACGGGCTTCTATTGTTTCGTACCCACTAATTAGATGATCGCCAGTGGAGTTCCACGCAACGGCAAACACCCAGCTTGAATGACCTGCGAGATTCGCAACCTGCTCTCCGGATATAACATCAAATAGCGCAACCACGGTGGAATCTCCGCATGCCGCAAGGAGCTTTCCGACAGGAGAGAACTTGACGCATCTAACCGGCTTCACCAAACCTGACAATGACTTGATCAGAATTACTCTTTCCGTGAGCATACGACACATACCATGGAGAGAGTGGTGAATCTTGGAGATAAGGTTGTTGAAGATGTAAACACCACCATTCTCGTGTCCCGATGCGATGAGATTCCCATCTGGTGACTACCCAAGGTTTAGCTAGTCTGGGAAGAATGTCGAATGCGGGAGGTATTTACGATATCGACAGCCATTCCGAAACTTCCTTTCGTCACATACGTGATCAAGGCTTCTTGTGGTTTAGCGGTATCCCAGACATGGATCTTTCCGTCACAGGTCGTCGCCGCCAGCCGGTCACCTGTAGATGACAGCGCCACAGCCCATGTTCCTTCGGTTCCTGTGCACAACAGTGGTCAGCCGTATTCCAGAATGGAAGACCCACCAGCAAGATCTTACCCTTCTGGCCCTTGATCTGATACAACTCCGTCAATTTCTCGAGGTCCCACAGAGTGATCTCGCCACCAAATCCAGCAGTTGCTGCTCGAGTACCATCGTGTTTGTTGACTGTAACGTGATGGGCTCCCAGTGGATGAGCACCGATGAACTGATATACCAGAGGATGCTCCTGCGAACCAGTATGCCAAAGCTTGACACTGGAATCGCCTCCGACCGTGACAACGTAGGAGGTGGTTAGGGCGACACCAAAGATGTCGAACTCATGGGCTTTGTTTTCGAGTAGGAAGTCAGTACACTCGCTGGATGTGGATGTATGCTACATAGATAGGTTGGGAACACGAACCGCCCTCAGTGACGTGGGCTGTAAGGAATTGTTTCGACTGTTACTGCCGGATTAGCGGGAATCGGAATGAATCGACCGGAAAGAAGAGTAAGTACCATTGCTATATGCAGGCGAAACAAGGACAGCTGCTGTCGGGAGGAGTTGGGTGTGGTGAACTTGTCAAGACGATGTGTTGGGGTCGTGCACTGGAGCTGTTGCTTGAGGTTACACCAAGTAGCCCAGCAACAACTCACGTGTTTACACTTTGAGAAAATGAACTTGCTCTGGCAGAACGTGTAACGTGCCGCCTTCGTGCGGACTGCGAACGGGAAACGGACTTTATTTACCTCACCATAGTCTACTGTAGGTCGCATTCGAGTATCTAATGATTAAATAAAAAGGCTCTGGCGGAATGTTTTACGATATGCCGGCCGACAACGCCTGCCGCTCTAGACTTAAAATACATTTTCGTCGTACCTTATCCATCTAGTCGTCCCGATTTCCAGTATGAACCGCGTGCCCCTCATCCACCCCACCTTAAGCGTGTTCATGTTTCTCTCCCTCCGACTTGCTACCCTTTTCCCGCCACATATCCTTGATACCCCTCACACAGTGCTCACAAAGGATATGCAATCGCTTGACCTTCCCGCACGACGAGCACATGCTCAGCGCGTTGACATCCTTGAGTGCTTTTCCGGCCAACTGCCGCATTCGTTTCCTGGAGTGGGACTGCTTCTTCTTCGGAACGGCGCGGAGTATCGATTCGAAGACTCCGGGGAGCAATGTCGGAATGTTGAGGTGTATGGCCACCGGAACGGCGAACGCGGGCAGCGACAGGCGCGGCAGGAACGACTTCAGTGCATAGAAGGTGCTGGTCCGCGTAGCTGAAATCGCTATGGCCGCCATGATTCTGTCGTTTTGCGGAGAGGAGAGAAACGCTCGATTGCGAGGAGATTGTTGGTGTAGTGGTGGGAAATTGAATGAATGGATTTGATGTTTAATTTGATGTGTCGTTATGGAGGTTGGAGTTTTGGTCACTGACCCAAACATATTGGCCAATCAGTTGACGCATCTCCCAAGCCAGTGTTTGGTAGCAACCACTGAACCCTGACCCACCCCAGACTTTCCGCTTCCCCTTTTTCGCGTCGTCCACCTTGCTCACTCGCCGGCACAACTGCTATCTACATATCCCCCCCCCATCTCCAATACCAACCCTCCTTCCCTAGCCCTCGTCATCCTGTTGCCAACAAACGTCTGACCACCAAGAAAAAACAATCAATTACTCACGTCAATACATTCACGATCCAATGGCCCAAACAGTCGTTTTCCCCAGGAGCCATGTTGGTTTCGACAGCATCACCTCGCAGATTGAGCGCAAACTCCTGAAGCGTGGCTTCCAGTTCAACGTGATATGCGTTGGTATGCATTGCCCCATCACCAGATAAGCATTGCATTACTATTATTCCGGGAGTTGAGAGTGAACTGATAATGTTGTCGTGTAGGCCAGACGGGTCTCGGAAAGTCGACGTTGATCAACACCATCTTCGCCTCGCACCTCATCGACTCGAAGGGTCGTCTCACCCCCGATGAGCCTGTGCGATCCACCACGGAGATTCAGACTGTCTCCCACAGTAAGGACGCCAGACAACGCCAGCTACGAACATGTTCTAACATCGCACTAAATAGTCATCGAGGAGAATGGTGTTAGGCTTCGCTTGAACATCGTTGATACCCCCGGTTATGGAGACCAGGTCAACAACGACAGATGCTGGGACCCTATCGTCAAGTATATCAAAGATCAGCACTCTGCCTACCTTCGAAAGGAGCTCACTGCGCAGAGGGAACGGTACATCCAGGACACCCGTATCCACTGCTGTTTGTTTTTCATCCAACCCTCAGGACACGCGTATGCTACTCTCCTCTTCATTACCAACAAGTACCCCACTGATATTCCGCGCTTCACAGTCTCAAGCCCATCGACATTGTAGTTCTGAAGAAGCTGTCCGATGTCGTCAACGTCGTCCCCGTCATCGCGAAGTCGGACTCCTTGACTATGGAGGAGCGTGCCGCCTTCAAGGAGCGAATCAAGGAGGAGTTCGCCTTCCACAACCTGAAGATGTACCCCTACGACAATGATGAGCTTGACGAGGAGGAGCGCGCGCTCAATGCCCAGATCAAGAACATTATTCCATTCGCTGTGGTGGGCTCCGAGAAGTCCATCATCGTCGAGGGCAAGCAAGTGCGCGGACGACAGAACAGATGGGGTGTTATCAATGGTACCTGCCCGTCTTCCTCCCTTCTTCGGTTCCGTGCACTGACGGTTGATAGTTGAGAACGAGGCTCACTGTGAATTCGTCTACCTGCGCAACTTCCTTACGCGCACACACCTCCAAGACCTGATCGAAACTACCTCTCAGATCCACTACGAGACCTTCCGTGCCAAGCAGCTGTTGGCTCTCAAGGAGTCGAGCGCCGCCGGTGCGGGGAGCAGCAGGCCCATCTCTCCATCCGCTGACAGGGAACTGAGCCGGGGCTCGCAGCAGAGGATGACGATTAACGGATACTAAGTCGTGTACCTGGCAACAGAGGGTAAGGGGGATGAGAGAGTCGAGTAGAGGAAGATCAATCAACATCGACCTCAACTTTTGTTGGCAGGGGTTTTTCTTTCCTCTTTCTAGGTTTAAAAGCAACCAATTCGTCGTTGCTGTGCCGGTTTATAATACCTCATGAGTTTTTCTTCACACTTCTATATCTGTGTTTTGTCTGTCTGCAGCTGTATTAAGCGCATACCCTCCGTCCATCATTGTTTTTTCTTTCCTTCCGTTTTTTTTTAAGGGAACAGGCTTTAGTGGTGTTATTGAAGTGAATTGGGTGGCCTAGTCCACTTCCTTTCAGCGACATGAAGAAATTTTATGAAACCGTGAATTAATGGGCAACTGCAGGAAAGTGAAGACGCAATACAGCAGAGATCATACGGCAAAGAGACAGCCACCAGTAAGTAAGGATATGAAAGTGGAGTAAAATATCCCATCAATTTGCCCCCAATCTAGTACAAGCACCAAAGAACGCCTTCCGGAGAAGCACAAACAGAAAGAAAGCATCCAACAATATCAACAACCACATGTCGTTCAGTTTCTCGGTCTCTTTGGATCGTTGCCTCCGTTCGAGTTCGGTTGGCCGTTCATTTGCTGTCCGGATGCGTTTCCCAACGTCGTGCTGTTGACAGTTTGAATTAGTCACTATTATATAGACTCGCACGCGAGAGGGGGGGGTTTCACCCATTAGCATCCGCAGTTCTCTTCGTTCCCGCGGCCAATCCAGGAGCACGGAATCCACCCCTTCCAGGTGGCATGCCAATTTGGCGTCCGGGGGTTAAATTTGGATGCTGAAAGTTAGGTGTTCCTCCCTGCTGCAAGGCTTTCCGGGGAACAGGCGTGGACTTGCTGTGGTCTATTCCTGCGGAACGGGGGATCGTGGTTGGACGGTGGGGGTTAAAGATCGTGTCTTGCTCGCTTTTGAGGTTCATGGCGGCGTGGCCGTTGAAGAACCCTACAGGAGGGTTGTGGGGGATGTTGGAAGGGGTGCCTGGGGGTTGCGGCATGGGCTCGTTGGCGGCAGAGGCGGTCTGGTTGGTGCTAGGCTGAGGAGGTTGTAGAGCTCGGGGAGCAGCCTGGAGAGGAGGCTGCTGGGCTCGTGGAGCGGCCTGGGGCGGCGGCTGAGCCCGTGAGACAACCTGTGGAGGTTGCTGAGGTCGTGGGGTGGTGGTCGCCCCGGAAGTTGGTCGATTGAGGGGCTGCATACCTGAGCGGTTTTGGGGCCCTTGAGGGCCTTGACCTGGCGGCTTGGGAATCGGTCTTGACTGTGCGTACGAGGTTGGGCCCTGTTGAGGACCCGATTTCAGGCCTTGGCCAGGCCGGGGAGGTGCGGCAATTGTTGGAGGGGGTGCGTGCGAACGCGGTGGTGGCGGCTGTTGAGGCGGTTGAGGCATCTTGGTCGGAGACGTTGGGGGTTGTTGTGGCGGAGGTCGTGTATAGTTGGTGCTTTGTGCGGGAGCAGGTTTACATGGTGTTTCGATAGGACTATGCTCCCTAGGATCCACTGCAACCTCGTCGGGCATCAGATCGTCGAAGACACCGTCGTCCCCAGCAAATACCCCCAACTCTTCGAGCTCATCTCCGCCGTACTCGTCAAGTGGTTCTGGTAAGCGTTAGCCAATTATATCCATCGCAACGACAGCTCTGACATGCCTGTAGGCGTAGCTGTTTCCTTGATAGCTGATGCCGGTGGTGCAGTCACAGGTTCATTTTTTGTGATCTGTTCCATAGAGTTGGGCTTCATCTCATCGCCATGACGGTGTAATCTCTTCTCATTGAAGAAGGTCTGTTACACATCTCAGTCACAGTAATAACGAAGCCAGCAATCGATTCGACTCACTGGCGGCGCTTTCAGTCGTGTGATCTTTTCCAAGTAGTCCTTATCGTAGAGACAATTCCCGAGAACGTTTCCGAACGATCGCAGTGCTCTCTTGAGACCATCCGTAGTACCTTCTTTCTTCGCCTTCTCAAACACCTGTGCCTTCTTTCCGTTTTCCATCTGGCCGTACCCAACATCTTCGTGAAATGTCCCGTCTTTGAGTGTAACCCGGACCGTGACCGATATACCGATGCTCCATTTGTTGTCTTTCGATTGATCAAGCTATTTAGCTGCAAGTTAGCTTCAACTCCAGTAGGCGGGAATTTCGGAAGCAAATACAAAGTCCACCTCCATATTCGTGATACTGCTCGACCACCCGTTGAACCCAAACACCTGGTTCGCTAGGTTGATACATTTCTCAGCCTGGATATAGTGAACTTTTTTCCCTCCCGCACCGGGTCTGGATGAGATGAACTCTGGGCCTAGCTGCTGGTCTAGCTTCGCCTGCAACGTCGCGATCTCAACCGCAGTGTAAGGAGATATGTGCTTCTCCTCGTACGGATTTTGGATTATTCCTGGGAGTTTGTGTTGGTCGCCTGGATGCATGGTTGCGGTGTGCTGGGAAGAAAAGGAGGAAGACACGCGTGAGGTCGCCAGAGAAATACACGACGTTGGGTACATGTTATCGACGCGTAAATTGAGTCATCGTCTTGGCATTGCTGGAACACCGTACCTATTCTACATATACAATAGATGCAAATCATTGTTCTGAATGCTTGGATAGCGAAGCAGCTTTGGACTAAATCTACTCTATGAGGGGTACACTTTTGACGGAATCCAGCTAAAGAACCGAAAGAGAGATTTCTTCGCACATAAACCATGACGACTATGAAGATGCAAGCTTCGCCAAAAAAAAAACAAGAAAAGAGAGAAGAAGGAAACATCGTGACGATTCTCTAGCTCACCATACGTACACACATTAAGTACCGTCCGCAATCACAACTCCAGACAGTTAGATGTAAGGTATATACAAACTTGCATGAGATTCGACACAACTACAGGTAGAGTGATGCAGCGGCGACGATGTCTGTGAAAAAGGAGGGGGTCAGCGAGAGGTCCGCCTATTCAATTTTCGAGTAACCCACCTCGTTTGACCTTTGACAGCGAGTCCTCGAATTTCTTCTCCAGTTCATCACTGCCCATAACCTTCGCAGCCTGGGCCATTTGTCGCAATAGCTCCTCGAGACGGCGGAACATACGGATCAAGCTACCTTCGTAGACGTCGGTCATTTTACTAAGAGGTATTAACACCATTCTCCAGAACAAAGGTTTGCAACTCACCATATGGCCGAGAAAGAAGCTCCCTTCGACCACTCGTAGACAACCTCCATCAACTGTGGCTTGAACTTCTGCGCATATTCCTCTTCCGTCATGGCGGCCATTTTGCTCTCAGCCGAGATCTTAGCAATCAGCTTGGCCTGCGCCTGCAACTCCCTAAACGGCGCAGCAAGCTCCTCCTTCAGTTGCTGCTCGCTGTTGCTCTTCTCCTCAAATACGAAGCAACTGAGAAGCGCCGCGGTCAGCTCGGGACTAAGCTCGTTGAACACACGGTTGAACAGCAGCTCGCTGAGCAACAGTTCGTCTCCGGAGCTGATTTCGCAAGCAACCCTATAGATAGCCATCAGTAACGGCCCCACTGCTTATAAAATCCAGGATGACCAACCTCGCCTTAAGTTGGACGATATCGGTGTCGCTGATGAAACCCAATCGCCTGAGCACCCTCTTTCTGCACTTGAGTTCGTCCAGCTGCATGATGGAATGGGCGACCGAGATCTTCTTCTTCGTAGCTTTGATCTTTTCGGTAACTTCCATTTTGTAACTATATTGGTTGTAGAGATCGACCAGACGAGGGGAGTTGTGCAGGGGGTTGACGAGCAACTTTGACTCAAGGACCTCGATTTTCTGAGAAGCAAGTAAGTTACGGAAACATGAGTTCCGACGAGAAATAGCTTACACGGAGAAGGGCCTTGAAGGAATCGTCTGTGATCTTCATATTCTCGACGGGGTCGAGGATGGAGATTCCATCGCCAAATCTGCGCTTGATCTCGTCAATGTTCTTTCTCGCAGTATTTCGCTGTTCAGCCTGCTTCATATCATTTGGAAGGAAAATCCTGAGCCCTGAGATACCGTCCAGGCACGAGAGCAGTACAGGAACAACTTCCATCTTTCCGTTGTCACCCTCTGCAGGTGGCCGGACACCTGGTGGCAAGTCTGGATTCGACTTGGGGTATGTAGGGGCATCTTGGGCGACGCACAAGAGAACATCCACAACGTAGCTCTCCTGGGGTGGGAATTCCTCCTAAACGGAATTAGTGTGAGTAGCAATACCAACGCCCGTGTTGCTTACCTTGCCGCGCGCCCGTCTAGAGTAAGCAACGACAGCTCCCCAGCCGAAATCGTGATTGCCGTACTTGACTTTAACTAGGCGACCGGGTTGCATGAACTTGAGACAGTAGCTTGGGTGGTTGATGACATCTCTCATGTCCTTCGCATACATGTCGAGTTTCTGTCGCAATTCATAGTACTCCCGCACTATGACCTCATCATCGATCGCGATCAGGGACTTTTCACGCTCCAAGTCACCAAGCTCTGACTTGCAGTTAGCATCAGAAGCACAGCACATGCAGAGGGATTGTTACCTTTCTCCAAGACAGATACACCAGCAGTGTTCTGGAACTGGTAGAAACATTTCTCGAGCATATACTCGGGCGAAATTCCTTCCACCCTGATCAAGTTTAGAATCATGTTGTACCCCAAGTAGAACGCCGAGTTCAGTCGATCCTGCTCTCCCTTGACAATATTACGGGCAACCTGTGGTTCCATCTTCTCGTCGATCATGAGGATAACGATGCCGCGATCATCAAGACCACGACGACCCGCCCGACCAGCCATCTGCACGAACTCCGAAGGAGAGATCCATCGTTGCTCCTTTCCATCGAACTTGCGGAGGCTGGTGAACACAACGGTCTTCGCTGGCATGTTCAGTCCGATGGAAAAGGTCTCAGTCGCAAACAGGACCTTAATCAAGCCCTCTTGGAAAAGAATCTCGATCACCTCCTTAAGAATTGGCAGTAGCCCAGAGTGATGGATACCGATTCCACGGCGTAATAGCGGAAGAATGTGTTGAATTTGGGGCAAGCCACGGTCCTCTTCGGATAGCGAGCTGATAGCATTCTCAAAAACTTTCGCGACCATCTCCTTCTCGGCGTCGTCGTTAAACGCAAGTTGGCTCATAGATAATGCGTGGTGTTCGCACTCCCTCTTGCTGAAGGAAAAGACGATGACAGGATTGTAGTTCTTGATCATGATCATCTTCACGATCTTGTAGATATCAGAAGGGCCTGGTCAGGTATTAGCACGGACCTGTGGCGGAAAGGAATGGGAAGCAATACCTTTGTTTCCTCCTTTCTTTACCTGCCATTTGTTCTTTCCCTTGCCTCTTCTTGCATTGATATCGGCCGAGTCCTCACCATGGGCATCAGCCAAAGAGCCCATGGCTTTCTGGAAATTGTCTTCCCGAAAAATACCCTTCTCGTCTACGACCAAATGGATGCCATCAGCGCCGGAGGGGAACAGGTAATTCTGCAGTGGTGTGGGTCGGAAATCCGTGTAAACTACATGACAAGGCTGTGTATGTGTTTTACAGATCCATTCCGCAAACTGCATGGCATTGGGAATGGTGGCAGACAAAAACACATATCTAACTTTGTCAGGCAGCAGAATGATGGTCTCCTCCCACACAACTCCACGGGCCTTGTCTCGCATGTAATGGATCTCGTCGAAGATAACCCATTGCACCTCTCGCATCACCTCCGATCCACGGTACAACATAGATCTCAGAATCTCGGTGGTCATGACCAAACAGGTCGCAGACGGATTGATTGTTACATCACCCGTCATCAATCCCACGTCGCCAAATTCTGCAGTGAATTCCCGAAACTTTTGGTTGCTCAGAGCCTTGATTGGACTGGTGTAAATAACCCTCTGATTGTCCCGCAGACTCTGCGCGATCGCATATTCCGCTACCACCGTCTTTCCCGCACTGGTGTGGGCACTGACAAGCACACTCTCGCCGCGCTCTATTGCAGCCACGGATGTCTTTTGGAATGGATCCAGCTCAAAGGAGTATTGGCGTGCTGGTGGATCATGGAAAACATGGTTTTCTATCGGCAGGTACTTGTAGCTTAACGGAAGCGAGACCTGATGTCGCACTTGGTGTGGAATGATGATCGATTGGCCCTCCGTATTCTGCGAGGTGAGACCGCCCGAAGCCGGTACCTCCCGTACAGCCTCAATCTGGAAGGCGTCGGTGACGATAGGATCGCCATCAGCAGGAGTGCGGCGTCGCCGTTTTGCGGACGGCGAAATCAGCTGCGGCTGCTCGTCTGTCTGCTGCACTTGTTGCTGTTGCTGCGGGTCGTCCGCAGACGGAATTGAATCCACCGGCATGACATCTCCCGCAGCGCTATCGTCCGCGCTCGCAGCACGACCGTTACCATTTGCGTTGCGTTTTTTGTTCGACCGTCGTTCGGTGTTGGGGTCTTGCGCTGGTGGTGGGGCTTCCTGATCGAACACGTCGAAAAGCTCATCGTCGTCGAGCATGGCTGGCCGGCGGAGGAGGGCTGAGGGGAGAAATCGAGTGTGAAATGAGCGGGGAGTGTAAGTTGGTACGTCGAAGTAGAGATCGCGACTGATTCAGGGCGGATCCAGAAGTAAGTAGATTTTTGGAAAGCGACTACCGGAGACTTCACGCTAATCGAAGCTAATGCGGCAAACTTATAGAACCCAGAAGTTGGGGTCTTTCTTTCGTTTGTGGCGGGATCGAGGGAGGTGGGTCAACAGGCGGGCAATCGGGGGCCGGGTAATACACAACACCAAGAATTTGCTGATTGATACATGGTTCGATTTCTATCTAACCATATGAAGTATGCACACACTCGGCTAGGGTTGTTTGGTCAGGCTAGGTAAATCCCAAAACGATTAATCCATCAGACAATCGCCCCATTTCACCTTGATCCACCCACCAAACCATCCATCTCCACTCAGTCTCAGTACACTGCCAACCCTCCATTATTCCGGTAAGCACCTCCACCGAAAACCCACATCTTCGAATTCGGCATACAACCGCAGTGATTCGAGTTTCAGCAAAACCCTACCTTGCCCATCATTGCCGCCCGTCCGCGTGCTGACTTTGTTACTACGTCAAGCTATGATATCCGGTACCATTCGTCGCTCGGCCCTTGCCGCTCGCCAGAGTCCATTCACGGTAACCCACCGAAACCTTTCCGTCACTCCTGCTCGCATGGGCGGATACCACTATCCCGAGGGTCCTCGAAGCAACCTTCCCTTCAACCCTCTGACCAAGTGGTTCGCCGTCCGATACGTTTCGTTCTGCGGTATGTTCTTTAAGCATTCACATCCACTCGAATCACATCCTGACATCTTGGAATAGTTGTCGGCTTCGGACTTCCCTTTGGTATCGCCGTCTACCAGCTTAGGAAGAACGCCTAAAAAATAATGTGGCACCGTTCTTTGCGGTAAACAGACGGGCGATTGTGGTACATACAGCTTGCTTCGGGCACAAGTGCTGGGTTCCGTTACGCTCGAACCGTGTATCATAATGGATAGAACCGACTTCCGCTGTGTAGCCACACTACGTGCTGCCTAGTTGTGTATCGGGGTACAAGATCGTGGGGATGATCCTAAGGTTCATGATTAAACATTAAGTATGAACGCAGGTGACGAGAGTGGCGAAGCTAGTCTGAACATGCGAACCGACGGTCCAGTTGGCCCTCCTCGTGATGCTAGCAACTTTCCAATGCCATTGAATGTGTTTGGATATTCCACTATAGTTATCCCAGTGAACCTCCTACTTCTCCCTGTCTTCAGAGTTCCAAATTCAAAGTTGCCTCTTGTCGAGTGACAATCTTTAAAGATTTCGCTCAAGTGGTTCATCTTATGCCTTAATGCGGCTCCGCATTTATGTGAGGGGTGTGTCATATTTGTACGACCCAATAGTGGGGCCAAAAAATTAGAGCGGGGCACGTCACATCCATCCTCACTGCAACAAACGACCACAACCTCACAATGCGCAATCTACTGAAAATCCATCGACATACTGTTGCCGTCGAAGATACCATCTCTTCTATCACCGCATCGGCGTGGGATGTTTCCACCGACAGTTTAATATGCGCGTTTGAACCAGCGGAGGGGGGTGGACTAGTGGAGCTTTCGAGGGCCACAGTGAGTTAGGAATACCATTGGGTGACGGAGGGTAGCTGCTGATGGGGGAGAGAGGTTTAGGCAGGAAGAGATTATGCGCCAATAACCTCATGGGAGGTCGCAGCAATACTGGACGACGATGCCACGAGTAATCGCATCGTTAGCTTGTTCTACCTCACGGATACATCTTCTACATGCGTCATCTTCTCAGGCGGGGATATAGTGCTAGTACGCGAGCAGGATGCGGATGTGGAGGTGGAGATTGTTGGGTCCATCGAAAGTGGGATCTGTGCCACCGCATGGTCACCCGACGAAGAAGTGTTGGCCATTGCAACAAAATCTGGGACATTGCTGTTGTTGACGAGAGATTTCGAACCGATTGAGGAGGTGAAATTTTCAGTCGAAGATCAGAAAGCGTCAAGACACGTGAGCGTCGGCTGGGGAAAGGCGGAAACACAATTCCAGGGGAAACATGCAAAAACTCAGGGACTGAGGGATCCCACGGTGCCGGCGAAGGTGGACTCAGGTGTGCTAAGTCCGCAGGACGACGCCCGGACTGTGATCACATGGAGGGGTGATGGCGCATACCTGGCTGTGTCTACGATCGAAGACCAGGAACGCCGGGTGGTGCGCGTGTACAGTCGCGAAGGGCAATTGGACAGTGTTAGTGAGCCAGTGGATGGGTTAGAGTCGCCACTGAGCTGGCGACCAGTTGGAAACCTGATCGCTGGTATTCAACGGAGGTTCGACAGGGTGGATGTTGTCTTTTTCGAACGGAATGGTCTTCGCCATGGAGAGTTTACGCTCAAGACAGGGGAGAAGACGCCATCGTCTGAGCTCAAGATCAATTCGATGCATTGGAACGGAGATTCCTCAGTGTTAGCTGTTTGCCTCGCCGATAGAGTCCAGCTGTGGAGTACAGGCAATTATCACTGGTATCTAAAGCAAGAGGTCATGCTCTCCTCTTACTCGACCTCCCATACAGAAAATAAATATGGGTTCCAATGGCACCCTGAGAAACCCTTGCAATTTGTCATCACATCTACCAGTAAGAATTCGTGCATCGATCGTGGTTCATTTTTTGACCAATGCTAATGAAACTCTAGCAACGGTCGATTTCAACTCGTTTGTGTGGATAAATGCTTCAGGGCCATTGGTAGCGCCCAACGACTTCGGCGTAGTTGGTGTGGTAGATGGAGGTGTGTACCCCACTATGAAAAAGGAACATCTGAATTCTCACAAGCCTACACGTAGACAAGCTTAAATTAACGCCGATTCGAGTCGCCAACATCCCACCGCCGATGTCGTACTGCGAAGCGAAACTGGACTCCACGCCTGTTGACGTGGCAATAAGCCCAAGCGGCACCCGCATTACAGTCCTCCAGCACAGCAGTGTAGATCTTATCGATTGGGACTTCAAGTCGGCGAAGGATCCCGAAGTCACTCGAAGCGTCTTCAAATTTCCAAGCAGCGGAAGCTTCCGCCAAGTCTGTTTCCTCGATGAGGAAACAATCTGCCTTCTAGGAGAGAGTGCAGGTAATGCAAACGTATTGCGCCGAGTAATGCTTAGCGACCAAGTAGATGTCAATGATTCCCACGTCTTGACCATCGACACTTCAGTGTGCACCTTCAGGGCCGCCGGAGAACTCGGAGGGGTATTATGCCAAGACCAGACCGGAGTTGTGGCTCGATACGACTTCGAGGAGAGAGCGGATCATCCGGTCTGCGCGCTCCCTGCGAAATGTCCGTGGATGGATGCCATCATTCTGGAGGGCCAGGTAAGCCTATTCAAAGAATTCCCACATAAAGGGGTATTATTGACCTCGACGCAAGATTGTGGTCTTTGGTCTCTCGGAAGCTGGACGTCTTTACGCCAATGAACGACACCTGGCTTCGTCGTGTACATCGTTCGCCATTACAGATGCACACCTGATGTTTACGACCAGCCAGCATGTGATCAAATTCGTCCACTTGACATCCAGAATTCACGGTATCTCTCCAAGTACGTTAATTGCCTATTCAGACCACTAACTCAGAGTATAGACCTCGAAGTACCCTCCGATGAAGCCAGTGGCAACGACGAACGTTGCCGAAACATCGAGCGTGGCTCGCGTCTTGTCAGTGTGATGCCCTCGGCTTTCTCGTTAGTCCTACAGATGCCTCGTGGAAACCTGGAAACAATCTACCCCCGAGCCCTCGTGCTGGCAGGAGTGCGTAGAAGCATTGAGGCCCGGAATTACAAAAAAGCGTTTCTTGCGTGCAGAAACAACCGCGTGGACCTTAACTTACTGCATGATTACGCGCCGGCGCAGTTTCTGGAGTGCATAGAGCTGCTTGTCTCGCAATTGAAAGAGATCGAATACATAGATTTGGTACTTTCGCAACTACGGTGTGCTCTAACAGTCTCTGCTGCTCTCGGGGGATTGCCTGCTAATTGGGACAGAGAGGAGGATGTGACGAAGACTATGTACCGGGAGACACTGCCATCCGCCACTTCTCTATCGCTGGAAAATAAACCTGCTGCTACTGGAGTTACTAACAAAGTCAACACTATCTGCAATGCATTCATCGATGTCCTACGGAAAAAGCACCTCTCTAAGCACATGCAAAACATCATCACTGCATATGTATGCAAGACACCGCCAGACCACGAGTCGGCGCTGGGCTTAATTACATCGCTCAAGGGTAGGGATTTGTACGAGCAAGCAATCACACATATATGTTTCCTATCCGATATTGACAAGCTTTATGATACTGCTTTGGGAATATATGATCTGGAAATCTCGATCATGATTGCGCAACAGGCACAGAAGGTTTATCACTGCTGCTCACTCGATTTTGTAATGCTAATTAGATAAACAGGACCCACGGGAGTACCTTCCCTTCCTACAGAGTCTTCAGGAAATGCCTGAGCTCCGGCGCCGCTTCACCATTGATGACAAGCTTGGTCGCTATTCAAAAGCGTTGAAAAGCCTATTCGACATGGGCGGCAACAGCTTCGAGGAGACCCGCAACTACGCTGCTCAGAAGGAACTATATACCGAAGCCCTCCAGCTGTACAAATACGCGCCGGATCATACGAAAGCTATTATGCGTGATTATGCCGACTTCTTACATGCCACGAGTCGATTCAAAGAGGCCGGGTTTGGTTTGTCTCACCATCGGCAGTTGTAACGGGAATCCATGGCTGATGATTGCGGATGTAGCGTACGAGTTCTTGGATGAGACAGCCCTGGCAATAGAAAGCTACCAAAACGCCGGACAGTGGGAAGAATGTCTTTTCGTCGCGACGCGGGCCCAAGAATCGGACCTCCCCTCCCTCGCCGCCTCGCTGGCCGAAACCCTGACCGAACAAAAACTTCACCACAAAGCGGCAACCATTTACCTATCTTACCTCTCGGATGTGCCCGCTGCGGCCACCGCCCTGTGTGCAGGAACCCACTACTCGGAAGCAATGCGGACCGTGGTCCTGCACAACCAACCAACTCTCCTAACATCCATTATCGACCCAGCCCTCACCGAGGCTTTCGCCTCATCCTCCAGCCTTCTCGCCGAGTGCCGCGGCCAGCTCAAGGCCCAAACAAGCCGCATCGCCGAGCTCCGCGAAAAAGCCACTATTGACCCGCTCGCCTATCTTGACGTTGTTACGGAGGCTGACGCGCCAGATAACGTTTCCCTTGCACCGACTAACGCTAGCACTTCGGGAGCCTCACTATTTACTCGCTATACCGGCGCTTCCCTGGGGACCGCACAGACGGGAGAGACCCGGAAGACTTCCAAGAACCGGCGAAAAGACGAACGTAAGCGGGCGCGTGGCAAGAAAGGGAGCGTCTATGAAGAGGAGTATTTAGTCAATTCTGTGCGTCGCCTCGTGGAGCGGGTCGATAGCATTAGGGGGGAGACGACGGGGCTGGTCGAGGCCATGTTTAGAAGGGGCATGAGGGAGAGTGCTGGTGCACTGCAACAGGCGATGGTGGAGTTGCTGGAAATGATAAAGGAGGCCGTGCCGGTGATTTTTGTGCCGCATCTGACAGAGGGCGGGCAGGCGGTGAGGGTGGAGGTACCTGTGGTTAGGGAGTTTGAAGGGCTTTCTTTAGTATAGAGTCTCATCTCAGCCCCATAGGAAAGGTTCGCGTGTATCAGGCATAGATTGAAACAACCATGGAAGTAGCAAACAAGACAAAATAAACAATAAGGTTTACAAGGAAGAATCGCCATCATTTGATCATGAAAAAAAGAGAAATGAGTACATGGGGAAAAAAAAGCGAACGCCTAATCCATCCCACCCCAATGGGTAAAGTAACCAGCAACCAATCACAATTCCCACTACAACTGAAATCGAATGCAAAAAAAAAACCCCGGCCTGAGCGGACACAAAGAGAAAATAGCTCATTTTTCTTTAGGTCATAGTCTTACCAAGAGGCAGTTTGTTGTGTACATCATTAGGCAGTCCCATCTGGTCCAGGAACGGCGCAAATGCACTGGCGATATCGGCAATGGTAGACTTGAGCTGCGCGATCAAGGCCTCGGGCTCCTCGAGCTTGATTTTCCCGGCCGCCATGTGCGCCTCGGTATCGGTCCAGTGCAATGGGGGGTTAGCGGTATACCTCTCGAGCGTCTCCAGCGTGGCACAGAAGCTCTGGAGTATCTTGCCAACGTGGCCCTGAACTACACCGTACTCATCTTCATCGAGTGATGAAATGACTAATTTTCCAAGAGCTATTTGCCCTAGTGGTCAGCCCGTGGTGACTTCAGAATGGAAGAGAGAAATACCAGAAACAGCATCGATCGGAACCCGCACATTGGAAATAGCGCCAATAGTCACTCGTTGAACAGTCTGCCTGAACGGTTCTCCACACGACGACGCCAACATGGGCGTCATCTGCTCCTTGACCAGGTCCAGAGCCGATTTCGTCGCTTTGCTCGCATCGAATGAATCGGGGATCGGCAAGTGCTTGCGCAGGGCAACGCTCGGAGAAGCAGAACCATCAGCAGCCTGCACCATATCCAGTAGGTTGCGGCCGGGAGAGCGGGGGCCTGTCTTTACTAGAATGTTGGCCTGGCTTACTGGAATCGGGGGCGGACTGTTGTTGTGCTCAGGTGCGGAAGGTGGCATGGGTGGCGCAGAGGCGGCGGTTGCGGTACACGGGGAGATGAGCTCGGTCAGCTTGATCTCGACTTCGTTGACAGCTCGCAAGCACTCGTTAAGAATCTGTTCCCATGCTGATGGTTTACGGTCGACATCGGCGAAGATGGCGCGTCGACGATCAGGACGGTTGTGGGCAAGATAGTTCAATTCCGCAAAGGCCATCGGCTGTCGTCACAATTAGTCATTCATATTGAGGTGGAAGCGAAAATCGATGCGCACCTGTGTCAATGGCGCCTGAGAGGTACGGAGTCCGGAAATTAGAGTTCCATTAGGGTCGCTCGATTTGTCGGTCACCGTCTTGCCGCCCTGGAACGGATCCTCGGTGAAGAAGGCGTTAAAAGCAGCATGAACGACTTCAGACGACAAAACGATCATGAACGCGAGGAAGCAAGACCGAACGAAGAGCGTAGGCCCCACCGGAAACGAGGGGAGCGCGGCCGAGCGGTTCAACCTTACAAACAGTCAATATTCCTCAATGGCCTGGGGAAGCGCGGCCCAGCATACCAATAAAAGTGTCTCGCAAACGCCAATGTGTGAGACCAAAGGATATACCGGAATGGAGCGTACACGAGAGGGCCGAAGATCGAGGAGAAGGATACATAGGACCCCAATTTCGATGCTAAAATAGGGATCTGAGCCAACCCAGCGTCCTGGTAAGAGGCGTATGGTACCTCGGGAAGCACTAGTCTTGCTCTGTCGTAATAGATATGTGCCCCACCGCTAAGGACACCGATGAACACCGAGAAGAACACCAGGTAAAGGAACCTCTCATTCAGTCTTGGTCGTTCGTAACTCCTGCAATCCCCAATCAGCATACCTCCTTCACTTCCGACTGACGCAACGTGTAAACACCTTCCCTCAACCACAACACCAAGTTGGTCTTCAGGGCTGCATGACAACAGATACAGTGCCATGAATACCACCGAAGATAACACGTAGGTAAATATTGCCGAGTAAGTCGCAAAGGATCCGATCGCTCTCTGGAACGCATGAAATGGAGACGGGTGCGCCCTTTTGACAACTAACAGTAGCGGTATTAGCAGGACGCCTGTAGTCCCCCCTATCCCCCCAGACCCTCTCAGAAGCTAACCATGTAATTGCGCGATCCTCAGGATCAAGATTGGCATAGCCGACAGGAAAAACAACACGAGGCATTTCAATCCGGTCGTGCTTATCGGGAACAGCACCCATAAGACTGCCAGAACCTGTCGTAAGTACAATTCGACTAACATCTTCGAAAAGGAAAAGCTTACAGTTCGACTTATCGCTTATGAGGATCGCTTCCAGATAGCAAAAGCCGAGTGTGGTCAAGCAGGCGTTCGCAAACCTCCGGTGTAGCAGAGGCGTGAGTATCGACTGGTAATGGGGAGGCGGTGGTCTCGCTGCTGGGGTCGGCAGCGAACGAGATATCGACTGCACCATCGTATGGAGGGTAGCGGCGACGGTGGCAGTACTGCGTGTGGGTTGCCGGTGGTCAAAATCGGAGTGAATGTCTGGTGAAAGTTGGGAGGACGCGGTTCATGTGTGCCCAGCCTTTGACTTGTTTTGGGGAAAGTCACCTGAAAGCGCGGGACTTCCCGCAATTATTACGGGTCATCACTCAAGGATCAACTGCCTTCGACCCTTTTTTACAAGAAATACAATGACTAAGTACCTGTGTATGTAGCGCAATATGTGGACGACACAAACAACCTCCCAGTGCTCAGTAATCGTTCGTTCAATTGTACGCCAAAACCAAATTCTGCACTTCCTGCCATATGGTCATATCGTACAAATCGCTCAGCAAACATCGTCGAGCCATTGCATATTTTCCACGGCCCCGATCCTATGCCAGCGACGGCCTCCCCGAAATCCGCGCGGGTCATTTCGTTGGTGATGGTAACCTTTATAGGGGGAATGGAGTAAGAAACCAAAAAGATAAAAAAAAACCGGCAGTAAAAGGCAAGGGAACATGGGGGTAGTCCAAAAGAAATAGACATAAAAATACATAAATATGCAAATCACCACTTCCAACCCGATCCCCAGCTGGGAATCTCCATCACCGGATGCGTACCAGCAGACCCGAGGGGCGCATCAGTAACGCCGGGGGTGTTGTTATGGTGTGCAGAGGAATTGATCCCCACGTTCCCAGAAGATTTGCGCCTAGGAAAGAGACTCTTCCACTCGCCTTCATTTTTATCTTCCTCGACACGCAGCAGAAGTCTCTCGCCGACGACCGTATTGAAGCGGGCTGTCTGCGCTGGCTTCTTCCAGTGCCTTCTGTCGATACGGCCGGCGTCGATGGGTTTCGATCCCCGTCGGACGGCGAGGACTATTGTCGGTTCCGGATTATCTATCCACTGTCAGAATTTCAACAAAAGGATGATTAGAGCTTTTTGTTACCAGTGTAGATACGAATACTGTCATCTACCGGCTTCACCAGCGCCGCCCACACTTTATGTTCCCAGTGTGCAACCCCAACGACTTCGAACTCAACCTTAGTCCCGAAATCACCGGCCCTCGCCAACACGGATCTGGAGGCCGGCCTCGGAGTGATGAGAACATTATTCGCCATCAGCTTGATATCATTCTCCTTCGCCAACATGGCAGGAATATCCAGGCTATTTAGCAACGCTATACTAGTGGCGGTACTAAGTAGATATCCGGTGTAAAAAACCGTCTTCTTGATCCTTAACGGCTTGAAGCCATGCACCCCGCATGACCGCTGCACCTCGTTGTGCTCATCCACCATCGTCTGGATATGCTTCAACTCCGTAGTAGGATCGAGGGATCGCGCGGTCTCTGCCACTTGAATAACCTCCGCCTTGAGATGCGCTCGTCGATTGTAGGTTGCCTGGACGTAGTTCTTGCAAAAATCCTCAAAGGTGCGGACGTGCCTGGCCCGGTCTTCGTAGATACTAACGTCTACATCAGCTGTCCGCTGCCAGACGCCATGGGTATGACTAACCGAAGTTCCTGCGCCTCAGAGTAAATGTTCAACAGTTGGGCCAAAAACGCTGTTTTGAAGGCGAGAGTATTCTGGCTCTGCTGTCCAGTGGGCATGATCTTCGACTTCAATACGATCATGTCAAACACCAATCCGCGGCTCTTGACAATCCTGTGCACCAACTCCGCAAAACCGGTATCGCCCCTCCCAGTTAGAAGCACCGTCAGTGCATCCTTCTGTTGCATACTAAGCTCGACAAGTTGCACAATGTTTTCGTTCCACCAGCCCTGCCACGCGCGTTTCTCCTCGATCTCCAGACCCTTCCCCGTAGCCGCCAGAATTCGTGGATCGTGCCACCATCCACCGTTGGCGAGCCCGTCCGGCGATTGTAAGTTACTGAGGGTAGGCGAATGCCAAATTTTGGAGTTTGGTAGTGGACTGCAGAAGAGAGTGTTGTCGAAATCGTACACATGGATGGCGCGAACTGCTTCCCTCTCGGGCATTGGGCGATCAGACGGGAGAGAGTTCCATCGCTGCATATGTTCGGGTGTATACTCCCTGGACGAGGATGCTGCCGCCTGTGCGATCATCATTGCGGCGGCGACGGAGTCAGGTCGACGGTCGAAATCCAGGAAGATATGGTGGGTATGGATTGCGCGATGGCGGATAAGAGAAGAGAAGGAGAGAAGTGTGGTCCGAATGAAAAGAGTGCAACAGAGGGGCGAAAGCATATGTAGGAATGAGCAGGCTCTGAGGTTGGGAAATTTGGGCGCTAGATAACGTGAGCATCGAGTTCTTTATCGCACGTGATCGGCCACTTTAAGCACACCAACTAACGTGAAAGCCTGCACACACATATGTAGTCTAGGTAGATCAAAGTATGCTTCGGTTCATCCTGCAGATCCTCAGGCCTTCAGGCCTCGCCTAGAGATCATATGTAGATATCCTCCTGGCTCGGTCAAAAGATTGAGACTGCTTGCTCGAGTTAGTGTTCGTTGCGTGTATGATGTAGAGTATTGTACAACGGGTGATAATACCCACGGCATGTGAAACAGGCATAAATAGGTACTCATTTGCGCGCATCGGTGCAGTGCGAAGTGTGTTTTGAATTCATAAGCTTGCTCCTTTCTGGGAATAATGCACAGAATGAAGCATACCCGCCACTCAGTACCGTGTTAGATAAACACGGCCCCGACCTGCACCAACCACCTACCGCGCGCCCCGAATGTGTGCCAGAGGCACATGGATACTGGTCCGCAATCGCCCGTCTCACTTACTTTCGAGCCGCCTCATCTAAAGCCTCCCGTAACGCCCTCTTCCTACCCTCTACCCAAGCAGCCTGCATCACATCCAGCTTTCCTCCGAGCACCGTCGCCGTTGCTGCGGTCAAGAGTACAACCCCCCTCGCAACCGTACACCCCCTCAACAGCAGCTTCGCACCAATATTCATCCCCACCTTCACACCAGCCACAGACTCAAGTTCGAATCCCCACACCCTCCTGCCAGCCGCATCTTGCAGTAGCAGTCTGTGGATAGCACTCGTTCCTACGCGTGCCTCGGCAGAACCGGTCCCGTTGATGGTGTTATCTTCCGCGGGAACGATTCGGATGACCTCGCGTCCACGCCTTGATTCCCCACGCCCCGCCATCTCCAGACGGTCCAGTGCATCAATGCGGGAGGAGGTAACGTCGTAGATGTCAAGCAGCTGGACTACAATGCCGTAGTCAGGGAGCGTGAGGGATACGGGAGCATTTTCGGGAAGGATCGGTGGAAGGCATAGGTTCCCGTAGGGCTGGAGCGAGAGTGTGATGTCGGATGCCAGCAGGCGGAACTTGAGGGTCTGTATTAGGGCTTTCCCCGTGGGGGGGTGCGGGGTGGATTGTAGATTGGATAGGAGCGTGTGCAAGACAGATGGACGTGAGTGGAGGTGGTGTTCACTGGAGAGTATTTGGAGGAGCGTGTCGATTGAAGGGATTGGTGGGGTGGACATGGTTGCGGATTGGTGGATGTGAGTATCCTTATCGAGGTTCTGCAGCCTTGCCTCACCGTCGTGCGCTGCGTTTTCCTTTGTTCTTTCCTTCGTTCCTCTCTTTGGTGCGCATCGTAAATCTTTATTAATTGCGCAGCTTGAGAGCTGAGCTAATATAAGCGCCACGGAAAATCTGTCGTGCGTATTTCGCCAAGCTGTAAAAAAAAAGGCGATGATTGGTCAGTTTCAACCTCATCTCAACACCGAAAACGGAAGTCGTGATACACCATCACCTTTGTGAAAAGTTCATGTTTTTTTCTCGACATCTTGATATCTTTCCCGGAACGGAGGAGGGATAGATAGGGAGCGGAAATTGTCGTCGAGCGATCAGACGCCATCACGACAATTCAGCTTTTGACATCGATCCCACACTTAAACACTGCCAAGCCAGGTAAGCACGACGGATATAAGACTCTCAGGACTACTCTTATTTCTCCCGTCGTGCTTATTGAAAAATAGGAAACACTAGACGAGGGCTGCAGAACCTCGATAACGTAGAATACTTACAACGGTATAAGCATGTTCCAGTTCATGAAATGTTAGTTATCTACAGTACCATACGGGTTACCCGGCTAGATACCAGGTAACGTACCGTAGGGGTTTACCGGCCACTACCCCTTACCCGGACACCTTAGTAAGCTGTGATTTAGCCTGTAGCCCCACCCTATAACCCCGCTCAACCCACTAAAAAATCCTCAACACCTTTC
>Ga0307516_10001041_pt1 | contig 38541 bp, 58 predicted proteins | sample 19_EM_MG_FD_203310 | JGI IMG/M metagenome (GOLD analysis project Ga0307516, IMG submission 203310) | Populus trichocarpa ectomycorrhiza microbial communities from riparian zone in the Pacific Northwest, United States - 19_EM | ecosystem: Host-associated > Plants > Roots > Unclassified | place... | reverse complement strand
TGCCAGAGGGCGAAACTGCTTTGGTGGAACGAACTGTTTGATGGAAGGTGCAGATGTCTGGACGGGAGCAGTATCCACGTCTGGGGTGTGAATGGGGGAGCAATACCTCCCAGACAAGAAGTCCTGGCGGGTGATAGGGAAATCCAAATGGGCTTCCTTATCGGCCCATTTAAGGCACGTACCACTCTCGAGTTTGGTCGGGATGGGATTCGGTGGTCCCGAGGCGAGCCTGGTATGGAGATCGTTTGGCTCAGCGTCAAGGAGAACATGGTTAATTTCGCACGTTGCACTGGATTGGTCCAAAAGTTTGAAGTGAGTTGATCCGCGAACGATTAGAACACCGTCTCCGTCCCACGTCTTGTGTTTCTTGTGCTGGGGCGATCGCCTGGCAAACACCGGTGAATATAGGTCCGCTGGAACGTAGCCTTCTCCACCCGGGCGCACCATTGGACAACCCAATATAGTTCAACGTTAGGGTCATGACCGGGGCCGTTTGCCTCGCGTAATCTCTTATCTGGGTGCCCGGAGGAGCCTTGCCCATCCTCTGGCTTTCGCTTCTGACCACGGGGGTTGATATTTTGGGACATATTCTCAAGCGGTGGTGAAATCTAAGTACACCCTCGAGTGGAACTAAACGGGGCACCCAAGCAAAAGAAAGGCGTCGGGGTAGGAAGTGGGACGAATGGCGGTCGGTGGAGACGCGGCTCGTCACGACGTGACTCGTCGCGTTGAGGACGCGCCTTGGGTGATTACCTCACATGACCATGTGATCAAGCGCCTTTCGGAGTTAGTGAAAAAAAATATCGAGTAAATGCACCTTACTTACCTCAGCGGGCGTTTGAAAATAATGAGCTGACGAGACAGGTGGGCGCTGAGGTGGATATGCGAAAGGGGGCCAATCAAGATCAATTAGGGTCTTTCTGATGTGCAAATATTAAGCTTTAAAGTCGCCGCGCAATTCTGACGGGGTTCGCAGAGGGGGTCAGTGATCAACCGGACTGCCGTCTGTTCTTTTGGGGGATGGTTTTGGGGGTGCGAACGGCTGGCGCACGGATGAGGAGGTGGAAGACTCGTGTATAGCAAGGCGCTCGTGATGGACGCTGGACATATCAGACAGACTATCAGACAAACCTGACCTCCGGAGACGCTCGATTCTGCACGTTGGGCGAGAACAGTTGTTGGGTTGACAGTGGACAGTTGACGCGCAGATTTTTCCCCATCGCCTATCTGGCGACTAATTCGCAAATCAAACGACCAAAAGTTTGTATGCGAGAAGCCCTCAGGAAATCACCACCGTCTACTCTCTCTTGCCCGTTCGTAGTGAAAACAGCCCGGGCGTTCGGATCAGAATTCGCCAATGAGTTCGAGGCCAGCTCGTATATACACCTGCGAGGGCTCCCTAATCCCTCAGCCACCCCTCCCTCCCCCCTCCCCTCCCCAATGTCTGACTCCGAGCTCAGGCAGCGCCAACCGAGCCCGGCGACGTCCGCAAAGACGTCCCCGAAAAAGCACAAGGGTTCTAGCTTCCCTCCGCTATCGAGCCCGCCACCAGCGACCACTGTCACTCGTGGTTTCATTTTAACCGCTTCCTTTGCGTTATCCGTCACCCTCCTTCTCTACCTCAACACCTTCCATTCCACGTCCCCGGCTTCCTCCTATATCCTCTGTTCTCCCCACGACACACAAAATATTTATTCCGTCGATCATGACGACTCCAGGGTCGAGTGCATGGCCGTCCGCGGTGACTTCATCGTCGACACCGGTGCCCGCGGTATGTCACATGAACCCGTCAACCATTTCAGGCCACCTGCTCATGGGTCATTTCCCCAAGCTGACCTCACAGACCGGTATTCATCATATAAATTGATCCACATCAACCCCGGTGCAATTGTCGTTCCGGGACTCACAGGTAAATCCACCCCCCCTTCCTCCATATCACATCACCCCCCCCCCCCCTTCTTAATATCCCGCCCCACAGATTCGCACGTTCACGCCCTGGAGTATGGCGCTCAGAGGCAGATACCCATGGAGGACGCCCGGAACGCACTAGGTGGGGCCGTTGCGTTGCGTCATACCAGCTCCAGAACACCCTCATCTGACCGTAATACTGGACTACAGAGGCCGTGGAGCACGTTTCCAACTATATCAAGGGGGACCCGACGATCTATCATAACTCGTCCTATTTCGTTGAGGGTTGGGGGTGGGATCATACAAAATGGCCTGCTGAACAGTGGCCCACTACAGTAGGCTCGGTTTCTGATCCATGCGAAACCGTGGACTAAACCACGAGTGATGCAGGAGGAGATGGAAAGTGACCCCGCCATTCGTGGGCGCCCCGTGGTGCTCCAGAGCAAGGACGGCCATGCGCTCTGGGTATCACAAAAAATTTTGGACGCCATGGCGCCGATCCCTGCCCACGTTGAAGGCGGTCACATCGTTCGCGATGATATAGGAAACCCTACAGGTGAGTATACCCCGCTGATGCCACGAGATCAGTATTGCCTGATCCATCACCCCCAGGCGTATTCTTGGATAATGCCCAGGACCTGGTTCCCAGGCCACCTCCAACCGAGAAGCAACTCCTCCAGCGATGGGCAATCACGGTCAAGGACGCGCACGCTGTGGGCCTAACATCGGTGCACGACGCAGGTTTCAGTCCTATTTCATTAAAATTCTTCGAGCGGTCAGCATTCTACGTAATCTCTGTGTCCCAGCTTGCGTGCTGATCGGTTCACAGACAAGCTATGAAGCACAACCTACCAGTATGTCCTTCACACTGGGGGGCGTTCGGGGCACGGCACTGATGTATGACGTTAGCTACGCGTCTATGGGATGCGGTACTTCGACGAAAACGGCCCCTATTGGGGCAATACCTCAGCAAAGGTCATCGCTGCCGGCAACCACCGCCTCACTTCTCGCAGCGTTAAAATTTTCGGCGATGGTGAGCAGATCTGATGGATCTGTGGGGCAAACCGTTCGCTGACTTGAGAGATTAGGCGCTTTAAGATCTGGAGGAGCAGCTGTATGTCACTTTGCTGTTCGCTTCCGATGTGTGCCGACCTTTCTTTTTTTCGACAGCTGTTCGAACCATACTCGGACAACCCGGAGACTCGCGGGTTCATGCGCCTATCTACCGAGGTTCTGAACGAGATCATCCCAAATTTCCTGCGCGACGGGTGGCAAGTCGTCAGTCCGATGACTTTCGATCCACATTCTTTTCATGTTAACTTTTTTTCCTTTTCTCCCTCCTCAGAACATTCACGCTATCGGAGATCGAGCAAATGCGATCGTCCTGGATGCGTTCGAGAACGCGCTCAAAGCCACAAACGTCACCGCCCTGCGCCCGCGACTCGAGCACGCTCAAATCATGACGAGGAGGGATATGGCTCGGCTCGGAAAGCTCGGAGGTAGGTCCACCGGTCCTTCCATCTTCAGAAGTTGTATTGATCAACGGTATAATTCAGTCATCGCTAGCGTCCAACCTACTCACGCGTAAGTCGAGGACGTAAGGGTTTTCTGATGACCTTTCGACATTAACTCTTTGCCAATACAGCATCAGTGACATGTGGTATGCAGAAAGCCGGCTTGTGAGTTTTTGTCTCCTGTGGTTCAATTCGGGTCACGGAACCGCTGATGCAATTCGAGTAGGGACCGGAGCGGGTCAAAGGACTGTATGCATTCAGATCCATCATCGACGAAGGAGCCAGGATCACGTTGGGTTCTGACACGCCAGTAGAGGATATAAATCCGCTGGCTGGGTTCTACGCCGCGATAACGCGAGTGTCTCCCGACGGGCGATCACCCCATGGGCCTGGCGGTTGGTTCCCTGAACAGAGGATCAGTCGCAAAGAAGCGTTACGAGGTGAAGAGACCCTTTCACGACCTCTAAATCTTTTTTCGAGCAAGGGATAGCTGATATCTGAGCCATTTTAGGAATAACTATCGATCCTGCTTACGCATCGTTCACCGATAGCATCCTGGGTTCGATCGTTCCTGGTAAACGAGCCGATTACGTCGTGTTCTCGCAAGACATTATGGAAGTGCCTGCTGACCAAATCCTGAAAACGAAGGTGCTGGCCACCGTTATGGACGGGAAAGCCGTATATGGCGCGGTGTGATCGAACGAACGGAAAGTTCTGCGCCGGAACTACATGGAGCATGGGGAAGGTCGTGCTGGGGCTGCGGGAAGACTCGGATGATCCATTTCCACCTTCCTCTCATTCATGTTGTTGGCGAGCCTCTCCCGAGGTTTGTATGTAATCTGGACGTGTTTGTAACAGATAGAGGTCTCCATATGAAACACTTTCGACATCATTGTGCGATAACAGGACCGTCCACCCGGGTATTGGTAACGTAATGTGCCTTCGGTCAGGAGGCTGAATGTCTGCGGGTGCCGTCCTGTGAGCACGAAACCCCCGTATGAGGGTTGAGTGCGGATGATCCAAATTCTCGGATTCAGTGCCATCCAGCTCGAGAGCCCATCGCAATGATCATTCGCTTGATGGCACATGATTCTAATGACTAAATTCTCACGAACGCAAACGCCTCGTCAAAACACCCCGACCATGGTTTACGTTCCTCCTCCCCCAGAGTCTTTCAAAGTCCAACTTGTTCTTTGCTATCCACGACCTGTCACTTGATAGCTTCCTTTCTGCGTCAGTTCCATCCAGATCCACTCAGAACCTCTCCAGCTCACCCCCACCGTCTCTGCAGCAGATCACACTTTGCGAACCTACTCTGCGTTCGCTAAAGGTTTGACTCAAGAGAGTACACTCGTTGCTTCTGTGCAAATCTCATCTACATTCCAAACCCTGGTGAGCACAGATCCACCACTCTGTCCCTCGACCCCCGAGTTTTAACTTGCCACCCAAGCCATGGCCATCATTGTGGACGTCACTTCCCCACAAGTTCTACCCTCACCCGTCCACTCTGGCATTCCACCAGAGTTGTCGGACAGGGTAATCGACTTTCTCCATGACGAGCGGGATGCTCTCAAGGCGTGCAGCCTCACTTGCAAGGCATGGCTTCCCGCCAGCCGGTTCCAGCTCTGGAACCGTGTGGTTCTGCGTTATTCCGGTGACGGAACCGATTACGCAGAGTTTCTCAAGGGTTCACCAGCCATCACATCCTGCATAGTTGACCTGACGGTCGAGTTCCCAACAGACCGAAATAACGACAATTCCAAAGCGGCAGAGGCGACATGGATGACAGAAACCCTAATCCCCATATTCTCCACGCTCAGAATTCTCCAACAACTCACCTTCGTCGGTGCAGTCTTTGGAGAGGACGCGTTCCTAGCCAACATCTGTTCCAACCTGGCAACCGCCAAAGTTGTACAGCTCAGCATGTGCCACTTTTCCAACTTCAGCCCCTTTGTCGAACTCGTGTGGTCGTGTCCTTTGCTGGAGAACCTTCGGATTGACACAATAACCTTCGACCGAGTCGACGCGTATACCCCCAGACCTCCCTCTATCCCCCGCCCGGAGCTCAAATTCCTCGTGATCATCTACTACTCGTCGGTCCACATGCCGGTAGTGATAGATTGGCTCGTATCCGAAGGTTTCTGCACCCACGTCGGCTTCCTTGTCGTCTTCCAGCAACACATTGAATGTCCGGCCATCACGCGCCTGCTCCCGGCTGTCGGGTCGAATTTGCGCCATTTGAGTGTGTCGTATGCACTCCTACCGACAGCGCCGGATTCAAAAGACGGTAAGTCCGTCGTCTCCCCCTATTCTCGATGAACAGGACGGGAGCGATCAATACAGAAAACGCCGCTCTCCCCCCCGTTCATCTCTCCCCTTCGGCCGTCGAGACCCCCACTTTTTAGTCCCTTCATTTCACTTCCAATGTGGAGCGCCCGTACTTACCTAGCCTCCTTCTCCTGAATACAGACAGCGCAGATCTTTTCCCGACGATATCCCACTGCACGGACCTCCAGACACTCAACTTCCTCTTCGCTGGGATAGGCACCCTCCCGTGGATCCCCCTCGTGATATCCCAAATATCCTCCCCGCATGTCGAAGAAATCGACCTCGGGATCACCGATATCTTCACTCCGGACGATTTTGATCGGTTCGATTGGTCCTCGCTCTGGAACGCGCTGACACAAACGAGGTTCGTGAAGCTGAAGAGTGTACGGCTCATGGTCGCGGCGGGGTCTCGCCAGTCGTCGAAGGAATCGAAGGAGTGTATAGCCCACCACCTCAAGCAAATTGATACACGAGGATTGATTTCGATTCACGTGGAGTGCCCAATATAGAGGTTACCGTTCTCCTCCCCAGCATGCTTTTGGCACCGTCCATCGACCCTACCCTCCTTACTTCCCCTTCGTATAGACATCCGCGTTGTTTTTGGGATACAGATACCCGCTCTCAACTGTATTTTTGACATCTTATCATCGCATTTCCCTTTGCCCAAAAGAAAAAAAAACTCTCCGAATAGGTCCTCGTGGGCGGAACGCGGTCGTGGTGGGATGCGACTTGTAGCGAGGCGGTGGCGGTGCGCCAACACATAAGCGACTGGTCCAGGTCAGACGCGAGTTTCGGCACGGATGAGTTTACAGTGCTTCCCGAAGGGACACAGCTATTGACGTACACATATAGAAGGACGCGGCGTGGTGAGAAGAAAAGGGAGATGTGGCACTAGTCGTACACGAGAAACCCTACAAGTTTTTTTTTTCGCAGTCGGGGACCCAGACGTGAACCTGAACCAAGGATGCAGAGGGGGGAATGAACATGGCAGGCCGCGCCAATGATGAAAATTGTCAGATCTGGTGGATCCACTCGTCAGCATCGGAAAGGCCCGGTAGGAAAAGGGGGCTGACTTTAGTATCCCTGGCTGTATCCACCGTATCCCTGCTGATACGATCCACCACCGCTGCTGTACCCTTCTGTAAAACACCATAGGGGTAAATAAATCAACTCAACCACAGGACGCACGACCATATCCACCTTGGTTATAGCCGCCACCACCGTAGCCTCCTCCTCCTCTTCCTCCACCGCCGTATCCTCCTCCTCCGCCGCCGTATCCTATAGCGTCGGAGGTGAGCAAGAGAGCGTCAAGGTGTTGGGATAGGGAAACGAACCTCCACCTCCACCACCTCCACCACCAGAGCCACGGCTGTTGGCAAGGTTGACCTTAATCCTTCGGCCATCGAGCTCCTGCTCGTTGAGGCCTCCGATGGCGGCCTCAGCCTCCTGGTTGCTGCTGAAGGTAACGAAACCGAAGCCGCGAGAGCGGCCGGTGTCGCGATCGCGCATCACGATTGACTGGCGGGAAGAAAAAGATAATCAGCGACCCCATCCAGACCCCCTGATGGATCACCCCTCAAAGCGACATCGATCAGAAGCCCTCGATCGCTCCATCTTTGAGCGGGTGGACGACATGGCGCTTCGGGATCACCCCCGATGGGTGCGCCATCGCGGGGACGGGTGACATGCGAGGGGAGCAATGGATGAAATCAAATCGGTACACACATCAAGAACCTGGCCGTAACCCCCAAAGGCCTACAGGGGCGATTCCGAGACAACGACGGATCGGAGACAACATTCGAGACGGACGAACGGGAGCCAATACGAGCGAACAAGAAACAAAACACGATCAGGGCACGGAATCAGGAGGAACGCGTTGGACTAATACTGACGGTGCGCAGCGTTTCATCGGTGGTGTTCCAACTCAAATTTCTATATTGTCAAAAACCGAGACGCAGACAAGAGCACAACGGTTCAAGCAACATGAAAGGAGAGCAATCGTGGACCAAGGGGGGACAGGGAAAGGAGGGGGGGAGTGGGACAGGGGAGAAACAAGGCAAGATAATCAGTATCGGAAAAAGGGAGATGGGGAAGCGACGAGAGGGGAGACAACCGACCCAACATATAGCTTGGCAGACATGATTATCGGCGTTCTCTCGTACTAATACCGAACCAGAATCAAAGCACAGGACAGGCAGAGACACGGAAGGGGATGAGTTGTGGGGGTAGAGAAAGAAGAGAGAGGGGAGAGCGATCTCAGCGCAAGGTTTATATCCTCTCTTTCAAACTCCGGCAATTCTTATTTGTCCTTGTTATTTCCCTTTCCTGGAGGCTGGCATCCAGTCCCGTGGCTTGACTGAGACATATTCAAACATCATCGGCGAAAAGACAAGCAGGGGGTTGTGTATATGTACATACAAGGTGTAGTGTAAAATCATGCGTGATGAGCCGACTACATCGAATTGGGTAACGGCGACAAGGAAACGGATGCGATCGAACACAAGGGGGGAGAACATGCTGTACGTGTGTACGGAAATGAGAGAGAATGGGGGAACAAGATGAATCGACTCTGTCCTTCGTAAACAAAAAGGACGATGCGAATCCGAGATGCGAATTCAACAATTGGAACACGGCCCGAAGCGATTTCAAGTGAGTGTTTTTCGCTTCTCCTTCTTATCCTTCTTCAGTTTCTTCGCCTTCGCAATTTCGTTCAAGCTCTGCGATGGGCTGCCAGTGGTAGGCGCGTCCGTCACGGGCTCATCCTTGCTGATTGAGGTCGAAGTACCCTCGCGCTTGAGACCGGGGATGTTCTGGATCGGGATCGCCAGAGCGGAACCAGCCCTCCTGGTTCCAATCGAGATTCTCCTGCCGAGACGCTGGAAGTTCTGCGATGCAGTGCGCTTCCTCTTTGGCTCTGCATCTGGATCTGGAGTTTCGTTCCTGGATGGCGGGGACTGCGGTTCAAACGTTACTCCTGGGCTCTGCGGGCGGGAACCGTTTGCGATGGACTGGGTATGACGCGAATCTGTGTCAGCAGTGCCAGGGAAAGCGGTCGTGGTGGGGAATGAGACCGGCTGCGACGGTTCACGTTCCGCGACAGGCTCTCGTTTGCGTTTAACAGGAGCCTCCTCCACTTCCTGGTCGTTATCGGTAGTCGGGAAATCCACAGCATTCGCGTCTTTCTCAGCCAATTTGATGTTAGCACCGACACCAGAGTGGTTGGCCTCATATTCTGCCGCATCTCCGCTCTCAGCCACGTCCTGTGCGACGGTGTCCTGTTCGACCTCGTAACCAGCAACCACGGATTGTCTCTTTGCGACAGTAGAGGCGGCGTCGGAAGCAGAAACCTGATCGGACCACATCTCCGCAAACATGCCGTTCAGGGCGAGCAATTCAGCATGGTTTCCTCGCTCAATCACGGAACCCTCCTTCAGAACCAGGATCCTGTAGAGTACGTAAGTGACCGCACTATCGAAGGGCTAGAAGACACGTACTGATCGGCAGTAGCGATGGTCTATTGAAAGGGTGCGTGCATGTGATCAGCATGTGCGAAAGGGATGGACTAAATGATAACGTACTGAGAGACGGTGAGCGATGGACAACGAAGTACGCCCCTGCGCCAAGTCCTCCAGAGCCTTCTGGATGTCCTTCTCCGTAGAAGTATCGAGAGCACTAGTAGCCTCGTCGAGCAGAAGAACAGGCGGGTTCTTCAACAGGGTCCTAGCGATGGCCACACGCTGTTTCTCCCCACCGCTTAACCTGACACCACGTTCTCCAACCTTGGTCTCGTAACCGTCAGGGAAACTCAAGATTCTTTCATGCATTTGAGCAGCGGCGGTTGCAGCGATGATTTCTTCGTCCGAAGCGCCAAGCCTGCCGTAACCAATGTTGTACTTGATGCTTGCGTTGAACAGAATGCTATCCTGCGGAACGACCCCGATGGCTTTCCTCAAACTGGACTGGGTAACATCCCGGATATCCTGGCCGTCGATCAAGATTCTCCCCTGGCCTTCCTTGAGGTCATAGAATCGGTACAGGAGTCGCAGAATGGTGGACTTTCCGGAGCCGGAGCCGCCGACGAGAGCAACCGATGAACCCTTGGGGACCTTGAAAGAGACCCTGTCCAAGGCGGTAATGCGATCGTCGTACGAGAAGCTGACGTTGTCTGTATGGGAATATGGAAGGGGTAAGTCACGTATCAGTTGGGTACCGAGGGGATCAACGAACCAAACTCAATTTCCCCATTAGTGACAATGAGATCCGGAGCATTAGGTTTATCTTTGATGCAGACAGGTTCGTTGAGGAGTTTGAGCAACTTCTCGGTGTCCACAAGGGCAGTATTGATGGAGCGGTAGATAGAGGAAAGCATGTTCAAGGGTTCGTAGAGTTGGACGAGGTATGAGATAAAGATGACGAAATCGCTGGCGGAACTGTCTCCATTCGTGACTCGTAGGGCCACGATAATCGATCCAACGAGAAAACCGAGAGTCTAACGCAGGGTCAGACGAGGGAATGGATCGAGTTGGGAGTGGGGCATACGAGAATCAAGTTTTGGACGAGGTTGAGCAAGTTGAGGGATACTGGAAGTAGGATGAGAGAATGGCGGCTATTTCAAGGATGGGGGCCTACCGATGACACGGTATTCAAGAGCCTGGTATTCAGCAACCGCGGCGCGGTATCTTTCACCTTCGTGGTGCTCTCCGTTGAAGTACTTCACGGTTTCGTAGTTCAGGAGGCAGTCGGTGTGGATGCCTCGGGTGATGATATCCCTATCGTTCATTTGTCTGCGCAGCTTAGTCCTCCAACGGGTTAGGACGACGGTGGCAACAACTGGTGGACGAATTTAGTTTGGACTCGTAACAGTAAATTGTAGACACACTGTATGCGCTCGCGGCGACTGCGATGACAACGGTCAGCGTCCAGTCAAAGATGAAAGCGAAGAGAATGAGTGCGATGATAATGTCGACAAATGTGGGAATGACGTTGAACAGGATAAGCTATGCGCTCGTTAGTTAGCAGAGGTCCGTCGCAGTCACCAGAGTACCTACCTCGAGGGTACGGTTGATAGCTGCACCTCTATCCAGGATCCTCAGTACCTCCCCGGTCTTGCGACGCACGTGGAAAGACAAAGAAAGATCCAAGAGGTGGTCGAAAGCGAGCTGAGACATAGCTGGCGCAAAAAATCAGGTACATGGCTGGACTGGGAATACAATAAATGCGTACCACGATCGGAATATTGCATTACGGGTCCCCAGAGTGACTGGGGGAAAACTGGGTCAAATTTTTGTTGAAGCGTCCAGGGTTTGAGAACTTACGTCACGAACTGCTCCGATACCACCGTTGCTTTGGAGGAACCGCAGACCAACGTAGGTAAGGAGGTATGGCCAAAAGGAAGTTCCATCGTCCTTCTCGAAGACGCTAACCAACTTTCCAAGAGTTAGAGGGAGGAAGACGTTCACAACGCGACCGACAGCCAGCAATAGGATACAGATGCCCTGGAGGGAGGTAAGCACATATCGCAACTAGACGCGCAACATCATGATGCTCACAGCGATCGCCTGGAGTGACCTGCTCCTGGATGGCCATAGGTAGGGTGTGATGTTCTTCAGGCGCTGTCGGAACTCGCTCCACGATGGATTGTGGGTCACTTCATCCTTCTGTTTCTTCTTGGAGGGGCCGGCGTGCTGTGGAACTGGGGTGGGGGCACGAGTCGATGGATTTGAACTTGGCGCGAGGGAACGGTCACTGAAGGTCCCATACTTGGCGGACAGAGAATTGAGGCCGGTGGAAGCTCGGATCGGTTGAGGAGCAATCAGAAAGCTTGAGGCCGTGGGTTGGGTCTCACGTTCTTCAGCGTTTTCGACGGGAGCGAACTCAACGCGAGGGTAATGGAGTGCGAAGAAGAGGGGGATCAAGAGTAGAACGCGGAAAGCAGGGAATGCGATGTGCAACACAGCGGGTATGGTCACTGGAGATAAGGTTGATCACGCTGCCGAAAAAGAAAAAAGAGTATTCCGACAAACCTGATTTAAACGTGACCGCAAGCAGAACCACTTGTGCGGTGTCAAACAGAAGGGCGAGCAAAATTGCATATTTGACGGAAGCGAATGACCAGATGTTGACGCCGTTGATGTCCTTGTACGCTCCAAGAGCGGCTAGTCCACCGTAGGCGAGTATCCCCAAAACGGCACTGATTTCGATGGCAGTCAAAGGTGGCCAATGTTTGTCGAGAACCGCGTATACTACAAAAGTGAGGCCATCGGAAAAGTAGGAGAAGGAGGCAAGGGTGAGAAATGACAGGATCAGTCCCCGACGGGGCACCTGGGACTTGACAACCACCGGGGTGATTGGTGAGGGCGAACTTGAGGATGCCTTGGTTGGGATGACCGAGAGGGCGGAGAGGAAAATGAGGGCGGGGGCAGTGACCCTCACCGCGAACAAGGCGAGCTGGAGTGGTGCTGGTTCAAACATCGTTGCGATGCTGACGGGGAGTGTTGTCGTCGCCGACAGCCTCAAGCCTGGGGTCGTAAACACGCACACCGGTCTGCTGGTAGACGGTGTGGTGGTCGTCAGACGTCAAGGGGACGGTCCTGAGGAAAGAGGCGATTGACGTATGGACTGGTGCCTTTTCAACCGGCACGAGGCGCAGGGCTAATTAGACGGCGAAGAGGACGGACCCCGAACACCGCTTATTGATAACAAAACGTTTGTAGTAACCATTACATTTCGCTTGCTTATCCAACTAGTCTCCACTACAACCGTGTAACAATTCCGCAGCAAGTCCGTGTCAGTACCCAAGCTTAGGGCCATGGACGGAACTAAAAGACAGACCTTTTTGTGTTGTCGCCCCGCGCTCCGCCTCGCAGCTCTTCCAGCTGACCACGCAAGGCGTCCAACTTGTCCCCCTGCTTATCGAGATCACCTCGTTGGTGAACCCTCAGCGCTTCTCTCGCCTCCCTCACGAATTGATAAGACTGTTGGACCGATTTTTGGGTGCCATCAGCTTCGTTCACACTATCAGAGGACTCTGCATCCGGGAAGGGCGCCCCATCCGACAGATCAACGTCTGAAGCACGTAAGACTGCGAGGTCCCGGAGGACATCTCCCAGTGGAAGTGGGTTTGGTTTGTTGGAGGACATGGTTCCTAACGTAAAACAACACGTGGCGGGGTCACCCGCCTCCTCCAGGCCCTCACCTCGTTTTTGAGGAGTGATGGCAGGCTTATCAGATTTATCAAACGCGTGTATCACGAAACTTAGCTCCATCTTCGGTATTCGGACCTCTGGATCGCTGTCATCAGTGTTTCCTACTTATCATCCCACAAAAGGATTGCGAACGTCACCGTCAGTTATCCCTGCTGGAGCTCCTGGGGTCTCCCCGGCAGCTCCGATTGCCGGGGCGCTCAATGGTCTTCACTGCGCCTGAGCACAACCATCATTCCACCTTGTCTCCAGAAAGCTCTCGGAGCGGCGATTGGGATGGTCCTTCCATCAGGGAGACTGGATTTAGCGAGGGGAGATCACGGTGAATGAGCGATGCTCACGGCAAGACCCAACAGAGTATTCCCGTCCGTGCAATAGCACAAACGTTCACGTTTTCCGTTCAGACGTTCACATCTGATATTCGGGTCCTCGAGCAATCCGAGGCAGAGGTTGCCGTTTTCAAATTCTGCCGGCTCATGGGGATGACCCTAGCCAACCGCTCAAGCGCTCAATGCCCGCCCCCCAAGCCGCGATAGCTCAGTTGGGAGAGCGATAGACTGAAGCCACTCATGGAATCAATTCTACAGGTCACCTGTTCAATCCAGGTTCGTGGCATTTTTCTTGGTTACTTCATGTCGTACCTTGAGCTACCTTGGGTGTAACTTCTGTGCGTTGGCCCAGAAGCGTGTTCCTGGGCGGGATTACGACATTTAAACCTAACCATGGATTGGGACTGCAAAGGATCCCTGGCGTTGCACCGGCCGATCCGGGGAGAGATCTCTCACAGTGTCAAAAGAAAGTGATTGAGCCGCGTTTCCAACATCGCTAATCTTTATTGGAGGCGGTAGAGGTAGGTAGAGAGCCGAGGATGACGCGGGGTTTCTCTTCCTCCTAAACAATGTTTCCCCCTGCGTCAGCGAGGAGAGGTGTGAGCAATCGTGGGAAAGCTTGCAGCGTGGATTGTGGTGACACGTCGTCATTACACTCGCCTTCCTACAAGTTCAGCGTGACCCTAAACAACTCCGGGGAGTCTCTGTACGATCCAAGGGGCCTAGCCGATACGATGCCCTTTAACGATCTGCTACGACAACGTATGCAGCCTTTGGCGAATGTGGTCACCGCTCAGAGGTTTTCGCTATACGCCCTGGCCAGCACGATTGCCGTTGTGGCTGTGATCGCCAATGCTTGTCGGAATTACTCAAACTTCTACTCTATCGCTGTCTACCTTGGTCGGAGCGGGCGGAGCGTTCTGGTGCGTCCTCGTTTGTACCTATCATGGCCCAGCTCAACCCTGATCGTCCAGTTCCTGGCCAACTTTTGTGTGGTGTTAGCCCTTGTGAGCGGCAAGGTGTTACAGAAGATCTTCTTTGGACAACTACAGCCACGGGAAGTTGAGGTGCGCTTTCTAGGCATTTCAGTAGGTATTGCTGCTAAAACACTCCCCACAGCGGTTGTATGACCAAACATGGATGTTCGTCACAGAGTCCCTCCTGGCCTTTACCATCTTCCGCGACGAGTTCGACATTCCATTCGCCATTATGTTCGGGTTTCTTCTGTTTGTGAAATGTTTCCACTGGTTGATGAGTGACCGGATGGAATCGGCGAGTGGCTTCCGAAGTGCCTTGTGCCTCCGAGGGTAACTAACTCTTTCCTAGATGGACCAAATACCGTATCCGGGCCCGGGTGCTATATTTCACGTTCGAATGGTCGTATTGTTCATCATACTGGCCGCGGTCGATGTCGTGGCCCTCGGTGTCGCAATGAACACGATCTTCACAGAAGGGGTTGGCGGAACGGTTTTATTTGCCAACGAGGTAAGCACATGGCATCTTTGACCTCCTCCAGTAGTTGACCCACCCCCAGTACGCAATTTTGTTGGCCAGCGCCTTGAACTCCATCGCCAAGTACTCCATCAACATCATCGAATTCCGTCACGCGCGTGCGAATGGCGGAGAGACCGCGCCTCCATGGGAAAACAAGTCGATGTATCTGTTTTATATCGAACTTTGCACAGGTGCGTGAGAACCGCATGGTTCCCAGTCCCGGGATGACATTCTCACGCGCCGTAGACTTCATGAAGCTCTCAACCTACCTTCTGTTCTTTTCACTGATAATCGTGAAGCACGGCCTCCCTTTGAATATGATTCGGGATGTATACATCACCGCTCGCTCGTTCGTCACTCGATTCCGCGCACTCACTCGATACCTCTCTGCTACACGGGATATGGATCGCCGCTATCCCAATGCCACGGAAGCCGAGCTGGACGATATGTCGGACAGGACCTGCATCATCTGTCGCGATGAACTTACACTCCCAGACCCGCAAGCCCAAGGACGGTCTGGCCCCAACACCACACCAAAGAAACTCCCATGTGGGCACATTTTTCACTTCAACTGTCTCAGGTCATGGCTCGAGCGACAGCAGAGCTGCCCCACTTGGCGAGTTTGAAAATACTCGCGTGAATAGAACTCTGCGTGCTAATTCTTAGATAGTCGCCGTACTGTTCTGGGGTCTACCCCACAACCACGCGCGGGTCAACAAGCACAACGCAACCAACCACCTCCGCCACAGCCCGCCGCACGCCAGCCACCGTTCTTTGGTGGCCCGGCTCTCGCAGGAAATGTCCAGGGACAACAACCTCCCAACTGGCTCAACAGGTTCATCAACGCCGCCGCTCAGCCCCCCCTCGTCCCAGGTCAGTTCGGGAACGCCGGTAATGGTGCCAACGGGGTGCAGAACGGTGGGTTAGGTTTTACGTGGGGCCAGCAACCTGTCGGAAATCAACAGCAAATGCCAGCGTCGCCGTTACCATGGGGTTATCCCCCTCCCGCTCATTTGCAGCCACCCCCTCAGTTCCCTGGTTTCTATGGTCCGGACGGTCTTTGGTATCCATGGGGCGTGCAGATGCCACCCCAACAACCTTTGGCCCAACCGGCTCCTCAACCTCCAGAGAGGGATACTCATGTGCCGGCCCTACAACAACCGACAACCACACCAGCCTCTGATTCCGCCTCCTCAGCTTCGGATACAAGTTCGGGTTCCCTCACGGATTCCGAATCTACAGATTCCACCACGGCCGACCCTCGGGAATCTACAGGAACGCGCGAAGCCACCTTGAATGCAGCACTTCGTCGTTTAGGACTACACCCTGGCAGCATTTCGAGGGATACGACAGCACCCGTTATTAATGGGACCGCCTCTATTCCATCGGTGAGCCCCCCCGCCACTTGTCCTACCCCCGCTCAAGCCTCCTCCTCCACACAGCCGACAACCTTACAAACACATGCATCTACCTCCGTCCAACCTCCCCCATCGGCGTCTACATCTGACCCAAACCCGTCTGCGGCTGTCCCTCGACTTTTGCCACTGACAGATTTCGGCCCCACACCCACAACCTTCCCCTCTACCCCGAGTTTTGTTATTAGCTCGCCGACCCCCACGACCCAATTCACACGATATCCACAATCTCCTCGACCTCCGTGGCCTTTGTCTCCTTACCACTACCCGCCCGTGCAGGGTTATCCGGCGCCCCCGACATTTTCTTCGGGTTTGAGTGCCGAGCCAAGTTCTCGGCGCAGCACACTGGACGAGTTGCTCGAACAATTGCCCAGCACGTTGAATGAAGAGGAGATGAGGAATTGGGATCGAGTGACGCGAGAGGCAATCGACGAAAGGCTAAGGGTTCTGGGCCGTGTAGATGAGGTCGTGAATCGACTGGTCGATGAATTAACGAGGCTGAGGAGCACGATCCCTAACCCAGACGGCGCCGTCTCTGATGCCCGGCCTACAGTGGATAGTGTTGACCAGGGAAGCAGTAGAACGCTGGGACGCGACACCGGAAAACAGAGAGAAGTCGTACCGGAGGACGGAGTGTAATCAAACGATCCTCGCTCATCGTCTCGGTTCTTGTCATACGTACTAACTTAGCATTGTCGCGAATTCGCCTTATTTCTGTTTTGTTTATCCTCAGCGCTCTGGGAGATGTGAGGTATATTATGTGACTACTAAGGTACTCTACGAAGGGTTTGTAGGTGGACCACCTCACAATAATCAAGAGTCGGCGAGCAATGCGTCTGCTCGCCTTTTGACAAGGCCAGGGTCCACAGTCGATCGGTCCACCTGGGAGTAGAATGACTTGAAGACCAGGCCGATTAATTTCTTTGATTCTTCCGGTTTCGCAGTCGCCTTCAAACCATTGACGATGGGTTCCAAAACCTTGTCGATTTCGGCCTCGGGGAGCAGCGAGGGGAGATAAGAGGTGAGGAACGCGTGCTCCTCCTTCTCCTTCGTGGCAAGATCCTCCCTGCCACCTTTTTCAAATTGGCTTGCGTTGTCAAGCTACAGTTGCAATTGGTGTCGTCAGTCGAGGAACTCTGGGCGCGACCAGAAATGGACATCAAAGGACTTACTCGTCTTTGGGCGGCCTTACGAAGCAGAGAGACAATACCTGAGTCGGGGATTTTTTCTGGTTGGGTTTTATCCGCCGCGTATACCTGCGCTAGCACGGCCTAGGCGATCGATCTCTGTTAAGAATCGCGTCCCTGGTTGCTGGCAGGTGTCCGTTCAGACTTACCCGTATTGTAGTGGAGGCCATTGTATTCCTATTCTGTATGGGAACCCACCACAGCGGTTAGAATCCAAAGCTCGGGGTTAAGAATGGAAGCTCCGCGGTTACTCACCTTCATAGCAGTTTTGAGATCTGCCAGCAGTTGGGACCGTAAAGCTGTTCAAAGCGTTTAGGTACGGGGATTTCACACTCCTCTTATCCCGTACCGTTATTCGCCGGGGCAATATTACTATATGCCCTGAACACCGCGAGACTGCGGGCGTTGGAGACTAGCCTCTTTGCGGTCAACATGATCGGTGGCGAAGAGGGTGTTGTTTGGCAATCAAGCCACAAAACCAAACAAAAACCTCAACACTTCTCGCTCTTATTTGTGGCGATGCGTGAGTGTGCTTGGAACCACGTTGCCAGTTCATGCTCAAGATCAAACTCACCCACAAGTCAACCTCAGTGCTGTCTGCCAAGTAAAAGCTCCGCTGATTTCTATTCGTCGCTTCTAGGGTACTTCTACCAATGTGTCGGAATAGCACCCGGTCCAGGGGGGATCTTCTCTTTTCAACGTCGGCTACACTGCACGTAGCGAATGGGGGGATCCCTCTGAGTCATGCAAGGTCGCCAAAATACTGGAGAAAGCGGTCAATGATAGGTGGATAATGTCCTCTTTTTCGGAATGGGAATATTTTTCATGGAATTTATGACTGGATTTTCAAGCAGTCGCGACGTCAACCCCACAGTTCAACATTCTCAACACGTTTGAACACAGTCACCTTCCTTTTCTGAGCCGTACAATAGCAACGCGGATTTCCTAATCGGGAATGGCAAAACGCGGTCACATGACGTGTTGACTCTGGTGCCACGCTGTTCCCGAACCCACGCAACCTGACCAGACCATAAAACCACGCGCCGCCCTTCGACCCACCCCACGATCCTCGACGGCGTCGCCTTGCGGGACCGACATCGAACGCACCGACGTTCTCAGCGGCGCCACCCTCGATTTCAACGGCCAAGACGACGACACCCAAATACTCTATTCTTCCATCTCCCTTTCAACCTAGAAAACATGCTTGCATCCTCCCCATCTCAGCGCTATACATCTCCATTCTCCCGTGATTCGCCCTTCAGCTCACCCCTGGCGATGACCAGCACTCCACCGCGGTTCAAATCGGGCAAGAGTTCTTCGTGCTATTCCCCAACAATGTCCCCGTCTCCGCTCAAAGCTCGCAGCATGATGGACACCGACGATTTCTTTTCGTCACCCTCGACATCGCGCTTGGCGAATAAGCACGGTCCCGAATCCACTCCACCCCGTTTCCCGACCCGCCCCAACGTTGCGCCCCTGCGGACACCGGTGAAGGATTCACCGTCGAATATCTTTAACTCCCCAGATGAGCCCACGCGCCACACCGACGCGGGAGTTGGTGCCAAACGGAAACCCACTCCTCTATTCAAAACTACACCCTTGCGAAAACCTGCTGTTACGCCGCTCAAAGTTACATCTGCTGTTCCGCTGCCCACTCGTTCATCCATCGATTCCTTCTCCTTTGACCGGCTTGCGCCACTCTCAGCGCCCCGCTTTTCCTCCAGGACACCTCAAACCAAAGCCGACACCGACCACGCTCTCAGACGCCAGGCAGAGACCATGACCAAGCTGAGGATTGGGGGGTTGGCCGCCTATGTGGGCGATTCCGATAGCGACTTGGACCAACCTAAACTCTTGCTCAATTGCAACGATGGCATTGCAACCAACATGTCTCCTGGTGGCCACGTATCAAAGCGCAGGGTTCGTTCCAAGCCTAACTCGAGCGAGCTATTGGAAGATGTCGCCGACTCTCCATTCATTGCACACGTGAGTGTTTTAATCTACACGGTGCTTTATTGGAGTGCCTCATGTTTGATGGTCATAGCCAACGCCCAGAACCGTGAAGCGGCCAACGGAGGGGGTAGTCGCCTTCCCCTCAGTTAACCTCCCACGTCCCCGTCGGGGGTCGACGTCTTCCGTTTCTTCCACCGATATCCCATCCCCAGTTTCCCTCTTCCGTGCTCAGGCTGGTGCCGGACCTCGCTCCCGGACACAATCTCAATCTGCCGCGAGGCGACCCATACAGCGTCACACTAGCAACAGCTCTGCTTCTCTCTTTTTCGGACCCTCGATCCCTGTGCCTGAGCCAAAGTCCCCCATCCGATCAACGCTGCGGCCCACTCGTTCTGCCCACCGAACGCAAGTCAAGATGGGAAATAGGCACACCTATTCTGGAAACGACATTCGCGCCACCTGGGAAGCGACACCTTCCAAATCCCCTCCCTTCAATCCCCTTCCGAATCACAGTGAGGAAGATACAGATATCGACGACTTCTTCAGCGGACCATCAGATTCCTCGTTTGCCTTCACAGTCGTCGACAGCACTCCTTCACGTCCGCGAAACCCCATCACCTTCTTACCGAAGAAGTACAAACCTCGAGATTCCGCAGTTTTATTCGAGAGCGACGACGACCGTATTCCGAACGCGCCTGGCGTATCCTCTTCGCTCAGCACAATCAACAGTGGTGACGGTCTCGTTACGCCAGTGTATCCCAGCTTGGCATCTGGTTGGCCATCTCGTGAAGGTCCCCTCGTTGCTGGCCTTGATCCTGATCTCTTCAGTCGCGACGCGGACGCGTACTCTCGTTCCGAAGCCGATGCCTTCATCATGCGCCTGCTGACCGGAAACACCAAACCTGCGTACGGTAAAGAGGATGGTTCAAAACGGATGCCTGACACACCCGTCAAGAAGTTGAAGACAACGCACTTCGTCGTTGAGCGACCTTGGCAGAGTGCGTTTACCCGCAAGATTGGCTCGGAAGAGTTTGACTACCTCGCTCCACCTCCTGGTAGAGGTGGAGGAAAGAAGACTGTCCCTTGCAAAAAGCCCAGAAAGAGTCTTCCTGCCGCTTTTCCCGCTCTCATCGGCAGAGCGGACGGAGATAGCCCAACAGAGAGGAAGGATACCAAGTACGCCGGTCTGGGGCTTGGGCGGCCAAGAGAGAATCCCAAGAACACCAAGTCCGTGACTGGACGTACTCATTGGCTGATGCGAAGGAGTAGCAGTGGGGCGTTCTCGACCGTGTCAAGTGGGAGCGATACCTCGGCTACCGCAACCCCGACGCGACCGAAAGACAAAGGTACGCTGTCCTCGTGGGTCTATGCCCCGTCTCCGCCGCTCACTAGGACTGCATCTGAACACAGATGAATGGCACCTACCACCTCCTCGAATCCCTAACCTCCAGCTTTCTGCCTCAAAAGCGGGGCGGTTGTCCAGTGACCAACGCTCTGCTTCGTCGTCGTCCAACTCTACAATCACCTCCCCGACGTCACCGCGGTTCCTAAAGTCCGGGCGAAGGCCAATCGGGCCAAGTCCGTTGAAACAGCGAACGTGCATTCGGTACGCCCAGCCGGTGGTGTCTGGCGACGAACGCCCCGGAAAGTTCGAGCGGGACTTTGACGTGCTTGACGAAGACCTCGGGAGTGGGGAATTTGGTCGCGTGCTCAAGGTCCGGCGAAAGGCTGATGATGACGACGACTTTGGTTCCATGAACGCGAAGGACGACAACATGTACGCTATCAAGAAGTCGAAGTCCATCGAGGGCGCCAAGCACCGGTAACGCATTTCCTCCTTGACCTTCGTTGTGGCACGTGTGGCTAAGGGTGGCATTGTTTTCAGGCTGCGCCTACGAGAGGAGGTCGACATCCTGAAGCATCTCACCGAAGTGTCAGAAGGGCGACGTGGTCATCCCAATGTCTTAGGATACATCGATAGCTGGGAGCAAGATGGTCTATTGTTCATCCAGACGGAACTTTGCGCTCTCGGGAGTTTTGGGGGGTTCCTGTGGGACTACGGACGGAAATTCCCCAGATTGGATGAAGCTCGGGTATGGAAGATCTTGGCTGAGCTAACGGAGGTGTGTGCCTTGCCTTGTTCCAGTTGTGGCCATTTGCTTACCGTGTCCGCACTGGGGTTCATTTTGACGTAAAGGGCATGATGTTCATCCATGACAACCGGATTCTTCACCTCGATCTGAAGCCAGCGAACATTTTCGTGACCGCGGAAGGTCGGTTGAAGATCGGGGATTTTGGCATGGCGTCCGTCTGGCCAAGGTCTACTGGGGAAGGATTTGAGCGGGAAGGTGACAAGGAATACATGGCGCCTGAAGTTCTGCAGGGCAGATACAGCCCCGCAGCAGACATCTTTGGGTGGGTTGTTTCTCCCTTGGTCCTGACTGGTTTGATTGATTGATTTGGCGTCGCTCGCAGATTAGGGATGACTATCCTCGAGACCGCGGCGAACATTGTCGTGCCGGGACAGTAAGTTGCTGCTTTCACTTGTCGCGGTGATCTGCGATTGGCTTTTGAATTGTGACACTGATGGTTGCTGCCTTTGGTAGGGGTGAAGCGTGGCACAACCTTCGACAAGACAACTTTGAACAGGTTGAATTGGACGACTGCCCCGAACTCCTGGAGCTGATCAAGAGTATGATGCGGTCTAATCCGACGAACCGGTCGGACGTCCATCAAATCCGGTCTCATGCTGCGGTCTCCCGAGCGAGGGATGCAATGGAGAACGCCAGGAGCGCAGGCGGACCAGCGTTTGGTGGATCGCCGCTGGCTAACGTCCCGGACTCACTTCTGGGGACTATCCTCGGGAGGAGCACCAAAGGTTATGGCGAGCCGATGGATCTGAGCCCATGAATCCGACTCCAAAGGTGAAGGGGCACCAGCCTGGTGGTGCTCCGCGCGCCGCCACCCTCGTTTTCGACGCTCAGAATCCCCTGACTGTGACTCTACTTATCTTCCGTTTCTTGCATGCGTGCGTGTAACTTGCTATTGACCGTTTTGGCTAATTTCTTTTTCGTTCCCCAATCTACTTACCGTTCTTGTACACTCCCTCATGACCGTTTCCCACCCATCCCATTTGCCTTGCATAAATTGATCTCTGTCCGCATCCTCTCAGGTTTCGAGCTATGTTTTCACCTCTCTCATCACCACCTTACGCCAACCATGTTTATTGCCGTGTTATGTTCTCTATCGATTTTGTTTACCTACGCACTTATGACATTTTGGATTCTCGCCTGTTATGGGTCGGCGGGATTTGCCGTTGATACATCCGCCACTGCAGTGACAGCGAATTAGATGGGAGGATTAGATGAAATTGATGGGGTGGGAGGATTCACCTGGGGAGAGATGGAGAGGAAAGTCAGGGCTTACGAGACGAAACGGATCAATCGCTTGTTGTCACATCAGACTTCACACAGCGCTCGTGATGGTTTGAGGCGATCTCCGTGATGCTAGGGAAATGGTTTTTTGGCCGAGACCTCTTTTTTTTTCTTTTTCTTTTGCATCTGCCGGGGGAGGTGTCATAGCTGTATCGTACACAGAGAGTCAAAGAGAAATACACGAGGGATCGCTTACTGCACCATCCTTACGGAAGGACGCTTCCCGAAACAGAATGGCGGGATCTTTCCTGGTTGACCACGCGGGAATTTGGAATATCTGCCTGTCTCTCTCTCCCTCTCCTTCGTCTCTCTCTCTCTGTCCCTATATCGTATTCTCCCTTCTTCTATATTTCATCACCCTCCTCCGTTTCCTCCTCTCCTTCTTTCATTCCCCCCGCGACCCGACGCCCTCTCACCATCCCTCCCCCTTCGCCCGCCTCCTCATCCATTCACCATGGACCACTCACACGACTATTCAAGTCTCCCAAGCTCATGCATCCCAAACGTCGTCCCTCCAGGCGTAGATCCCAACCTCGTCGACTTCAGAGAGTTCTATCCTTACATTCCCAACGAGATAAAACACCGCAAGAGGACAACCCCGGCCCAGCTCGAAATCCTTGAACAGATGTTCGCCCGTGACAAGAAACCAAACGGTGTCATGCGCGCAAACCTTGCAAGACAGCTCGACATGACCCCCAGAGGCGTACAGGTCAGTCCGCGAACCCTCGCCCCCCCGGATTTACCTCCCTCCATTCTGACGTGTTTATTTCCGTCAATCCCCAGGTTTGGTTCCAGAACAGGTGTGCCCACACTTCATATTCCCTTATCCTCGATCAGTCCCTCACCCCTTCCACGCAGGAGGGCGAAAGAGAAAACTTTGGCAAAAAAGGCTGCTGCTGCCAAACTCCAGCAGCCACAACCATCACAGGCTGATCCCACAGAGTCCCAAGAGGGCGCCGGTGCAAACGACTCGACTCCGTTGCAACGGAGCTCTTCCACCGCCACCGACAGCGAGCATCTCTCTCTTTCCCCTCCTGTCTCTCCTCCGGCCATTGACCGTCTCGACTCGCCCGAAGACCTCAGGTCGGCCGCACCATCCATCCCCTCCGTCAGATACGACCTGACGGACCCCAACCACCCCATCAACCTCCGCAGGGGTTCACTCCCCATCATCACTCGCTCCACCTCCGACGATTATTCGCGCCACAGAATACAGCCGACGTTTGATCCCCTGGCTCGCCGTGGCTCGTTGGGTATGGACGTCAGCAGACTCGCAGCCCACCCTTACGCCCATCTGGCTGCGGCCGCCAACAACGGTGGGGGCAATAATTCTTATACGGGTCTACGCCCAATTCGGGGACATCGCATCCATGGCAGTGGTAAATCCAACTCCCTGCCCGGAGCTAAAGCGGCAGATCAGTACGGACGCCTTACCCCCAGCTACCGCCCGATCCCTTCGCACCGTGCGTCTATGCCATATGTATTCTCTCAGGGAACACCCCATTCGATGGACACGGCATTCGTACCGATCAAACATTCAACGCCCGCATTCACCTCCAGATATCACGATGGGCTGTACTCCATGCCATCACGCCCAATTGCTGAGCCGATCCCGGGTCCGTTACCCAACCCCAACTTCTCCTTTGGTGATTCTTCTGCTTCTCCCCCGGCTCCTTCCCCGAGCACCAGTGAATCAGAACAGCTGGCGGTTGCTCTCAGCAGCTACGCTTTCCCCCCCACCACGGACGCTGATCAGGAGGAGGAGGATCCCCCCAACGTTTCATATGGGCCCTTCGCGTCGCGTTTCAGCTCGATCGCATCCCTCGCTGACAGCGAGTCGAGCTTTACTAGTGCCTTCTACTCAGAACCTGGAAGTATCGATGAGTATCCATCCGAGTTCCACCCACATTCACGACGCCAATCACAGTACGCGTCCCACTTCTCCTCCTCGCGTACCCACTCGTTGACCTCATTTGCATCCAGCGTCTTGGATCACTTCTCAAACTTGGGGATCGAAGGACACAACACGGCATCTCCGACAGATTCGGCAAACAGATCGCCGGAGCAAGCACATAGCAGCCAGAACACGTCGGGGGTGAACACTGCCTACGCGTCTCCCAACATGTCAAATGGGAGCAGCCCCCATTCATCCACCAAACCTGTCCGGTTTTCACTGACCAGCGAGCTTGCTTCGGCTTTGTCCAACCCGGACGGATCGGTTCCACATGTGAGTAGCTAACGGGTCTTTCCCCCTGGTGCTCAATACTGATCCTCATTTCAAGGACGGCACCGAGAGGTACGCCGAAGGCGCCAGGATTGCGACTAACCCTGTGATCTCCCCTCCGAGCCTCGAGAGCGCTCCCCTCACCGGAAATCTTGGGCGGGCTTGCTATGAAACCCAGTACTCGGCCAGCCCGTATTCGATCTATAACGACAACTTCGACGCCACGTCCAAGGTGGGACACTACACCGTTCCGGTATACGGGAACGGTCAAACCCATGGTGGACTCACGAATTCCACGTCCATTGTAACTCCTGTGTACAACCAGGAGTCGACTGTTGTTGATGTCGCCGCATATCAGTTTGGAACTTCGCACTAGGCAACTGGATGACAGTCCGTACAGCCACTCGATCTCTCTGCTCGCACTCTCTCCCACCTGTTCCACCTCTGGGCCGACAGCTGGGTGCTCTCGTAAGATATGTTGTGTTTATTGTCAATGTTGTTGTTGGAACCACTCTCCCCCTTTCACTAACGGACCATCTCCCCGAGATCCTCGCTCCCCATCCCGCCGTACTCTGAGCCGCTTACCCCATCCTGATTTGCAGTATATATTTGTTGATTTCTCGTCCCGCATGAAAACGGTGCGCGGCTGATTCTCTTTGCTTTTTATTCTCTTCTTTTCATTCGTCGCCAGATTCCATCCCCTTGCTACAATACCGTCGTGTTAATCTCTCTCTCTCTGCTCTTTCCGCCAGCTCGCAGACTCGCCCCCCTCCCTTCGTTCCCCCTCCGTTGACGACCACTCGTTATGATGATATCCTTCCACCCTCTCTTCAGCAGTCCAAAATGACCTCTCGTTTGCTGCCGTCTCTATCAAATAGCCTATTGCTCTCTTATACATACATTATATTAGATCTGATGGTTTTAATCCCGTTTTTACGTGTTTGACGGAAAGACGTATCACCCTCCTTTCTTTCTTATTCGTTTTTATGCTGGGTATTCTTCCCTTGCGCCGTAGCCGTCTCGTTTCTCCTCTCCCTCTCTCTATTCCTCTCTTTACTTACTTATTGGGCGAGATGAAAAGAAAAGAAAGTGTACAATAATCCTTCGGCGTGTACCTCGTAGCCTTGGGCGAAGAAGCCAAGCCCACAATTACGTTGTGATGGGAGTGGATCTGTGCGGGTCAGATGGTAAGACGGCTAGAAGCACGAGCACGAGCATAGGGCCGAGAGGTTTGTATCGATCGAGGGTGTGGGAGCTAGACCATCGCAGGATGACCTTTCGGGATGGACGGCTAAGCCATAACGGTTCCCCCTCGAGCTCTCGCGTCGAATTTGAAAGAGTCGCTGGGAACCTTTTGGTTGCACCCCCGCACCGTTCCTCCCCAGTCACGGAAGCCCAGATGCTGACATGTCGACATCGCGGTTTTGAGTGGTTGGTGACCAAGATACATCCTCCCCACGGGTCTCCCCGTCTCCTGGGTGTTCCAAACCTTCAACGTTCGACTGTGGGGTTTCAGCAATCAGTGGCAATGTGACAGGTCAGATGCTATCAGCCACACCGTGTTTCGAGACGATACTTTAGGTTTGGAAAACAGGAGGACTCTGTAAAGATGTCAACAAAGGTTCTTGAGTACGGAGATCAACGAGGATGATAAGCGCCGCGTTTGCAGCCAGCTCCCGACGCAATGACCACCCAACGTGCACTGCCATGCTCTGCCAGCTCTAACTCCGAAGCGGGAATGACGGGGTTGCGATTCCCCAACCGAAAACATTTGTTTGCAAAACATATACCACCCTGATTTCCTACAAAAACACAAAACAAAACAAAAAGCGGCCCACCGTCCCGCGACCTCAGGGCGGAGGGGGAGGACACATCATATCATCCATCACGATCATAGAGGGTCCCCATAGGCACAAGGGCCTCATGACGTCTTCCAACAACTCTGTGTGTAGATCTCCCCACCCCCTAAACAGAAAAGAATACCGGGAAAGCGACCCGGGCCCGGGAACCTATTCAAGGGGCCATCGCAAGTCCATCTCTGATCCCAGATCTGTCCTTCATAGTTGCATTCCACACCCCGGGCATCCTTACGCGTGCGTTTGTGTTGTATGTGTGTGTACGCAGGGACGACCGCTTCCCAGAGACCGCTCAGGTCAGCGGCGCTTATCCGCACCCGCGCACTGGTGAATACAAGTTCCAGAGAGAGGGACCAGCTTCCCGCCCGTGTATGTGTGTGTCGCTTGCGCCCATGAGACCGCGCGCGGCAGGGAGAATCGCTTTCCGCTCCCTCGACACAACCGACGAAGATCCCATGACTGGGGTTACTAAATGGACCGGACGATCGTTATGGAACGAATCCCTCGCGAACGGGTTGCGTCTCCTTATCCTTGTTCCCCGGACTACCGCGAACGCGGCGTTCGCTCGCCAAACAGCCGGGACGGGGATGTGTAAGTGGGAAGGGGTTACAGGGAAAACCCTTCAACGAGGAGCCCGGCAATACCCTTACAACCCGACGCTCTCGGTGGTGTCAAATACGCGGGCCAACAGAAAATGGCCTTCACGGAAACCAAATACAACACACATGCCATTACATCTTGTGATCTCAACCAACCGACCCCCACCACTCATGGAAAGAGCACTGTGTGCCACCTTAAAGTTTCGGCCCAGACCCCGCGGTTGGCGACATGTACAGATGGTGCGGTCCCATCGGCAAACCTCCCAGAGGAAGCACTCCCCCTCCACCCACTCCTCCACCCTGGCTGAGATGGTTGAACCGTACGCCTGGATGCGGAGGTGGGCTGATCGGAAAAGTCGGGCCCATCATTGGCAATGCGACGCCTGGGGGAAGCGGCTGCTGCGGCGGGAATCCCCATAATCCACCGTTCGCGTAATATCCTTCCATGAATCGAGGTCCACCCGGCGGCGAAGGTCCACTCTCCTCTGAAATGCGAGGCCCGTGATCTTCGTTCGGATCCTCGCCGTTCGCCGTGCCACCTGGTCCGGCAGGTTGCTGGGGCCAACCGCCGAGACCGGAAGGTACGTTGAGGATGCCCCCGATCCTGCCAGTAACCAATGCGTTCCTGTCCATCATTATCGCATGCACCTGGCGCCACCGTTAGCCAAATACTCCAACGACACGAATCCCACATCCGGGAAGCACGGAAGAAACTCCCACTGAATCGCGAGCCGAGCCCCAATTCGGATCATGTGGAAAATGAAATGATTCACACATGCACGCGCGCAAGGGAACAGTTACCAGAGGTGATCTCGGGTACGGTTATAGGGTAAACCAACAGGCAAAAAGCAGGCGTCCAGAGATAAACAAATAAAGCACGCCCGAATAACAAATCTCGGCCAGCGGGAGAAACGGAGATGGAGTCAAAGGAATACGCGAAACTGACCTGCATCCGCAATCCCTGTACAACCGCCTTCAGCGAACCCGCTTCTTCGCTGAAGCGAAGCCCCTCTGTCGTAAGCGCTAGTTCCAGTCTTCTTCCTTGTGATTCCAAAGCCGCCGACAGGGTGACCAATGACTCTCGTAAACCCACCAAAGATCCTTCAACCGTGGTGCTCAGGTTGAGTGGAGCGACGGTGTATTTGTTGATACTCGGCGTACACTGCGGTCGATTACAAGGAACGGGGTGTGGGGAGGCCAAGTGAGAGTGATTCGGTCCGGAGCCTGGTAGCTGGTTCTGTCCATAAGTAACCCAAGTTTCCAGGTAATATGCGATCAGCGAACCATACGACTCCTCCGCCCCGTTTGAGGTACAAGGTCGGAAATACTTACAGGCGAGTGTATGCTCAAGTTGGGGTTTGGTGTCATCTGGTTAGCTGGTGACGATACATGTTGCCAACCCTGCGATTGAGAAGATAGGCCACCTTCTTCAAACTCCTCCCAGTCTTCAGAAGGGAAATAATCGGAAAGAAGCGCGGCCGGCGGTGCTGTAAACGTCCATTGCAGATCGCTCGCCCCGGGCGATAGCGCGGTCCCAGTGGCATTGTAGCTCGCCTCTCTATTGGGATCGTGACCGTTGTGCGATTCAACAGCGTCGGCCGAGGAGGAGTTCGTATTGGAATCTGCATTGACCACACCCGTGGTCGTCGATGCGGTGTTGGTAGCGTAAACGCCCGGGACTTGGTTTCGTCTCCGACTACTGGACGAGAACGGGTCAACTAAATCGAAGCCCTCGGTGGCGCCATTCTCTGCCCTAGGTTCTGGATGAGAAGTGCCACCTGTCGGGCCCACACCTCGTGAGTGCATCGACCCAACTGGGCCCGGCACCGATGCGGTACTGGTGTCGTCGTCGTTGTGGTATTGAGTGTAGTTGATCGACACAGATGGTCGCTCGGGATAGATCGGCCGGCACCAGGGCCCCAACGCGATCTTTACCCATTCAAGTTCTTGTCTGAGGATCCGGACTGTACCCTCCAATTCGTCGGTTCTGCGCCGAAGACGCTCGTTGTCTTTCGAAAGTTGCGTCACCTGGGCGCCGTGGATAGCGAAGAAGCCCTTGATAGATTCGTATGCGCACTGGTTGACGTGGGTCTCGAGCGATGCCCTTTGCCCTCTCCACGTGCAACCGTTATCCGCCTGTTTGCAAGGAACGATCTTCTCCGGGCAGGAGCTGGTCAGATGGTCCTTTAGGTCAGAGACGTGAGGGAAATCCTTCTCGCAGAGCTCGCAGGCTGCGGTATGAGTACCGCCTAACTGGAAGTGGAGGGGTATATAGATAAGACCATCCTGTAACGAACAGATAACAACGGGCTCGTACCTCTGTGCCGGGATCCTCGTGAACGATTGTTTCTCCTTCCACGTCTTTTCTGGCCAAACTTCGCTTGCGGCCCTTTTCGGAACACGGGCACTCCAGCCTAAGGTGTGATTCCAGGAATTGCCTCTCTCCAGTGTACTCGCAACCAGCGTCCAGGTGGGGGCACCTAACAACCAACTCTTCCACAAGCTACACCGGTATTTCGTTAAACCGTGCTTCAAGAGCACGCGAATGCGGTGTGTCACGTACGTGCCGCACAATTGGGTCTGCCTGACCCAACAGCTCTACCGAGAGCGGTGACCGGTCAATTGGACAATGATTCGACACACTTAGTGCCTGGAAGATACACTCTCGGCAGAACGTATGAAAGCACGTCCGCGTCGTCACCGGTTCGCTGAATGGGGCCCTGAATCGAAATGGTGGCATTAACCCTCATGATATAACGTCTCGACGTAGTGGTGGTAGTCTGACCGGCAGATACAACATATCTACAACGGAACCGTTCGACGTTGAGTAATCACTGAACCAACAGTGAGTTGGAAACCGCACTCACGAGGTTGTCATCCAAACCCGTGTCCACATAGCTATGCAACATAACCTCCAAAGCAGCTGACCCCGAGATGAGGATCAGGAACGGAAGACGGTGATCGACTCGTTCGGCGCTTACAAACTCTCAACCCCTCGATTGGTCGGACTGGGCGGCGTGAGAGCGAACGGTTTAGAAAGGTATTTACTCTAGTCCTGAAATACATACATGCAGGTAGGGTTAACGTGGGCAGATTGCTAATACATCGTTGAGTAGTGCGTGCGTTTAATCGTCTACACCCAAATGTGTTCAACACGCAGCCGAAAGCACACAATCCCCGTGTGTGATGCGCGGTAAGTTAAGGGGAAGCAAAGGAAAATAGGGGAGAATCTAGGGGAGAGGGCAGATGAAGTGGGTGAATCTTGAGGGGGTAACGTGAGATACCAGCGTGACAAAAAATGTTCCCAAAGGACGACATCGAGAACCAATAATAAGCCAGAAGGGGTGAGTATGCTGAGGTAGTGGTGGGTGGCTGATGGGCATGTGCGTATAATTAAATCGAAGGTGAGGTTGGGTTTGTGGGTGGGTAGATAACGGGTCGACAAGCGACCAAGGCGTGGGGTTCGGAAGCATGTGTGTCCGTAGACCATTAAAAAACGAACGACGAGAAGGCAGGGAGGATGGTGGCGACCTTGGAACTAGCGCGGGGCGTATTACGGACCCTTACTCGGTTTCCTCTGGCTTCGGGTTCCGGTGTTGCCGTTTCCATTCCACGGCCTTGGCCACCCATCCAGCCATATCCACCGTCCTGACAGTGTCTTCTTCGAGCCATTTGTGTTCCTAAGGTCTTGTTGGTTTCCCGTTACGGGCCCGGAGATGAACCATCACTCACTAGAAGCTCTGAATAGGCGGCCCTATTTTGAGGGTTCTTTTGCAGACATCTCGAAGCGAAATCCTTAGCCACGTCCGAAAACTGGTCGGGTAATTCTGGAGGATCGCCATGGACAATCGCCGTCAGCTGCGCGAAAACGTTCGCATAGGTCTCTGGGGGATATGGATAGTGGCCCATGGCGATTTCGATCACGGTCAACCCAACAGACCACACGTCGGAGGAGACGGTGTACGTTCCGAGGTTGTTCTGTGACTCTCCCTTGATACGTTCAGGCTGCAGCAGTTCAATCCGTTAGTCAAGGGTGACGTACAAGTTTAGTGAAGTAACTCACCGCCATATAGCTCTGACAACCGATGTTGGTTTTGGCCAAAGATTTCTCCAGCTGTCCCGAAACACCGAAGTCGCACAGTTTGATATGACCCTGCGTATTCACCAGAATGTTGGTGGGTTTGACGTCTCGATGGATGATCTGCAGCTCGTCCTTGAGGAATCGAAGGCCCCGTACGATGTTGGCCGTTATCCGAGCGAGTACGTCTTCGGGCACGCCGGCACCCTGAAGTTTATCCAGACTCCCTGCGTCCATGAGCTCCATACAGTAGTAGACGCAAGACTCTATGAAGAAGGCGCCGTAAAATTCGACGATTTCTGGAGCGACCGCTCGATGAAGAATGTCCAATTCCATTATGATGGCGTTCAACTTGGCCTGATCGAGCTCGAGACGGATTTCCTGATGGTACCAAGCTTTAGGGTGTAGGGGAATTTGTGTTAGGAATACGCACCTTCATCGCCATAGCCACATTCGTTGGTTTGTGCAACACACGTTTCACAACGCCGTACGTCCCTTTGCCAAGATCCTCGAACAGCTGCAGTTGTTCCATGTTGATGGTATATGATGAGCCGCTTGAGAAATCTACGCCAGATGCATGAAGGACAGCCTTCCCGCTGAAACTCAGCGCGCCCGAGGGGTCACTAATGCCTGCGCGATAAAAACGGACAACGTGTGAACAATACCGGGGATGCTTACACAATCTTGCCAAAGTTTGAAAAAGGTGTCCCAAAATTGTGGGCTGATCGCCTCTGCATGCTGGAATCGATAGCAAAGGACGGCCGACTCGCACCGAGGCCGGCGCCGGTTGTCCCTCCTCCGATCGACGTTAGGGGACTGTCCAGGTCGCTCAACTTCAAACCTGGCTTCGGCCGTCGCGAGGGGGGCGGGCGCATGATTTGAGTAGGCGTAAACGAAGGCGGTAATCGAAGATCTTTCAGCGTCGTCCTTTGCAAGCCGCTAGTCACCGAGTCGACTGAAAGGGCAGTTCGATTGGCCATCTAGAGGCAGACATGGGTGTCAAAGAACTGGTAATGCGCACACGAGTGCACGTACTGCGGCCATTTTCGCCTGCAACGACGGGGGAATCGGAGTGGACCCTGTGTTTCTGTTGAGAAGGCCGGTAACACCCTTCGGTGTTGGCACGATCCTCGACGGGAGCGGAATCGGGGGAGGTCTCGAGATCGTGGATTCTGTTTGCTCAGCCATCCTTTGGAAGGTCGCGGGAGAGGGGGGGAATGTTGGGGGGAGACAGGCCGCGTGCCGAGTGTCGAGTCGAGAGGGGCGAGTATATGAGAGGGCGACCGAGGGGATCCGGATGCTGACAAGGGCAGGGAACCTCAAGCCGATGCCGCAGTAAACCTCCGTTCCTATTTATTTACTCACGTTCCAAACCCATTACAACGCCGGTTTGTAGTCCAGATAAGAAAAACTCTAATCCCGGCCGCGCCTCGGTCGACGTCACCACAGCCTTTCAATCCCAACTTTCTCACGGTTATAACTTTTATTCTTATCCTGCGACACCCACTGCGACCTCCCCTCCTGGGTCAGCCGATAGTCACCCTGGATATCTCTTTCTCTCCGGTTCACGCGGGTGCGTCTGGCCGTATCAGGGATCTGAAGTCACCCGGCCGCTGAACCCCCACGTTCCCCTCCAGTGATCCCGCTCCTGCTTGCCGTCCTCATACGTGTGGTGTATACCAGAGCTTCGAGGACGACCCCCATGAGCTACAACGTCAAATGGGGCAGGGAAAAGTTAGCGCAATGCGTGCCTTTCATCCGTGGTAGTCCCTGACCATCAGTCCCTTTTCTTTACAGGCTCCAATTCCCCTTGCCTCCCCCAGAAACGAAGCTTTCCGATATCCGCCAACAAATCGCCGATCATACACATCTGCCCCATTCCTCATTCAAACTCATACATGCTGGGGCGGTGATGAAAGATGATAGCGCCCCGAGTTCGTGGCGTCGTTACCGGTTTGGTGAGGTGCTTACTCATTTCATCACTCCAGTTTCGTCATACGGGCTCAAAAACAAGTCGACCATCGCCGTCGTAGGTGGTCCGGAGCAAGTTAGTACCGCTCCAGAACGCAAGACAGAAAATCACGTCATCACTCAGATCGAGTCCGAACTTGATAAAATCCGGACAGGATTGTTGCCTTCCGTTGATAGGTTCTTGGACTCCTTATCGAATCAGACAATCACTCCAGGGGATGGGCTTGATCAAGAACACAAGAGGTTGGGGGAGCTTCTCCTCCAATCTCTCTTGCGGCTAGATGCCATTCATGCAGAAAGCGAATGGGAACAGGCAAGAAAAGACCGGAAAGCTGGTGTGCGGGAAGTTCAGGCTCTGCTAGATAGACTGGATACCGGCTGGAAAGCCCGTAGGTGATTATACCCGAAGGAACCCTCTCTCCACCTATACATTCAACTCTCCCGTGACCTCCTTACGTTCCGATCCTGATCCCACCACGTCCTATGGTGACAGCTTGGAGGATTGTTTGAAGGTACGCATGTCCGCACGATTGTGGAGCACGGACCCATTTACGATAGACCAGTTCGCTACCGGACTTAGCCACGGTCATGTATCCGAAAACGCGCTAGCACAGCTTCGGAGCTATCATCTGCTGTATCCTACAAGAACTCTTCTTCTCTTCTTCATCGGTAATTGGACTACCCGAACATCTCGGGCGTTTTTGTCTCTCGATGGTCACTCAACCTTCCCCCTCGTATGCTGTGGGGTGCTTCTTGAACGGCTCGCGAGACAGATCATAGGCCGTCCGGATCGAAGTCCGCCGTTGTTCCGGTACATTTACACTCTCGCCTCGTTCAAATCCCCGTTGCACCGCCTCGCGAAAACCCTTCGCTCTTACGGAAAGCCCGGTTCGTGGGACGGCGGTACCCAACTATCGATATGGGATGCCCTATGTTGTGAGACGTTCAGTACGAACTAGCGATCTTGTCAATCACGATCGGCTAAGAGAGACTTATCTTGGTGATAGGATTGAGACTTGTCCGTTTGAGACCGCCGGATCACCAGTTATCACCTCCTCCGCTTCGCGATTTCGAAAGGTAGTATTTACGGCATCCTATTGAAGTCCTCATGGTCTCATCAGGGTGGAGTGACTAGACTCTCGTTCTATTCAGGTCCGTTGGCCTCCAAGGGTGCGGCCGATTGAAAGGCACCGGTCTATGAAGAATCCATTAGATCGTCCTGGTGCAACAGAGATTCTTGCGACAATGAATGTGGGGCGTGTAACGTGTATCTATCCTCGTTTCCGAGAAACACCACGCGCCTGCATGGTGCCCCGTCTCCATTACGCTCATATTAGTACCTGCGGTGCGCTTGAGTTGAAGGGTGAAAAGGGTGCCCTACAACTTCCACCAGGCGTAATCCTGAAAGGGATCATCGTTGTTCGTGATCTCACCCTGCAGAATACGTAAACCGGATCGTGGGTCAAGTGAGCACAACACGAATAACAGACGTTGGGTCAGGGCATGCCCGCCTTGTAGGTTTGCCTGAAACCTGTGGGAGGATCAAAATGGATCAAGGGTCCCAGCAGCTCGGCGCAGTGGAACACCTTGACCTTCGCGCCTAAAGAAGAATGTGCATTGGGTTTGCGAGGCATGCCGCGAGGCAGGGATGCATCTTGGTGGGAGGCGTTTCCGCATTGTGTAGGATGGGGCTTGGAGACCTCGCGATTTCCTGAAAGCCGACCGCTGACCTTTCGTTTGCTCTGATAAGAATGTGCTGGGCGTGGCAATAGGAGGAACCCCTCAACCCCACCTCCTCGAAGGGACTCTCTCTTGACTTGCCCTTCGCCCCCTACCGACCTCCCTAACATATTCGGACTCCCCGCCCCAATCATGACCCCCGTTCCGAAAACGACGAGGTCCCCAGATTCGCGCTCCAAAGCCACTGGAGAGGCGGAACGATCCCACTCGTTCTACTACCTTTATGATCCCACAAACTCTTCACATAAACACCGCCCCACGCCGAAAGCCCCCAACGAGCACTATGTCGATTACATGAACCCTTGGCAGGACGTGGCCAACGCCTTTTCGTGGGTTCAGGATCAACAGATCGAGGAGATGATGAGGATGAACCAAGAAACGGTCGAGTGGGTGCTGAGGCAGCAACGGCGGTTTGTGAGAGACCAGGTGTCATATGCGCTGGACGACATTTATCGAAGCTTCGAGATGGAGATGGATACGGAGAGTTGGTTGGCACAGGCACGAGAAGAGAGCGCGAGGAGGGCGAGGAGGAAAGCACGGAGGGAAATCGAGACGGCTAAGGTGCTTCAGCGGGAAGCCGAGAAGCGGAAGAAGGAGCACGGGGAGAGACATCGGAAGGCGAAGGCGGTGATTAAGGCTTGGAAGGGGTACGGAAAGCGATGGGCGGCGATCTCAGGGAGCACAGAAGAGCGACTATCCTTCGCGATGATGCCCTGGCCGACCGTAACACGACCCAAGGACGCGACGAGCATCACGAAAGATAGCATCCGAGAGTTCCTCCTCTCGCATCACCACTCGAAGGACGCTTCTCACAGGGATAGGGTCCGAGCGGCGCTGAAGCTGTGGCACCCAGACAAGTTCAAGAGAACTCTGGACCGGGTCGAGGACAAGGACAGGGCACTGGTGGAAGAGGCAGCAGGCGTCGTGGCTCGATGCTTGAATGGGCTGATGGAAGAGATAAAAACATCACGTTGAGAGTATTTGAATGTACGTTGGCCGCTGGCGGCACCCACGATTGAGATCCGTCGCATGTTCCGTAGTCGAGGCTCAGTGTGCCCGTCGTTTCCTGAAGATCGAAATGATCAGCAAAGTACAGATCAAGTGGCGCTCGGATACAACCGTCGTGTGTCGGCAGCCACAACAGAGGAACCAGAGGCAAGGTTTATTGGCTTATTGACATTACAAGAGTACGCGTACTGGTCGGTAATATCCAACCACCAAGGCGGTCGCGTTCACTGAGGGGGTGAGGACAACACTTGCACAACTACGTCTTTTACATATTCGGCCAATGAAGAGCGCAAGGATTGGACAAATTTTTCGTCCACTGGTGGAGTCGTGGGTGCAGAACAATCGAGGTAAACCTCGAGTTTCTTGAACGGTAGTTGTGCTTCCGCCCTGACCTTGACCCAAGCCTTAAGCTCTTTGAAACCTCCGCACTCGTCGGGATACAGAGTAAGGGTAACCTCCTTCGCTGCCAGGGGCGACCGTCGCTGACCCTTGCTCCCGGCGAAGCTTTTGAGGAATTTGAGAGGGAAGTAGAAAATTTCGAGCTTCTCCAAGTCGGACATGGATAACAACCACCTGTCCATTTCTGATGGGTTGGCGTTCCGGAGTACGCCCCGTTTCGATTTGGAGAGTCGGTTACTCGCCCTGAGGGTTGTCACCGGTCCAAAATTACTGTGGTCAAAGGCAGTGGCAGACGGCAAAACAATATCCTCGATCGTGTCGTTACAATGTGTGTCTGGGCCAGGCACCTGCTCGATGAGCAAGTACTGTCCACTAGGTTGAGAGGCACGCAGGGTGATGCCAGAGTCTCGGATTTCGAAGTCGAGGGTCTGAAACTTTCCAATAAATGGAAGCTCTTCGAAGCGGGGGGGGGGAGTGCATAAAGGATCGTTGGTGGGTCTTCGTCGAAGCCACTGTCGTCGAGGCTGAAGGGATCGTTCGCCACCAGCACAACGTCCGTGGTCGCCGGTACGTTGATTCTGGGGAGGAAAGCTCCGGATAAACATTGCTTGAGCGACAGGAACCGAAGGTGGGGGAGTTGAAGGATATATTTTTCAGTCTCTCGATCTTCGTCATCATCACAAAACTCGTCGTCTTCGTATTCGAGATAGAAGCCCTCTAATTCCAGGTGTTGCAACGTGGAACTACCGCCCAAAATCTCCAGCAGCTGGCCCATTTGAATGCTGAGGCGGTGGTCGTGAGTTTTCAAGGCGAAACGGGTGAGGTTGGTGAACTTGTTGTGGGGGGCAAATCTGAGATAGTAAGGAAGCAATTCCCTTGGAATCTGGCCCTGAAATATAACGGGGAAGGGTTTCGCGCGCTGTGCGGTGGGTTGCCCCCATGTAATTTCGAAGTCTTTCAAGTCGGTGAAGGTAAAATCGAGGTCTTGAAGGAAATGGTGGATGGGTACGGCGTTAGTCGCTCCTCGTATGTGGAGAGCACGTAGCCTATGTTCATGGGGGGAAAGAAAGGCGACCCGTTCTTTCAGGCCAGGGGGTTCCCCTCGCGCCCCCTGCATATCGAATGTTAGGCAAACGCGTAGGGTTTTTGAGCGACGTAGGAATTCGGTAGAGCGTTCCAAGGATTTGCCCCCCTGCACACCCAGCAGAATGTTTGTCCATAGCGGCGTGTGCCTTAGGGCAGATTGCCTCCATGCGCCGCACACTTGGGAAATAGCCAAAGGGACCTCGGTGGTCTCCTCTGGTGTCTGATCGTCGTTAACGGCGAACTCGAATATTTGGCTGAGGGTGCCCGACGAGAGCACGTAAACTGGCGAGGATTTCCGCATAGCTGCTGCTGAGTCTGTGAGCGAGAGGGGACGCAAACGGAGAAGTAGACCATGCCTTGGGATTTTGTGGGTATTGGTGGCAGCAGAATGGAGAGCCGCAAGAGTGATCGAGATTGGTTACTTACGTCCATCTAACGTGCTGAGGCTCGGCGCCCAAACCTCCCCCCGCGGTCCGAGGTATGCGATTCCATCTCGAATCTCTAACCACGGACGACGATGACGAATTGTTCAGTGGTCTCCAGCATCAGCAGCGCCGGCCATGTTCTCCCTTACGCTCTGGTCCGCTTCCAAAACAGTCGTGACCACAGATAGCTTGCCCTTAGATGCCCCAGCCGACCCTCCTTCGTCCCCCTCGGAGCTCCCTCTGCCTGCGGAACCTCGCTCATTGACTGAGGGTGATAGCGGTGCTGTGCCCCAACGAGACAACTCGGTTCAACCAACGGACGAGGCGCCGTTGACCACTCCTTCTACCTCAGACCCTCAACAATCTACGACAGCACCCCCCACGAATCCCA
>Ga0307516_10001040_pt1 | contig 38560 bp, 42 predicted proteins | sample 19_EM_MG_FD_203310 | JGI IMG/M metagenome (GOLD analysis project Ga0307516, IMG submission 203310) | Populus trichocarpa ectomycorrhiza microbial communities from riparian zone in the Pacific Northwest, United States - 19_EM | ecosystem: Host-associated > Plants > Roots > Unclassified | place... | reverse complement strand
TGTTGACTTGATCTTTGTGGGGCGTATTGTCACGATGCTGCTCAGCTCACTCCCATTCTCACGGGCTTCAGCCTCCCAACCTCCTAATTAGTTGACGTTGTATTGCCGCCACTACGCTAACCCTAAGCGCACTAGCGCACTAGCGCGCGTTACACCGCGCTAAACCCATTTCAAAATGAGGACTCTTATCCGAGATTATACGGTACTTTACATCGTGCGAGTAATGATTAACTAAACAAGAACCCCCCCCCGGGCATAGCCAATACATACATAGTTTTCCTGTTTTCCTGTCCTTCAAACAGATGCACACGCGGAACGGCAATGCGAATGACAGCATGTTGACAGTCTGCTTTATAACCAAAATAAATTGCAAACAAGAAGCGTCCATACGTGTCGTATACTAGCCGGTCCATCGAATCGTATCGCGAATCTCGGCCGCTACATCATCCCCTCGACTCTGACGCCCCAAACGCCCAGTCCCTCGCGAACGCCCTGTCCAACACCGCTGAAGATCTCCTCCAACCCGCGGGCAGCCCACACCTCCCACTCGGCGCGTGCCCTGCCGCCAACGGTGCCGAGGCGCTCCCTGCCGGCGCCGGACACGAACGCCCACGCCATGCCGACGCAGCGCCAGCCGCACTTCCAGACGCGGCCGCCGATCTCCCATTCGCTCTCCCACTCGCGCGCTTTGCCGAGCACGCGGACGACGAGCGGCCACAGCAGGAACGCGACCAGAAACAGCGCGCGGATGACCATCGCGATGACGAGCGCCAGCAGGCCCTGCGAGGATGCGGGGGAGGAGGAGGCGGAGGTGCGCACGGGCAGCTGCTGCTGCTGCAGCAGGTAGTCGCGCTGCGCCAGGTACGCTTCGTTCTGCAGCGTCAGCAAGTGCAGCTGCAGCTGCAGCTGCGAGCACGACGCGCAGCCGCCGTCGCCGCCCCTACTCGCGCTTGACGCCCGCGATACCACCTGTGCGCGCGAGGACGGGTGTGGGACGCCGCACGGGCCCGGCTCCGCCGCCGCGCGCGCGGGTGCCGGTGTCGGCGGCGGCGAAGTTGCGTAGCTGGGAGGCGGCAGCGTGTCGCCGCTGCTGTCACTGCTGCTGCTGGAAGCGCATCGCTCGTGCGGCGCCCGCCGGCTGTCGAAGTAGTCGTGCGTGTCGCAGGCGGCGACTTCGTCGGCTTCCGCCAAGCGCGGAAGAGGAGGTGCCGGCGTCGAGAGCAGAGGCGTGCTGCTCACCGCGATGGCGACGAGGCTCTTCGCGAGCGAGAGGTAGTTACTGGGCAGCTGCTGCAGCGCTGAGGCCGCAAACGCCGACGAGGTGGAGAGCCGGGAGACGGCGGCGGCGGTAGCCAGTGGGTAGCGAGATGCTGGTGAGGGCGTAACCGGCATGGCCGTGGTTATCGACAAGAGGGAGAGAGAGAGAGTCGAGTGAGGTCCGTCAACTTCAACTAGAAGCAGCACAGGTTTCGGATCGGTTGCAATTGGGAGAGAGGGAGCGAGCGCGACCTTCCAGTCGTGACTAGTAAAGGTGGTGTGTATGTAAAAAAGTGGAACCGGCCGTTATCGGAGAGTTTCCCAACCCTTGCAGGCAGGAAGAAAAAGCATGTGAACACGGCTTCCCTGTTCCCGTTACGGGTGGCGTGCATGCGCCCTTCCCGCATGCAAGGATCCTCTCTCGCACAAAAGCCACCTGGAGCGCAACATAGATATCTAGTCTAGAATGTACATAGATACGGAAACCTTAAGCCACGCACAAGCCACAGATAAGAAGGTTCTACAAGCGATCTGGGCGGAAGACTATCGGACCAGACAACTGGAAGTTGCTTGCCGACCATGATCAGATAAGATGCGCATACATACTCCGTGCAGATCGCTTCGCGATATTTATTTTCCTGTCTGTCATTGCTCCTCCCGATCGATGACGTAACCGCCGCATGGGCGGGCAGCAGATGGTAGCCGGAGGCGATTCCGCGCGAAAAGGAAAGCCCGAGCCCAAAAGGCCTCCGCACGGCTCCGGGAACGATGTCGGTGTTCGGTCTCGGTTGTGGCTCATCGTAGATTCCTTCGACCGACTTCGCTATCTCCCTCTTGTCTGCCTCTCGTCTGTCCTTTTCTGCGCCGCGATGATCTGCGTATGTACAAGCTGGACGTTGGCCTTTCCCCGTTCTCCAAATCATGATTGACTGATTACGTGGTCATCGGCAAAAAAATTTGTTTCGTGTTGTGTACATATCTACATGGTTATGTATTCAGGTTATGTATTTACTCGCATTCAGCCTATCTAGACTATGGCGGCATATATTCAATAATGCGAACCAAGAAAAGAAACCTAGGAAAGCGCTCCAGTAAAGCGAGCCAAAGGAAGAGAGCAATGAAAGCGCATAGCCCTCCCCGTCCGTACTCATCTTCCCCTCCGTCAGGCCGGCATTTCTGTCCCGGCTCTGGGTCGTCATGCCCTATCCAGTGGATGGCTACCTACGCATCCGTGAAGATGTTCACGGAGCTCAGCTTCTTCCTCTTTGCCAGCTCCGCGGCCATCGTTTGGGCACATGTGGTGGCGCACTCCGCGTCGTAGGCTTCTTGGAGGTAATCAATATCCCACCCTTTTCTATCCCTTCTCCCAGACTACCGCTTGTCCGACTACTCTCTCCTCGTCTCGTGATCCATCCGTCGGATTTACGTGTGTTCCGGTCAGCTGTCGGGCTCCCTAGCAGTCATCACTGCCCAATCTTTGTCTGTGACCGAGATGTCTGCTTCCAATGTCAAGGCTTGTTTAGGGGGTCTTATTTCCTCCCAACGATTGGGAATGTTGTAGCCAGCGGATCTCCCTTCGTCCGAAAGCTATATCACTGCAAGTTGCTGTCCGTCTCGCCTCGGCCTGTCAAACATGACAAGTTGTGCTAACCTGTTTGGCTAGTATTGCGGTATTTGTATCTCTCGTTCGATTCTTTCTGTACCCGTTCTGCCTCCTAAGTATGCTCACACTAGCAGGCATCGATGTGCATGGCCACTTCTAGCGATCCTCCATAGAGCTTGCCGGTACTTGCGATGCAAATCCAAGTTGCCAGTGGGTTCGTCCTTATTTAATCCGGCATTAATTAAGCGGCCAATGATTGTTCAAAAGAAGAATTCGGCCCCCGGTCTCCACCGCATGAATTTCCTGCACTTCATATTATCACCTATGGCTGATACACCGCCACCGCAGCTTCTTCTTTCCCGAGACTCTGGTCTCCCGACGCCATTAATTACGAATTGATAAGCGGCCTCAAAAGGTACTCCAATAAGCCTCCAACCTTTGCCCTATCCCGCAAGATGTACTTCCCGGTAGCTTTCGTATACTCAGCTAGCTCTGCCTGCGTTCTGAAACCCCTCGCCTTCGTTCCCCTTATCTTACAGTCGATCATGTCCACGAGATTGGTATGGGTATTCATAAAAGCCTATAATAGCGGTTAGTGCTTCACGCGTAATGAGTGCATGGCTTTGTAGCACCTACCTGATGCCGTCCTTCAAGATCACTGGGAATAATAGTAATCCCCGCCGTCTGGCATAATCTCCTCCACGCCTCGGAATCATTCAACTCGCGCCCGAACATTGTTTCAAAGTCTTCCGTCTGGGCGATTTGAAATCTGCTCCACGCTTCTTGGAGCGATGGGTGGCCAGGGTACCAGCCATGGTGGGAGCAAAGATCCGGAAACCTGGCGGCGAATTGCCCGCGGTAGTGGAGGCCGGCTGAATATGGCAGGCCGTGTGCTGCAAACCAGTTTTGGATTGCGCTGGGAGGAGGGCCAGCGGTTTCATTCCTGTGATTCGCGGAGATATGTATGTGTAAATCTAGTTCCACCGGTGAAGGAAAGTACTTCTGACAAAATGGGCAGTAGGTCCCACCGAATGCATGTGGCGGTGAGAGGTAAGGCATTGACTGTACTAGATTCGAGACGGGCTGTACCGGCGGCGCAGCCTGCGGCTGTTGGGCGGTTTGGGGCCACGGAACCATCTGCGACCATGGGGCCATCTGCGGCCACAGCGCATCCTGTGACCTCAGGACGTTCTGCAGCCTCAGATCCACCCGTGGCCTCACGGCGGATGGTGACGTCGGGAGTGTCTGCGGCCGCGGAACTGTCCGCAGCCACGGACCGTTCTGCTGCCTCGGAGCAGGCGGTGCCATCGATATTGGGGTCTCGCTATTTCCGAACCATTGTGGCTGTAGATGAAGGATTGGATGTACTGGCGCTGGGATGGGCTGCGCCGTCCGGGACGGTTGCGGCCTCCGCGTGGCCCCCAGGGTAGGCATGGGCTGTGGCCACGGGGTAAGCGGTGCCGTTGATATGGTAGCCCGAATATTCTTTGCTTTTTTCGTCTCTGGATCTTCCTTCACATCCGTGGCTTTGACCTGGGCATCGTCCTTCTCGGAGGCGGTGGTTTTGCGCCTATGTTTCTTGGAAAGTATGTGTGAATCTAGACCTGCCGACGATGAAAAGCGCTGCTTGCAAACTGCGCAGTAGGTATCGTTGTTCACTTGCAGCGGTGGGGGCTGAGGGATTAGTTTTACTGGCTGTGTGGCTGGCTGTAGAGTCGGGGCGGGCTGCGGCCTCGAGGCGGGCAACTCCGTCGATATGGTTGTCCCATTATCCTCGAGCGCTTGTGGTGGTGGAGGTTGAAGGATTGGCTGTGCTGGCTGAGTGACGGGCCGTAGAGTCGGGGCGGGCTGCGGCCTCGGCGCAGGCAACTCCGTCGATATGGTTGTCCCATTATCCTCGAGCGCTTGTGGTGGTGGAGGTTGAAGGATTGGCTGTACTGGCTGAGCGACGGGCCGTAGAGTCGGGGCGGGCTGCGGCCTCGGTGGGGGCAACTCCGTCGATACAATTGTCCCATTATCCTGGAGCGCTTGTGGCGGTGGAGGCCAAGGAATCGGCTGTACTGGTTCGGAGACAGTCTGCTGCGTTGGGGTGATCTGCGGCAACCTCCAGGTAGTCCGAAGCCTCAGAATGGTCAATTGGCTCGGGGCGGGTGGTTTCGTCGGGACGGGTGGGCGCGTCGGGACGGGAGGCTCCGTATGGCTTTTCTCCTTTTTCTCCTTCGCACCTTCTTCCACCTCCTTACATTCCATCTGGGCGTCGTGTTGCCCAGATACGGCGGCTTTGTTCCTATGCTTCCGGGAGGCACGTATGTGTGAATCGAGGCCGACTGGTGATGAAAAGTGCTTCCAGCAAACTGTGCAGTAGGCTTCGTTCAATTTTAGTGGTGGCGACTGCTTAGGGATTGCCCGTACTGGCTCGGAGTCGTGTCCCCCAATAATTGGAGTCTTCGGAATGGACACCGCTATCGGTGTGGCGGCCGCGCTTTTTTCAAACGCTATTGGCGGCGGGGGTTGCAGGACCGACAACATTGGCTCCGAGATGGGCTGCAGCGTGGCGGGTGGCGCCGCCGCTTTGGCAGTCTGAGTATTTTTCTTCCTCTTCTCCGTTTTCTCCATCTCTTTTTCCACTTCCTTGTCTTTCGTCTGGTCACCGTGATGCTCGGGGGCGGCGGTTTTGTTCCTGTGCTTGGATCGTATGTGTGAATTCAGACCTGCCGACGACGAAAAGTGCTTCTTGCAGAGTTTGCAGCAGGAATCGTCGGACATTTGCGGCGTTGGAGGTCGGGGAGCCGGCGCTGCACGCTTCAGGCTGAGCAACGGCGTCCGCGGTGGAGGCGTATGTAAAGCATTCTGGCTACTCCTCGTCTGCTTTTTCTTCGTAACCTCTTCTTTGTCCTGCTTGCCTTCCGCTTGGTCATGGCAATGCTTTATGGAGGTGCGTATGTGCCAGTCGAGACCTGCAGGTGACGAGAACTGAATCTGACAGCGAACGCAATAGGGCGACGGTGAGGAATGATAAGTTGATGCGAATTGGGCACGGACGCGCGGTGGCCGCGGCTGATATCTGTCGAGCTCTGGGGAGAGGGAAGAGCTGCCGCCCCGCCTTATTGCACGCGCACGGTAGTGTGGTAAGGTGGACTTTGATATGAACTTCTTGTAAAGAGAGTGGTGAACAGAGTTGAGGCAATGTTGATTGAGCTCTATCGCATCCTTGAACTGTTCGCTGCAATCCATACAGAAATTGGGCGTTGTAGCTGTTGGTTTCTGTGTTTTAACGGCCGAAAGTCTCAGCGTCAAACCAGGACACAGCCGTCGAAGATGGAATTGATGTTCCCTCGACCCTGGTGTTCGCAGAAGTTTCTCGTTCGCGCAATCTCCATATCACAAACGACGCAATAGTTCTTCATATTCCGCGCACGGGAACCATGGACCTTCACCAAATGCCACTCAAAGTCGGCCGCCGTCCGAACGTACTTCTGACATGCTTTGCAGTACGGGTGACTAGCTCGATCACTGTGAACGATCAATTCTTCTCGAGTTAGGAAGGTACGCAACCCGCGGCATGGGAAACAGTGATGGGCACCCGGCATTGTGGTGATGTGTGTTGAGCGAAGGACGACAGGACTCGCTTCCCCGCTTTTTAATCGGATGATCGGCCGCGGGGTACTGGCCGAGTGACTGTTCAGGACATATTGTCTCGCCGGTCGAGCTTGTGTGACGTCTACATATGCAACCGCAGGTCGTTGGGCAGTTATCCGCCAGGCTCCAGCAGCCGTCGGTCCGATGGCGCTCAGCTGCAAACAATTTGTAGGGCCATCCTACCGATGAAGCCATTGATACGAGTAGGAGGTCAGCACACTAAGAATTCAACATAGAGTCGAGTGGGGTTGTATTCTGAGCAGCGAGATGACCGGAGGAAGGAGCAGTGATCTGATCCCAAGCAGGCCTCGAAATAGTCTGTCCCGTCCGTCCTGAGGCCTGCTCGGGACTGGACTATGGCCACTAGTCCTGGAAGTTCTAGGGACGGCCGTCTTGCAGATATTTTGCAGCGAGGACCGGACGGACTGTGCGGCCCAGGCCGGCCCGAGCGGGTGCGCTGTTGCTTAGGTTGTATTTTTCGGGCAGTCACGGCACGCCACAACCAGCACGGATAGAATCGGCCAATAGCAAACAATCAGCACCAAAAGAAAAGGGAAAATACTACTTGGCTCACGTCCGTCCCCCACCTCCACTTCCCTTTCCTCCGCCGTGCCAGTTCTTTACCACCATGAACACGATCTCCAATGGCGGCAGCTCGGCTGCTACTTTCGACAATGCAAGAGTTGATCTCTCGTCCCCAGCCAGTGCATGAGCGCCAATAGGCTTTTGAGAAGATTTCACAGTTCATGCAGGCAGAGCCGATTAGGTTGTCGGCGCTAGGTTCAATGTTGTGATGAAGAAAAGTGATAATTAAGCACTATACAAGTTACTCCCCAACTATGGGATCAGGGGTCTCAACGGTCCGACCGGGTCAGTCCTTGTCTCGGACCGGACTGGCCTGCGAGAGGTGGCCCCCGATAGTTCGCGGCCGGCGGGCCAACGGGCTTTTTTGGAGCCCCCTGGGCCGGTCGTGTCAGTTTGTGTGCAGATGGGTATTCAGTATATTCAGTGTAGACAGAACGGTGGGGCGGGAAAACGAGTGAGTCCTCATATTCTCTTAGCGTCCTAGCAAATCTTGGGTGGTGAGTAAGTTTCCGGGTTTTGGACTACAACCAAGTCAACGCCACAACAGACAGAAATCGTACACACACAGGAGAGCATCGGAAAGAGAAAGGGATAAAAATTATCTGAAAATTCTGTTGATCAGAGAAGAGATGGCGGAACCGTAAGCAAAATCCGGTAGGCATTCTTGGTTTCTGGGTTTTGGGTAAGCGGGATCGATCGAGTGGCGCATAGGGATCATGGCTGGTGCAGCGCCAAAAAAAAATGGGAAATGAATACCTAATTATCGTGGCGATCGGACGAGGGGTGGTGGAGTTGTAGGAGAAATCGGGTGCTCATTATCTGCGATGTGGCTTATAGGTACCGCAGTGAGTTGTTCCTGGGAAACAGAATCCGCGGGGCGAATAGCGATATCATCGAGTACCCGGTCTTCGCTCATGTCCGCCCTCCGCCTCCACCTCCCCTCTCCGTCATGTTAGTTCTCTTGGTTCTTCGTTTCTCTTAGCTAGATACACACTCGGAGACCACTACAGCCTTCATTTCTTCGTTTCAGTGCTTTTGACTCGTCCTGCTCCGATGCATGCCAGTGAGGAAAGAAGCCAGCACCATTTTCCGTCCTTTCTTCCGCCTCCTGTTCTCTCGCGCTCCCGTCGTTTAGGGGTAACCAGCGACAGACCACCCTTCTCTCTCCGAGAAGACTTGCTGGGGCAGGGTTGGGTGTGGATGGCGACGCGGCAGCGAAAAAAAAAACTCCATACTAATCCGCCGCCCTACAGCTACCTAAATCCTATCAGGACGAACAAGACGATGGAGGCCGTGCACGGGGCGGCCGCGTCCTAGAGACGGCTGGACACGGCGAGGCAGAACGGAGAGGCCTGCCTCGAGACAGGCCTGGGCGAACGGCAAAACGAGCCACCTTCAGGACCGGAAGGAAAAGTGCGCATATTGCCATGATCTAGATAGATCGCACGCGATTAATGAATAACTTGTCAGAATAATGAGCGTCCGGAGATGACGGATCGGAGACGGCGTCCGGAGATGACGGACCGGAGCCGACACGTCCGGAGATGACAGCTGCCCGAGTCTCCCGAGCACCGGCTCGGGGGACAGTCTTCCGTCTTTACCCCCTGGCGAGCCCCTCAGGCCCGTTGTATATAGAGAGAGTGTTCCTCCTTCTAAGCTGTATCAATCAATTAATTCACCATCTTCATCTCTATCGATCCCTATATTCCAACATAACTGAAAAATAATTTTTTACCGGAACTTGAAAGTACCAGCTACGTATCCGACCGAAGCCCGCCGGTCGGTATCATGGAAGAGGCCCTGATAACGTACTGACCACACGCGGAGCCGCCCATATCGCACGCAAAACAGACTTGCGCCCATAGCTAAAAACTGCGGGGATATCCGTAGATACAAAATATCGAAGTTTCACATGACAATGGAAGTTTGATTACGCCTCAATGTGGCTGGTGTGGCTGGAATCCGGCTGCACCACAGATGAGGATTCTGTAGAGTCCTCGCCGGCGTCCAGCCAGGTCCGCCGTTAAACTATCTCTTGTAGAAAGTATCGTTGCGCCGTGGCTCACGTTTCCCGACGAATCAACCCCGCCCACACCGCAAAAAGCACCCAACACCTCAGCACCGGGCGACGATCGGGTTTCGGCAGACATTATCAAGGTATTCTGGCGATGGGATGAACAGCGCTTCACCCAGCTGGTGCGGGCATGCATCCGCCTCGGCCATCACCCAAAACTATGGAAGACAGCCAAGGGAGTTGTCATCCCAAAGCCAGGGAAGCCGGACTACTCCAAGGTCCGGGCTTACCGGGTGATCTCGCTCTTGGACGTTATCAGAAAGCTGGTCGAGCGCACCGCAGCTCACATTATTGCGGACCATCTGGAGCGGAAACGAGGCCTCCACGATGGTCGGTTCGGCTGCCGCAAGCGCCAGTCCTGCGTTGACGCCGTGGCGACGCTAATTAACCGCACGCAGCCAGCATGGAGTGAGAAGAAGGTCGCAGGGGCCCTGTTTATGGACGTCAAGTCAGCTTTCAACAACGTTAGCAAGGTGCATCTTGGCAGGCGAATGGAGGAGCTGGGCATCGAGCCGGACCTCATCCGGTGGGCTGTCAGCTTCATGACGGGTCGCCAGATCAAGCTCGTCCTGGATGGCGAAACGGGCGAGGCAAGCCAGGTAGACACCGGCATCCCGCAGGGGTCACCGGCGGCACCGATCCTGTTTGTCACCTACCTGACAGGAATATTCGAAGAGGTGGAGGCCGCTGCTCCAGGCGTCCGAGGTCTGTCCTTTGTGGATGACATCAGCTGGTGGGCGGAAGGAGTAGAAGACAGCGAAGTAGCAGCCAGACTCACGGCGGCAGCGTCCGCCTCGATTGAGTGGGCGGGCCGCAACGGGGTGGCCTTCGACCACGGCAAGACCGAGGCAGCCTTGTTCCAGAGGAAGAAGAAGAAAATAGCAGCGGCGACGGTGACAGTCGGCGCCAACGCCATCCCGTTCAATAAGGCTGCAGCGAGGTGGCTCGGCGTGTGGCTCGACTCGCAGCTCACGCCCAGAGACCACCACGCCACCCGGCTGAGTGAGGGGCGCAAGGCTATAACTCGGCTGCGTCGCCTCACGGGGCAGATGGGGTTGTCACCCGCCAACTGCAGAAAGGTCATGACTGCGTGCGTGCAATCGGTTGCCATGTTCGGGTCGGAGCTGTGGTGGAAAGGAGACCATGTCCGGGGAACCATGGGCCAGGCGGATAAGCTGCAGCTGCTGGTCAACCAGGAGGCACGGGCAACGACGGGCTGCTTCCGGACAACCAATCTGGGAGCTCTCTCTATAGAGTCGGACCTCAGAGCAGCAACGGGACAGCTGGATAACAGGCAGCGGCGTTTTGGGCTACGGCTACTGAGCTTGCCGCAGGGAGACCAGGCGCGAGAGGTGGTGGGAGCTCCAACCGGAATCGGGCGGAGGCTCACAAACGCCCTTGCATACGGCGGACAGACAGAGAACACAGTGCTGCTGCAGGAGCAGGAAACCCTTGACGCGGAGCTCCTACGAGAGGAGGAAGCAGAGGCAAGAGCAGAGGCAGAGGGGATCCGACCAGGACTGGCCATGTTCACGGACGGCTCACGGCCTGATGATGGGGCCACCGGGTACTCGGTGGTGTGGAAGCGGGGCCTATCCTGGGTGGGCGCCAAAGTGCATATGGGCAACAACCAAGAGGCCTATGATGCAGAGTGCGCCGCTCTTGCCCACGCGCTGGAGCTGGCAGCACAAAGGAACGCGACCCCGGAACGGGTCACCATCTTTTCAGATGCTCAGGCAGCTATCAGGCGGTTGGCATCGGACGAACCTGGCCCTGGGCAACAGTACGCCCTCCAGGCGCGGAAGCACATCACCACGCTGCGCAGGGCCAGTCTGAACATCGTCATCGAAATCCGATGGTGCCCAGCCCACAAGGGAGTCGCTGGCAACGAGAAGGCCGATGAGTGGGCGAGGATTGCAGCAGGGGAGCCTAACACCCGCGGGGTGGAGTGGCTGAGCTCTTCGGGCCGGACGGAAGTGCGGGCGGCTCCTCTCCCACGATCCCTCGCCAACCTCAAGCGGGAAATCTCGGAGAAGAAGTGGGCGGAGGCACGCCAGTGGGCTGGGGGCCGGACCTCGAAGACAAAGTACCGCATGCCCAAGAGCCAAAAACCCGATGGTGCGGTGGCCGGTAGCTCTAAGAGACTCGCCTCGCGGTTCTACCAGATCAAGACAGGGCACTGCCTGACCGGGCAGTACCTCAACTGGACGAAGAACCGGCCTACTCCACAATGCTGGTGGTGCCGATACCGGACGCAGACCCGGGACCACCCATTCAAGGAGTGCCCCGAGCGGAAGACGCAGCAGAAGATCCTGTGGGCGGAGGTGAAGAAGGAGACTGGAAGGTGGAAGGACCGGTGGAAGGTGCGGGACCTCCCGGCCGATGGGAGGTGCAGCCAGGCGGTGCTTGGCTTCCTCTCGTCCACGGATGTGGGGAGGCGGGTGCCTGGGGAGGAGGATGACGCCGTGAGCGCGGTGTCCGAGCTCGAGGTGCGGGACTGGATGGAGGAGCAGGGAGCAGGCGCTGAGGAGTCGGACCGGGAGGGACCACCACTGTTCCTTCCCACGCCCGATTTCATGGCGTCCGCAGGAACAGCTTAGGCGCGGGGCGGTGTCCGGTGTTCTTTCCTTCGTTCTTTCCTTTGTCCTCTACACTCGCTCTCCCTTCTTCTCTTTTGTAATTTCCTTGGTGCGCTCTCGGGACAGGCCTGGGCGGAGGGCAAAAGGGGTGCTTACAACGTGCCGCCACTGCGCGGACAGCGGACAGGAAACGGACTGTACATAATCTCGCCATGATCTCATAGGTCGCATGCGAGTAATGAATAAACAAAAAAAAAACCCCCGCGAAAAGCACTTCAACTCACGTCCCTGGTCGTATTGGTTCAAACCTGCTCTGTGTACTATGCAGACGCTGTCCACCTCTTTTCGCCCCGTAACCTAGAGCAGGCCTTTTGGAAACCGGGTGTCATCGCTACGCGCGAATACATAGTAAATGCTCGCTTAGACCTGGTAGTCACGAGGCATCTCAACGACGATTCTTTGCCCCGGAGAATAGCCAGACAAAATAATTGTTTATAGATACATATACCGCGTGGGGATTTAATCGCCAGATCATTGTGCGACGCATGCGGATGGGGGAGCGAGAAAATTGATTGGGTACAGTTTTCGTCGTTGCCGCTTGGACTCATCCTACCGTCGATCTGAACCAATGAGCACTTGACACTGGATAGCAGGAGCGGGGCAATTGCCAACTCTGCGAGCGGGGTTCTTCAGAATCCCACGTCCTGCAAAGACTCAATCGACCAACAATCACAACCAAGCTAGCAACCACCGTACCCTCCACCGTCAACGACAAACCACACAAGCGATATAGACATTCAGTTGCAACACAGATGAGTTCAAGTCAGAAGAAAGGGAAGGAACACTCCCGGTTTTCAGAGCGTGCCCGGAGGATGGGAGAGCGGTACCTAGGGCTCGGCTCTGGGTCGAAGACCAGACTAGGGTCAAGGACGCCTTCGCCAGCACGTACATCGGACAACGCGCTTACGGCGAAAGATCAGCACTCGGGTGGCGGGCGGGCAGCACCACTGGTTTCCCGCCTTGATGTGGCCTCGAAGTCAGCTGTTGTAGCAACCAAACAGCTAGCAGCGACATCTGGACCCCCAAGCTCAGCCCCCGAATCGCTAGTCCCAGCACCGGCAACCGATATCACGGAGAAAACCCGGCAGTTGGTTCTGCAGAGACTCGGCAAGGAGGTCGTCAACCAAACGAATCCCAAGGTAGCCATTACAGCGGTCCGAGAGGATTTGAAAGAATACAACAAGAACAACCCCCGGCAACAGACTGTTGGAAGGATGTTGAAGCGAATCAACGAATACCTTTATATGGTAGACGTCGCCATACAGCACCATCCAGATGTGATGAACCCCCTCTGGAGCGGCTGAAATATTACTGACGCGACGGGTCGATATCAGATTACTGCCCTTGTGTGGGCAGGAATACGTACCGTGTTTCGGGTTAGTGAGGCCTCCACCTCTTAGGTTGTGATGATTATTAATTGTCCAACCACAGGTAGCGCTGAACCACTACGAGACCCTCGAGAACCTTGAGCAGGCAATTGACGTCATCACTACCACTCTGACGAAGTGCGACTTCTACCACGGCATCTATGACGCATTCGTCAGGCAAACGGCCGGGAGTACCCTAGTCCGACACGAAATGTTCAACACGTTCAACACGACGTTACCCGAACTATATGCGGATGTCTTCGAGGTGGCCTTCAAGGCCGAAGGCTATTTCAATCCCCGCAGCTGCATCAGTAAGTGCCGTCGTGATCCGCAATTAAGAGACGATATTCAACAGGATTAATTCATCGGTCTAGCTGCCTTCAAAAACAGTCTGAAGCCGTTTTGTATCGAGTATAAGCCAATGCTAGACGGGATTTTGCTTAAGGAGGCAGTCCTTCGGGAGCTCGTGGAAGGCGTGACTATCGCTCAAATCATCGGTATGGCACTTTTTTCATTCGCACGGCCGCCAGCATGGCATATTAATTGAGTTATTAGAAATCTCCGGGGACCTTCGAGATATGAACGAAACAGTCAGCAGATGGGGAACCTCGTTGGAGGACACTGTGAATCGTTAGTTTCCTACAGTCTTATGCAGCGCAGTATCTGACACTTTACAACTATCAGGACTTGGAAAAATTGAGGCCAGGATTTCACAGCTAATCGACGGTATGTTTCCGCATTTCCTGTATAATGAGGACTCAGGAGCTAATTGACCTGCAGCTAATGAGAGTGAAACTTTGATCAAATGTCGAACGTGGTTGAACCCACTCCAAAACCCTGACGTGGAGCTCGACAGCAATCTCACGAACCGAACGCCGGATACTTGTATCTGGATGCTGCGGACGGAGGGGTTCAATTCCGTAATCGAGGGCGAGGAGCGAGAGCATCTGTGGATTTATGGCCAACCTGGTGAGAGCCCTACGCCAAAGTAAAGAAGTAATATCACTAACGATTGCGACCACCACAGGGGCAGGAAAGTCTGTACTTTCCAGTTTCATGATAGCGACAGTACGGGGCACCTCATCGAGAAAACGAAAAGTACTGCACTTCTTCTGCAAAGACGGTAGTCCAGCGACATCTACAGCAGCGGCTATAATTGCCAATCTCATCGATCAGCTGGTTGCGGACAGCGAGTTGAACCCGCTTTTCACAGTACTCAATACGGCACGACAAAAGAACGCGAGGTCCGCCCATTGCACTGACTTCGCGACGTTGTGGGCGATTTTTCTGGACATGGTTCGCCAATTCCCGCTGAGGATCATCGTATTCGTTGACGCTCTCGACGAATGCACTACGCAGCGGTCTGAATTCTTAAATGCTGTACTTCTGCTGCCAGCCGATGTGGAGAACATTCGGTTCTGCGTCGCCAGCCGAAATTATACCGATATTAACAAGGCTTTCACGAAGCACCCAAACAGCCACAACATCCGAACGGTGGAAATGACTCCCGCTGACGACATCACCAAATACTTGCAAGACAGTATAGACAAACACGAGGAGCTGCGTCAACATGCAGATGCGATCCTTGAGAAGGTCCCACGCCACGGCAATGGAATGTTTCGCTACGTAGTCTTGATGATCGGCGAGCTTCTCTCCGAGTCTTGCGTGAACATAGCCCAAAAACTTGAGTCGCCACCAGCCTCACTAAACGAAATGTATGAAAGAATTTTGCTCCGACTACACTCCGATCCACCGCGAAATACTCCAAAGGATCGGAAACAACGGAAGAAGATATTTGAATGGGTCACCATGGCGAAGCATCCATTGAGTGCCGAAACGTTGGCATGGGTCTCATTTCTTGACCCAGACTGTATCAAAGAGGACTTCGACCCCTCTCCCACGAACTACAAAATCCAGCCCAACAGTATACTAGAGATATGCGGCCCATTATTGGAGATTGTGGACGGACGTGTTCACTTTACACACTTATCGGCGAAAGAGTTCCTGCTCTCAAACGTCGATGACTTGCATACCCAGGATACAAATCAGCAAGATAGAATTGCCGGCTATTTAGTGAATCCCACTCACGCGAATGTTTCGATTGCGCTGACAGGAGGTTCGTAAGCGCCATATTTCTCCCCCATTCCCCATCAGGAATTCTTTTCATAACATTCTGTGCCCTTCACCACGCCCTCCGCGACTCACTCTTGTTGATCTTGGATTTCTCATCCACATTATAGAGCTCTCGAACTGATCAGATTAGTGGCTCTATCACGGCATTCACGGAAATTTAGAAGCCACCACAACGAGATTGGCAGCAGCCAGCCTTTCTACTACCCGGTCGTTAACTGGATTCTCCACGCCGAAGACGTAGCAAAAACTGGCTTCCAGAACGAATTCGACCGGAAGCATTCACAAACCCTATGGGACGCCGTGTCGCAGGCTTTAACCGACGATTCAGTATGGCTACCCTGGATATTGTCTTTTCCTGGCTGCGCCGGCGGACATGAGGACCGGTGTCTATTCAAATGGGGTTTCCACGAGTGGACCAACTCCAGTTCTCCGACAGCACTTGGTACAGCCTCAAGTTACGGCCTCTGCGATGCCTTGCAACAGATACTATCGTCCGGTGTTGACACTAGCACCATTGACCAAGGCGCCCTTGACGTTAATGTTGTCGATAATTTGCACATGTCGCCGCTTTCTTGGGCAGCGCATGGGGGAAATGTTGATGTTGTGCGGTTATTGCTTGACCGCGGGGCGGATAAAGAAACGCAAGACAGCGAGTACGGCCAGTCACCGCTTTCTTGGGCAGCGGAGAGGGGAAATGTTGATGTTGTGCGGCTATTGCTTGACCGCGGGGCGGATAAAGAAACGCAAGACAGCGAGTACGGCCAGTCACCGCTTTCTTGGGCAGCGGAGAGGGGAAATGTTGATGTTGTGCGGCTATTGCTTGACCGCGGGGCGGATATCGGGGCATGTGACAACACTGGTCGGACACCGCTTTCTTGGGCAGCGGAGGGGGTAAATGTTGATGTTGTGCGGCTATTGCTTGACCGCGGGTCGGATATCGGGGCATGTGACAACACTGGTCGGACACCGCTTTCTTGGGCAGCGCAGGGGGGGAATGTTGATGTTGTGCGGCTATTGCTTGACCGCGGGGCGGATAAAGAAACGCAAGACAGCGAGTACGGCCAGTCACCGCTTTCTTGGGCAGCGGAGGGGGGAAATGTTGATGTTGTGCGGCTATTGCTTGACCGCGGGGCGGATATCGGGGCATGTGACAACACTGGTCGGACACCGCTTTCTTGGGCAGCGGGGGACGAAAACGTTGATGTTGTGCGGCTATTGCTTGACCGCGGGGCGGATATCGGGGCATGTGACAACGCTGGTCGGACACCGCTTTCTTGGGCAGTGGGGGACGAAAACGTTGATGTTGTGCGGCTATTGCTTGACCGCGGGGCGGATATCGGGGCATGTGACAACACTGGTCGGACACCGGTTTATTGGGCAGAAACGACTAGAATTGCCAGCGAGCTCCAGGGATTGCTTGGCCGGGGGTAGATGCCGAAGGCTTTACCTGGCTGTGCGCTAGTTTCCCTGGTAGCGGTGTGGAGAGTTTAGTGTTGTGTGGCAATGTTATGCGAATTTAATTGTTATTGTGGCGGACGGCGTGATGGCGGGGGAAATTGTTAAGAGTATATAACTAGTGTTTATTCAAAGTTGCCAGTGGCTGTCGCCTGCGCCAAAATCTCCAATGCCCGCAACATACAACGGAAAATGCAGGATGGCAGTCATTAACTACTTATGTACCAAAGTCCAGATAGAATAAGTGGTGTGGAAACCAGATCGTAAACAGCCCGAGCACGCCCAGCGGCCTCGCCGGCTCCCCCCCCCCCCCCCAAACCACAACTACATACACGATCGATAAATATCTCCGGCATAAGGAACGAAATTTAACTATGTATCTGGAATTTCGATTTCTGGCGTCGGATTAAGAAAAAAAAAGTTTTCACGTTGCGTGGCAAGCTGGGAGCGGGCGAAGCCGTTTCCACCTCACTTTTCACAAGTCTGCCGGTTTAATTTCCTCATAATACCTACGTCACCATCGGAATCTAGGAATAGTTTTATTGAGAGGAGCACTGTTGGCCAAGGGCGACCAGAGGGCTAGCGCCTTAGCAACTCGAGTCATTCCATTTATTGACTTGTGTCATTCTATTTATGATGATGATGATGCTTCATTGATCGTGTGCGACCCTATTGGATCATGGCGATATTATGTCATTCTATTTATTGATAGTCATGCTTTTTATTGTGAGGGTAACCCGAGTGAGAAGGTGTGCTGGCAGACTGCAATGATCACTTCTTGCTCCTCCAGCACATCGTATATAGCCCAAATTCTCAGAGGCGCCATTCCTCGGCGTGTTGATGGAGTATCTTAAGTATGAGCGCGAGAAGACGAGATTTTCAGTTGACGATGGCTGTTTGATGTTGAAGCGGTCGCATTATATCGTACTTTACGGCATCTTGCGACAAGATCAAGTTGCAACGAATCCTTCTTGCATCAGTTCAAAGCTAACAGAGGTCGACTAGCATACCTTGGGTCGGGTACTCTGGTTGATTGGGCTTATTATAAGATAATGTGTTAAGTAATGATCATAACGGTTGCCCAGCACACATTCTCACTCGGGCTACTCTAACAATTCAAAGAATGTCAATAAATAGGATGACTCGAGTCAAGAAATAGAATGACTCGTCAATAAATAAAATCACTCTCCCAAGAATCGACATTCATCTACACGAACACTCCTCTCGATAAAATCATTCCCAGAGCTCCCCATGGTGGCGTATTATGAGGAAATTTAACTGGCAGACTGTTATAACGGAGCAGGCGGCGTAGAGGAAGAAGAGAGACGGGCACACACAAAGGGGAAATAGACAGCAGTGTATTCGGTGAGGTCGAGGATGTCTAAGAGCGCATCCAGCTAAGCTACAGAGAAACAGAAAATATAGGCTGCTGCCGGCACACTAGTGTGTGGGCCCGAACCCTAGGTTCTCCAACTCTCACTCCAACACAGACTTGTGAAAAGTGAGGTGAAAACGGCTTCGCCCACCCTTCCAGCTCGCTACGCAACGTAAAAATAATAATTCTTAAACCGACGCCAGAAATTGAAATTCCAGATAATCATCTAACGTTTCCTTACGTCTGAGCGAATTATCAATTATAGCCGGCGAGGCCGCGGGGCGCGCTCGGGCTGTTTACAAACTGGTTGCCACTCCACTTCTTCTATTGGACTTTGGTAGTTAAGATTATGGCGAGATAACACACCGTTTCTCATCTACTGTCTGCGAGCAGCCCGTTGTGGCCTTCTCCGCCCTCCGCCCTGTCCCGAGGAAATTATAAACGCACCAAGGAAATAACGTAGGAAGACGAAAAGGAGAACCGAAAGAAAGCCGCTCCTACGACCGTCTTCTAGGCCTCTCCCCCATCTCCACGTCCCTGCGTCTGATCTCCCATCCCTTTCCTCCCTCACGTAGGTAGCTCCCATTGTGATACCTCGCTCGGGGGTGTCCTATTCCTCCTCCACCCGGTCCGGAGCTCTCCTTCCCATCCCGGTGGTAGCGAGAAAGTCAAGGATTGCCCTGCTACACCTTTCATCGGCGAAGAGGTCTCGGATCTTGAACCGATCCTTACACCTTCCTGGCCCCTGCCTAACATCCGCCCATAGGATTTTCCGCTGCATCTTCTTCTCAGGGCAGTTGTCGCGCAGGTGCTCACGAGCCAAACGGAGCAGTACATACAGTAGCCTCGTTTGGACCGTCGCCGGCGAACACGGCACTAGGTTACGGGCAAAGTTGTCGGTGAAAAGAGGTGGACGATGTTTGCAAACACGTACACTGCAGGTCCGTGTCGCAATTCAGCTTCCCGAGCAAGCAGCTTCTCCAGCTCAGCCTCTGGCTTCTCGTTCAGTGACTCGGATTCGATACGATCCTGAATGAGGAGTGTGACACTTTAGTCTGGACTCGCCGTGCCGATGTCATTGAGGTAAAACGAATGCTCCTTATCTGCCATTTTCTTCGAATCATCCTCCGCTGTATGGTTGAATTGGCCAATCGCTTGCTGAATCAGCTGAGAATAGGCGTCAACGCTACTATCATCTTCAAGGCGAAAGACAAACAGCTACTTTCGAATGGCGTAGGTGTTCTTCTTGATCTTGGTCGCATGTCACCCTTGATCTTCCCCCACAGCGTATATGGTTCCTCCAAATCCATATACTTCCGCCGCATTCGGCGTTCTATAGTCAGGAAGATTGTAGACATTGCAAGCTCCTTTCTCTGCAAGCAAGAAAGCCAATCTGCTGATCCCTCTGATCCCTTCGGTGCAGGTGGTAATTATTCTCTAGCAAATCATCTGCCGAAGGATGAGGCCAACATCGAAAGTCCATTCCCTGTAGTTAGTTTCTTCCAATTTGATAGCAGGGACCTGAAGTTGATTGTTGATCTTTCCGTTCGTCATTCCGTTCGTTCGTTCGGGTGGGTGGGTGGGTGGTTCGTTCGACGTGGCTCTGTTCTTTTCGACCGATTGGTCAACTGTTCGGAGGTAGAGGCTGAGCGAATCCGTATCCGGGGGATGTGAAGTCCCGAGGTTAACCAGATGCGAGTGCAGAGCGCCGCGGTCAGCTCCTATTGGGGGGAGTGGACGGTGGCTTCACGGGAGCGGCGGAGTGAGTGAGTGACTTTGACTCTGTCTAGATACACAACCGCACGAGAGAAAAAGGTGAGGAAGAGAGACGAAAAAGCTACATAACTAAGCCCAAAAAGGTTCCGCCGAAGTCCTACCACACAACCCCAACCGCTACCTACCCGGGGCACCATCGGCCAAGCAAACGAGTTACGGCTTCTGGTCAACCGAGAGGCGCGAGCGACGACAGGCTGCTTCCGGACAACCAACCTCGGCGCCCTGTCGATGGAGTCAGGGCTCAGACCAGCAGCAGCACAGCTGGAAAACAGGGAGCGGCGGTTTGGCCTACGGCTACTCAGCCTTCTGCAGGGCGACCAGGCCAGGGAGGTAGTTGGCGCCCGGACAGCCATCGGGCGGAGATTCGTGAGCGCTCTCACGTATGCGGGCAGGATGGAGAGCACAGTCTTACTCGGGGAACCAGAAACCCCCGACACGGAACTGCTCCAGGAGGAGGAGGCCGAAGCGAAGGCCGAGGCAGAGAAGTCATGGCCTTGACTCACCATGTTTGCGGATGGTTCACGGCTGGATGATAGAGCCGCCGGATACGCGGCGGTTTGGAAGAACGGCCAATCCTGGGTGGGCGTCAATACTCACATGGGCTACAACCAGGAGGCCTACGATGCAGAGTGTGCCGCTCCCGCAAGGGCGCTGGAATCGGGTTCACGACGACAGACAACGCCAGAATGGGTCACGATCTTCACGGACGCCCAAGCCACCATCGGACGGATGGCCTCGGAGGAGCCTGGCCGCGACCAGAAGCACGCGCTCCAGACGAGAAAGCACATCGCAGTGCTAAGGAAGGCGAGGCTGGACATCGCCAGCGCACAAGGGAGTCCCAGGGAACGAGAAGGCCGGCGAATGGGCCAAGCTCGCAGCAGAGGAGCCAGATGTCCGCGGGGTGGAATGGCTGAGTTTTGTGGACCGGCCGGGGGGGGCATGCTCGGTGCCGCTCCCCAGATCCCTCGCGCACCTCAAGCGGGAGATCACAGAGAAGAAACGGGCAGAGGCCCGACAGTGGGCTGGAGGCCGGACCTCCAGGAAAAAGCACAAGATGCCAAAGAGCCAGAGGCCGGACGGCATGGTGGCTGGGAGTACCAAGAGGCTCGCCTCGAGGCTTTACCAGATGAAGAAATGCCACTGCCTCACCGGGCAGTATCTCCAGTGGACGAAGAACCGGCGTACCGCTCAGTGCTGGTGGTGCCGGTGCCAGACTCAGACTCGAGATCACCTTTTCAAGGGGTGCCCCGAGTGGGATGCCGAGCAGAAGGTCTTGTAGGCGGAGGTGCGGAAACAAACTGGGAGGTGGAAGAGTCGGTGGAAGATCCGAGACTTTCTGGCCGATGGGCGGTGCGGTCAGGCGGTATTGGATTTCCTCTCTGCTACTGATGCGGGAAGGCTAGTGCCGGCAGAGGAAGACGCGGGGAGTGAGGTGTCTGAGTGGGAGCGCAGGGATCGCAGGGAGGCCGAGGAGCGGGTGCCGCGGGGGAATTGGGTGCCGGGGAGGAAATACCGCCGTTCCTACCCACGCCCTCCATGGCATCCGCAGAAGACGAGGATTAGTGGACGGATCGCGCTTTCTTTTGTTACTTCCTTTGCTCTGGCCTCTCCTTTCGGTGACGATTCCATTTGCGATCTTTCTTTGGTGCGTATCTTATCTTCTTGGGGCAGGCCTGGGCGGAGGGCAAAGGGGAGCTTGCAACGGGCCGCCTGCGCGCGGACAGCAGACGGGAAAAACGGTCAAAAAGGTATCTACGCCGCCATAGTCTAGATAGGCTGTACGCGAGTAAGAATTAACAAAAAAAACCCACCAACGGCTACTGGGCTGATCACTAGAACCCCAGCGCTTCGCTTTCCGACACTCCACCTAATCCTAGGGTAAAGTTAGGTCGGACTACACGTAGCCTAGGGCCTGTTCTTCTCGAGCGTACATATACCTATCCCGTAGCGCATAACTATGCCAAGCGTATTTCACAACATACATACGCTCCCCAGCGGCGATATTTCAGCGTCCAGACCTCTGAACTACCTAGTCATCGCAATGCCACATCTACTACTAGAAGTTCCAGCCGTAAGAGCAGTTAGTTGGAGGGGAGCGAGTGCAGGCGACCCATTACTGATGAAGACAGATCCATCATGGAGCAGGCGGTTTCCCTATCCACATACCACAATTCTCAGCGGGCAGCTCCCTACGCGGACCTTCAACTAGGTGAGGAGAGTGCTATTTGGAGTAGGAGGGTGTCTATTTTTTCTATCTTCTCTGGAAGATAGTTACATGTTCCTCGACGACGGGCGTACTGGCTGTCGGTCAAAACTGATGAATGGGATGGAATCCTATCATGCCAAAGAAAAGCTTCGTTTTGGGCAACAAGTACAGCAATGTTGTGTAGTGTTTGCGGGGTGAGCAACAGAATTGTCGGGCATTGTGACGATATTGACTGCCAGACAACTTAGAAAAATTCGGGGCTCCCTCCCTATCTGGGACTAGTCCATCGGCCATCGTCGCGCAATGCAATAGGTAATCCGCATTCGTTCGTCTCGGGTTGTCTCTAGGTGGCTGACTCCTTCAGGGGCGGCATCACATCACGGACTCCCCTTTGCTTCATCACCCGTTGCCCTCGCCATCCCCTGCCCTCCCATCCGTCACCCACAAGGTTCGGTCGTTGCACGAAGCCATGATGGCGATGAGGTCTTACTGCGTCAACTCCAAGCGACACTACATACGCGCGCATGGAAAAAGGGGGGAACCCGTACCCGGACTTGTTCGGCCAGACTAGTGGGCGAAACGAAGAAGGTGGCTCCGTCGGACTTGGCCGGAAGTGGATGCACCGCCGATCATTCAGGCACATCTCGTATGTTAGGGTGCGTTGGTGAGAAAACGCAGCCGCGAGCTAAGGGGCGAAGCGGTTTCACCGAAAGTTGACGCAGCCGAATCGGCACCTGTCCGGCCTCGAGCCGGCTGTTCATAGCCATGGCCTCGGTGTCCCCGGAGATGCATCCCTGAACAACGCTTGTACCACCGTATACAGTCGCTTAAGCGGCCGTGAAATATTACCCGAAGGCAGCAATCAGACTCTTGGCGGCTTGAAATAAATATTAAGTTGTTATTTTTAAATCAAAACATTACCCATTAAGGCATCAAATGCACTGCCAAACCTCAAAAGAGCAACTATCCCTGTACCTCTTAGCTGCATCAGATCTCGTATTCTTCTCCTCGTATTCAAAGCACGCCAGTGTAGGGAGATTGCGAGCGTCTGCTCAGTCGCTAATTCCCGTATCGCCACGATGTCATGGCATACTATGTACTTGCATTGTGTTTTACTGTTTGTATGACCACCGACCAGGCGGGCGGGTGGGTAGGGGATGGGGGGAAAGGGAAAAGGACTTATATATATACCCCGTGCCTGCTCTCGGCAGGCCAGCCATCTCGCTGTCACGACAACAACACTTCCACTCCTTCCACTCCCTCACACACGCAAAACACGAACGGCACAATGTTCGCCCTCATCGCCACCACGCTCCTTTTCCTACAGTTCGCGTCAGGGGAGCAGATCCCCCGCCGGTCCTTACCAGTTCTTGCACGGAGTGACACCGTGCCCCAGAACTCTCCTCATCTGGCTTATGTAGCCACTCCGAGGGAGATCTTCGGCTCTGGCCTCGAGAAACGACAAAGCAGCTGTCCGTCGAACATGATTACGTGCTCCAGCGGCTGCTGCGCATCGGGAACCGTCTGCTTCGGTCTCGACGGGTGCTGCCCTATCGGTACATATCCACCTCCTCTCCCCGTTTACCGTCAGTTAGCTGACCTCCCATAGGCGAATTCTGCACCGGTGTCAGCGACGAATGCACTAAGGGCGCCTTCCGCTGCTCAGATGATCTGGGCGGTGGGTGCTGCCTCAACGGCCAAACCTGCACTGTCGACGGAAAGTGCGTCCTCTCTGGGGAAGATACCCTCACGACTTCGACGACTCGGGGGTCGACGGTAACGATGACACCTGAGGACGATGATACCAGTACCTCGACGACTCCGAGGCCAACTGTGGTGACGATGCCAACCGAGGACGATGATACCACTACTTCGACGATTCTGAGGCCACCGGTGGCCACTGATGACAGCCTTACGTTTGGGGCCACCACGGCGACGAGGAGCTTTACTACTGCAACCACACCGACCGGGGCACCACTGGTTTCTAGTCTTAGCATTTCCGGTGCGGAGAGAAGGGGGGCTATGTGGGGACTTGGAGGCGTGATAGCTGCTGTGGCAGGACTGGCTGCTCTGCTTTAGAGCTAATTGGGGTGGGTTGGGTTATTTGAGCAGTTATACGTATTTAAGGGAAGGGGATGTATGCTGGGGCTATTATTATCGAATCTTACTATGGGAATAATTGTGTGCTTTGCACTTACTTGAGGCCTTTTCCATCAAGACCGATTGATTTATCTTCATCTGTGAAATCTCCCGAGTGCTCAATTCCACTTTTGCCTATGGTTTGTATCCTGCATTCGCAGTGACTCAGCCATGGTCGGCAGGGTCCGTAAGCTGTGGCACGGTAACTGTGGCACAGTTACCTTGCCATCACACCAGGCACAATTACTCACCCTCTGCCACTCTTCCCCCACTTGGAGTGGACGAGGGCAGAAGATCTTATGTGCGGTTAGGAAGAGACAGGGAGGAGCAACGATCGGCTCAGGATCTGACACCTCTTCGTGGACGAAAGATACAGCCAGGCGCTCCTGGATTTCCCTGCTACGGGGAGGAGGGTGCGGGACCTGGCGGAGGAAGACGCGCAGAGCGAGACGTCGGAGTGCGAGCTTTGGGACTGGAAGGGAAAGGATGGAGAGGAGCCGGAGGGATGCAGTGTCTTCTCCTCACCCGCGATGTCCCGTATCTAGTAGATAGAGCAAACACGATCAGTGAGTGGATAACGGAGCGCGACTGGGAGGAAGGCGGTAATGGGATGCGGTAATGGCTGGAAAGTTAGCGTAAATGTGTCCTATGGAGGGGTTAGTCAGCTTTAATTAGTGAGTCATCGAGCGAGTTTGCTCTGTATCCTGCAGACATCACACACGCTCACAGGGTCACAATACAAGTTCCGTCCCACCACCCCTTTTCGTTCCCACATCCCCTCCCGCGTATCCGGGATCAGTCTCCATCAGACAGCCCCCGGCCAGCCCCTGCCGCGCCCCCTGTATCTAATCCAAAGCAGTCGCTTGCCTAGATATGCATACATATATCTACAGATGCACCAGCTGCATCCCAAGATCACCGAAGATCCGGTACGGGTGCGTCACCACCGCCCTGTAAGGCTTGCCTCGAACGGGATAGGCTTGCCGTTCATTGGGGCGAGCTGCCTGAGTCCACATATGTGGAAGACTTCATGGGAATTTGCTGCCACCATTCTCTCCCATCCGTTCGCTCAGCTACACCAAGCATCGACCTCCAGACGGTTACATACAGCCCTATCTTCCTCCAGGACCTGACACGCCTGCCGTCCACCAGGCAACTGCTCTACCGACGAGCCAACGGCCTCAATACCTCCACCAGGCCCTTCCTTAATACCGCCGGGATGGCTTTGGTCAACTTCACGCCAGCGTCACTTCCGATCCCAACGGCCAACAGCGGCGCTTTCCGACGAATACCTACCCCGTTAGCGCCATGAGTTGCAATCCAATGTTACTGGCATAGCTAGCAGCAGTGCCGCGGATGTCCTGCACCCACGAAGACGCAGTAGTGCGCATCCGTTATGAACAAATATACGAGCGCGAACTGCTGCTTGAGATTGCTGACGTTCTAGCTATTGCTACTCGCTACGTATATATCCTCCCCTCGGCACCTAAAGCAACGAACCCTGAATCCTCTTCACCCCGTTTTTTCCTCTTTGCCTTCGTTACCCGCTAAGCCTGCCTTCTCTCCACTTCGCAGGCCTTCTCCCTAGCACATTAGCACAACACGCTATGGTTGCGAAGTGAAGTCTCGTCGCCAACAACCCTCGAAGCGCAGAAATGCATGTTTCTAGAGGCGGTAAAGGACGCCTTCCCCGCGAGAAACGAGGTCGCCAAGAAAATGCACGCGGCCCCGGGCCAGCATCTGTGCCGGCATGCGTTCAACGGCAAGTCTGTGCATCCGAAAATATAGTCGCATGGGAATTCTGTGTCTCTGCCACCTGTCGGCAACAATCTCAAGCGCTCTAACAAGTGCAGCACACTCTGCATCATAAGCATCCTGATTAAAGCCCACGTGAGTTTTTCCCACCCACAACAATACACTCCTATCGACATTGAAACTCTCCGCCTAAAACGCCAAGACTTTCAGCCCACACACCAAATTCCGTCGTGAATTTAGCGTCACCGGTCTCACTCTGGTGGCACTAGCCAATCGACCGAAACAGCCCCGGTGGTAGCCGCCGGCGCCGAGAACTCTTTACTCAGGGAGCCGGTGGGGGACGTGGAGGCCCCTAGGGAGGAGGAAATGGAAGACGCCAGCAGCGTCGGCAGCTACCACCGGGGCTGCTTCGGTCGATTGGCCAGCGCCACCGGACATCGTGGCTCGTGAGACCAGTGAAGCTAAATTCGCGACAGATTTCGATGTGAGCTGAAAGTCTTGGCGTTTTTAGGCGGAGAGTTTCGATGTCGATATGAGTGGATTGTTGTGCTCGGCGTCGGACATCACCCTTGCAACAATCAGCAAGGCGGTACTAAAGCAACCGGAGAGAATGATCGACCCTCGCGAACGATATGGCGAACGGTTCGATTACCTTCTTCAACACAAGAAAGATGATGTGCGTTAAACCCTCTGCTCCCGCTTAATCGTTGTACCCATTACAAAGGCTGATGTATGTCAAGCTCTTCATCACATCCTCGCAACATCGGGGAAGCCAAATAAGCACGTCGATTGTGGGTTCCAGATCTCCTCGGTTCATCGTTCCTGTCTCTAGGCTCCACAAACCGGCTACCGATGCCTGTACCAGATGAACAGGTGTGGGCGGGGTGGACGCCTGGGAATACAGATGACGAATATCCGAACGAAATCAACAAGCCAAACCGGCGTGTTGTAAAGTTAGCTAGCTGGAAACACTTTTTGGGCTGGATGAACAATGCACTTATGTAGTTGTTTATGGGTTCCTGAGCCCCCGCCGGGTTTGTCCTGGCGATTGCTGTGATGGCGACCGCGGTTGCGCCATTGAACGATGGAGATGTTTCACCACTGGATTCAAGGGAATGGGAGGGGATTTCGGTTGCGGCGGTAGCCCTTGTCGGCAGAAAGGAACGGTTCGACCGTAAAGGATGCATCGGCCAATCGGCGGGCGTCTTGGGTTGCAGGGGGAATGTTGAGTGGGAATTGCCGTGGGTGTGTGGCATTCCGGGTAGTATGTAAGTCGCTTGTATCGGGAGAATCTGCGATCCGGAGTTTACAGAGTGAGCTGCTGAGTGGCACTGGCGGCATTGATGGTCGCCGAGGAGGATGGCGGGGGGTCCGGCGGTTGGCGAACGGCGATTTGGGACGTGAGGGGAAGGAAATGGCAGTGGTGATGGGATTAGTGCTGCGGCGTCAGAAGCGATGGAACTCTAAGTACTGACGTAACTACTTAGTGGCGTTTTCTTGGCGTCAAGCATGGCAGCAGTCACGCAGCGGTCGCTTATCTAGAGAAGACATCACACTCGTATCAGAATCTGGACCTTCATTGGCGACCGATGACAGGGAACCTCTCTTCTAGTGACTTGTATCTAGGATTGGTAATTGGTGCCTTGCGAGGACAATATTAGGATTCGACAGATTACTGCTGTTGGTTGCTTGAAGCGGACGCCACAACGTCCTTTGTTTTTGTTTTGTCATCAATAATCGCATGCATGCGACCTATGGAGACGATGCTACGGCGTGCATCAGTCTGGGGTAGACGGATCGAGGATCTCCTTTCTCCATCACCAAGTCATCAATTGAGCTAATCTGAGAGCGGATTAGGAACAAGAACGCATTACCATCGAGAAACGAACAAGCAACGTCACTTAAGTCGGGTTGTCCAGCAAGGAACAAGAACCTTTGTTATAAGAAAAACCACAACATTGACGGTCACGGAGAATAAGAAAAGATACAGAGAGACTAGGAGCGAGGAAAGAACATCGAGATAAGGTCTAGGGAAGTCTGCATTACTGGTAACAACAGTGAGAGAAGAGAGACGAGAAAAACAACGGGGGAGACAGTGAAGAAGACAGTGAAAAAGAAGTCTCGCAGCATCCGATAGCTGTACCGGAAAGTTCTCACTTTACAGGAGGAGCTCGAGCGGGTAAGTGAACGAGAGACAGCAAAACAGAAAGGGTTCCGGTACCGTACGTATCCACTGGGTGAAGAAGCGAGACAAAAGAGATGGCATGACAATTTTGTTGGCAGAGCGTCAGGAAATCGGAGATGCCTCCGGAGGAAACATACGCATTGGTAAACGCCCCCAAGAAAGCCATGGTTTCCCGCAATTGGGGACCGTGGTTCCCAAGGCAGATCGGAGAAAGACAAGGCTCTGAAACCCTGTCCATCGTGGATCAGGAGACGGGAGAGTATTCGAGAGCTCGACCAGAACCGAGCCCGGAATTCCTCGAATAAGCCTACGCCGGAGCAAATAGAAGGAGATCCGGATGCTGTCTCGAATAAGCGTTCTAGGAAGCCAGAAGAAGCAGATCCGGACGCCGTCTCGGGTAAGCGTGCCGATGTCCTACGCCCTTCGTACGAAGGCAAGGCCCTGTGCAGAACTCACCGCCAAGATGGCGTCGCCTTTGGACTGCGCGCTCCGAACATCCGCGTTACCCCCCCGGCGCGCCTATTCAACCCGAATTCCCAGCGAACCTGCGCCAGTATCGGAAAGGGCTGCCGTATCAAGTCGGAAAGTTCTACGAGTCGGAGCGGATGGTGGAAAAGAAGGCTACTGGAGAGGAAGGGCAGACGAAGAAGCGGAGGTGGGTGTAGGATGTATGACGAAAGAGATATGAATTACGGTAATATTGCAGGGAGGATGGGGGTATTAATGATAGCGAGAAACATTGGAATGTGGCTGGTGGAATTAATTATAAGGGGATGGAAGAGTGTACGATGGCGATGAAGGCGTGGTTTTGCGAAGGAGGAGCGTAGAGATTTCGTATTGTTTCACTATCAGCGGATAGATCGGGGTTCTGCCGTCGTTGGTAACGGTTCGTTGGAAATTACCACACCATCAAAGGGAGTTGAAATCAGCCATGATCACACTATAAGTAGCTAACGTACAGCGTGGGAAAAGAAACCACTATACAAGTGCAAGCCCATCTATATCCCTTCATCATCAATTTCTCACCTCCGCCACCGCGTCATAAACCCTCATAACTTCACTCTGAATACATGCGCAAAATGGCCAATCTGTGTGGCTTAAATTTTCCCTTTCCGAGTAATCCCCGCCGCAGTCAGAATCGTCCAGTAATTGCAGAAACTCCCTAAACTTGGCGCAAAACGTCTCGCCGCCGCGTTTGTGTTTCGATGCAATTCTGCGTCCGATGTCACCTAGAAAGGTTAGCCTAAAGGTCTTAGGATAATCATAGAGCGTATCGCGCTTACTGATTGGCACCACTATCCTTGGGCCTATACCGTATGCTATATGTTTCCGGCAGCAATAATGCTTCTGTCGGTTTCGGCATCGTTTTTTGGGACGTCACGTTTGTAGGTGCCGATAAAACTATCTCGTAGAGCCGCGTATGCCTCGAGCGAAGTCGCTGGATCCGACAAGCAGACGCCGAGAACGAGACACGTAAGCACCATAACAAGCCGACGCTGAGAACGGGAAGCAGTGAGCACTTCGACGAGCAGACGCTGGTTACCCGTCCCTGGAGTCCTACGCCGCGATCCTATCGTTTACCATGGCTTCGAAATCCGCAACGGCAGAGCGACTTCAGAATGCGTGTGACGGCGCGGAACCTGACAGCAAGGGAACTAAAGCCACTCTTCTCAAGCGTCTTGAGGAGCACGCCAAGAAGAATGCAGACGCTTCCGCTTCTGCCAACGAAGAACCCAGCGCCGAAACGGACTTCGAATGTGATGCAGTACTGATTGCGGCACGGTCCTCGTCTCCAACTCCGCCACGGTCGCCCCCAGCTCCGTGAGCTCTCCGGCAATATTCAAACCCCGACGGGTTCCCATCACCCACGCTCCGACCCTATTCAATCTCCAGCTCATGCGTGTCAAGCTCTTGTTGCAGTGCATCTTTACCCCTCTGCCTCATTTCTGCTTCCACCCCTATTTCGAACTGTCTTTCCAGTACTGCATCGCATTCGAAGTCCGCTTTGGCACTGGGTTCTTCGTTGGCAGAAGCGGAAGCGGCTGCATTCTTCTTGGCGTGCTCCTCAAGACGCTTGAGAGGAGTGGCTTTAGTTCCCTGATGCCAAGTTCCGCACCGTCACACGCATTCTGAAGTCGCTCTGCCGCTGCGGATTCCGACGGGACGATTCGGATGAGACGGTGAAATGGAGTAGTTGGCGTTGCGAATGAGCTGCTGGGATTGACCCCAGTTGAGTAGACAGTCGTGAGGAGGTTTGGAAGTGGAACCTGAAACGCGTAGTCTAGGTGAGCATGAGGATAGTATTAAGTGGTTTTCTCGTTGGGTTGGTGTTGGTAGGTAGCGTGAGGGGTAAGATAAAAAAGGGTTTGGTTGTTGGTGTCGGTACATGGTCTTTTTGCTCGGATTCTTTCCTTTGATTTCTTTGGCGCGTGTTATATCTTCTTGGGACAGGCCTGGGCGGAGCAAAGGGAGCTTTCAACGTGCCGCTTCGCGCGGACAGTGGACGGGGAACCCGGATAAAAGTTCATGCGAGTATGAATAAACAAAAAAAAAAGTGAGCAGGGGAAAATGTTGGGCGACGGGGAAAAAGGCGGCATAATGGACGGTGTTAACGGCTCAGGGATCGGGAAATGCATATGTGGGTTAGATAGACGTGGGTTAGTTAGCTCGAGGGGCTCATATGAGTAGAAAGGCGAGTCGACGCCTGAGGACATACATATGTATGTACTTATCTAAGCAGTTCTACATCCTGTCATACTATACACATCCCTCGATCACACGGACACAATACAATCCTCAGTCCCCGCCACCTTCCTTTCGTAAGTACGTGCTTTCTCCTATGTATCGGCCTGGAATAGGCAGCAGTAAGAAGGAGAAAGGAATTAGCTGAGGGCTAATTGCCACGTTCTGCTAGTCTCGCATGACCCTTCGCCAAACTCATCAATCCGCTATGTAGTACGCTCAGTAGTAATTCAAGACAGGGAGAGAGGTAAGGGCTGGTTCAACATCCGGGACCTCTTCGCCGATGCTTGGCGCAGCACGTGGCTCCGGAGTTCCTCTCCACCTCAGATGTGGGAAGGCGGGTCCCAGGCCCGGCTTAGAGTAGGGCGTCGGAGTGTGAACTCCGGGGGGTCTCTGACGTGGGTTCCTTTCTTTTGTCATTTCCTTGGTGCGCTCTACCACCTCCGGAACGGGTCTGCGCGGAGGGCAAAGGGGCTTGCAATGGGCCGCCTGTAGACTGATCGACATCGGGGTGGACGGCGGCTAGGAAACGGACAGTTTGTTCTCGCCATGATCTTGCTAGGTCGCATTCGAATAATGAATAAATAAATAAAAATGGTCTAGAAGGAAGAGGCCCGATGAGCTCTAACCTCGCTCTGCTAGGGGAAGTAGCTGAGATGGATCAGCCAGCCTGAATAACCAGTCCCACCAAGTTCAAGAATGTGTAGTAGTAAAAATCTAAGTTTCTTCAAGAGGGTGTTTTGAAGCGACTCGACACTAGCTACGTACGTACAGATGGTCCCGAGTGAGCAGGGGATGTTGGACTATAGGTTCAGTCGCTGCCGGATTGTAGTCGTCGGCTCAATCCACGAACGACGAAGCGTACCATGAACAATGCCAGAATACGAAGCTTACGCCGTCGACTGTCCTACTCACGCTGGAGCATAAACATAAAAGGAGTAATCCTGTATATGTAGAGATTCTTCTGCTAGATACCGAAGATCGGGTCGATCACCGCTCTCTATGTATGTACTTCGGTCAGATCATGTCTGGCGTTCTCCTTATAAGCAAGGTTTAGCGTTGACTAGGCATCTGCATACCTGCATCTGCGTATATCTATCATATGTACTCTATCAAATAAGGTAGATATGTACCTGCGTAATATGCACTCGCTTCTGCAGCCGGTAACGTCACTTCATCCCTGCCAGAATACACAAAATTTATTGGCTCGACCCACAATAGGTAATGCCTAGAGTACATCCAAAAAAAACAAAAAAAAAGTGGTGACGCGTTGGCTTGGGGTTTGGCGTGACTCACGCTCAGGGACCACCATGCCATCCGACTGAAAAGCGGAAAGAACGCGATGGCACGGCTTCGCCGGCTCGCAGGACAAATGGGCCTCTCGCCAGCCAACTGCAGGGACGTCATGACGGCCCGCACCCCGTCGGTCGACATCTTCGGATCGGAGCAGTGATGGCAGGGAGACCAAGCCCGAGACGCCATTGGCCAGGCAAATGAGCTGCAGCTTCTGGTCAACCAAGAGGCGCGCGCGACCACGGGGCCACAGGCTGCTTCCGGATAGCCAACCAGGGAGCTTTGACTATGGAGTCAGGTCTCAGACCGGGGGCGGCCCAGCTGGAAAACAGGCAGCGATGGTTCGGGCTACGGCTGCCCCGTCTTCCGCAGGGCGACCAGGCAAGGGAGATCGATTGTCGGCGCCCCGACAGCCATCGGGCGGAGGCTCACGAATGCCCTCGCATACGTGGACAGAAAGGAGCGCACATACCGCTAGAGGAACCAGAGACCCTCGACGCGGAGCTAGTGCAGGAAGAGGAGGCTGAAGCCAGGGCTGAGGCGGAGAAGGCACGGCCGGGACTCACCATGGTCACCGATGGGTCACGACTGGATGATGGAGCTACCGGATATGCCGTAGTATGGAGGAAAGGCCAATCCTGGGCGGGCATCAAAACCCACATGGGCTACAATCAGGAGGCCAGACGGTACGGCTACTGGGAGTACCGAGAGGCCCGGGAAAACGAGGGAGATCTCATGATCCACTAGCGTCTTACTATATCGGGCGATTACATACTGGGAGCGTTCGGCCACCACAACAGACGGAAAATCGTACACGCCCGGAAAAGCACCTAGAAGATAAAGCCTAAGCTCCCCTTTGTCCGCCCAGGCTGAGGCCCTTTGTACGTGGACAGAACGAACTGCCTACTACCATGTATCTTTAATCGAATCAACCGTCTTCATCTCTATGGATCCCTATATTCCAACACCGACCTCATTCCGGTCTCCACCTCAGCGATCTGCGGGCAGTTGGCCCGCGGTTCCCCTCGGCGGCGCTCGACGATATTTTTTCTTGACCACTAGTACTAACGTTGGCCTGCGGGCGCCCGGCCGGTCTAGGTCAAGGCAGTCCGGCCAGCCCTGAGACCCCTGGTAGGCAGTTCATTCTGTACATATACAAAGGGCCTCAGCCTTGGCGAGGGACAAAGGGGAGCTTAGGCTTTATCGGTGCTTTTCTGGGCATGTACCGTCTTTCGTCTGTTGTGGTGGTGGCTGAAAGCTCCCAGTAATTGCCCGAGACCCACTCCCCGCCCAAGATATGTTAAGACGCTAGTGGATCATGAGATCTCCCTCATTCGCCCGGCCCGACGGCCGACCCAGTCCAGACCAGGCTGGTCCCAAAAGAAGGGAGAGGAGCACGGAGAATAGGGGATAGGAACTTTTTAGGTAGCATGGGAGTGAGTGGCGGAAGTTCTTGTTTCCTTCTTCTTTGGGTCGTCATATTACTCTTCATGCTTCATTCTTTCTCTTAGGTACGAACACCGGGAAAGGCCAGGTGGGGACAGAGGGGGTTGCCACGGGCCGCCGGCGGATTGTGGGAGGTCGCGGCGGACGGTAAACTGGAAAGGACTATATAATATCGCCATGATCCGATATAGGGTCGCATGTGATCAATGAATCATCGTCACCACCACCAGGCCGGCTCCAAAAAAGCCCGTGGGCCCGCGGGCCAACGCTAGCGGTGGTGTGAGAAAAAAAATTATCAAGCGCTCCCGAGATCCACATGGCAACTGCGCCACCCAACTACCGTACCAGCCCACCCACAACAGAGAGTCAACTACGTACCCCACGATTCCAGACAGCGATACCAGCTATGGCGCCTATGCGCCACTCGCTTCCGCCTACTCAAAATTCGGAAACGCGCTCACAACCCCTTGAAATGCTCACTGGATTTCACTTACAGCTCCACCGTTCCTCCTCATGAACAGAATTTTTTAGCTAATGTTGCGCCTCTTCCTCTTTCCGGTGTTCTTCTCTATGTGTACGATTTGCTACCTCTTGTGGTAGGGATGGCCGAAAGCACCCCGTAATAACTTGGTTGTTTAGCCAAAAACCTGGAAACCCACTCACGAATCACATAATTTTGCATACAGCTACACCATATCTGCGCCGACCAACAGAATTTTTAGATAATATTGTCCCCCTTCTCTTTCCGATACTCACCCATGTGAGTATAATTCTCTTTCTCTTGTTGTGATGGTGGCCGATCGTCCCTACAAAGGCAACAGTATGTCATCATGGGATCTCACTCGTCAGCCTTGCCTGCCGACCCAGTGCAGTCCAGTCCGGCGCCAAAAAACGGACGGTGAACAGGGAAGGACTATATATAATACCGTCATGACCCAATAGGGCCGCATACGATTAATGAATCATCATCATCACCGGCGCCAAAAAATCCCGTTAGCCCGCGGGCCGTGAACTAGGGACCACCACTGTATCAGCGCCACTGCTTGGGATTGAGATAGCAAAAAAAGAAACCGATGTTAAGAGATACGTCCTCGTCAACTGTAGATTGGCGGTTAATGCTCGATTTTCGAAGTGGCGGTCCAACGAGAATAACAGATGGGATAATCTATCGGCGGACCAGACAGCTCACAAAGATTTTAGGGTAGAAAAGACCTTGAATTGGGAAATCTGATCCGAAAACCCACGACCAGCACCTATCGTCGTTACCTCACACCACACATCCTCACAACTACAACACCCCCAATACTGCGGTCACACCTCCCACCAAACAAGAAACGCGCGGTGTCTGGGCTGGAGGTACGGGAGTGGAGGGAGGAGCAGGGAGCGGGAGGAGGAGGCAGGCGCTGGGGGAACCCAACTGTTCCTACCCACGCCGGACTTCATGGCGACCGCAGGAACGGCGTAGATTTCCTTCGCGTTTTCCTTTGTAATTTCCTTGGTGCGCGCCACATACTCTCGTGACAGGCCTGGGCGGAGGGCAAAAAGGGTGCTTGCAACGAGCCGCCACTGCGCGGACAGCGGACAGGAAACGGACTGTACATATCCTCGCCATGATCTACATAGGCCGCACCCGAGTAATGAATAAACAAAAAAACAAAAAACAAACAAGAAACAAGGCGAAAGTTGCTGAATAGATAGATAGAACGCTGCTGGGGAAACTCCGCCAGAGTGGGACAAATCACATTTGCTACCTATTGTACTATAGCGCTCCGTGACTGCATTGACTGTAGGGGAGCGACCGCCTCGACAGTAGTGCAACAATTCTCTCCATATCCATAGTTTTCGGACATACTGATCTCCCCTACAAAATGCCTCCTATTTTCCGGGCTGTCCGATCTCGTTTTCCTATTGCTGGCTGGTCCGTTCTATTCACAAAAACCACCTCCTCCGGCTGGGGGACCGGCCAATTTATAAACAGACCGATTTTTTCGGCAGGCTAGAACAGATATACGAGAATAGAAATAGGTCTTGACCGCCTGCGCGGGAATATAAGACAAATAGACCTCGATGCGGTGATACTAAGGAGTGATTTAGTACATGTTTGTTTTCACGCACAGGGGTGGGGTACAACATGGTTTAGTGGTATACAATTACCACATCCCCGTGACGGGGACTGGCGGGGAGGTTACTTATCTATTTAAAATACAATAGTGGGTGCCCCTGATTCTGCTGCTTTCTTGCATAGACGTGTGGATGGTGGGGTGGCACCGGAACGATTACGCTGATTCACATCACGGCCGAAGATACTCCGGTGGCAGAAGTCGCGCCAATTATCGCAAGCGAAGAATAGCTTCCAAGTGCCTCCGAACTTCTAACTGCCTCCGCATCCGCCCCAGTTGTCAAAGGATGAACAAAAGATGAGTGGTTCAGCTACGTGGATTCACGGCGCATTTTGCCAGAAGATACTTAGGTACTTGGTGTCCGAGAAAGGAACTTTCATAATTTACTTCACATGCTTCGGCGCCCCATCTACCTGTCCCGAAAACTATCGTACGGAGCGTCGATGTGATGATAGTCGATTCTTAGGAGTAGAGAGAAGTCTAGATACAGAAAGAAGACAGCGAACTAAAGCACTAGCCTTATAATATCCCTCATCCCTCTCACTCGACGGTAGCGTGAACGGCCCCAAGCATCGCGCCCTAACACAGTGCCGCATACCTTCTCCAATTCATATCGCCCCATGCCCATACCGCGCCGCTCTCGCAACAACCCTTCTTCATATCTCCTTCGCCTTCCAAACGGACGCCTTCATTTGTTTTGAAGTCGAAAAAATGAGGTCAACACCACCTCACTCGATTCTCTTTCTGGTGGTGCCGGTACCCAAACCAAAATCGGGAGCACCTCTTCAAGGTGTGTCCTGAGTGGAAGGCCCAGCAGAAGATCCTGTGGGCGGAGGTGTGGAAGAGAACGGGGAGGTGGAAGGATAGGTGGAAGATCCGGGACCTCCTGGTGGACGAGAGGTGCAGCCGGGCGGTACTGGACTTTCCCAATTCTACGGATGTGGGAAGGCGGGGCCGGCTGAGGAGGACTCAGTGAGTGAGGTGTCGGAGGCGGAGCTGCGGGAATTCTTCGGGGAACTGGGAGCGGAGGTCGAGGAGCCGGGTGTTGGGGGGACTCCACTGTTCCTCCCCACGCCCGACTTCATGGCGTCTGCAGGCACGGTTTAGGGGGCGGACAGGCCTCTCTTTTGTCTTTCTTCTTTGTCTTTCACGCTCGCTCTCCTTTCTTTTCAATTTCCTTGGTGTGGAGTACATTTCCTCGGGACAGCTTGGGCGGAGGGCAAAGGGGAGCTTGCAACGTGCCGCCACCGCGCGGACTGCGGACAGGAAACGGACTGTACATAATCTCGCCATGATCTGATAGGTCGCATGCGAGTAATGAATAAACAAAAAAAAAACTCGATCCTCTTTGAACAGAATAGGCTCGGTATTTCCATGCGCGCGCTTCGAGACCTCGTGGTAGGTCTTATCGACACATTTGTGGACGTCTTTAAGGACAAGCTCGTGTTTATCAACCTCTTCCTGCAAAATCTCTTCGAATTCGGGACTTTCTGTCAAATTATCAAGCCTATGCTGTACAACTCCTTGGCTAGGACCACATTTTCCATCATGGCCTGAATGAAAAGCAATGGGTTGAGGCAGCGGGCATGGTCGTATGAGGGGGTTGTATCAACATACCAAGACTACCTTACAATTGTCCACGGTACGTAACTTCTCGTTCATAAAGGCCCAGAGCTAGCCGCTACAGCATAGGCTCGATAAGTTGGCAGAAAGTTCCGAATTCGAGGAGGGTTTGCAGGAAGAGGTTGACAAACACAAGCTTGTCCTTAAAGACGTCCACAAATGTGTCGATAAGACCTACCACGAGGTCTCGAAGCGCGCGCATGGAAATACCGAGCCGATTCTGCTGAAAGAGGATCGAGTTTTTTTTTTTTGTTTATTCATTACTCGCATGCGACCTATCAGATCATGGCGAGATTATGTACAGTCCGTTCCTTGTCCGCGCAGTGGCGGCCCGTTGCAAGCTCCCCTTTGCCCTCCGCCCAGGCCTGTCCCCAAAGTGAGGTGGCGTTGATTTCATTTTTTCGACTTCGAAACAAATGAACGCATCCGTTTCGGTGGAGGCAGTTTGGAAGGCAAAGGAGATTTGAAGAGGGGTTGTTGCGTGGGCGGCGCGGTATGAGGGATGCCGAAGCATGTTGCTCGTCTGTATCGCAACGGGGCCCTACGCGTAGTAATCAGCGCTTCTGAGGCATGTGAAGTAATTTATGGAAAGTTCCCGACACTATGTATCCCCCGGCAAAATGCGCCGCGAATCCACGTAATCGACAGCTCATCTTTTGTTCATCCTTCGACAACCGGGACGGGTACGGAGGCAGTTAGAAGTTCGGAGGCACTCGGAAGCTGTTCTCCGCTTGCGGCGACCGGGCGATATCTGCCATTGGAGTATCTTAAACCATGATATGACTATTCAGTGGAAGGAGCGGGGAGATGGGATGGTAGAGGTGGAGGGGGCGAATGCCGCGGAGAAAGCCGTTGTGGAAGTTGTTGTGAGGCGGAAAGGTGGTGGAGGCTAGTGGTTGCGATTGCTAGGCTACTATGTACAATGACAAGAAGTGGGGTGATTTCGCTACCGTAATCATACCCTACTAGTACCGATATGGCGCCTGAATACGTGAATCGAGTACGATACTGCCATCTTACAGTAACGTACCGTAGGGGTTTACCGGCCACTACCCCTTACCCGGACACCTTAGTAAGCTGTGATTTAGCCTGTAGCCCCACCCTATAACCCCGCTCAGCCCACTAAAAAATCCTCAACACCTTTCACC